>Ga0210398_10004299_pt1 | contig 13402 bp, 12 predicted proteins | sample IncBWC4OmetaG_FD_161047 | JGI IMG/M metagenome (GOLD analysis project Ga0210398, IMG submission 161047) | Forest soil microbial communities from Barre Woods Harvard Forest LTER site, Petersham, Massachusetts, United States - Inc-BW-C-4-O | ecosystem: Environmental > Terrestrial > Soil >... | reverse complement strand
TGCGTCCGCTGTCCGAGGACCTGTTCCGGTGAGCGGCCAGATCGTCGCATTGTGCGGCGGCATCGGCGGCGCCAAGCTCGCACTCGGGCTCTACCGCGTGCTGCCGCAGCACGCACTCACCGTCATTGTCAACACCGGCGATGACTTCGAACACCTGGGCCTCACGGTGTGCCCGGACGTTGACACGACGCTCTACACGCTGGCAGACCTCGCCAATCCGGAACTCGGCTGGGGCCGCAGGGACGAGACCTGGACCTTCATGCGCACGCTCGCAACACTCGGCGGAGAGAGCTGGTTCCGCCTCGGCGATGCGGATCTGGCACTGCACGTGGAGCGCACCCACCGCCTCCGGGGCGGTGCCACGCTCAGCGAGGTGACCGCCGCTGTCGCTGCGCGCTTCGGAATTACCGCACACGTCGTACCGATGAGCGATGACCCGGTGCGCACCATGGTCGGTACACCCGAGGGCGAGCTGCCCTTTCAGGAATACTTCGTGCGCCGCCGCTGCGAGCCGCGCGTCACGCGCCTGCGTTATGCCGGGGCCGAGACCGCCCGCCCGGCGCCGCGCGCGCACGCGGCGCTGGCCTCCGCGGGGCTGCAGGCGATCGTCATCTGTCCGTCCAATCCGTATCTGAGCATCGACCCGCTGCTGGCGATTGCCAGCCTGCGTGCCCAGCTGACTGCTGTAGCGGCGCCGGTGATCGCCGTGACGCCGCTCGTGGGGGGACGGGCGATCAAGGGACCGACCGCGAAGATCATGACCGAGCTCGACCTGCCGCGCACGCCCCTCACCGTGGCGGCTCATTACCGCGACATCATCGATGGTTTCGTGCTCGATTCCTGCGACGCCGAGCTGGCCGCGCAGTTCGATTGCCCGGTACAGGTGTGCGATACGGTCATGCTGAGCCTCGCCGACCGCGAGCGCCTGGCGCGCGAGGTGCTGGATTTCGCTGCCACGCTGCGGGCGCAAAAGTCGGGCCGGCAGTGAACAGCTGGGCGCTGGTACCGCTCAAGGCGCGCGCGGCCGGCAAGCAGCGCCTCGCAGCGGTGCTCGCGGACGAGGCGCGTGCCGCGCTGGTTCAGCAGATGTTCACGCACGTGTTGAGCGCGCTGCGCGGCTGCAGCTCACTTGCGGGCATCGCGGTCGTGACGGCAGAGCCTGAGGTGCTGCCGCCACAGTTGCTGTGGCTGTCCGATCCCGCCAGCGGCATGAACGGCGCAGTGCTGTCGGCGCTGAGTGAGCTCAGCACGCGCCAGGTCAGCCACTGCGTGGTGGTCTCGGCGGATCTGCCGCAACTGACCTCCGCGGATGTCAGCGCGCTCTTGGCCGTCGCGGCAGAGCGCGGACTGGCGCTCGCACCGGATCGTCACGGCCGCGGCACCAACGCGCTGGCGCTCGAGCTGCCGACGCGGTTTCGGCCGCAATTCGGCCTCGACAGTCTGGCGCGCCACCGCCGCCAGGCGGCAGAGCTGGCGCTCACGAGCACTCTGGTGCGCCGCCCCGGGCTCGAGTTCGACGTCGACGAGCCCGAGGACCTGGCCTTGCTGCGCGAGCGGGGATACGCCGCCCCCGCCAGCCACTAACGCTGATAGGCCTCAGCAATGTCCGGCACAAACAACTCCAGGCCCGCGGGCACGGACACACAGCCCGCGTCCCAGTAGGCCTGCGCACTCTTGATGCGGCCCTGGTCATTCAAGACGAAGCGCTCGATCACCCGCAGATCCAGCCCCTGCTTGCGCGCTGGCACGCGCACTTGCATCACGAAGTGCAGGATGCCCTCGTTGGCACAGGCGATGATCTGCTGCAACTTCGGCTCCAGCTCGCGAGTCGCGTCCTGATGGGCGAAGTCCCAGAAGTGACTTACGCCGGCATGGCCCTTGAACGGCGGAGTGCCGACGGGGTCGTTCCACTCACAATCCTCAGCGAACAGGGACAACAGCAGCGGCTTGTCATGAGTCTGCCAGGCGCGCACGTAGGACTCGAGTACCTGGCGAACTTTCTCGGGCGTCACGGACATGAGATCTCCTGGCAGCCCCTAGTCGCGGGGCAATAGAGCGTCGAAGGCGACCGGCAGACGCTGCACGCCGCGCAGCACGGCGCGCCGCTCGGGCATGATGCCCGCGGCGAGCCGCAGCCCCGGCAGGCGGCGCAGCAGCAATTCGAGCGAGGTGGCGAGTTCGGCGCGGGCCAGATGTACGCCCAGGCAGAAGTGCGGCATGCCGCCGAAGGTCACCAGCCGTTGCGGATGACGCGTCAGCTCGAAGCGCTCGGGGTCCGCATAGACCGCGGCATCGCGCGATGCCGGCCGCACGCCGAACAGCAGCCATGAATCCGGCGGAATGTCGACCTCGGCGATGCGCGCGCCGCTCTCGGTGTAACGCGGCATCAGGCACACGGCGCCGAACAGCCGCACGGCCTCCTCCACCGCCGCGGCAATCAGCGCAGGCTCAGCCCGCAGCCGCGCGGCGAGCCCGGCCTCCGCCAGCACCCGGTTCAGCATGCTGCCCATCGTGAGGTAGGTGGTATCGGCGCCGGCCGGAAACAGCAGCTTCACGAAGGCAAGAATGTCCGCATCCGTCAGGCGCTGACCCTCGATCTGTGCGGCTGCCATCTGCGAGATCAGGTCCGCGCGGGGAACCGCGCGCCGCGCGTGGATGAGCGGCAGGAGAAACGCATCGACCTGCGCGGCCGCCGCGAGCGCCTGCTGCGGGTGGAACGGGTAATCGAACAGGCCCTGCACCCACTCCAGCAACTGCGCCTCGTCATCGCGTGGAATCCCGAGCAGCTCGGTGATGACGCGCAGCGGGTAGCGATGACAATACTCGCTCACTAGATCCAGCTCGCGCCGCGTGCCGAAGGCGTCGATCAGCTCGTGCGCCAGCGGCCGCAGCAGCGTGCCGGTGCGCTCGCGGATGACGCGCGGCTCGAACGCGGCGGCGACCAGCGCGCGGTGGACACGGTGCTCCTCGCCGTCCATGCACAGGAGATTGCGGCCCTGCACCGGCAGGGCGTAACGACGGTGCGCGGCGGAGGCCGGGAAGTGGGCGTCGTCACGGAACGCACGCATCACATCTTCGTGACGCAGCAGCAGCCAGGCGGTCTGACCGAGGTAGCGGACCGGCACGACCCGCTGCCCGGACTGCTGCAGCTGCGCCATGCGCGCATCGAGGTCGGGTACGTCATCGCGCCCGAAGTCGATCTCCGGGAACACATGTCCGGGCGCGGCAGCGCTCATGGCGGCATCGTAAGCGATTGCGCGAGCGCGGCAGGCACCCGTTCGGACTAGACGCAAATGGCGCCCACCGCGATCAGCGCCCAAGGTTATGATTCTCGCGAGAGGGACTTCTGTGACCAATGCAACTGCAAGCGCGAGCCGTGTCATCGCCGCATGCGCCAGCGGTACGCTGCCGGATGCGGCCGCCGCCTTGGCGCTCGAACACGCGCCCCTCGAGGAGCTGCTGCCCGCGGCCGAGGCCCTCACGCTCGCCGGCCACGGCCGCATCGTCAGCTACTCCCGCAAGGTGTTCATCCCGCTCACCCAGCTGTGCCGCGATGTGTGCCACTACTGCACCTTTGCGCGCACGCCGCGCCATCTCGGCGAGCCCTACCTGTCGCTCGAACAGGTGCTGGCGCTCGCGCGCGCCGGCGCGGCGGCCGGCTGCAAGGAAGCCCTGTTCACCCTCGGCGACAAGCCCGAGGCGCGCTACAGCGCCGCGCGGCGCGCGCTCGATGAGTGGGGCTTCGAAAGCACGCTCGAGTACCTGCATCACGCCGCGGACGCAGTGCTGCGGCAGACGGGTCTGCTGCCGCACCTGAATCCCGGCGTGATGACGGCTGCGGATCTGGCGCGGCTGCGGCCGGTGGCCGTCTCCATGGGCCTCATGCTCGAGACGGCCAGCGAGCGGCTGGCTGCACGCGGCGGCCCGCACTTCGGCTCGCCCGACAAGCGGCCCGCGGCACGCCTGGCGACGCTCGCCGCTGCCGGCGAGCTCGCCATCCCCATGACCACCGGACTCCTCATCGGGATCGGCGAGACGCGCCGCGAGCGCCTCGAAGCACTTCTGGCGCTGCGCGCCCTGCAGGAGCGCTTCGGACATCTGCAGGAAATCATCATCCAGAACTTCCGCGCCAAGCCTGGCACGCGCATGGCGCAGGCGCCCGAGCCGCCGCTGCACGAGCACCTGTGGACGCTGGCGGTGACGCGACTGCTGTTCGGCGCGCAGTTCTCCCTCCAGGCCCCGCCCAACCTGCAGCCGGGTGAGCTCGCCGCGCTCATCCGCGCCGGCGCCAACGACTGGGGCGGCGTCTCCCCGGTGACGCCAGACCACGTCAACCCCGAGGCACCATGGCCGCACCTGCGGCGTCTGCAGGAAGAAACGCAGGCCGCAGGCCGCGAGCTCATCGAGCGTCTGGCGATCACGCCGGCCTATGCCCGCTGTGGCGAGCGCTGGCTGGATCCGGGCCTGCGCAGCCTCGTACTGCGCCGTTGCGACAGTTTCGGGCGGGCGCGCAGTGATGACTGGTACGCCGGCGCCGGCAGCGCGCCGCCACCCGGCGCGCGCGAATGGCTGCGCCGGCGGCGCGGCGGCCGTGCCGCCGCCCGCGCCGTGCTGCGGCGCGCCGCGCGCGAGCAGGCGTTGACCGAGTCGGAGATCGTGACGCTGTTCGCCAGCGAGGGGCGCGAACTCAGCGCGGTCCTGCAGGCGGCAGATGAGCTGCGGCGAATGACGAGCGGTGAGGAGGTTTCCTACGTCGTCAACCGCAACATCAACTACACCAACATCTGTGTTTATCACTGCGGCTTCTGCGCCTTCTCCAAGGGCAAGAGCAGCACCGACCTGCGCGGGCCGGCCTACCGCTTGGATCTGGAGGAGATCGCGCGCCGCACCGAGGAAGCGGCCCGGGCCGGGGCGACCGAGGTGTGTCTGCAGGGCGGCATCCATCCACGCTACACCGGGCACACCTACCTGGACATCGTTGCCGCAGTGAAGGGTGCGGTGCCCGCGATGCACGTGCACGCCTTCTCGCCGCTCGAGATCTCCCACGGCGCGCAGACACTGCAGCTGTCGCTGGGGGAATATCTCAGTCAGCTGCAGGCGGCGGGTCTGGCGACGCTGCCCGGCACCGCCGCGGAAATTCTCGACGATGAAGTGCGCGCCCGCATCTGCCCCGACAAGCTGCAGAGCGCGGAATGGTTAGCGGTGATGCGCGCCGCGCACAGCGTGGGGCTTAAGAGCACGGCGACCATCATGTTCGGTCACGTCGATGAGGCGCGCCACTGGGCGCGCCACCTGCTCGCGGTGCGGGCCCTGCAGCAGGAGACCGGCGGATTCACCGAGTTCGTGCCGCTGCCGTTCGTGCACATGGAAGCACCGTTGTGGCGCCGCGGCAGCGCACGCTCGGGGCCGACGCTGCGCGAGGCGCTGCTGATGCACGCCGTCGCCCGCCTGGTGCTGCACCCGTACATCACCAACATCCAGACCTCGTGGGTGAAGATGGCGCCGCAGGGCGCGGCACTGTGCCTGCAGAGCGGCGCCAACGACCTCGGCGGTACGCTCATGAACGAGTCCATCACCCGCGCCGCCGGCGGCGTCAACGGCCAGGAGTTCGCTGCCGCACAGATCGTCGCGCTGGCGCACGGCCTCGGCCGCCCGGTGTATCAGCGCACCACGCTCTACCGGCGTGTCATGCCCGGCCACACGCCGCGGCCGGCGCGCCAGGAACAGTGCACGAGCCCCTGAGAGCTGAGTTGGCGGCGCACGCGCAGTGGGACCTCGAGTGCGATGTGTTGGTCGTAGGCTCGGGTGCTGCGGCGCTCACCGCCGCCGTCGTCGCTGCCAGCGGCGGTGCGCAAACTCTGGTGGTCGAAAAGAGCGAGCTGTTCGGCGGCACCTCGGCGACCTCGGGCGGCGTCATCTGGATTCCGGCCACCGCGCAGGCGCTCGCCGGCGGGCACGCCGATTCGCCCGCCGAGGCGTTTCAGTACATCCGCGCGCTGTCGGATGCTAACGTTGCGGATGCGCGCATCTGGGCGTTCGTGCACCGTGGACGCGAGATGGTCGCCTGGCTCGATCAGCACACGGCGGTCAAGGTGCGCGCCCATCCTTACGCCGACTATCACCCCGAGTTGCCGGGCGGCAAGCCGGGCTGGCGTTCGCACGAAGCGCTGCCGCTGCACGCGAGCGAACTGGGCGCGGACTTCGCGGCGCTGCGGCCGCCGCATCCGGCCGTACAGTTCCTGGCGCGCGTCAACTGGACTCTGCAGGAAACCGGCACGCTGCTGTTCCGCAGCCCCGGCTGGCGGCGCACCGCGGCGCTGCTGTTCGGCAACTATCTGCTGGACTTCCCGCACCGGCTGCACTCGCGCCGTGATCGCAGGCTCACCCTCGGCAACGCGCTGCTGGCGCGCCTGAAGCTCTCACTCAACCAGGCAGGCGGGAAGCTGTGGCTGAACGCACCGCTGCTCGAGCTCATCTGTGAGGCCGAGCGCGTCAGCGGTGCCGTGGTGGAGCGGCAGGGGCAACGCCTGCGCGTGCGCGCACGGCGCGCGCTGGTGCTGGCGGCCGGCGGCTTCGAGCGCAACCCGCTGATGCGTGCCGAGCACCTGCCGCTCGCGCCGAACCCGCTGTGGAGCGGCTCGCAGTCCGGCAACACCGGCGATGCGATTCAGGCCGCCGCACGGATTGGTGCGGCGACACTCAACATGGACTCGGCCTGGTGGGGCACGTCGCTGTGCCTGCCGGGCGAAGACCGCGCCCGTCTCTTGGCGATCGAGCGCGCGCTGCCCGGCTCCATCATCGTGAATCAGGCCGGACAGCGCTATATGAATGAAGCGGCGTCCTATCACGTGGCCGGCCAGGAGATGCTGCGCTGTCACAGCGCCGAGAGTCCGACGATCCCCTCATGGCTGCTGTTCGACGCCACCTGGCGCAAGACTTATCCGCTCGGGCCACTGATTCCGGATCTGCCGGATCGGCTACAGGCGGCGAACCTGCGCGCGGTGCTGCGCCGCGGGGCGAGCTGGGACCAGCTGGCGCAGCGCATCGGTGTACCAGCGACGGCGCTCGCGGCCACCATTGAACGCTTCAACCAACAGGCGCGCAGCGGAGTGGACGCCGACTTCCATCGCGGCGAGAGCATCTACGACCGCTACTATGGCGATCCGCGCGTCACGCCCAACCCGACGCTGCGCGCGCTCGAGACGCCGCCGTTTTATGCCGTGCAGGTCGTGCCCGGTGATATCGGCACCAATGGCGGACTCGCCACTAACGAATATGCCCAGGTGCTGAATGCCGCCGGCAAGCCCATCGCCGGCCTGTACGCCGCCGGCAACACGGCCGCCACCATCATGGGGCATTCCTACCCGGCGGCCGGCGCCACGCTCGGCCCCGGCATGACCTTTGGCTACATCGCCGCCCGGCACGCACTCGGGGAGACCCCGGCGGCAGGTTGAGTCACTGCGACTTCAGCCAGCGCACCTGGCGCTCCTGCGCCGCCAGATACAGGCCCATGGCGAAGCCGAAGCTGGTGAACAGGCTCATGACGAAGTAGATCCACGGCTGCTTGAGCCCGCGCCGGCCGCCATCGATGATCGTCCAGAGCGGAAACAGGAACACGTTAGCGGTGATCAGATCCTGCGAGCCGGAACCCGCGGCGGGGTTGGTGAACAGCATCTTGGTGAAGTGCACCCAGCCGGCCTCCCTGGGATAGGCCTCGACGTACTGGATGTTGAAATACCATCCGGCACATACCGAGCACAGCGCGATCAGGTAGTAGAGCCCTTCGAGAAAGCTGACACGCGAGCCGCGCCAGCCGGAGCGGTAGAGGGAACGGTTGAAATAGAAGAACAGCACCAGGCACAGCAGTCCCAGCGCGGCGTGAAACATCAGTGCGTTCATGTGGCAGATCTCGCTTTGCTGTTGTTGTTGGAAACTAGACGGTCGCCAGGGGCGTCACCGGCGAGCCCACCGCGCCCGGCAGATCGAGCGGCGGCGCGGTGAGCAGGAAGCGGTTGCGGGCATGCGCGCGCAGCCACGCGGCCAGCTCGCGGAAATACCACAGCTCCGCCAGGTGAATACCGAGCTTGAACAGACACAACTCGTGCAGCGGCAGGAATGGGCGGCGCTCGCCGCTGCCACCGTTCAGGGTCAGATGCGTACTCTCCACTGCGGCGTTGTCGGCACATAAGGCCACCAGACCGCTGCTGTCGACCCAGCGTTGCAGGCGCTCATCGGTGCCATCGAGCGCGGCGCAGCTTTTGTGCAGCAGCGCGACATCCGGCTGCCGCTGCATCTCCAGCACCAAATCGGCGAAGCCGGTGTACAGACAGAGGAAGTCGCCGGGCTCGACCTCGGCGTGCTGCGCCGCCATCACGCGCATGAGCGCCTCGTAGCCCACCTTGCTGGCCGTGCGGCCGTAAGTACCGTACAGGTCGACCAGCACGCCGCGCCCCTGTACGCCGGCGCGCGCCAGGTTCTCGATGCCGAGGGCGCGCGCGCACGGGCCGCCCTCGCTATCAGGTCCGCGGATGTGCTCACCGGCGCGGTAGCCGTTATAGAACACCGCCTCGGCCACGCCATCGCCGTCGGCATCGAACTCCGAGCCGCAGTGCGCCAGCGCATCCCACTGCGTCGAGTACTGCAGGCACAGCGTCACCGCGTCATCGCAGATCACATCGGTGGCGCGCGGCAGCTGCGCTGAGACGTGATGCGGGTAGGCAGGCTTGCCGTCGGCAAAACGCGTGGCGGAAAGCTGCGGCGGCCATCGCACATCCCACAATCCGCTGCCACCCGGATAGTCGAGCGGCAGGCTCAGGGAAAAAACCTCGCCCGCCTGCACCTCGCGCACCGCGGCCAGCCGCCGCGCGGGGGTGAGCAGGTTCATGCGGCCGCGCTGGTCGTCGGCACCGAACTCACCCCAGTTGGATCCGCACGGTCGGTGTTGCCAGCGCGCCATGGCGGCAATCTCGCATAGTTGCCGCGCCGGCGTCCGCCTTAGTTTGAGGTACCCCATCCGGAGTATCCGCGCGCGCCGCGTGGCGTTGGCATACTACGCACATGAGTGCAGGACGCATGCTCGCTTGGCGGCTCGCGCGGTTCGGGGCGCCGGCGCAATTGATGGAGGTTGCGGTACCGCAGCCGGCGGCCGGCGAGGTGCTGGTACGTGTCGCCGGTAACGGACTGTGCCACTCGGATGTGGGCCTCATGGACCCGCAGTGGCATGCGCCACCCTTCCCCGACTGGCAACTGCCGTTCACCCTCGGCCACGAAGTGGGCGGCTGGGTGGAAGCAACCGGCACCGGGGTGAGCGGGTTCTCCCACGGACAGCCCGTGGTACTGGTGGCGAGCCACTCGGACGGCACCTGCGGCTACTGCCGCAGCGGCGCCGATAACAATTGTGAGGCGAGCACGGCGGGGCGCGGCTACGGCCGCGACGGCGGACTGGCGCGCTACGTGCTGCTCGACAGCGCGCGTCCGCTGATTGCGCTCAACCGACTCGATCCGGTGACCGCAGGACCGCTGGCTGATGCGGCGGCCACTTCCTACCACGCGGTGCGGCGCGTGCTGCCGCAGCTGACGCCCGGTGCCACCGCGGTGGTGCTGGGCGCCGGAGGCTTGGGCAGTTTCGCGGTGCAGCTGCTGCGCGTGCTGTCGCCGGCGCGGGTCATCGCTGTGGATCTCAATCCGGCGCGCCTCGAGTACGCGCGCGAACTGGGCGCGCACGAATGCGTGCCGGGGGTGGATGCAGACACTGCAGCGGCGCTGCGCCAGCTTGCCGGCGGCCGCGGCGCCGATGCCGTGCTCGACTTCGTCGGCATCGATGCCACCATCGAGGCGGGACTGGCCAGCCTGCGCCGCACCGGTAGCTTTGGCCTCATCGGCGCCGGCATGGGGCGGCTCAACCAGCCCTGGTTCTATTGCCTGCCGCGCGATGGCGATGTGTTCACCTTCACCGGCAGCACCATTGCCGACCTGCGCGCCGTCGTCACGCTCGCCGAGCAGGGGCGCCTGCGTAACGACACCGAGCTGTTCGGCTTCGATGAAGTGCCCGAGGCTTACCGCCGGCTCGAGCGCGGTGAGCTGCGCGGGCGTGCGGTGGTCGTGCCGGGGGACTGAGGGAGGTGCCACATGCTGGAGGTGGCTGACACCTTGGCGATTCACCAGTTGCTTGCGCTCTACGGCCACATCATCGATGAGCGCGAATGGCAGCGGGTAGACGAGCTATTCACCGCCGGCGCGGTGTACGACATGACCGAGTTCGGACTGGGCAGAGTGGTCGGCGCGGCGGCAATCCGCGCGCTGTGGAGCCGACCGGATGCGAGCCATCCGCTCGCGCACCACGCCACCAACATCGTGATCAGCGAGGATGGCGACGGACGCGTGCACGTGCTGTCCAAGGGACTCGGCGTCGGAGCCAACGGCCGGGTCGGCAGCGTCGTCTACCGCGACCTCGTCGAGCGTACCGCGGCCGGCTGGCGCTTCACCGCGCGCAGCGCGCAGCTGCGACGCTGAGCAGCGCGTGACTCAGCCACCGAAACGCTCCTCGACCACCTGCCAGCCGAGCTCCGCAGTCTCGCGCGCCCGCTCCCCCGCGGCGCGTGCGTGCCGGCTGGCGGCGGTACCGCTGAGCACGCGCTGCAGGATCCCCTGACGGATGCTGGCGATACGGAACAGGTTGTAGGCCATGCAGAATTCCCACACGGCCGGGTCGATCCCCGCGCGGTCGGTGCGCCGGCAGTAGCTCGCCACGTACTCTGCCTCGCTCGGAATGCCGAGCGCGGCGAGCGGTGCGCCCTTGAGGCCACGGATCTCTCCGCGCGGCGCACGCCAGGCCATCACGTGATAGGCAAAGTCGGCCAGCGGATGGCCGAGGGTCGACAACTCCCAGTCGACCACGGCCAGCACGCGCGGCGCTTGCGCGTCGAAGATCATGTTGTCGAGCCGGTAGTCGCCGTGCACCAGCGTGGTCTCATCCCCCGGGGGAATATGCGCCGGCAGCCAGCGGAGGAGCTTTTCCATGGCCTCGATGCGCTCGGTTTCCGAGGCGCGGTACTGTTTGCTCCAGCGGGCGATCTGCCGCTCGAAATAGTTTCCGGGTCTGCCGTAGTCGCTGAGGCCGGCCGCAGCGTAGTCGAGTGTATGCAGCGCGACCATCACCCGGTTCATTTCGTCGTACAGCGCGACACGCTCGCTCACCGCCAGGCCCGGCAGCGACGGATCCCAGAAGTTGCGCCCCTGGGCGTAGCCCATGACATAGAACATGGTGCCGATGAGCGTCTCGTCCGTGCACAGGCACAGCGGTCGCGCCACCGGTACGGCGCTGCCGTACAGCGCGCTGATGATGCGGAACTCGCGGTCGACCGCGTGCGCGGAGGGCAACAGCGGCCCGGTGGGCTTCTTGCGCAGCACATAGCGCGCGCCGTCGCCGGCGGTGAGGAGAAAGGTGGGATTCGACTGGCCGCCGCGAAACTGCTCGACGTGCAATGGCGCGACGAATCCCGGCAGCTGTGCGCGGAGGTATTGCTCGAGGGCGCGCTCATCAAAGCGCTGCTGCGCCGCGACCGGCATGGTGCCGGCGAATGCCTCGCTGCTCATCGTCCCGTCAGGCGTATTTCTCGAGCTCCAGGCGCCCGATCTGGTTGCGGTGCACCTCGTCCGGCCCGTCGGCCAGGCGGATGGCGCGCGCCTGCGCGTAGGCGTGGCCCAGGTGAAAGTCGTTACTCAGCCCGCCGGCGCCATGCGCCTGGATCGCCCAGTCGACCACCTGACAGGCGGTTTCGGCGGCGGCGATCTTGATGCCCGCGATCTCGGCACGCGCTGCTTTGTTGCCGACCGTGTCCATGAGCCAGGCGGCCTTGTAGACCAGCAGCCGCGCCTGATCGATGCGAATGCGCGACTCGGCGATGCGCTCAAGAGTGACCGACTGTTCGCTGATCGGCCGGCCGAAAGCCACACGCGTCTTGACCCTGCGGCACATGCGCTCGAGCGCGCGCTCGGCGACGCCGATGAGACGCATGGCGTGGTGGATGCGTCCCGGGCCGAGACGCCCCTGCGCGATCTCGAACCCGCGTCCTTCGCCCAGCAGCAGGTTGCCGAGCGGCACGCGTACGTCGTGGAAATCGATCTCCATGTGGCCGTGCGGCGCGTCGTCGAAGCCGAAGACCGGCAGGTGCCGCAGGATTCTGACGCCGGGGGTATCGCGCGGCACCAGGATCATCGACTGCTGGCGATGCCGGGGCGCGGTCGGGTCGGTCTTGCCCATGAAGATGAACAGCTTGCAGCGCGGGCTGCCGGCACCCGATGTCCACCACTTGCGCCCGTTGATCAGGTACGAATCGCCGCTCCTGACGATCGAGCTCTCAATGTTGGTCGCATCGCTCGAGGCGACCCGCGGCTCGGTCATGGCGAAGGCCGAGCGGATGGTTCCCTCGAGCAGCGGTTCGAGCCACTGCTGCTTTTGTTCGGGCGTGCCGTAGCGCTCGAGCGTCTCCATGTTGCCGGTGTCGGGGGCTGCGCAGTTGAACACCTCCGGCGACCAGCGCACCCGCCCCATCAGCTCGCATAGCGGCGCGTATTCCAGATTGGTGAGGCCGGCACCGTGGCGGGAGTCCGGCAGGAACAGGTTCCACAACTGCGCGGCGCGCGCCTTGCGCTGCAGCTCCGCGAGCAGTGGCGGCTCCTCCCAGCGGTTGCCGCTGTCGAGCTGCTGATAGAACAGCTCCTCCTGGGGATAGATATGCTGGTCCATGAACGCACTCAGGCGTTCGAGGTAGCTCTGGGTCTTTTCGCTGTGCTGGAAGTCCACCGGACCGCTCCCGCGCCCACCGCCGAGGTTGTCGTGTGTTCGTGCCGCGCGCTCGTGGCGGCTGCCGGATCATGGCACAACGGCGCTCATTCCATGACCAGGACGGCTTTTCCCTTGACCCTGCGGTTCATCACGGCATCGAGCGCCTCGCGGAAGGCCTCCAGTGGGTAAGTCGCCGAGACGTGCGGGCGCAGGCGTCCCTGCTCGTACCAGCCGAGCAGCTCGGCAAAGTTGGCCGCGTTCTGTGCCGGATGTGCCTTGGCGAAAGCGCCCCAGAAAACTCCGACGAGCGCACTCACCTTCAGCAGAAACAGGTTGAACGGGATCCTGGGAATCTCACCGCTCGCGAAGCCGATGACGAGATAACGGCCGCCATAGCCGAGACTGCGCACCGCTGCATCCGCGTAGGGCCCCCCCACCGGATCGTAGATGACATCCACGCCTTTGCCCGCGGTGAGCTCGCGCACGCGCTCGCGCAGATCCGAGCTGGCGTAGTTGACCAGTGCATCCGCACCGTAGTCGCGGCACAGCGCCAGCTTGTCGTCGCTCGAGGCGCAGGCGATCACGCGGGCGCCCATGATCTTGCCGAGCTCGACG
>Ga0210398_10004298_pt1 | contig 13404 bp, 13 predicted proteins | sample IncBWC4OmetaG_FD_161047 | JGI IMG/M metagenome (GOLD analysis project Ga0210398, IMG submission 161047) | Forest soil microbial communities from Barre Woods Harvard Forest LTER site, Petersham, Massachusetts, United States - Inc-BW-C-4-O | ecosystem: Environmental > Terrestrial > Soil >... | reverse complement strand
CGAGCCGATCGCCTCCGAGATGGTTCGATGCCTGGATAGCACGGCAGGGCTGCGGTTGCGCAGGTTGTCACCCCTCCCCCGCAATGACAGAAAGCGCGCCGCGTCCCCACCAGAATGAGGCCAGCCGTTGCCCGACGAGGGGTTCCAGCCGACAACCGCCCCGCTTCACGTCGCGCAGGCGCCCTCGGCTCGCCGGACCCTGGTGCTGGCCGCCTGTCTTATGGCGACATTCATGGCGGCGGTGGAGAGTTCGATCGTCGCAACCGCGATGCCGACCATCGTTGCCGATCTGGGCGGATTCAACCTGTTCTCGTGGGTATTCGCGGTCTACCTGCTGACCCAGGCGGTGAGCATTCCCGTCTATGGCCGTCTCGCCGATATCTACGGCCGAAAGAAGGTGTTCTATTTCGGTGCGGGCCTGTTCCTGGTCGGTTCCACGCTGTGCGGCTTTGCCGGCAACATGGTGGCGCTGATCCTGTTCCGCGCGCTGCAGGGCTTCGGCGCCGGCGGCGTGCAGCCGATCGCCACCACGATCCTGGGCGACATCTACACGCCGACCGAACGGGCGCACGTGCAGGGCCTGGTGTCGAGTGTGTTCGGCGTAGCCGCGGTGCTGGGCCCGTTGCTTGGCGCTTTCCTGGTCGAACAGGTGAGCTGGCAACTGGTGTTCTGGGTCAACCTGCCGATCGGCGTGGCGGCGATCGTCATGATCGCGACATTTCTGACGGAACCGACGGAGCTACATAGGCGGCGCATCGACTATCTGGGATCGCTGCTGTTGATGGTGGCAATCACCGCGTTGATGCTGGTGCTCGTGCAGGGCGGTAGTCTGACACACGCGACGCTGGCGATTGTCGGTGCGATTGCGATCGCAACGTTGGTAGCGCTGGCGCTACACGAGAGCAGCACGCCCGAGCCAATGTTGCCGCTGGATCTTTGGCGCCAGCACCGCATCATCGCCATTGGCAGTTTCGGCGGCGCGGTCATCTCGGCGGTTATGACCGGCGTTTCGGCATTCCTGCCGACTTACGTGCAGGGGGCCATGGGTCGCAGCGCGTTGACGGGCGGATTGGTGCTGGGTGCGATGTCAGTCACCTGGGCAGTGGCGAGCTTTTATGGCGGCCGGCTGATGGTGCGCACGACGTATCGTCTGACCGCGGTGCTGGGCACGCTGGCGCTGATCGCTGGCAGCACCGTACTGATCACCCTGACGCCGGAGCGCGGCGTGGTGTGGGCGAGCAGCGGATCACTGCTGATCGGCATTGGCATGGGGCTGTGCAACACCACGTTCATCGTATCCATCCAGGCAGCGGTGCCATGGCATCAGCGGGGCGCTGCCACATCGTCGTGCATGTTCCTGCGCTTCGTCGGCCAGTCGCTGGGGGTGGCGTCGTTCGGTGCCGTGCTGAACCTCACGCTGCTGCGAGAGGCACCGGACACAGTTGCCCAGGTCGATCGATTGCTGGATCCATTCCAGCGTGGTGGGCTGAATGCGAGCGAATTGACACGGTTGACCGAGGTGGTTGCGCTCGGTTTGCATAACACCTACGTGCTGGCGGGCGGGTTGTCGGTGCTGGCGCTGGGCTTCGCGCTTCTGCTCCCTGCGCGGCTGAGCCCGGCGCAGCAGGCGCACCATTGAACGCCCCGCCGCTCGGCCCTATCCTTCCCAACGATACGGAGTTGTAGCCTGTGACCGTTCCCGCGCGCGGCGCGATCGATTGCGATATTCATCCAGCGCTGCCCAGCATGCAGGCACTGGTGCCATATCTCGACGAATACTGGCGGTCGCACATCCTTATGCGCGGGCTGGAGCGGGACAACTACACCGCTGCGGCATTCCCGCCGAACGCGCCGATCAACTGCCGCCCTGACTGGAAGCCCGCCAAGGGGAGTGCCGGAACCGATCTGGCCCTGTTGCGCTCACAGGCGCTCGATGCGTTCGGCTCACGCTACGCAATCTGCAACATTCTGCACGGAGCCCCGGCGGTCTTCAGCGAGGACCTGTCGGCGGCAATGTGCCGCGCGATCAACGACTGGCTCGCCGCGGAGTGGCTGTCGAAGGATGATCGCCTGCGGGCTTCCATCGTTGTGCCAATGCACAGCCCGGAGCTCGCCGCGAAGGAGATCGAGCGCGTCGCCGCCGATCCGCGGTTCGTGCAGGTGCTGGTATGGGAGATGAGCGAGCTGCCGCTCGGTCGCCGTATCCACTGGCCGATCTACCGCGTCGCTGAACGGCTAGACCTGCCGATCGGCATCCACGCGGGGTCCAGCTATCGCCATCCGCCGACCAATCTTGGCTGGCCGTCTTATTACCTTGAGGACTATGTTTCGTGGTCGACCGGATTTGCCGGGGTGCTGAACAGCCTGATCACCGAGGGCGTGTTCGTCGAGTTCCCTCGCCTGAAGGTCGTGCTGATGGAATCCGGTGTGACGTGGCTGCCGGGCTGGATGTGGCGCGCCGACAAGACCTGGCGCGGGGTGCGTGCCGAAGTGCCGTGGCTGGAGAAATCGCCGGCGGCCTACGCGCGCGAACATGTGCGCCTGACGATCCAGCCGTTCGACGCGCCGCCACGCGCCGACCAGTTGCAGCGCATCATTGAGGAGATCGGCTCCGACGAGATGCTGCTGTTCTCCACCGACTATCCGCACTGGCACTTCGACGACAAGGACGCGTTGCCCGACGGACTGCCTGAACATGTGCTGCGCAAGATCCTCGTTCACAACGCGCTGAAGACCTTTCCCCGTTTATCCCCGTGAGCATGGAGAGCATTCGATGAACGTCACGGTCATGGATCGTCAAGCCGACACGGCGTCGCAGACGAAGCTCGGCATTGTTGATTGCGACGTGCACCCCTACACAAAGTCGCCTGCCGATCTAGACCAGTTCCTGTCTGAGCGCTGGCGCAAGCATCGCGCCTCGGTCGGCGGCCGTGCTCGTTCGCCATTCTCCAATGCGCCGAACTATCCGCGCATGTCGCCGTTCACGGGCATGCGGATGGACTCCTATACGAAGGACGGGACGCATCCCGGCTCCGATCTGGAGATGATGCGGGAACAGTTGCTCGATTTGTTCAACGTCTCGTACGGCTTGATGATGCCGCTTCTCGGTCGTGGCTCGGACGAACGCAACGTCGAGTTCGGCGCGGCGATGGCGACGGCGGCGAATGAATGGGAAGCGCAGGTGTGGTGCGACCGCGAACTGCGCCTGAAGGCCGGTGTGCAGATCCCGCTGGAATACACCGAGGCGGCCATCAAGGAGATCGAGAAGCGCGCCGGTGATCGGCGGTTCACCCACGTGATGATCCCGCCGCGCGGACTGGAGCCTCTGGGTCGCCGCAGGTACTGGCCGATCCTTGAGGCGTGTGCCGCCAATGGGTTCTCCATCGCGCTGCATCTCGGCGGCACCGGCGGCCATCCTTCCACGGGCGGCGGCTGGCCTTCGTTCTATCACGAGGAGCATCCATCGTATCCGCAGAGCAAGGAAGCACTGGTCACCTCACTGGTTATCGAGGGCGTGTTCGAGCACATCCCCAATCTGCGCGTGGCACTCGTTGAAGGCGGCTTTGCCTGGCTGCCGTCGCTGACCTGGCGGCTCGACAAGCACTACAAGCGCCTGCGTGAGGAGGTGCCGCATTTGAAGAAGCTGCCGTCGGAATACATCCGCGACAACATCTGGGTGACGACGCAGCCGATCGAGGAGCCGGAGCGGCCTGAAGATTTGCTGGCGACTTGCGAGTGGATCGGCTGGGACCGCATCATGTTCTCGACCGACTATCCACACTGGGACCAGGACGATCCACGCTATGCCTTCAAGGCACCGTTGACCGAGCAGCAGAAGCGGATGGTGTTCCGCGAGAACGCGCTGTCGTTCTACGGCCTGGCGTAAGTGCATGGCCCGGCACGTTGTCGCACCCGCGAGCGAGATCGCGCCGGGCACCTGTAAGATCGTCAGCATCGCTGGCCGCTCGATCGGCGTCTTCAACGTGAAGGACGAGTTTTTCGCGCTGATCAACCGCTGCCCGCATGAAGGTGCACCATTGTGCATCGGTCCGATCCTCGGGCGGTTCACTGCGGATCGGCCAGGCGAGTACCGGCTGGAACGTCACGGCGAGATGCTGCGTTGTCCGTGGCATGGTTGGGAGTTCGACATCAAGACTGGCCAGTCATGGTGCCATCCGGAGAGCGTGAAGGCACGGACCTATGAGGTGGAGGTCGTGCCCGGCGAGACCCTGGCGAAGGGGCCATTCGTGGCGGAGACGGTGCCGGTGTCGGTGGAACAGAACTACGTGGTGGTGGAACTCTGAAACCGCTGACAGTTTCGTGGGAGACAAACGATGGCAGACAGCGCACTGCGTGAGAAAGGCCGCGAGATGCGGCGCAAACTGCTCGGCGACGCGACAGTCGATCGTATGGACAAAGCAATATACAACGACCCGATCATGGCCAAGTTCGCCGAGGTCACTCAGGAAACGATCTTCGGCGCGCTGTGGTCGCGCCCGGGGCTCGACTTGAAGACCCGAGCGCTGATCTGCGTCATTTCCGACGCCGCGACCGGCCGCGACCCTGAACTGAAACTGCATCTGCGCATGGCGCGCAATCAGGGATGGACCGAGGACGAACTTGTCGAGTCTCTGTTGCACCTCGGCGGCTATGTCGGTGTGCCGCTGATCCGCGAATCTCTGCTGGTTGCCAAAGAGACCTTCGCGGAGATGCGTGCGGAAAAATGAGCGCGGACGAGGCTTGGCGGCAGACAATAGCCAAGGCTGAGGTCCTGCTGGCCGAAGGCGAGGCGGCGGAAGACATTTCGGGCATCGCCGATGCGGTCTCGGGCTTCAACACGGCTCTGCGGATGGCGCCGCGCGCGGATGCACCGTTGGACTGGGCGAAGACGCAGAGCCGCCTGTCGGCAGCGCTGCGGGCGCTGGGTGCACGCATCGACGATCCGGTGATGCTGCACTCGGCCATGACCGCGTGCGACCATGCGTTGGAAGTGTATCGGCCGGATACCACGCCCGAGGACTGGGCCCGGACGGTGGCGCTGCTCGGTGCGGCGCAGGTCGTGCTGGGCGAGCGTGATAGCGATCCAGCCTGGCTGAACGCAGCGCTCAACAGCTATCACCTGGCGACGAGAGTCTACACACGTGATGCTGCCCCCTCCGACTGGGCACGCATGCAGCGCAATTGCGGTGCGGTGCTGTCGCTGCAAGGCGAACGCACCGGTGATACCGCGTCTCTGCGCGAAGCTGTCGATCATTATCGCGCCGCGCTGGGGGAATACGCGGAGCAGGATTCGCCGATCGATATTGCCGTCACGCAGAGCAATCTCGGCCAGGCACTCCGTGTGCTGGGCGAACGTGACAATGACCGTGACACGCTGGCCGAGGCGGTCGCCGCCTGCCGCGCGGCCCTCAACGTCTATACGCGCGAGGCTACGCCACTGGAGTGGGCGATGGCGAGCACCAATCTCGCCAACGCGCTGGCGGCGTTGAACGACACCGCATCGATCGAGGAAGCGATTGCGATTTATCGCGATGCTATCACCGCGCTCGACGGACCAGTGCGGCTTCAGCAGCGTGCGATCGCACGCTACAACCTCAAGCGCGCCGAGGGACGGCTGGCGGAGCTCCGCCAGTCCCAGAACGACCACCATCGATGACGATATGCGTGCCGGTGATGTCGCCGGCGAAATCCGAGCACAGGTACATCACCACGTTCGCCACCTCCTCCGGCATCGCGTAGCGGCCTGTCGGCGTGTTGGCCGCATTCGCGTCGTGCACGGCCTGCGGATTGGCGGGGTTCCGCTGCGCCTCGAGCGAGCGCATCATGCGCGTCTCGACCGGCCCGGGGCACACGGCATTCACCCTGATGCCGAAGCGTGCGACGTCCGCGGATGCGACTTTCGTCAGACCCAGCACCCCGTGCTTCGACGCGACATAAGGCGCCATGCCGGGACCGCCGAACAGCGCGGCAGTCGAGGCGGTATTGACGATGGCACCGCTGCCCTGTTTCAGCATGACCGGCAGGACGTGGCGCATACCGAGGAAAACACCCTTGAGGTTGACACCGATCACCTGGTCGAAGATCGCCTCGTCGTATTCCTGTGTCGGTGCGGCCTTGCCCTCGATGCCGGCGTTGTTGAAGAAGCAGTCGATCGAGCCATAGGCATCCAGCGTCGCCTTTATGTAGTTCTGCACGTCGGCGGATTTTGTGACGTCGGCGCGAACGAAGCGGGCATCGCCGCCGCGCTGACGCACCAACTCGGCGCTCGCCTCACCCGCGGTCGGGTCGACATCGACCACCACGACCTTGGCGCCACGCCCCGCGAAGCCAATAGCGCTGGCGCGCCCGATGCCGCCGCCACCACCGGTGATCAAGGCAACCTTGCCCGCGAATTCCATGTACGCTCCCTCCTTCAGCCCGCATCGACCAGCAGCACAGCCTTGCCGGCAACGCGCCGATCACGCAACTGCTCGGCCACAGCGGCGAAGTCGCGCCAGCTTCGTTCCAAACCGATTTGCGGCCTCAGCGATCCATCGTCGATCAGCGACACGAGCAATGCGAGGTCTGGCGCAAATCGATCCTCAGATTCGGAGTAGAAATAGCTGAAGCTCTGCACACGCGAGTTCGGCGCGCCACGGAAGTCAGCGAACGCAAGCGTCGTCGGTTCGCCTGACGAATTCCCGTACACCACAACGGTGCCCTTCGCCTCGACAAGCTTGATGGCCTGCGCCAGCGATGCGCCGCCCGCCGATTCCATGATCAGACCGAAACGGCCTTGCGCGTTGTCGATCCCCTCTATCACCTCTCGCGCACCGAGATCCTTCAATCCGGAAGCGCGCTCCTGCCGGCCGACGACAGCCGTCACGCGGGCACCGGATCGCGCCGCAAGCTGCACTGCGAGAGTGCCGACGCCACCAGCCGCGCCGGTGACCAGTACGCGTTTGCCAAGGAGTGGTGCGCCGTGGCGGAGAGTGCGCAGCGCGGTTAAACCGGCAACCGGCAGTGTCGCCGCCTGAGCAAAACCGACATTGTCCGGCAGCACCGCCATGCGATGGCCTGGCACCGCGACACGTTGCGCCCAGCCGAATTCGTCCGTCAGCGCGACTACACGCGAACCCGCAGGTGGACCGCTGCCGTCCTCGGCCTGCTTCAGCACTATGCCGGCGATATCCTGGCCGGGAACCCAGCCCTCCCCATTGTTGCGAACCGAGCGCAGCTCACCTCGGTTGATCGAAAGGGCATGAACCGCGAGAACGGCTTCGTTGCGCTGCGGCCGCGGCTCCGGAAGTTCACGCAGTTCAACCGGCGCCTTGTCGTTCATTGTGGTGACGAGACCGAGCATCAGATTGCCCTCCCCTGTAATTCCGCGCGATGATACCTGCGAGTATCGTATCGGGACGGAGCGTCGCAAATGCGCCAGATGGTCATGATCGGGTTCCTGCAGGCGCAGAACTGCACCAATCTTGTGAGTTCCTGGCGTCATCCGGAATCACGCGAAGACTCCATGTCAGCCGACTATTACCGCACCATCGGCCGCGTGCTGGAGGAAGGCAAGTTCCACCTTGGCTTCTTCGACGATCGCCTGGCGATGCCGGACCGCTACGGCAACGACCACAGCCATACCGTCGAACACGGCATACGTTGCGTGAAGATGGACCCGATCACCGTGCTCACCGTGATGGGCATGGCGACCGAGCGTCTGGGACTGGGCGCCACCTGCTCGACCACCTATTTCGAGCCGTTTCACGTGGCGCGCGTGTTCGCGACGCTCGACCTGATGACTGGTGGCCGCGCCGCCTGGAACGTTGTCACGTCAATGAACGACGGCGAGGCGCTGAACATGGGCTACGACGAGCATCTGGAGCATGACTCACGCTACGACCGGGCGGACGAGTTCATGCAGGTGGTGCTTGGGCACTGGAACTCCTGGGACGACGACGCGATTGTCATCAACAAGCAGACAGGTCTGTTCGCGCACCCCGACAAGGTGCGGCGATTGGATCATCAGGGACAATGGTTCCGCTCGCGTGGTCCGTTCACCGTGCCGCGCTCGCCGCAGGGTCATCCGGTGGTTATCCAGGCAGGACAGAGTGGCCGCGGCAAGCATTTTTCCGCGCGTTGGGGCGAGGTCGTCTTCGTCTCCACGCACACCAGCATGGAGCATGGGAAGCAACTCTATCGCGAGATGAAGGAGGATGTGGCAAGCCAGGGCCGCGATCCGGACAAATTCTTCATCACGCCGTCGGCCTATGTGGTCTGCGCCGAGTCAACGGCGGAAGCCGAGGACAAGATGGCGCTGATCGAAACTCTGGCGACGGATGAGGATGCGCTGTCGCTGTTATCGGAGGCGATGAACTTCGACTTCGCCTCGAAGGGCATCGACGAACCGTTCACGGACGAGGAGCTGGCGAACGTCTCCGGCACGCAATCGATGCGCGACCGCGTGCTGCGCGCGAGTGGCCTCGCCAACCCAACGCCGCGCGACTTCATCAGGTTCAGCCATCGCGCGCGGCCGAACAAGCCGTTTGTGGGCGGACCTAAGGAAGTGGCCGACGGTCTGGAGCAATGGTTCACCGAACCGGTCGCCGACGGTTTCGTGGTGGCAGCGACGCACGTGCCTGGTACCTATTTGGATTTCGTGAAGTATGTCGTGCCGGAATTGCAGCGACGAGGGCTGTATCACAAGGACTATTCTGGCACCACGCTGCGCGAGAACCTCGGCATCCCGGTTCCGCACGCGACATGGAGGAACGCACGATGAAGCTGGGCCTCTCGATCGGCTATTCGCGCGCGCATCTCGAGCTTCCTGTGAAGCTGGTGCAGCGTGCAGAAGAGCTCGGCTACGACAGCGTATGGACGGCGGAGGCCTATGGTACCGATGCGGTCACGCCGCTCGCCTATCTTGCCGCACTGACCAAGCGGATAAAGCTCGGCACCGGTATCATGCAGCTTGCAGCGCGCACGCCGGCCAATGCTGCGATGTGCGCCGCCACCGTCGATGCGATGGCAGGTGGCGGGCGCTTCATCGCCGGTCTCGGCGTGTCAGGGCCGCAGATCGTCGAGGGCTGGTACGGCCAACCCTGGGGCCGACCTTATTATCGCTACAAGGACTACGTTGCCATCATGCGCAAGATCTTCCGCCGCGAGGCACCGGTGACGCATGAGGGCCGCGAGATCTCGCTGCCGTACACTGGCGAAGGCGCTGCCGGCGTGGGGAAGCCGCTGAAATCGATACTGCACATGAACCCTGACATTCCGATCTACCTCGGTACCGGCAACGAATCGACGGTGAAGCTGACAGCGGAGATCGCCGATGGCTGGTTGCCGCTCGGCTTCGTGCCAGGTTCGCTGCCCGAATATCTGCCCTGGCTGGAGGAAGGTTTCCGCCGCGCCGGCAACGGCAAAAGCCTGCGCGACTTTGCTGTCCAGGCGTCAGTACACGTCGAGATCGACAGCGACGTGAAGGCCGCGCTGGCGAAGCTGAAGCCCGAGGTTGCACTGTACGTGGGCGGCATGGGCCACCGCGACACGAACTTCCACATGGACATGATGATCCGCCGCGGCTTCAAGGACGCCGCGGAACGTATTCAGGAACTCTATCTTGCGCACCGCAAGGATGAAGCGATTGCGGCGGTGCCGGACGAGTGGGTGGACATGAAGTCGCTGGTCGGGCCGCAGGAACGGATCAAGCAACGTTTCCGCGCCTGGGAAGATTCCGGTGCGACCAGCCTGACCGTGCGTTCCCGGCAGCCAGAGGCAATCGAAGTGATGGCGCAGGCCGCGCGACTCAACTGAGGGAGGAACAACCATGCGCTTCAAGGACAAGGTTGCGCTGATCACTGCGGTGGGGAGCGGTATCGGCCGCGCCACGGCCGACATCATGGCGAAGGAAGGCGCGGTCATCGTCGGTGTGGACAACGATGAACGTCGCCTCGCCATGGCGATGGAGGCGATGAACATGTCGGGCGGTCGTGCGATCGGCCGTCCCGCCAATGCGCTGGATCAGGGCGAGGTAGACGAAGTCGTCGCCTGGGCGGCCAAGCAGTACGGCAACATCGACATCCTGGTGAACGCCGTAGGCGGCAGCACGATCATCGAGAAGCCGGGCGCCACCGTCGATGAGCTGACATTCGACGAATGGCAAAGGCTGATCCAGTTCAACCTGAACGGCACGTTCCTGTTCTGCCACGCGGTGACGCCAGTGATGAAACGGCGCAAGCATGGCAAGATCGTCAATCTCGCTTCGATTGCAGGGCGCGGGCTGAGCCTGACCAGCAGCAGCGCGTATTCTGCCGCGAAGGGCGGCATCATCGCGTTCACCCGCAAGCTGGCGTTCGAGCTGGGACCGTTCGGCATCACGGTCAACGCAATTGCGCCGAGCCGCACACTGACTGAGCGGATCCGGCCACGCTGGAACCAGCAATCGCCTGAGGATCAGGCCGCGGAGATCGAACGCACTCCACTGCGTCGTGTGGCAGAAGCGGCGGATCAGGCGAAGGTTATATGCTTCCTCGCGTCATCTGATGCGGACTTCGTCACGGGGCTGACGATCGATGTGACCGGCGGCCTCTGAATTCTACTGACCGAACCGCGGCAGTCTCTCCGCCAGCGCCTGATATGCGTCCTCATCCGTGCGGTCGTACCGCAACGGCGTGACAACAATATTGCCGGCCCGCAGCGCATCATAATCGCTCTCCGGCCCTTGCTGGCGATCGCCGCGGCGAAAGTTCAGCCAGTGATACTCCATGCCGCGCGGATCTACACGCGTATCCACATGCATTCCAGCGATCATGCCTACGCCCTGGCGTGCCAATGTCACCGGACCCGCCTCCGCCGCGGAACACGCCGGAAAGTTGACGTTCAGGCACGCATCCTTGCTCCAGCCAATCGCCAGCAGATCGCGCACAAACTTCCCACCCAGAGTGCGCGACGCTTCCCACAGCACATTGTTGCGGTCCTTGTATGCCTGGCTCAGGGCGATCGACGGGATGCCGAGCATCATGCCGGTCATCGCGCCGCCGACCGTGCCGGAGAATACGGTCTCCATCCCGAGGTTCAGTCCGCGGTTCACACCCGACAGCAGCAGTTGCGGCGGTCCGTCGGTCATCAGATGGCAGATTCCCATCACCGCGCAGTCACCTGGCGTGCCAGAAATGCCAAAGCGCCGCTCTCCCTGGCGAGTAACGCGCAGCGCATGGTGCAGGCTGATCGCATGCGACACACCGCTCTGGTCGTGCTCCGGCGCCACGACCCACACTTCGTGCGCCAGTTCGGCGGCAATCGCCTCCAGGATCGCCAGCCCCGGCGCATCAATCCCGTCGTCGTTGGTCAGCAATATCCGATCCAGCACGCGCTTGCTCCGCTCTATGCGCGCCCTGTTTGACGCGTCCGGCCCGCCGCGTCCAGCATGGCGAGACGGGAAGGAGACGAACCATGCAGGTCATCGACGCACAGGTGCACATCTGGGGCAGCGGGACGCCGAGTGGTCACCATCGGCAGACCTCGATCTACACAGCCGAGGAATTGATCAACGAGATGGATGAGGCCGGCGTGAACGGCGCGGTGCTGCATCCGCCGAGCTGGGATCCTGGATCGAACGAGATGGCGGTGGAGGCCGCGAAGAAATACCCTGACAGGTTCTGCATCCTTGGCTGGTTCGCACTGGACAAGCCCGAAGAGCGCAAGCGCATCGAGACCTGGAAGCAGCGGCCCGGCATGCTCGGCCTGCGCTGGTCGCTGACGCGGCCGGAGCAGGAGAACTGGCACAAGGACGGCACCATGGATTGGGTGTGGCCGGCGGCGGAGCGCGCGGGGACGCCGATCGCAACGATGGCCTGGCGTTTCCTGCCGCTGTTCAAGGAGATCGCCGAGAAGCACCCCAACCTGAAGCTGATCATCGATCATCTCGGTCTGGTGCGCTCGGCGAAGGGTGCGGCGGCGTTTGCCGATCTGGACACGCTGTGCTCGCTGGCGAAGCTGCCGAACGTCGCGGTGAAGGCGACCGGCGCGCCAGGCTATTCCGATGCGCCGTATCCGTTCCGTGACATTCATGATGGGCTGCATCGCATTTTCGATGCCTATGGACCGAAGCGGTTCTTCTGGGGCACCGATATCACCCGCATGCCGTGCAGCTATCGGCAATGCGTGACGATGTTCACCGAGGAACTGGCGTGGCTGAAGGGCAGGGACCTTGACCTCGTGATGGGGCAGGGCGTGTGCGACTGGCTGGGGTGGCAGCGGAAGCCGACCTAGCTCGCGTGGCGCTGCTTACCGACCACACAAGCTACGCGGACGCACTCTGCGAGTTTGTGCCCGCGCGGTTGTGGGAGCTGTTCGACGGCGACCGCTATCGGCTGAATATAGCACACGAGTGCATCGATCGTTATTCAGCCGATCCAGGCCGCACCGCCATTCGCATCGCTCATGCCGACGGGCACGACGAAGCGATCGCCTTCCGCACCATCGCCGAGCAATCGTCGCGCTATGCGCATTGGCTCAGCGAGATGGGTGTCGCACACGGCGACCGCGTGGCGATCATGCTTGAGCCGTCGCTGGCGTTTTACGCTGCGTTGTTCGGCACCATGAAGCTTGGTGCGATCGCAGTGCCCTTGTTCACACTGTTTGGACCGGACGGCGTGCGGCTGCGGCTCGACGACTGTTCGCCACGCCTGTTGCTCACAACTTCCGACAAGGTGCAATCGCTCGGCGCGCTATCGATACCGACCATCGCGCAGGACGATACTTTTGCGGCGGCTTTGTCGCAGTATCCTACCGCCTTCGTGCCGGCAACACGATGCGATGATTTGGCGATTTACCAGTACACGTCTGGTACGACGCGCGAGCTGCCTGCCGCAATCCGCCACACGCACCGTGCCATCGTGGTGGTCATGATCGCTGCGCTTTATGGCACGGGCATTCGCCCGGGCGATCGGTTCTTCTGTCCGTCATCACCGGCCTGGGGGCACGGGCTGTGGCACGGGACGCTCGCGCCACTGGCGCTTGGCGTCGAGACCGGCGTTTATGCCGGCCGCTTCGATGCGGAACGTCTGCTGCGTGCGTTGCAAGATTTTGGCACCACCAATCTATCGGCCGCGGCGACGCACTACCGCATGATGCGCATGTCCGGCGCCGCGTCGCGGTACCGTTATGCAGTGCGCAAGATGTCGTTTACCGGCGAGCCGATCGACAGCGACAGCCAGGCGTTCGCCGAACACACCTTCGGCACGCGCCTGTGCAGCATGTATGGTACGACCGAGGTTGGCGTGATACTGGCGAGCTACCCAGGTGCCGGGGATTTCGCAGGAAGACCAGGCGCACTTGGCATGCCGGTTCCTGGCGTCAAGGCGGAGGTGCAGCGACCGGACGGCAGCGCTTGTGCGACGGGTGAGATCGGCGAGATCAAGG
>Ga0210398_10004297_pt1 | contig 13404 bp, 10 predicted proteins | sample IncBWC4OmetaG_FD_161047 | JGI IMG/M metagenome (GOLD analysis project Ga0210398, IMG submission 161047) | Forest soil microbial communities from Barre Woods Harvard Forest LTER site, Petersham, Massachusetts, United States - Inc-BW-C-4-O | ecosystem: Environmental > Terrestrial > Soil >... | reverse complement strand
GTTCCTTGGCTCACAAATGGCGACGGCCCAAGTGCGAGGCTTTCAAGGCGACGCCATCGGAAGCCCGGACCACATTCTCGCGTGCGTGAAGCACTTTGCCGGATATGGCGCGGCCGAAGGGGGCCGCGACTACGACTCCTCGGACATCTCCGACGAACAGTTGTGGAACGTCTATCTGCCGCCATTCGAAGCCGCGATCCGCGCCGGCGTAGGTTCTTTGATGTCCGCTTATGTTGACCTCAACGGCGTGCCGGCAACAGGAAATCGCTTTCTATTGCAAGACGTACTGCGGGACAAATGGAAGTTTGATGGTTTTGTAGTCAGCGACTGGGACTCGATAAAGAGCCTCACGACGCATGGTTTCGCAGACGGTGCGAAGGACGCGGCTGTCCGCGCGGTAAATGCAGGTGTGGATATGGAGATGACATCGCACACCTATCGCGACGAACTGGCTTCGGCAGTGAAACAAGGGCTAGTGCAGCAGTCGACTCTTGATGAGGCTGTTCGCCGTGTCCTGACGATGAAATACCGGCTCGGGTTGTTCGCGCACCCCTATGTTTCTCCCTCGCGATCAGCCGAAGAGCTAGTCTCGCCTCCGCAACGTGCGGCCGCGCGCCAGGCTGCAGAACGTAGTGCTGTGCTTCTTCGTAATGAGGGCAACCTACTACCGCTTCAGAGATCGCTCAAGTCCATTGCGATAGTCGGACCTCTCGTTGATTCGAAGCCAGACATTCTGGGCTCATGGAGTTTGGCTAGCCACCCCGCCGACGCGGTTACTGTACTCGAGGGCATTCGCAAACGACTCGGGCCCGCTATCAAGATCGCATCGGCAAAGGGTGTTGAGATTGACCGCGGTGGGCCATCTATCTTCGACGACCAGTTTCCCGATCCTAAGCCTGCGCTGACTACGGATGCCGAACGTAAGGAAGAGTTTGAACGCGCTATCGAAATGGTTAAGCAATCGGACGTCACCGTGATGGTTCTGGGAGAGGCGCAGACGATGAGCGGCGAACGCGCTTCGCGCTCGTCCCTTGCGCTGCCTGGAAAGCAGCAGGAATTGTTGGAGGCGGCCGTCGCTACGGGCAAGCCTGTGGTGTTGGTTCTGCTGAACGGCAGGCCCCTTGACATTACATGGGCCTCGCAGCATGTTTCAGCAATCCTTGATGTGTGGTATCCAGGCACTGAAGGGGGAAATGCGATCGCCGATCTGCTATGGGGAGATGTAAATCCAGGCGGCAAGCTTCCTGTGACTTGGCCGCTTAACGTTGGGCAGGTGCCAATTTTTTACGCGCATAACCTTACGCAAATCCCGGAAGCTCCGAATACACGGTACTGGGACGGGTCGAGCGCGCCGCTCTATCCATTCGGATATGGACTGAGCTACACAAAATTTACGATGAGTGGGCTTAAGATCAGCGCTTCGAGCGTGAAGTCGGGCTCATCAGTAATAGTTTCAGCGGACGTTCAGAATGTCGGCCCCGTTGCAGGCGATCAGGTGGTGCAGCTTTATACCCATCAACGATCTGGTAGTGCTTCGCGTCCGGTCCGGGAACTCAAAGGCTTCCGTCGCCTGACACTCAAGCCAGGTGAGAGACAGACCGTAGCACTGACCTTGGATACGAATGATCTCGGCTTCTGGAGTCCGCAAACTCACCGATGGTCAATTGAACCTGGCGTTTTCGATCTGTGGCTCGGGGACGACTCCACTGCTGGAGAGCATGCAATGTTTACAGTCGAGCGCTGAGGAAATTCATCTAATTTTGCCTGATCCGCTGCCGAGCACGCCCAAGGCACCTTTAGTTGTGTGACGCGTGACGGGGTTGTTTCTTGGTCGGTTGGCCTTAAAAGTCTTATGGAAGGAAAAATATGCGATTGAGTTTGAGGTTGTCAGCGCTGGTAGTCGCCAACACGGCGATCGTACTCCACGCTGGCGGACAAAGTTACCAGGACCGCTACAAAGGAACACCTTATCAAGACAGCCGCTACAAACGGGGGGCACAGGCGATTCCCGGAAGAGTGGAATGCGCCTACTATGACCTCGGCGGCGAAGGTGTCGCCTACCACGATACAGACGCTAAAAATAATGGCAGCGGCGGCCTAAATCCCGCAGATGGAACGTACTTGAACGAGTTTCGAATGAACGAGGGCGTCGATATCTCTTACACCAAGTTCCACGATGAGATCGACAATAATCCCTACAACCTTGTTCAGCCACCGGAGAACCAGCTCTACGTTGGATGGACCGAACCCGGCGAGTGGTTTAACATTACCGTTCAAGTTGCGCATGCCGGCGTCTACGTTGCCGATCTCTTGTACACATCGAATCGTGGCGGAAGCATCACACTCGACGTGAATGGTGAGCCTTCCGGCGGACCCATCGCGATCGCGTCAACATTCAATGCTTCCGATCCTATCGCTTGGCGGCAGTGGCACCACTGGAACATCTTGCCAGGCGTCGTAAGATTGCAGCTCCCTGCAGGCAAGAACGTTCTCACAGTCCATATTGCTACGGGAGGAAACATGAATCTAGCGTATTTCAACTTCACGAAGGCTCGGTGAATCTGATGTGTCAGAGAGAGCCGGTTTTGCAACTTTCAACGCGATTCGATCCTGCCGACATCTTTTCGCTCGAGAGAGACCTTCGATTATCCACCGCGCGGCAATCGGAGCGAAAGTGTCACAGATATCGAACACACAAAAGCTACTGGCGAGGGAGCCTAATGGGATTGAAGACAACAAACCTCTTCTTGTTTCTCATCTTAACTTTGATTCCGTTGCCGTCGCAGGCGCAGAAAGAGGTCTCAGTCTGGTTGACGAACCAGGATAGGTCGGCCCTCTTGCAATTACAGACGCCGCCTTTGAGCTTCACGAGCTCTCCGCCAAGCGATCTAGTCATCAGCGTCGATGACGCGAAGACCTATCAATTAATAGATGGCTTCGGCTTTGCGCTTACCGGTGGCAGCGCTCAGCTACTGTCACGCATGGATCCTGCAAAACGCGCTGCTATTCTGCACGAACTCTACGCCGACGATGGCAATAACATCGGAAGCAGCTACATCCGGGTCAGTGTCGGTGCCTCGGATATGAATGACCATGTCTACTCCTACGACGACCTGCCCGAAGGCCAGACCGATCCGGGTATGACGAAGTTCAGCCTTGCCCCCGACAGCGCAGACGTCATTCCCGTCCTAAAGGAGATTTTAGCGATCAATCCAAAGATCAAAATACTCGCCTCTCCATGGTCCGCACCGGTGTGGATGAAGACGAGTGGCGTGGCAAGAGGCGGCGTTCTGAAACCTGAATACTTCAGCGCCTACGCAACCTATTTTGTAAAATACATCCAGGGAATGCAGGCCGAAGGTATCCCCATCGACACGCTTACTATCCAGAACGAACCGTTGAACGAAAAGAACACGCCCAGTATGCTCATGCTCGAATCAGAGCAGGACGACTTTATCAAGAACGATCTGGGCCCCGCATTCAAGAAAGCAGGCATCAAGACCAAAATCGTTCTATACGACCACAACCTGGACCACCCTCTTTATCCTCTCTCAATCCTGAGAGACCCCGCCGCAAACAAGTACATCGATGGCACAGGTTTTCATCTCTATGGCGGTACGGTCGATGCAATGACTCAAGTGCACGACGCCTTCCCCACGAAGAACCTCTACTTCACAGAGCAATCCGTAACCGAGCATAGCGGCAGTACTACGATGAACGTAAGCAAGCCCGTTGCGAGGGTCATCATCGGTGTCTCCCGCAACTGGAGCAGAAACATTCTGCTTTGGAACCTCGCTGCCGACCCTCAGAACGGCCCGCACACCAATGATGGCGGATGTACCGGCTGCGTAGGTGCGATTACTATCGATGGCGATAATGTAACTCGCCAGGTCGCCTATTACACGCTTGCTCACGCGTCGAAATTTGTTCGCCCCGGCTCCATTCGCATCGGGTCAAATGACCTTGAGCAACTCCCCAACGTGGCCTTCAAGACCACCACGGGCAAGAAGGTGCTCATCGTGTCGAACATCACCGCGGCCGCGCAGACCTTCACTGTTCGCGACCACGCCAAGGCGTTCACCACATCGCTCGGCGCAGGATCAGTTGCAACTTATGTCTGGTAGCGCGTAACTCGCATGAAACGCTGAAAGGACCTGAATAGTCGACTCGGGCGAAGACGGCGAATTCCTTGTGTGCACCAGGCGCCTAAATCGGCACACTGCTAAAGGCAGGATGCTAGAGTTTGGGGGAACCAAGGAGAAGTGATGCGGCCTGCTTTGTTGCTTTGGATTCTTCTCTGCATTAGCGCCCTGAAGATGAACGGTCAGGTAAAGGTGTGGGAAGGAACCATGCCGCTGGCGGCGTCTGACGAAGGTCCTCCTGACGAGAACCCGAACTTCGATACCTTCGCCGAGGTCGAAGACTACCCCTACACCATGCGACAGGACATACGCGCTACCGAAACGGTCCATTCGTGGCACGCACTCTATCTCGAAAACGAATACCTGAAGTGCACCGTCCTTCCCCAACTCGGCGGCCATATCTACACTTGTGTGGACAAGATCAACGGCAAGCCGATGTTCTACGCGAACCCCTCCTTCAAGAAAGCCATCATCGCCTACCGGGGCGCATGGTCCGCCTTCGGCGAGGAATTCAACTTCCCCATCTCTCACAACTGGGTGTCGATCTCCCCGGTCGACTGGTCCTACAGCGGTGCGGCCGATGGCAGCGCCTCCGTAACGGTAGGAAATCGCGACCGCGTGTACGGGATGGATTGGACGGTGGAGATCGTTCTGCGTCCCGGAAGCACGCTACTCGAAGAGCACGTCACTCTGTCCAATCATAGCGACGCCCGCCATCATTTCTTCTGGTGGAACAACGCCGGCGTCGAAGTCTGGAACGACTCTAGAATCTATTACCCGACGCAGTTCACGATCGAAGACGGCGGCGCCAACATCGATACCTGGCCGGTCAATTCTAAGGGAAAGGACCTCAGCCTGGTCGCCAATCAAGTGGGCGATTTTGAGGCCTTCGCCTACGGCAGCTCCGAACCCTTCATGGGAGTCTACAGCCCGCATACCGATTCCGGAGTCGTCCACTGGGCGGACCCCAAGGCGGTGCCGTCAAAAAAGCTCTTCTCCTGGGGTACCGATAGCAACGCGCTCGATTGGCGTAACCGGCTCTCCGACAACAACAGCAGCTACGTGGAGGTGCAGTCAGGGCTGTTCAGAGATCAGACGACCTACGAATTTCTTGAACCTCGGCAGTCCATCCGCTTCACCGAGTTCTGGATGCCGGCGCGTGGCATCGGATCCATCGCCAGGGCGAACCTTAACGGCGTGCTTGCCTTGGAGCGGACGCGCCAGAAGGACGGGAAGATCGCCCTCAAAGTTGGCTTCAACGCAAACCGGGCCATCCCCGGAGCGAAGATCACTGTCTCCGACGGACAGAAGAACGTCTTCGAAGAAGAGGCTTCGCTCAGTCCTGCTGTCACGTGGACACACCAGATCGCGGACCTGCCAACGGACAAGACCTACACCTTTCTGCTTGCGAGTGCTGGCGGCGAACCGCTACTGAAGCACACCGAGGGCGTTTACGATTTCGTGCCGCGCGACAGCGCCAAGACCGGCTCGCGGCCTCAAATTCAGCTACCCGATCCCAAGTTCTGGGCCGAGGGAGACTTTCTCAAAAGCGGGACCGATCTTGAGTTGCACGGCGACTACCTCAATGCGTGGGACGCCTATCGTTCGGGACTGGCAAAGTTTCCCGCCAGCGTGGCACTGCTCAAGGCTGCCGGTCGGCTTGCTGACGGACTATGGCGCTATCAGGAGGCAACGACGCTTCTTCGCAAGGCCGAAGAGCGCGATAGCTCGGACGGCGAGACCCACTACTATCGCGGAATCGCCGAGACCGCGCTCGATCATCCTGCCGATGCTCGCATCGAACTAGAGGCCGCCTACAACTCGCCATCGTTCCGGGCGGCCGCCGGACTGCTGCTGGCGGAGCTGATGGCCAAGCAACACGACGCCGTCGGAGCTCTCAAAGTGCTGGATGCGGCCTGTCCGGTTTCTTCCGATGCTAATTCCAAGCCCGATGACCTTCGTTGCATCGAGGAGACCATGGCGCTAGAACGCGCCACAGGAAACCTGGAGGCGGCCCGCGATCTTGCCGGCAGGTCTCTCGCACGCTACCCGACGAGCCTGTTCCTGCGCAACGAATCTGCAAAAGTCGGCTCCCTGGTAAAGCCAGCGGGACCAGAGCTCGACCGGCACCTCGCCGCGGACACCAACCGAATCCTGAACCTCGTGCTGCAGTACAACCGCCTGGGCCTCTACACCGATTCGTTGGAACTGCTCAACCGCAGCTATCCCACGGTGGCTCCAGAGGACGCCGAACCCGGCGCGCCCTCGCCTTCCACCGATCCCCTGCTAGCCTACTATCGCGGATACTGCCGCGAAAAGCTGGGCAAGTCCGGAGCGCCTGACTACGCAGCAGCCTCGCAAATGCCTCTTCGCTATATTTTCCCAAGCGAGCCCGACGAGATCACCGTCCTGCATGCTGCGCTGGCTTTCAACGCATCAGATGCGTCCGCGCACTTTCTCCTCGGCACGTTATTTTTTTCCAAGGGAATCGCGGATCCCGCCCTCGAGGAATGGAAGATAGCCGAATCGCTCAACCCGAAGATTCCATCGCTGCAGGCCAGTGTGGGACGCGTCCTCCTCGAAGTGAAGAAGCGGCCCGCAGAGGCAGCCGCCGAGTTTCAGCGCGGCTTCCAGATGGAGCCCGGCAACGCAGCACTCTACCTAGGACTCAATCAGGCGATGCAGCAGACAGGAAAAACCCCAGCCCAGCGCGCAGAGATGATGAAGCTCTTCCCGGACCCCGCAAATATGCCGGAGCCCCTTGTTCGCGCGTTGGTCGAGGCCCTCCGTGAGAGCGGCCGCAACGACGAAGCCAATGCAGTGCTTGCGCACCGCTTCCTGCCCCGCAAAGAGGGCAAAGCCCCCCTCCAACCGCAGAAATAATCGCCCCGAACTGAGGGTTTTCGTACCCAGGTTCTCCCGTGCCACCGACTACCCTCCCCTTCATTTTTGCACAAAGTATTTGAATAAAAGACTTTAGGTTCGGACTTCGGTGTGCACGGGTCGGTTAAAGTACGAAAGATCCGGTTGGTGGCCGGATCTTCTTGCTGGTTCGTTGCTGCCTTAATTGTAGCTTGAGTGTCAAGGGCTTTTGGATGGGCCAGACCGCGTTGCTCCACCTGATATGAGAACGAGAATATGATCCTTGGCGACTCGGGCAGAATGAACGCCTTCGATGTCTAGCTGATCCCAACTTGATGGTCTTTCTGAGTACCGAACATAACGCAATGATGGCGTAAGAAAGTCCACTACTGACAACAAGAAAGAAGAAAGCTTAATGGATCGGAGTGGGGTGACGCTGCGCGCCTTATATGCCTAACAAGAAATCGCCCTGGATTCTGGAGTTCCGATTACCGCTGCGTCAGAAGTGATTTCAGTGTTGCCAACAGGCCAACGCGCGTTTCCAGATCAGGTACGACTCGAAATAGGACCGGCGATTTTGCGCTCACTGACATGACTGGTCATATGGTTTGCATTCAGATTGCCGACCAGCAGGGAGCGCGGTGCTCGGTCATAGGCCGAGAAAATAGCGGACCAAGCCGACCCCAATGCTCAGCAGGATTAGGTTAATAACATTAAGTTTGAATCTCCGGAGTACCACAAGCGAGAGAATCGCCCACCCAAGGGAGATTGCATCAATTTGTCTGAGTGTCACTCTTCCTGAGGGAAAGACGACGGCCTTGCCGAGGAAGAGTGTCAGGTCAAGGATCGCGCCGACTACAACAGTAGTGATTAGTTCCAAGACAGCCTGAATCGTCGGCTTTCCCCGTGTTTGCTCCACAAGCGGCGCACCGGCGAAGACGAAGAGAAAGCAGGGCAGAAAGGTGTAAAACGTTGTTGCCAGCAGGCCCAGCGTACCCAGCCACAGCGAGCCGTGGAAGTGGTTGTACCCAGCCATGAATCCAACAAAAGCCACCACGATGATCAGAGGCCCGGGCGTTGTCTCGGCCAATGCGAAGCCGTTCGTCATTTGGGAGCTGTTCAGCCAGTGCAGCTTCGACACCGTGACATGCGCGACGTACGGAATGACTGTGTAGGAGCCTCCGATGGTCACGAATGCGGCCTTCGTAAAGAACAGCACCAGGCGCATCCAGAAGTGGAAGTCCTCGACGAAGAAGTAGAAGGCAGCAAGTGGCAGAAGCCACAGGAGCAAGACGATTGAAATCAGTTTCACCGCTGGCTTCAGGAGTGGCGCAGGCTCCGGTGCTACCGAGTTTGAGTTAATGTAATAGCCTTCTTCGTCCTCTTCGGCGCCTGCCTCGCTCGGTCTGTGAAGAAGACCGGGCCACAACTTCCCGAGGACGATTCCAAGAACAACAGCGCCGAGCATCACCTGCAGCAACGAGACATCAAAAAAGCAGATGCAGGCAAACGCGGCCGCTGCGACGCCGCTCTGCACAGGTCCGCGCAGAGTTTTTTTGGCAACTCGATGGAGGGCGACTACCACGAGGGCGATGACGGCGGGCTTGAGGCCGTTGAACATCGCCGCGATCCACGGCAGGTTGCCGAATTTGATATAAATCAGGCTCAGGGCCAGCAGCGCGAACATGGAGGGCAGAACGAAGATCATTCCGGCAACAACTCCGCCTCGCTTGCCATGTAGTTTCCAACCGATATAGATGGCGAGCTGTTGCGCCTCCGGTCCCGGCAGGATCATGCAATGACTCAGTGCATGGAGGAAGCTGGTGTTGCTAATCCACCGCTTTTTCTGGACCAATTCGTCATGCATGATGGCGATGTGAGCTGCCGTGCCGCCGAAGCTGATCCATCCCAGCTTGAACCAGAACTGCAGCGCTTCCCTGAAGCCAGGTCGCTGCACTGCAGCGAAAGGCTCAATACGCGGCATTCCGGGTTCTGAAAGCGGGATTGTTTCGTCGACACAAAATTTTGTCATATCCTGCAATTATTATGACATTATAACATCATAATGATAGTGGACTGGTGCCTCACTCTGAATGGCACGAATCCTGAGGATTGACGTTCAATCAGGCAGAAACCCGGGTCAGAAAGGATGCCGAAATGAAGCGGACGCCAAAGATATTGATTCTGGGTGGGGGATTCGCCGGAGTTGACGTAGCCGGGAGTTCGAGAAACACCTTACTCCGGATGAGTCGATACTCCAACTGGTCCAGTCGTGACAACTTTGTCCTCTTTACGCCAATGCTTCATGAAATTGCAGCGAGCGATCTCGACATCTCGACAAAGGCACCGCATGGCTCTGAGTGCATCCGCCAACACCCATTCGGTTCGATCCAGGCAAGTCCATAATCTGGAAAACAGGGCCATCGAAAATTCGCCTGAAAGCCTGTAACCATTATGACATTATAACATCATAATAAATATCAGATCGCGGTCTTTGCGCGATCTCTTCTTTGAAAGGACCAAAACAAACATGAAGGTTCGCCAATTATCAGAGCAGGGACACAGCAACCGCTTTGCGTTCCTAAATCTATCTGCGCTCGCTCGCTGGGCTCCAATTCCGCTTCGGCTGATCGTTGGGTATGGCTTCATGCAGCATGGCTTGGCCAAGCTGTCCAGGGGACCTGAAGTCTTCGCCGCCATCCTGAATGCAATCGGCGTGCCCGCGCCTCATCTGATGGCATGGCTTGCCATTCTGGTGGAAGTCTTTGGAGGACTAGCCGTTTTACTGGGAGCTCTTGTCCCGCTCGCTAGTTTGCCGATGGCTGCAGTTCTGCTCGTCGCGATCTTTACCGTACATCTTCCCTATGGGTTCAGTTCGATCAAACTGATAAGCGTGGCCTCCGGTCATGCCCAGCTCGGACCACCGGGCTACGAGACTAACCTGCTCTACCTTGCTTGCCTCGCCGCGCTCGTCCTCGGTGGTTCCGGGCCGATGGCGATCGACGGTCATCTCAGGAGGAAGGATTAGCGGTTTTCAAGTGCAGTGCAGATCGCCGGGTGAGTAGTCAAAGGCTGGCTCATCGCGAAACCTTTCGGGCCAGGCGTGTGACGAAGCGGACGAGATCGCCTCGGTAGTACAGCTTTTCGTAGTCGACTGGCCGATTGCCTGTCGAGTACGAGGTCCGTTCAATGCAGAAGATCGGGCTGCCTTGCTTCACGCGAAGCGCGGCAGCGACCTCTGTCTCGGCTGCCACGGCTTCCAACTTGTACTCGGCCTCGATCAGGGGAACATCATATTTACGTTCAAGGAGCGAAAAGATAGGCTCGACCTTCAAGTTATTGGTGATGACCTTTTTGCCGATCCCCAGGGGAAGATAGGTGTCATCGAAGGAGATAGGCACGCCATCGGCCAGACGCACGCGACGGATTCTTACGACGTGCTCACCCTTGGTCAGCGCGAGTTGACGCGCCACGGTCGCATCGGCGGTCACGACCTCCCTACCGAGTACACGGGCGGTAGGTTTGCGGCCGACTGCGTGCATATCTTCCACAAAGCCACTCAGTTCTGTAAGTTCCTGAGTAATTTTGGGCGCCGCGACAAACGTGCCCTTGCCGCGGCGAATCTCGACGAGACCACGGTTCACAAGATTCTGAATGGCCCGGCGAACCGTAATGCGGCTGACCTGGAATCGTGCGATGAGGCTGTCTTCGGTCGGCAGTTGATCGCCGACCTTGAGGACACCGTCGGCGATCTCGCTGGCGAGGACCGTTTCGACGCGTGAATAGAGAAGAGAATCCTGCGCGACTGCCATGAAGATATCATAACGTCATATTGTCAAAGTTTTAAGGAACACCTTTGAGATTGGCCGTTTCGTTAGCTGCTCTGCTGCCTGCAAAACCAACCTAACTCAGCCGCATGTGCGAAATACCCTTGGATCCTCGCAGCTTGGTCCTCCACTGAGAGGTCGCTCTTGCGGAAAGCATTCTCGAGAGCTTCTCCTAAGAGTGCACCTTCTTGCAGTGCGGAGAGCAGCAGGAAGTTCTCCTGGTCGATTCGCCTGTAGTAAACAGAGTTTTCATAACGATGGACAACCAGCCGAATTGCAGACCGGCGCATCCGAATGAGACGGCTTCGTTTGACATGCCTGCGTTCCGAGACGGCATTGCTCATGATGTCGCTTGGACCAGCCTCCCGATGCACGGCCAAGACAAGTTCATCGACGGGATAGTTTAGATCGAGAAGCTGCAAGTGAGGTTGGAGGAACAATCTGGATCCACCTGTAAGATCGCCGAAGTCCAAGGCGGTCAAAGGGGCTACCTCTGCCCTGTCGAAGGCCTCAACATAGGCCCACTCGAGCCTGGCCACGTCCAGCAAAAATTTTTGCCGGCTGGGAGCAAACTCAGAGTGCTCCTCGAGCCACTGGGGCAGCTTCGAGCCAAGGTCTCTCAGAGTAAACGAGGTCGATGGGGTCTCTCGAAGGTACGCGAGCACCAGGCGGTCAAATACCCTCTCTCCCAGCACTGCGTTCAATGCTGGGTAATCCTCTGCTACGGCTCCAATGACTCGAAACCAGTATTGCCGGTTATAGATCTCAAGGCGGTCGAAGGAAGATAGCAGGTTATTCGGTTTGATGTAGCTATCGGCGATTTCCTGCGTCGAGCGCCCGTCAGTCGTCACCGGCTGCATCTGAAAATTTGAGGTGAGCGGCCGCATCACGTCTTTAGACATGCGCCGTTGCAACTCGAGCAGGTTCACGAGTAAATAGCCTCTGCGGCTTGCTTCTCTGCCAAAGTACCTGCAACACCGGACAATTCTGCGGGCTCCAGATATTTGGTCGCCTTCAGCGCCTCGGTGTGCACCTCGTTGAAGGAGGGAATGTTGTCGTCCCACTCGAGCAGAGTCGCAGTAGGCCCCACTCGCTCGATCGCTCGCCCATACAAATGCCAAACCGGATCCAGCACGGGATGATCGTGAGTATCGAGGATGTACTTTTCGAACTTCGAATGACCAGCAACGTGTATCTGGGCCACGCGTTCCGCGGGAACGCTGTTTACGTACTCCAGCGGGTTGAAGCCATGATTCTGAGACGACACATAGATATTGTTCACGTCGAGCAAAATCCCGCAGTCCGCTGCTTCGACCACCTCATTCAGGAACTCCCACTCTGTCATCTCGGACTGGTGAAACTCCGCGTAACTGCTCACATTTTCGACCGCAATTGGAATCTCCAGAAAGTCCTGCACCTCACGGATTCGCGCAGCCGTTATTCTCACGGCCTCGAAGGTGTAGGGCATCGGCAGGAGATCATGCGTGTAACGCCCATCCACGCTTCCCCAGCAGAGGTGGTCGGAGAGCCAGGGGGTCTTCGTTCGGCGCGTGAGCGTCTTTAGGCGCTTGAGGTGCTCGCGATTCAACGGCTGTGCCGAACCAAAGTACATTGACACGCCATGTTGAACTACCCTGTATCGCTCGAGTATCTGATCAAGTGTCTGTAATGCCCGGCCGCCATCGACCATGTAGTTCTCGGATATGATCTCAAACCAATCGACAACGGGTTTCTCGGCAAAAATATGGTCGTAGTGAGGCATTCGCAGGCCGATTCCTACGCCGTAGTCGCTGAATCCATTGAAACGATTGGCTGGCATCACTCACTCCGTTAGGGCAACAATTCACTGCACGCTTGGAGGCTTGAAAGCGGCTCAAGCCTCCAGCTACGTAGATACTCAGGCCTTTTTGGGAGGTTTGGAGCCGTCGGTTGCACAGCCACCCTTACCCTTGCAGTCGTTCTTGCCGGCATTCTTGCCGCCGCCCTGCCCCTTGCAATCATTCTTGCCCTTGCAGGAGTGCTTGGCAACGGGAGCGTCCTGAACGAGCAGGACTCCGGCGTGCGCCGTGGTAGCGGCGCCATCTGCCTGCGTTGTCTGAGCGTTCAGACGGACCGAGGTGCCACCCATCAAACCTGCCACAGCGGCGGCCAATGCGAGCGATTGTATGGAATTCTTCATAAGGATATGCCTTTCTTTCAGTTGGGCCACACGCGAAGCGTGTTGGACGTTGATAATTGTGACGTTGATCGTAGAGAGTGAGAGAGAAGGCGCAGGATTTACCTGGCTCTACTTCACTTTGTGTGCCGCACGTTTGAGCGCAATTCACCGCAAAGGTTACACAGAAATGTGAACGGACCATCAATTGTTGGAAGCGTCCTGCCAGCTCCGCGAGAAGCACCGAAACGGTAATACGAAATCTGTCATTCGCCCAATCGCTCAAACACCCACTTAGCCGCGGCGGATATTGTCTGTAACCTTCCTAGGCAACTCGACTCGAACAGAAAACAAGCAGGATAAATGCCGTCGCAGCTTCGTCCGCTTAGCGGTGACGGTCTAGTTGAATGGGAGCCTG
>Ga0210398_10004296_pt1 | contig 13405 bp, 12 predicted proteins | sample IncBWC4OmetaG_FD_161047 | JGI IMG/M metagenome (GOLD analysis project Ga0210398, IMG submission 161047) | Forest soil microbial communities from Barre Woods Harvard Forest LTER site, Petersham, Massachusetts, United States - Inc-BW-C-4-O | ecosystem: Environmental > Terrestrial > Soil >... | reverse complement strand
TCACTGACATTTTTGTGCGCCGTCCCGTGCTGGCCTCCGTGGTCAGCCTCGCCATTTTGGTGGTGGGTTTGAGGTCCTTCTCCTCGCTGCAAGTCCTGGCGTACCCGAAAACCGAAAACGGCGTCGTGACCATTTCCACCGCGTATCCCGGAGCGGATCCGGAGTCGATCGCCGGTTTCATCACGACACCGATCGAGACCGCCGTCGCACAGGCGAACGGCATCGATTACATGACGTCGGTGAGCCAGAACAGCGTCAGCACGATCACCGTCAATCTCCGCCAGAACTACGACACCTCCAAAGCAGCCAGCGAAATCAACATCAAGGTCAACTCGGTGCTGAATCAGCTGCCGATCGGCGCGTTGCAGCCGACGATCACCGTGCAGGTCGGACAGACGCTCGATGCCATGTACATCGCGTTTCGCAGCGACACCCTGGCGCCGAATCAAATCACCGATTATTTGACCCGGGTCGTGATACCGAAATTTCAGGCGTCCCCGGCGTCCAGCAAGCGGAACTGCTCGGCTCGCAGACATTCTCGCTGCGTGCCTGGCTGGATCCGAAGAAATTGGCCTCCTACGGACTGACCGCAAGCGATGTCTACGCGGCGCTTGCGAATAATGACTTCATTTCCGCGGTCGGCAACACCAAGGGCCAGATGGTCCAGGTCACCCTGACCTCCACGAGCAACCTGCACTCGCTGGCTGAATTTCGCAATATGATCGTCAAGCAGGTGAACGGCGGCATCATTCGCTTGAGCGATGTGGCGCAAGTGACCTTGGGCGCGGACAGCTATGAAGCCGCCGTACGCTTCGACGGCAAGAACGGCGTCTTCATCGGCATTCAAATTGCGCCCAGTGCGAATTTGTTGAACGTCGTGAGCGGCGTCAGAGCCGACATTCCGGAGATTCGATCGCAGCTGCCGCAGGGCATGGCCATGCTGGTGGCCTACGATTCGACCGACTTCGTCAACAGCTCCATCAGAGAAGTGGTGGTCACGCTCATCGAGGCGCTGATCATCGTGATGCTGGTCATTTTCGCCTTCCTGGGATCACCGCGCTCGGTATTGATTCCGGTCGTGGCCATCCCGCTATCCCTGGTGGGCACGCTGGCCATCATGCTGGCGCTCGGATTCTCGATCAATCTGCTGACCCTCCTGGCCCTGGTGCTGTCCATCGGCTTGGTGGTCGACGATGCCATCATCGTCGTTGAAAATGTCAATCGGCACCTGGAGGACGGCAAGTCCCCGGTTGCCGCAGCCATGCAGGCGGCGCGGGAACTGGCCAACCCCATCATCGCGATGACGGTGGTGCTGCTCGCCGTGTACGTACCCATCGGATTTCAAGGCGGTCTCACCGGTGCGCTGTTCACCGAATTCGCCTTCAGCGTTGCCGGCGCCGTGACGGTCTCGGCCGTCATCGCCCTGACGCTCTCACCAATGATGTGTTCGCGGCTGCTGCATCCTCATCGGGCCGACAAGGTCACTTGGGAAACCCGGGTGATTCAATTCATCGACACGCGCTTCGAGCGCATACGCAAGGGCTATCAACGGCTGCTCGAAACCAGTCTGCGCTACACGCCGGTGACCGCCGTGTTCGTGATCATCATCGTGGTCAGCATTTTCCTTCTGTACAGAAGTGCGAAGAGCGAACTGGCGCCGCAGGAGGACCAGAGTTTCGTGCTCGCGCAGGCCACTTACGCCCCCGATGCCACCCTGCAGCAGAAAGTCCTGTACGGCACGCAGGCGTTTTCGATTCTCAAGGCTCAGGAGGGAGAGACGGCGATATTCCAAATCGACGCGCCCGGCCAGTCCATCGCCGGCGTGCCCCTGGTGCCGCGCGACAAACGCACGCTCGGCGCCACGGAGATCCAATATGCATTGCAGGCGAAATTAAATACCCTGCCCGCGCAGAAATTCGGCGTATTTCAACAGCCCGCACTGCCGGGAGCGCGCGGGTACCCGGTGCAATTCGCGATCAAGACCACTGAACCCGCCGCCCGCTTGAACGAAGTGTCGCAGGCCTTCCTCAAGACGCTGAACCAGAGCGGCATGTTCATTTTCGTCGACAGCGATCTGAAGATCGACTCGCCGCAATCGGTGATCGAAATCGACCGCGACAAAGCTGCGCAGATCGGCCTGACGATGAGTCAAGTGGGCGGGGCGCTCGGCAGCCTGCTGGGCGGCGGCTATGTGAATTATTTCAGCATGCAAACGCGCTCGTACAAGGTCATCCCGCAGGTCGAACGCGCCTCGCGCCTCAATGCGGATCAACTGCTGAACTATCCGATCGCCATGGTGGGCGGCGTGCCGGTGCCCCTGTCGACCATCGCCACCATCAAGCCTGAAACCGTGCCGGAAACGCTGAATCATTTTCAGCAGTTGAATGCCGCAACCTTGTCCGGCGTACCCTCCCAGGGCGTCTCGCAGGCCGATGTCGTGAAGTACCTGCAGGACCTCGCGGCACGAACGCTGCCGCAAGGATACAGCGTCGACACCGGCGGCCTGATGCGCCAGTACCTGCAGGAATCCACGGGCGTCTTGGGGACATTCGGCTTTGCCATCGTCATCGTCTTTCTGGCGCTCGCCGCCTTGTTCGAAAGTTTTCGAGATCCGCTGGTCATTCTGATCTCGGTACCCCTGTCGATCGCGGGTGCCTTGATATTCATTGCCTTAGGCATTCACGGCGCGAGTCTGAACATCTACACCCAAGTCGGGCTGGTGACGCTCATCGGATTGATCAGCAAGCACGGCATTCTGATCGTGGAGGTCGCCAATGAAGAACAGCACGGCGGCAAGTCCAAGGCCGCGGCGATTGTGGCGGCCGCGACCGTGCGGCTGCGGCCGATACTGATGACGACGGCGGCGATGGTGCTTGGGGTGTTGCCGCTGGTGTTCGCGAGCGGCGCCGGCGCGGCATCGCGCTTTTCGATCGGTCTGGTGATTTCAACCGGTCTTGCCATCGGCACTTTGTTCACGCTGTTCGTGGTGCCGGGCGTGTACATGCTGATCGGGGCTGATCACTCAGCCCACGCCATTGAGCGGCTCGAGAACTCCGCAGAACAATCCGTGTAAACGCCTCCTGCCGGGCGGTAGGGGAGTTTATTGTCTTTTTTCAATAAGATATAACCACTATATCAGCTAACTACTAGAATGCTCCTCCGCCCCGCTTTGCAACGGCCGCCTAGACGCAGTTCAAAAGTTTGACAAAATCCGCGTTGCGTTTCTGCGATTGTCTTGTATATTCCAGTCGCAGAGTCTTGATTTAACAAGACTCCCCGGGAAGCTGCAGCCTCGAAACCACTTTAGGTTTGCGTCATTGTTCATCGTGGGGATTTATGATCAGTGCTTGGGAATGTTTCCACTTTGCCACTCTCGAATTGGTGCGCTCGACCCCCATCAAGCAGCGCCTGATCTGTGCCTATCGCCGGCATCTCGCCTCTCTACAGGAGAGCGACATTCCCAGCGAGGTGCGTGAGTGTTACGGGCAGGTGATGCGCAGCCTGTGCGGGGTTGCCCCGCTGCGCGGAGAGGACGCGGTAACCGCTTCGGTGCGCAAGATGTCGAATCAGGAAGCCGACGACTGTGCGGCGCACATCGTGGAGATCTTCGGACTGATGTGCAAGACGCACCACAGCGTCGCGCGCCCGGCCAGCGTGGTTCAATTGCATTCCGTCGAACGCACGGCGGAAGAATTCGCCGCACCGGCCTTGGCCGCCAGCAACTAATCAAGCTTGAATTCGATGGTATCCCAGCGCGTCGACTCCTGATGGCGCGCTTGACGGCGCAGCGCATCGATCAAGTGTCGCTCGTTCCACGCACTCACTTCATCCGCAAGATCCTTGATGGGTTTGGGTAAGGGGGCGGTCGAGCCGAAGTTCTCCATCGCCACGATGGGCCGGTCGGCGGCCTTGGCGAAATTCATCTGAAACAGCACCAGCTCGGGCGCGAGTTTGTACACCGCGGGCAAGACCACCACCACTTCGCAGGGAGCAATCTGGCGGCGCAGTTCCTCACGCTGCGATTCCTTGTCGATGGGCGCCTTGCCCTGGGGCTGACTGGTGTTGAGATAGTAAAACTTACCAGACGCCTCGAGGTACTCGAAGACCCGCGTATAATCGTCGTTCTCAGCCCACGCGTGGCTGACGAACAGGCGGATGGGATCGGCCAACATGCGGTTAGTGTAGCGCGCCGAACTGCAAGCGCGAAGCACCGCCCGCCGATACAATGCCTGGTGCGACTGCTGATTTACAATATACGGTATGCCACCGGAACGGGGCCCGCCTTCCATCTCCCGGTCCCGGGTGCCGGTTACCTTCGTTCCAGCCGGCATGTGCTGTCGCGCATCACAGACTTCATCAAGGAACAGGATCCCGATGTGGTGGGCCTCATCGAAGTCGACACAGGTTCGATCCGCACCGGCATGGTCAATCAGGCCGACTTCATCGCACGCTCACTCGGGCATTATTCGACCTACGAGTGCAAGTACGGCGTCTCGTCGGTCAACCACTTGGTCCCCATCGTCCGCAAACAGGCCAACGCCTTTCTCGCCGCGCCGCGAGTCAGAGGCGAGCGATTTCACTACTTCGACACGGGGATCAAGCGGCTGATCATCGAATTGGAACTCGACGACATCGCCATCTTCCTGGTGCACCTGTCGTTGAAATTCAGACACCGCCAATACCAGCTTCGCTATCTCTACGATCTGGTGCGCAAGACCGCCAAGCCGGTGATCGTCGCCGGGGACTTCAACACCTACTGGGGCGACCACGAACTCTATCTGTTCACGCAGGCGGCCGGCTTGACCAGCGCCAACACGCAGGGCCTTTTTAGCTATCCGAGCCGCAGTCCGCGCAAAGAGCTTGATTTCATTTTGCACAGTGCGCAAATCGAAGTGAACCGATTTTCGGTACCGGATGTACAGTTCTCGGATCACCTTCCCCTGGTCTGCGATTTCACGATCCTCACATCCGCTCGACGAGCCGCATGAGCAACCACTGGATATTGGACGTCGACGCCGACCGCGTGGCGTGGCTCACCTGCGACATGGCGGGGGCGTCGACCAATGTGCTGTCCGGCGAGGTGGTGCGCGAATTGGCGGCCCGGCTTACGGAGGTTGCCGCGCTGCGCCCGATCGCCATGGTGGTAAGGTCGGGCAAGGCCAATGGCTTCATCGCCGGTGCCGACATCAGGGAATTCTTGACGGTTCGCACCCCGGCACAGGGCTACGAACTGGTGCGCGCCGGACAATCCGTCCTCGAGCAACTGGAGCAGCTGCCCTTCCCGACCGTCGCCGCCCTGCATGGTTTCGCCTTGGGCGGCGGACTCGAGTTGGCGCTCGCCTGCACCTATCGGATCGGCGCCGATGATACGGCGCTGTCGCTGGGCCTGCCCGAGGTACTGCTCGGCATACATCCGGGCTTTGGCGGCACGGTGCGCAGCGTGCGGCTCATCGGTGTCCGGCCCGCGCTCGAACTCATGCTCAAAGGCAGGCCCTTCAGAGGCGCACGGGCCAAAAGCGTCGGGCTGCTGGATGAACTGGTGCCGCCGGCTGAACTCGCCGCACGCGCCAAAGCCTTGGGCCTGCGCAGGCCGCCGAAAAAGACGGCCCCTTTCGTCGAGAAACTGATGAACTTGAGCGCCGTGCGTCCCTTCGTTGCGAGGCAGAGCGTGGCGCTGTTGCAGCAAAGCGTTCGACCCGAGCACTACCCTGCGCCCTATGCCATCGTGGACCTTTGGCTCAAGTACGGTGCCGCCGGCGCGGCGGCCTATGAGGCGGAGGCCCGCTCCATCAGCGAGCTGATGTGCACGTCCTCCTCACGCAATCTGGTGCGCGTTTTTTTGCTGCAAGATCGCCTCAAGGGTTTGGGGGGAGGATCGAGCGCCGAGTTCAAGCACCTGCATGTGATCGGCGCCGGCGTCATGGGCGGCGACATTGCCGCGTGGGCGGCATTTCGGGGCATGAACGTCACCTTGCAGGATCGCAGCGAAGCATTGATCGAGCCGGCAATGCGCCGCGCCCAAGCTTTTTTCGAAAAGCGGCTCAAGGCGCCCGCCGCGGCGGCCGAGGCGATGTCGCGCCTCAAGATGGATGTCAAGGGCGATGGCGCCGCCCTTGCCGATGTCGTGATCGAAGCCATTTTCGAGAACATCGAGGCGAAGCAGGCGCTGTACGCCGAGCTGGAACCGAAGCTCAAAAGCGCCGCCGTGCTCGCCACCAACACCTCGAGCATCCAGATCGAAATTCTTTGCCGGAAACTTGCCGACCCCAGCCGCCTGGTCGGCATTCATTTCTTCAATCCGGTGGCCCAGCTGCAGCTCGTCGAAGTCGTTCAGGGAGCCGTGACGCGCTCCGATGTCGTGCAAGACGCGCTCAAATTCACCCGCAAGCTCGACAAGCTTCCGCTGCCTTGCAAGAGCGCGCCGGGGTTCGTCGTCAATCGCATCTTGACCCCTTACGTCAATGAGGCGTTCTTCGCGCTCGAAGCGGGCATCCCTGCGGCGGTGATCGACCGTGCGGCGGAGCAATTCGGCATGCCTCTTGGCCCCATTGAGCTCTCGGATGTGGTGGGTTTGGACGTTTCTCTGCACGTCGGGCAGGTTCTGGGGAAGGCCTTGGGCCGGGAAGTGCCGCAGATCTTGGTCAAGCTGGTTGAGCAGAAAAAACTTGGCCGCAAAAGCGGCGAAGGTTTCTATCGCTGGCAGAATGGAAAGGCTCAAAAAGAACAACCGCAGCCGGCGTCGGTACCGCCGGATTTGGAAGACCGGCTGATATTGCCCATGCTCAACGAGGCGGTTGCGTGCCTGCGCGAAGGAACGGTGCAAGATGCCGATTTACTGGATGCGGGTGCGGTATTTGCGACCGGTTTCGCGCCATTTCGGGGCGGACCGCTGCAATATGCCAAGGACCGCGGCATCGCTCACATCACCCAACGCCTGAACGACCTCGCAGATCGCTACGGAGAACGTTTCCGTCCGGATGCCGGATGGGGACTCATTTCCTGACGCCCATCTGATGTGAACCACGGCCGGGCTGCGCCGGCGCCGCATATGATAGGATTCGCAGGCAAAATCATGGGGTTGAGCCCTAAGGCAGAAGTGTTTTTTGATGGACGAGCGACAAATCGAACTGGCTGTCTTGAAGACTTTCTCGCCCCTCGACGGCCTGAAGAGAGAAAACCTGCACGCGCTCGCCCGAAAAACAGTCGTTCGAGACTTGGACGCCGGCCGCGTGCTGTTCAAGGAGGGTGACACCGACAAGCGCACCTTTTATCTGGTGTCCGGGCAGGTGGAGCTGTGCGCCGATGATCGCATCATGGGCGTGATCAAGGCCGGCACGGCCGAAGCGCGCGCCGCGCTGGCACCGGGCTTGCCGCGACGGTTTACGGCACGTGCTGCGATGGATCTTGAATACATCATGATCGACAGCGACCTGCTCGATGTGCTGCTGACCTGGGATCAAACCGGCCAGTACGAAGTCGCGGAGTTGCGCGGCGACGGCCTGGATGTCACCGGCGATTGGATGACGACGCTGCTGCAGACCAAGGCGTTCCATCGCATTCCACCGGCAAATATTCAAGCCATCTTCATGCGCATGCAGCGCATCAACTATCGGACCGGCGATATCGTCATCAAGCAGGGCACCGAGGGGGATTACTTCTACGTCGTCGTTGCCGGCAAATGCGTCGTCACGCGCGAGACGCCCCTGAACAAGGAAGGCATCAAGCTGGCCGAATTGGGTTCCGGCGACAGCTTCGGGGAAGAGGCTTTGATCGCCGAAGCCAAGCGCAACGCGACGGTGACCATGTCGACCGACGGCACATTGATGCGCCTCGGCAAGCATGATTTCCAGACCCTGCTGAATGAGCCGTTGTTGCAGTGGGTCGACCAGCAGAAAGCCCGGGAAATCGTGGCGAGCGGCGGCAAGTGGCTGGATGTACGGCTGCCCAGCGAGTTTCAAAATTTCCGCATCGACGGCGCGGTGAACATCCCGCTGTACTTCATTCGATTGAAGCTAAACGCCTTGGACAAGAACACCCAATACGTCGTGTGCTGCGACACGGGTCGGCGCAGCTCCGCGGCCGCGTATATCTTGAGCGAGCGGGGATTTGAAGCTTATGTGCTCAGAGGCGGTCTAGCGGCGAGCGAAGCCGCCCGCTCCCGCAGTGCCTGACCTCGAGTCCGGACCGGCCGGAGGCAAGGGACCGAGCAGCTATACACCCAAGCCCCGGTTCGAATACCAAGCCCCATCGGTGCTGGCGCAGTACAAGTATCTGGCCATTGCGTTTGGACTGGTGATCATCGCCGCGGCGGTTTATCTGGCCAGAGCGCCGCACAAGCCGCTGACGATCGAGCCGCCGCCTCCGCCGCCGGTTTACATCGAAGCGATCCCGGAGCGGCCTGCGCCGAGTACCCGCTGACGGTCACATCGTGTGCGTGGGCTTGTCTCCGTCAGTGCGCCGGCGAGATAGTTTTCGATCTTCTTCTGGGTGTTGCCGCGATCCTGATCGCTGAACTGCACGCCGATGCCGGCGGTCCTTTTACCCTGCGCGCCCTTCGGGGTCATCCATATCACGCGGCCGGCGACGGGCAGCTTCTCTTCCTCGCCCATCAGATTGAGCAGCATGAAGACCTCATCGCCCAGGCGATAATTGCTGTTCGTGGGGATGAACAGGCCCCCATTCTTCACGAAGGGCATGTACGCGAGATACAGCGCGCTCTTGTCCTTGATGGTGAGCGTCAGCAGACCCGGTTTATTGCTTGGACTTCTCAATTCCTATGATTCCAAAATAAGCATCACTTCCCCAAAGCGGTTCGACCACCGACCAGCAAGGCCTCCAGCGCCAATTGTTGATTCATGCCGGTCGATGCGAAACGCCGGACGTCTCGCGCGGCGTCCAGCAGCTCGAATAGGGCTCTTATCTTGGGCTTAAGTAAAGCGGCAGGCAAGCGGACCGGTTCCGCAGTTTGATGCGAAGTCGCGGCTCCGAGCGATGCGTGTACTCGCTGTGTGATCCAGTTCTCAAGCCAAGTGATACGTATGCCCGGATGGGATCGGACCCAGCGTTCCGCCAGCAGCGTCACATCCACGGAACCTTCGGCCAGTTCAAGGATGCACTGGCGCATGTCGGCATCGATCGCGGCCAGTCCCTCGGCGTCCAGCTGCAACGCCAGGAGCGGCGCACCCCCGGCGAGGGCAAGAGCGGCGTGCCAGGAATTCGCGGCGGATGAGTTCGCTTTGAGCCATGCGATGGCATCCTCCGTCCTCGGCGGGCGCAAGTTCAGGCGCAGGCAGCGGCTGGCGACGGTGGCCGGCAGGCGGTGATTGGGCCTCGCGATCATGATGAGTACGGTATCGGCGGAAGGCTCCTCCAAGGTCTTCAAGAATGCGTTGGCACCGTTGGTGTTCAGCGCCTCGGCAGCCTCGATGATCCCGACTTTGTAGCCTCCGCGGTAGCTCTTCAGCGTGAGGGCATCGATGAGCTCACGGATCTGATCGATCTTGATCTGTTGCGCATCGTCTTCGAGGCGCACGATATGCGCATCGGGGTGGCTGTCCGAGCGCAGCAAGCGGCACGAAGCACAGGCATCGCAAGGGCGCGCGCCCGGCGACTCGCACAGCGCCAGGGCGGTGATCCAACGGGCCAGCTGCTCGGCGCCCAGGCCGGGCACGCTCAGCACCAGCAGCGAATGCGGCAGATGGCCTGACTCGAGCGCGGCCTGCAGCCGCTGCTGCGCTTCCTCGAGCCACGGCAGAGAATTGGCGCTCAGGAAATCCATGATCTCGCCTTGAGCTGCCCGAGAATCTGCGCGCCGACCTCATCGACCGATTGCGTGGCATCGACGATGGCGAAGCGCTCAGGCTCGGCCGCTGCCCTCGCGAGGTAGAGATTTCTCACGCGCTCGAAGAATTCGCTGCGCTCGCGTTCAAAGCGATCCTCAGGCGCGCCGGCATTTCGGCGGCGTGCGCGCGCCAGTGCGTTCTCCACCGGCGCATCGAGCAGCACGGTAAGGTCCGGACGCAGCGCCCCTTGCACCGTCGATTCCAATTCCGCGATCGTGCCCACACTCAAGCCCCGCCCGCCTCCCTGGTAGGCATAAGTCGCGTCCGTGAATCGATCGCAGATGACCCAACGGCCCGCGCGAAGACTGGGCAGTATGTGATTCGCGAGATGCACCGCACGCGCCGCAAACATGAGCAGCAGTTCCGCCGTCGGCGGCAAGGATTCCTCGCGCGCGCTCAAGACCACATCGCGAATGCTCTCCGCAAGCGGCGTGCCGCCGGGTTCACGGGTCACGACATGCGCGATGCCGAGCAGTCCCAAGGCGTCGGACAGGCGCGCCACCTGTGTGCTCTTGCCCACCCCTTCGATGCCTTCCAGGGTGATGAAGCGCCCCGCACTCATCGCGCAGATTCCTGGGCGGCCTTGCGCTGATGCGCGACGTAGGCGGCGACTGCGGCATTGTGCTGCTCGAGGGTGGCGGAAAAGACGTGGCTGCCGTCTCCCTTGATCGAGGCGACAAAGTAGATGGCGTCGGTTTTCTCCGGGCGGGCCGTGGCGCGAATCACCGCGGCGCCGGGCAGGGCGATGGGCGTCGGCGGCAGGCCGACGCGGGTATAGGTATTGTATGGCCCGTCGGTGCGCAGATCCACGGTGTGAACGTCGCCATCGTAGCGGTCACCCAAACCGTAGATGACGGTGGGGTCGGCCTGCAGCCGCATCCCGACACTCAAGCGATGGAGGTACAGGCCCGCGATCTTGGGAAGCTCCTGCGGCAATCCGCTCTCCTTCTGAACGATGGAGGCCATGATCAGCAGTTCCTGGACACTGTGCAGCGGCAGCTCCGGATCGCGGTCTGCCCAGGCGGCATCCAACTCCCGCACCAGCGCAGTATGTGCCTGACGCAGCAATTCGATGTCCGTCGTGCCGCTGATGAATCGGTAGGTCTCGGGCAGAAACTCTCCCTCGGCATCGGTGCCCGGCAACCCGAGTTTGGTCATGATATTGGCCGCCCGCACCGTCCAGGCGGCATCCAGCGACGTGGTCACGATGTCGGGATTGCTACTTAAGGCCTTGAGCAGATCCTGGACGCGCCAGCCGTCCACGATGGTAAAGGAATGCAGCAGTACCTGGCCGTTCACCATTTTAGTCAATAGCTCGCGCGGCGTCGCGCCCGGCTCAATCTCGTACTCGCCGGCCTTGACGGCGGGTGCCAGTCCCTTCAATCGGGCGTAGAGAATCCACGCTCTTGGCTGGGCGACGATGCCCTGCCCGGCCAGTTCGACCGCAACGTGCGCGAAACTCGCCCCGGGCGCCACCTTGAATCGCGTCGGCGCCGTCACCCGCAGCGGCGCATCGAGGCTGCGCATGCCCGACCCTACGACCGTGGCCGCGGCGCCAATCAGCACCAACACGGCGAGCGCCATGCCCAGGCGCAGGATTCGCTTCATCGCGCGTCCAGCAGCGAGCGCAGCTCGCGCGCGGTGTCCGAGCTCTTGAATTGCAGCCTGCCCAAGCGTGCGCCTTCGATGGTGCGCACCGAGCGAATCCCCACGACGGCGTTGCTCATAAAGACTTCCTCAGCCGACTTCAGGTCAGCCCAGCGGATGCGCCGCTCCACCGCGCGCAGGCGCAGCTCGAGGGCAGTGTCCAGAATCCAGCGGCGCATCACGCCGGCGACACCGCATCGATCCAGCAGCGGCGTCATCAAAGTCGTGCCGCGCCTCAAGAACAGATTGGACATCGTACCGCAGACGTAGTTGCCGTCCACATCCCTCATCAACCCCTCCCAGATGCGCTCATCCGTCCATTCGGCGCGCGCCAGCACGGCATCGAGGCGATTCAGTGTTTTCAATCCCGCGAGGCTGGGATTCGTGCTCAAGTAGGTCGCACACAGGCGCAGCCGCACCGCTTTTGCCGCTTGGGTACGGGCGATGAGAGGCAGCGGCTGCAAGGACGCGATTCGTGTGGCCTGTTCGCGCCCCGTGGGCCGATAGCCGCGCGGGCCTCGGCCCCGAGTCACCGTCAGCTTGAGCACCCCCTCGGGGCGCAGGGCCGCCATGCGCTGCAATTCGCGCAGCAGCAGGGCACGCTCGGGCGCGCCGATCTTCAACCGCCGGCAGCTTCGGTAGAGACGATCCAGATGCAGGTCCAGCAGCCTGATGCGGTGCCGTTGCACTCTCATGGTCTCGAAAACGCCGTCGCCGTACTGCAGGCCCCGATCGAGGGCTTCGATCGTCGTGCGGCCGCGGCCGTTGATCCAAACCTTCACAGCCGGCTGTCCAGGGCGCGCAGCAGACCTTCGGCCTTCGCCCGTGTTTCAGCCAGTTCCTGCGCCGGCACGGAATCCGCGACGATACCGGCACCGGCACGGAACTTGAACGTCATGCCCTGCGCGGTGATGGTGCGAATCAGAATGTTCAAATCGCAGCTGCCGTCGCGATTGAGGTAGCCGATCGATCCGGTGTAGGCACCGCGGCCGCAGTTCTCCAGCTCGGCAATGATTTGCATGCAGCGGATCTTGGGACAACCGGTGATCGTACCGCCGGGGAACAGCGCACGGATCACATCCATCGGCGACACCGCGTCCCGCAGGCGGCCGCGCACATTCGACACGATGTGATGTACGTGGGCGTATGTCTCGATGCTCATGTATTCGTCCACCTGCACGGAACCGCCGATGCACACGCGGCCCAGATCATTGCGCTCCAAATCAATCAGCATCACATGCTCGGCACGCTCTTTTTCATTGTCGAGAAGCGAGCGGATCAGCGCCTCATCATCATCAAGGGTTGCGCCGCGCGGCCGCGTCCCTGCAATCGGACGGGTCGACACGGCGCCGTCGCGAATCGCGAGCAGTCGCTCCGGTGAGGAACTCAGCAGCGCAAAATCCTCGTGGCGCAGGATCGCCGCAAAGGGACTGGGGTTGGTGGTGCGCAATCGCTGGTAGACCGCGACCGGGCTGACCGCACGCGAGGCGGTCGCCTGCCACTGCCGCGAAAGATTCGTCTGGTACACATCGCCCGCCGCCGTGTACTCCAGAGCCCGGCGCGCCGCCGCGAGAAACGTCCGCGGATCCTCTTCGGCGATCTGAAACACAGCGCCGCGCGCAGGTGCCGCAGCGCGCAGATGCCGGACGCGCCGTTCGAAATCATCCAGCAACGCATCGAAGCCAGGCTCTGCGACCAGCCAGGCTTCGCCGCTTGAACGATCGCGCAGCCACGCCGCCGGTGCGCGCAGCGCGAGCGCGACGAAGGGATCCGAACTTGGCGGCAATGCCAGACAGGACTCGATTTCAGACGCCAGCTCGTAGCCAAGATACAGGAGCCAGCCGCCGGTGAATGGCAAGCGCGCCGCCTCGGCGGGCGCGGTGTGCGCATCGGTCCGCAAAGATTTCCACCACGCT
>Ga0210398_10004294_pt1 | contig 13407 bp, 10 predicted proteins | sample IncBWC4OmetaG_FD_161047 | JGI IMG/M metagenome (GOLD analysis project Ga0210398, IMG submission 161047) | Forest soil microbial communities from Barre Woods Harvard Forest LTER site, Petersham, Massachusetts, United States - Inc-BW-C-4-O | ecosystem: Environmental > Terrestrial > Soil >... | reverse complement strand
GGAGTAAGGGGCCAGGTCTGATTGAGGGACCTCGGGTTCACAGTGCCTCGCCAGGGTGCTAGAAACAGGCCTCAGCGACCGTCTGCAGCGACGTGACGTTGAGACGGTCGATTTTGGCGTCCTTGATCAGAATGCCCTTTACTGCGATTTTCTGCCCCTTATGGATCGAGGGATTGAATGCCCCAGTACCCAGTAGTTGATCCCGTCCCTTGCCTAGCGGTTTGACGGCCGCAGCCTTTAAGGCCACCGACGATGTTGGCTGGATCTTGGACACGGCAGGTTCACTGGCGTTGATCAGCATCCAGGTTCCAGAGCGGCTTTGCTCCAAACAGCCAACCACCTCGGCGATCTGAAGAGCGTTCTGGGGCGGACCCTCGCTGTCGATGGAATACTGTATGAAAGGAGTAAACATTTCATCCCAGCTCTGGTTCGCTTCTCGGAAATACACTTCTTTATCTGGCCCAAGGTTGAGCGGCGTATCCGAAGCGCCGTGGCGATGCATCAGGTGCATGTTCTTCAGTGAATTATCGTAGTGGGCGGTGACCACCAGCTTGCTGCCTGCGGGCAGTTCGAGCGGCTTATCGAGTTCATAGGCCACCTGCCAATGAAAATCGTATTTCGGCACGCTCAACACACTCTCCTCGCGTCCATCGGGATAGACGACGGTGTACTGGAAATCCTTGCCCCGCAGATGCGCATGCGGTTGCAGCTGGTAAATTGTCACCGGATCGGTATAGGCCGTGATCCCGATCACTTCATAGTTCTCCGCGTACGGCGGAATCGGAGGAATTGCCACACTCGTGCCCTCGGCCTTAGCGCCTGGAGTATCCGTCAGCAACTCTTTGCCTTCGGCGATGATGGTCTCTCCCGACGCGGGCACGCGGAATATCTGATGCTTCGGTGGGTCCGGCTGGAACCAGAAGGCAAGCTTCGACTGATCGCTTTCCGGCTCGCCAGTTGTTTGGTAGTGGATGTTGAAGTTAAGGTACATATTCTTACCCCCCTTCAACACTTTGGCGCTGCCGTCCCGGTAGGTTTCGAGAGTCGTGCCCGGTGTGTACACTCCGAGCATGTCGTACTCCGCGGGATTTACGGGATCGACAACCGCGGGTCGAGTGGCGATGGAACCGCTCGGAAGGCCGAGTTGGTGTGCGACGCGCGCGAACCGGTCAAGGTCATCCGGTGTCACTCCATTGTCCAACGCGACCTCGGTAATCGCCATATGGTGCACGACCTCGGGATTGCCGGGCCGCACCTGGAGGGCAACGATCCACTTGTCTTCAGTAAATGGGACCTTGGCCATGTATCTAACGTAGGGAATTTCGCCCTTAGGCGGCAGATGAAACTCCCGCAAAGGAATGACAAGGTCGGGAGCGCGTCCATTCGGGTATAGCCAGCCTTGCGGGAAATTTGGCAGCGGTGGCAGATCGGCATCGTTTCCTTTAGGCGCGCCGGCATTGACCCATGCGACCAGCGTGTCGATCTCCTGCTGGCTGAGTCGGGGATCGTTGCGAAACTTCATGCTGCGGCTGGGATCGGCCGGCCACGGCGGCATCTGGCGCTGCACGACCTGCTGCTTGATCGACTCGGCCCAGGGCCGCGCACCCTCGTACGATACGAGCGACACCGTCGAACCTATCTCACCCGGACGATGACAATTTGCGCAATGGTTAAAAAGAATCGGAGCCACGTCCTTGTTGAAAGTGGGCGCCGGGGCGCCGGCCGCAGTGCCGATCGCCAGGGAAGCAGGCACAAACGCGGCGACTGCGCCGACTATCCACAGCAACTGCCTGATTTGTCTCGGTATCATCAAAACGACAGCCCAATCGGAAATGCCACAAACTCTTTCACAGGAGTGGTCTAGCCTTTGGGGGGAACATTTCGGCTGCAAGTATCCCACGATTGTGGCCTGCCTCCAGAAAGCTGTCAAGATGCAAGGAGCCGCATCTCAGGGAACAAGTCGTGTGCTAGGATTTCTTGAAATCCCCCCACTGGATTTCTCGATCTTAAGGAGCTATCGATGCGTGGATTCCTGCCGGTTGGTGTGTTGATCGCTGCAATGGCATGGGCACAAATGAATTCGGCGGCGCCTGCGGCTGCCCCCAAGGTTCCGGCTGCCGGGGCTGCGGCCAACGTCGCACCTGATGCTGCCGTCTTCACCATTAAAGGGCTATGTGCCGAGCCAGCACCCGAATCTGCGACTCATCCCGACAACTCCGGCTGCCAGACGGTCGTGACCCGCGCTCAGTTCGACGAACTGGTTGAAATGCTGCGCGTGGAAAAAGATCCACAAGCTACGCGCGCATTGATGACTGCGTATCCGCAAACCTTGATTATGGCGCATGAAGCGGAGCGCCGCGGCTTGGAGAAAGAGCCGCATGTCCAGGTGAGACTCAGGTTCGCCCGGCTCCAGATTCTGTCGCAGGAATTGATTCAACAGCTCAAGGAAGAAGCGGGGCAAGTTCCGGAAAAAGATATCGAAGATTACTACCACCAGAAAGCGGACGACTTCGAACAATTCAGTGTAGAGCGCATCGTCATCCCCAACCGGGCCCAGCCGAAACCGGCGGCAAAAGGCGCGAAGCCGCAGACTTTGGATGAAAACGGCATGAGCAAGCTGGCGCAGGCTCTGCGCGTCCGGGCCGCGGCGGGAGAGGATTTCAGCAAACTGCAAAAAGAAGCTTACGATGCGGCCGGGTTGAGCGGGAATACCGCGCCTAATCCTCGCATGGAGAAGATGCGGTCGCACGGATTGCCGCCGGGGCACCTTTCAGTGTTCAGTCTGAACCCCGGCGAGGTGTCGCCGGTGATCAGCGATGAAACCGGCCACTACATTTATAAGCTGGTGTCGAAAGAAGTCGAGCCTTTGGAGGCGGTCAAGCTAGAAATCACGAAGACACTGCGCAGGCAGCGGCTCGAAGCGATGGTGCACCAGGTTGAGCAACCGTTCACCACTGATGTCAACCATGCGTACTTTGGAGCGGAAGGGAAGCCGGCTAAAAATTAGGGATGTTTCGCCCTCCGTCGCGCGAACCTGGGGTTTCAGTTGCCCACACAAAGCGCTTTGAACGTAATTAGGGCGTGATCTCGAAGACGACACCGCAGGTAAACTTGGGAGCACATGCATCGCCCCCTTCGTCTGTCGCGCCATAAAGATTGCCGGCGCTGTCCATGGTCAGCCCCGGCACCGGGAACGCACCATCGGAGCCCCCGGTGAAGGCGTGCAGCACGGTTTCATTGCCGCTGGCGTCCAGCTTGAAGACAACTCCGTCGTCGAGCTTGCCCCCAAATAAGGTCGTCCCGTATAGGTTCCCAGCAAAATCTCGCGCCAACGGACCGGACATCGGCCTCTCCCCGTCGGCGCATTCGGAGAGGGAACAGAAGGAATAGAGCACCGTCTCCGACCAACTTCCGTTCTGCTGCGGTGACAGCTCGAAGACCGTCCCACAACCGGAAAAACCACACCCTTCGCTGGTGCCGCCGTTCTGAGTTGTTCCATACAGATTTCCTTCGGAATCGAAAATGAGGACTGAATAGGGATTTGCGCCGTCGCCCCCTCCGAAAGTGTGCAGCACGGTTTCATTGCCAGCCGGGTCGAGCTTGAACACAACCCCCGCGCCACTATCGCAGAAGCCAGCGCCACCATTAAGGGTTACACCATACAAATTGCCTGACAAGTCGAGACTAACACCGGGGTCGGGAAAGCAGCCGTCGGAGCCGCCAGTAAAGCTGTAAAGTACGGTCTCGCTGCCCGTTGCATCTATCTTGAACACGGCACCCAGGCCGTTAGTGCCACCCAGGTAGGCAGTCCCATACAGGTTGCCCGCTGCGTCTTCGACCAGGAGTGACTCGGGGAAGAACCCGTCCGGTGTCGCCGTAAACTTGTGAATCACGGTGCCCTTGGGACTAAGCTTAAAGACGATCCCGCAACCAGACGTGCCACACGACGGCTCGTTGGTGCCTCCATACAGAGTTGTGCCGTAGAAGTTTCCAGTCGCATCGCGGAGCAACCCTGCCGCCGGGTCCATTCCGTTTGTGCCGCCAAAGCTGTACGAGCCCACCATCTTGCCTGCCTGGTTTAGCATGAAAGCCGTGCCGCAACGGTCCGTGCCGCAGTTTCCTGTCCCGCCAAAGGCGGTCGTGCCGTAGAGGTTCCCAGCGGCGTCTCTGACCAAAACGCCTTCAGGGAACGCCCCGTCCTTGCCGTCGAAGGTGTGCAACACCGTGAACGTCTGTGCCTGTGCCGGGGTGGGCAGAATCGCTGCCGCCAGCAGCAACGTCAGGAAAATCCTGGCAACTCTGTTTGCCACAGAACTGGGTTGCATGGCTTGGTTACCTCACATTCAAGGCTGGGCCGGGTAGGCAGGGGGAGCGGGTCAGGCCACATCCTGCGGGCAGTCTAGCATGGAATCTGACTTTTTGAGACATCGGCCGTTTGCGCGGGCTTCGGTAATAATGCAGAGGTGCGCGTCCAAGGAACCAACCGATACGAAACACGCCTACACGAAGCTAGGCGAGCTGATCCCAGCTAACGTCAAGTGTTTTGCCCAATTTCTTCCAGGTGCTGACGGACCCGGACTTGCGGCTGGTCTCGATGGCCGCGATAAGTGTGCGCGACACTTTTGATTTCTTTGCCAACTGTTCCTGGGTAAGCTGCCGATATTCACGCCAGATGCGGAGCGCAGGTTCTCCCCGCAGTCTGCGCTCAGTGATCTCCAATGGGATGAGTTCGTCATTGCCGTCCGCAAGACGCGCTTTGGCGGCATCGTAGGCCCGCACGTCGGCAAGCATTTCCAGAATCATCGGACCGCTGTCCCCGCCATCTTTTGCTGGCGCTGCATCCACTTCCATGCGGTTGAGACGCTATCGCGCAAAGAGCGCTTGGTCTTCCATCCCAGGATTTGCTGCGCCTTCTTTGGATCGGCCACCAGGGCAGGCGGATCGCCCGCACGCCGGGGTACGATCTTATGCGGAACTTTCTTTCCCGTCACTTCTTCGACCATGGACATGACTTCTTTCACCGAGGAACCTTCGCCAGTGCCCAGGTTCACGGTGAACGATGGGTTTCCTGCGATCAGGTGCTGCAAGGCTTTGACGTGGGCTTCGGCGAGATCGACGACGTTGGTGTAATCGCGGATGCAGGTGCCGTCAGGAGTGGGATAGTCGGTGCCGTAGAGTTGAAGCTCGCCGCCGAGTCCTGCGGCCGCGCGCAAGCATAAGGGAATGAGGTGAGGTTCGGGCTCATGACATTCGCCGATTTCACCGCTTTCGTCGGCGCCGGCTGCGTTGAAGTAGCGTAGAGCGGAGAAGCGCAATCCGTAGGCGGTGTCATAGGACTCGAGCATTTCCTCGAAGAACACTTTGGAAATTCCGTAGGGATTGACGGGCAGGCGCGGAGTTTCCTCCGTGATGGGCATCTTGGTAGGAGAGCCATACACCGAGCAGGTGGAAGAGAAGATGACGTATTTGATGCCGGCGTCCAGCACCGTGTTTAAGAGCGAAATGCCGCCTTCCACGTTGTTACGGAAATACTTCCGCGGATTGACCATGGATTCGCCAACGTAGTGGTTGGCGGCAAAGTGCATGATGGCATCCGTTCCCTTCAGTGCGCCGGTAAGTTTCTTGGAGTCGTGCACGTCGCCGACGACCATTTCAAATCCCTTGGTGAGATATTCGAAGCCAGTGGAGAGATTGTCGTAGATCAGCACTTCGAGGCCGGCGTTTCGCAAAACCCGCGCCGTGTGGCTTCCAATATATCCAGCTCCGCCAACCACTAGAATCTTCACTGAAGAACTCCTCTTTTAATGGGATCAACGGCGATGTCCATCCAACGAAAGGCAAAACTCCGTCACCACACGATGTGGGGACGGAGTTTATGGTAACAGACCGATCAGATTGAGGAAATCTGGCGCGCCCCGCGCCTATATCTCATGCATCGTTAGCAGCCGGACCCTTTCTTACAAGTGTAGACGCGGGTTGCCCAGGTGCAGCCGGTGACTCCCGAGCCGCTGCAATTCGAGGTTTGGTTGCCGTTCATGTACTCGTCCGTGGCCCAGAAGGTGAGATCGTCATTGGGATCCGAGGCAACGCTTACATACTCGCCCCAGAACGTATCGGTTTCATCCTGTCCGGTGGTCCCGCTCTTGGAGAGGATCAGTTCCACGGGCCCCAGCTTGCCTTTGGTTGAGGTAAGGAACACGGGCGACGGATCGTAGTTGAAAGAGCTGATGCCGGCAATGCCGGCGACGGTGAAGGTGATGCCGACGTTTCCATTGTGATCCATAGCCACGCTCGGCATGTAGGCCGAGAGGTGGTAAGTGTTGTCGGTGACATCGCCTTTCGCGGCAATGGTAGGACTGGCGCCGGCAAGGATCTGGTAATAACGAATTCCGGTACGCTCAGTGGTCGCGTCTTCCTGGATGGTGTGAGCGACAGCTAGATACTCGCCCCCGCCGGTCCCCGTAAAATAACGGTATGCCAAACGGTACATGAGGCGATCGCCGACACTATCGCTATAGCCGCCATAGGGCTCTTGAACACAAACTGTGTTCCAGGGGCGTTGCGGAGTATAGCAAGCTGGAGTGAAGGGATCGTTTAACGGGATCAAAGTCGGCCCGGCGCCACTGGTGAACGCAGACCATGTCCAGTAAGCCAGTTCATTCGATGTACAGGGCGTGCTGGTGCACTGATTGTTGGTTCCAGGATTGCTTGGATTCACCTGGGCGAGGAAATATTCCCCCTTCGTGGTACTGGGGATGGGTGTACCTCCTTCGAAGTCCGCCGGCAGAAGGGTATGGATCAGGCTGGCGTTGGTGGTTGGGACATAGCTGGGAATATAGGTGTAGCAGGCTGGCGCATTGGACGAGAGTCCGGCAAGGATGTCGGCTTTATCGAGCTTGCAGACCATGAAGCCAACGATGTTGACGTCATTGGTTTCCGGATCTTCCAGATCCCAAGCTACGTAAAATCCATCGGACCAGGTGCCAAACCTCTGGTAATCGGGGAAGTAGGTCTGGCCGTTCTTGTTTTTGGGGATCGACGGATTCAGTTCGTAAGCGTACACGTTCCAAAGACTTTCATTGTTAGAGCCTTCCAGGTTGTCGGCCGGAACCCCGCCAGCGGCGGTGCTGACCCCGATGCAGTAGTAATAGGTGCCAGCGTTGCCAGGGTTGAAGGTGTTCGCCAGAACAAACACGCTGTCAATGCGGTCATAAGTGGCAATGGCGTCGGCTGTGCCTGCTCCACAATAGTTTTTTCCACCGGGAGCAAACAAGCCGGTAAGGGGCTGAGGGACGGCTCCGCTGTTTGCCGAATGGCTGATGATGCCGTTGCCAGTTTTTCGATCGAAAGCCTGTACCAGACCACCGGCTATTTCCAGATACTGCCCGACGCCGCTGGAATTGGTGGGGCCGACCGCGCCCACCGGATCTGCCTGGGAGCGTGGCGTGCCTCCGTCAGCCAAAATGGTCTTTGCGTCGAGACCCTCAAATTGGCCTGACCATGAGCCCGCCGCGGGAGCTGAGGTAAAGAAGCCAACCTTCGATGTTCCACCTGGACAGGTGCTGGCGAGATTGTTGCCCGCACACCAAACCTGCACTGGGGGCGCTACGACCGGGCAAGTGCCAGTGGGCAGAGAGCCGCTACAGTTGTTCTGCGCAAAAGAGGCCACGCTGCTCAAAGCGAGCAGCACCGGCAACATTCGGTACATTTTGGCTTTCATCTTTAAATCACCCCGCAGCTTGAATAATTTCTCTAGTCACAATTCTTCGAGGGGCAGAATGCCCTTCTTAACGCAAGTGCTTTGCCACTTATATGCACTCCAGCGCAACCTTGTTACCCGCACAATCAACAACTTAGGGATCGTGTGCGTTGGTGCACCGAGACTCCGATGTGCATCCATTTGCAACCTAACACCCAGACCCTTTCTTGCAAGTGAAAACCCGAGTCGCCCAAGTGCAACCGCTGCCGATCTTTGCCGTGCAGTTGCCAGTTTGAGTGCCGTCCATGTATTCGTCCACTGCCCAGAATGTTAAATCATCGTCGGGATCGGAACTGACGCTTACATATTCTCCCCAGAAGTCATCGGTTTCGTCCTGTCCGCTGGTGCCGCTGTCGCTCAAAATAGCGATTGGCGGGTTCAGATTTCCTTTGGCGGAGACGGTTATAAAAAACGGCGAGGGATCGTAGTCCATCGCACTCCCGCGTTTGGTGTTCCCGGTTACGGTAAAAGTGATCCCAATGTCGCCGTGGCTGTCCATGGCGACGCTGGGCATGGATGCGAACAAATGATACGTCGTATCCTGAATCTCTCCCAGGCGCGCAATGGAAGGACTACTTCCCGCGGCAATTAGGTAATAGCGTATGCCAGTGCGCTGAGTAGTAGCGCTCTCCTGTACCGTCTGGGCAACTGCCAGATATTCTCCGCCGCCGGCAGTGAGGTAACGGTAAGCGAGGCGATAATTGAGCCGGTCGCCCAAGCCATCGATCAGCCCACCATAAGGTTCTGGGACACAGACCGTATTGTAAGGGCGCTTAGGATCGTAGCATCCGGGAGTGAACGGGGTCGCCGCAAAACTGATATAGGTCGGACCGGCCCCGCCGGTAAATCCGGACCAAGTCCAGAAAGCCAACTGATCGGAAGTGCAAGGAGCTGCGGTGCACTGACTGTTGGTTCCAGGATTGCTGGGATTCACCTGGGCAAGAAAATATTCTCCCGCCGTGTTATTAGGAATCGGATTGTTGCCCTCGAAGTCGGCCGGCAGCAGAGTATGGATCAGACTTCCAGCGGTTCCGTTTGCACCAACCACATAAGAAGGGATGTAGGTATAGCACACTGGTGGATTGGATGAGAGGCCCGCAACGATGTTGGCTTTGTCGAGCTTGCAAACTTCAAAGCCCACGATATCGTAATTTTGGGTGGTATCTTCCAAATCCCATGCGACGTAGAAACCGTCGGACCAGGTTCCGAAGCGTTGATAATCGGGAAAGTAGATATGTCCCGCCGCGTCGTGCGGGATCGCGGGGTTCAGTGAATAGGCGTACACATTCCAATGGCTTTGATTGTTCGAGCCTTGCAGATTACTGGCGGGCACAGCACCGCTGGGGGCGCTGACGCCGATGCAGTAGTAGTACGTCGTCTGGCCGCCCGGATTGAAAATGTTAGCCAGGACAAATACGCCATCGATGCGGTCGTACGTGGCGATGCCGTCCACCGAACCGTTGGCACAATAGTTTTTCCCGCCAGGGCTGAACACGCTTGACATTAGTTGAGGACTCGCTCCGCCACCCGCCTGCTTACTGAGAATTCCGTTCCCCGTGCTGCGGTCAAAAGCCTGAACGTAGTTGGCGGAAAACTCCAGGTACTGGCCAACGCCACTGGAATTTGTGGGCCCCACGCCTCCATTGGGATCAGGCTGCGGCCTGGGACTCACGCCGGAACTCCGAATGCTGGCCGCGTCCAAGCCTTCGAATTGATTTGACCACGAACCCGCAGCCGGCGACGAAGTGGAAAAGCCGACCCATGAAGTACCGCCCGCGCAGGTACTGTTGGGGTTGTTTCCCGCACACCAGGCTTGTACCGGGGATGGGGCTGCGCAGGTTCCGGTGGGGGGAACGACGGTGCAGTCATTTTGGGCGGACGAAGCCGAGATGCCGAGCAGCATAAAAAGTAAGAGCCAAGCCGCGCCGCAGAGGTGCAGCGTTCTCTCATCGCTTGGCCGTCGAATTAGCATACGCGCAGTCGTCCCTCTTCTCGAACCAGGGGGAGTTCACTTTGCTCGCGCCGGCCACTTAACTCGGATAGCGCTCACAATCTAGCACGGTCTAGCCAGAAAAAGACAGGAATAAGGGGACAAGACTACCAAACCCAATTGTCTACAGTAGTCGTGGCCGCGAGGGTTGTGCGAGAGGCAGGAAGTAATGAGAGGAAGGTCTCTAGTAGCCCGTGTTTGCCGTGTATTTTTGAGGGCCTAGGAATCCCAGGTTTACAGACTGCCGTCGCCGTCATACTGGCAGGGGTCCCAAACGTTGGGGTCTCGCAACTCCTCCGTCAAGCCTTTGGACGTAGCCATATAAAAATACAACCACGCGGGAAGGCGCCGGCGTCGTGGAGCAAGGCCGTCGATTACGGCCTGCTTGTCGGGACGCAGGCTGAAGGCTTCAAGCATGTGAACGCCTTCTTGCTGGCAGCGGCCGACTGCCCACGAGAGCATGCGCGCCAGGAGTTGATGATTGCCGTTCAGTACCTGGAAGTCGATCAGACGGACTCTTTTCAGGTGGATGTCAGGCTTATCTTGCCGAAGGAAAATCGCGTAAGCCAGTAGACGAGAGTTCTCTTCGACGGTCGCGATCCACACGCGTTTGTCGGCCAACGCGTACTTGAAATGCCATTGCAGACTCTCGATGGATCGTGCGGTCAAGAGCCGCTCGGGATAAGAGCGCTTCAGTTCCTCCCAGAATACGTCGAAGCGTTCGTCGAAGTGCGAGCAGGTTCCAACTTCACCGCTTTGACGTCGCGTCCAGGAATAAGCTCCGGCCAAACTATCTCGCGCGGACAAGGCAGCAGCTGCGGGGTAGGACAAAAACGACGGCCACCGTTTTTTCTCGCAGGTGCTGGCCAGAAAACCTTGATAGTCGGTGATCCAAAATGCAGACTGATCCCACTTGCCCGCCGGTGTGCCCCGAGTCCGAAACATGCCGTTAAATTTCGCAGAAAATTCGTTGGCAGTACTGATCACAAAAAGATCGACGGCGCGAACCTTGGCGCAACGGCGGAGGAAGAAACCCGCGATCCCGCGGTAGGGAATATCCATGGTCATGGCATGGACAGTAGAGGCAATGATTTCGCGGCCTTTGAAATGGCAGAAAAAGGGAACATTTCCCATGTATCCGACAATTTGCTGCTGCTCATTCTCGGCCACCCATCCCATGGGCCAATCGCCGATACGCTTACACACAGGATTTTCGGTCCAGAGATGTTCCCACTCCGGGCGGCGCTTCGGTCGCAGGCCGTTGCGAGTTTCCACGGCGGCGATGCCCGCGTAGTCGTCGAAGACGGCGGGACGAATCTTTGCGCTAGCGGCTGCTGCTGGAACCTTGGTCAGCGTGTCCACTCTTCAAAGTCTCTCGTGATTGGATCCTGACTCGATGAGGGGGGATCGAGTTGCCTGCCCCCGCGCCGGGAGACACGCTGCGAGTCTAATTGAGTCAGCCGCTTTGTGTCGAGCGGCAATGCGATGGGGTCTTCTGCCGAGCACATTTCGTAGATGCGTGCGGTTTGACCGATCGCAGTTTGTAAAATGCCATCGACGATCTAACCGGACTCAGGGGGAAGCTATTTCCTTGCTAGTTGTAAGCTTATGAAACAAAACTCATATACTCTCGCTCGGGATGCGTTATGCTTTTTCGTACAACCCATTGGAAGTACCAGACAGTGTGCGCCGTGAGGAGAACCAACGCGGCCGCACAACTTTCTCTGGCCCAGAGGGTTTCAAACTTCATCGGGTGAATCGTGGCCGAGCGATCACCTGGTGATAACACGATTTTGTTAACGGAGGACACAATGCTGAACATTTCCCCTAAGCAACTTAAACGCGTTTCCTTGTCCATTGCCCTCGCCACAATTGTGTGTGCGGGAATGGCGTTGGCACAAGACACTCCTCCATCACCCTCTTCCGACGCTCAGATAGTGAATCCGAGCAGTTCGGAAACGAAAACGATGGATCATTACCTCAATAACCATCCCGAGGTTGCCAAGCAACTGCATGACAACCCTTCGCTAATTAACAATCCTCAATGGCTGGCCCAGCACCCGAACGTGCAGAATTACATGAACAGCCATCCGGCGATGAAAACCGACGCCGCGACGCACCCCGGAGAATTCGTCAACCACACCGAGCGCCACGATTTGGCGGCCGACCACAAGGCGCTTAACGGGACCGATGCTTTCATGAAGAACCACCCAAAGGTTGCCGACGAACTGAAGGCCAATCCGAAGCTGGTCGATGACCCGAATTATCTGGCCAAGCATCCGGAACTCGACAACTATTTAGCCAAGCACCCCGAGGTTCGCCAAGAGGCCATGGCTCATCCCGATGCTTTTGCCAAGGCTGCTGAAGACAACAGCAAATACAATGACGCAAAAGCTCACCGTACTACGACGGCTGCGCCGGCGCGGACACCTGCTGTGCGCAAATAGTCCGCGAGAATGTAAGATTGCCCGGTTGTGATGTCCATTCGGTAACCGCCGGAATGAGCGACATTTCATCGCTCTTCCGGCTCTGACCGAATGGGCATTCTTTTTTGTCCTTCCTGTTTGACCAAAGTCTAGTGATCGTATCCGGCCATGTCCAAATCTGTAAGAGGCGCAACTTGATGCGTCTTCGAGGTTTGCGGCAACGTTTACATGGTTAACCGTCGCTGGCGGTTGCTACCTCTGGCGATTGGTCTATGGCGTTAAAGATACAACAACTTACAGAGTTTCCACTCTGTGGTACAGGTACCGCTTTCCCATACGAACCGTCCAGTTCTTCGCTGCAAGCTCGTTCTTAGGGAACCTGTTCACCCTCTTCCCCTGGTGTCACCCTGACCTCGGAAAGTTTTGCTTCGGTGTGTCACAGCCACGGCAAGACGGGAATGTACATCGGGGAAAAAATGATACCGTTTCTTACCAGTCGGACCATTCGAGCTAGCGCAATCATTCTATTAGTATTGTGCGTTCTTGTTGCTGTCGGCTGCAACGGGATTTCGTCCGCATCTGGGGGAAAAGGCGGTGCTGCGCCGCCGCCACCTGCGAGCACTTACAGCATTTCTGGGACGATAACGCCCGCAGCGGGAGCCTCGGGTGCCACGCTTACCTTGAGTGGTACCGCCAAGGGAAATGCCACGGCTGACGCTGCCGGCAACTACACATTCTCCGGACTGGCGAATGGCACGTACACCATCACGCCTGCCAAGACCGGTTTTGTCTTCAGCCCTTCAAAGCAAACCATTACCGTGAGTAGCGCTAACGTGACCGGCATGGATTTCGGCAACGCGCCTTCGCAGTTGTGGAGCATTCAGGGCACAATTACGCCAGCGGGAGGTGGTAGCAACGCAACCGTCTCTTTGAGTGGCGCAAGTAATGGGACCACCACCGCGGACGATTCTGGCAACTACGTGTTCAGTGGCCTGGCAAGTGGCTCGTACACAGTGACGCCGGCTAAGACTGGAATCGTCTTCACGCCTTACACGCAGAATGCCGTGGTTAGCTCGGCTAATCTCAATGGAGTTAATTTCGTTGGGACATCAGGATGCAGTGGCGGCCACGGGGTTGCCAACTTCTACGTTGCCACGAACGGCAACGATTCCTGGTCAGGTACGCTCGACTGCCCCAACCTCAGTAGCACGGATGGTCCGTTTGCTTCGCTT
>Ga0210398_10004292_pt1 | contig 13409 bp, 16 predicted proteins | sample IncBWC4OmetaG_FD_161047 | JGI IMG/M metagenome (GOLD analysis project Ga0210398, IMG submission 161047) | Forest soil microbial communities from Barre Woods Harvard Forest LTER site, Petersham, Massachusetts, United States - Inc-BW-C-4-O | ecosystem: Environmental > Terrestrial > Soil >... | reverse complement strand
GCTCAGCTTTTTCCAGCAGGAGTTATTACCCAGCCTTATTCGAATTGGCGGTGCATTTCTTTTATCGGTTGTGGTGGCTTTTCCACTTGGGATCGTGAGTGGCCAGATTCCCCGGGTAGCTCGCCTGGTATTTCCGCTCTGCGGATTTACGCGCTACTTGCCGGTGGCGGCGTTAGTTCCATTGTGTATCTTGTGGTTCGGCATAGGCGATGCCCAGAAAATAGCAGTCATTACCATTGGCGTCGTGTTCCAGTTAATTCTGGTTATTTCCGCGGATTCAGCGTCAGTTCCCCAGGAGTTGATTGAGGCCGGCAGAACGTTTGGACTTTCGCGCTCCCAGGTCTTGCGGCGCATTGTCGTACCTTGGTCTTTGCCTGCCATATGGGACGATCTGAGGATTGCAGCCGGATGGGCCTGGTCTTACCTGGTGTTGGCGGAATTGGTGGCCGGCAATCGCGGCATAGGTTACTTCATCATTCAGTCGCAACGCTATCTGGAAACCGACCGCGTCTTTGCGGGAATTATCTTTGTCGGCATTCTTGGCGTTCTGACCGACCTCTTCTTTAGAGTCTCCGGTACAAGGCTCTTCCGATGGAATCATGGGCAATAGCGCTCTGCTTCAGTTCGATCGGGCGTCGAAGACTTTTCAGGGCGGCGGCAAGCATCCTGTCGTGGCCTTGCAGGAAATTACGTTCTCAATTCGCCATGGCGAATTCGTGACTGTGCTGGGACCGTCAGGCTGCGGAAAGTCGACGGTGTTGCGACTGGCGGCTGGTCTGGAAACGGCCACCTCCGGCACAGTTCTCTATGAAGGGCAACCGGTCAGCGGCCCCAGTGTGGATCGGGGATTTGTTTTCCAGTCCTATAGCGCATTTCCCTGGCTGACAGTCAGCCAAAACACCGGTTTCGGATTGTCGAAAGAGTTCGGGGCCTCACGAGAGAAAGAAATATCGAAGTGGTTAAGCCTGATGGGACTCGCCGAGTTTGCGGACGCCTATCCGAGAGCGCTGTCGGGAGGCATGCGTCAGCGACTCGCACTGGCCCGATCGATGATCGTCAATCCCAAGCTCCTGCTTCTGGATGAGCCCTTCGGGGCATTGGACGAGCGCACGCGCGAGAACATGCAACAGCTACTGCTCGATGTGGTCTCGAAGACCGACTGCACCATCCTGTTCGTGACCCACGACATTCGTGAAGCCATTCTGCTGGGCGACCGCGTGATTCTATTGAGCACGCGTCCGGGCAAGGTGTTGCGCGACTTGGGCTGTCCGCTCTCAAAACCACGAGGACGGCAACACCTGAGGACACCTGAGTTTAATTCTCTGTATGAGACAATTCTGGATGAATTCCCAGCCTAGCAAGCCAGCCGCGCAGGCTTGTAAAGAAGGAACCGGAATGCAGTTTATGAATTCTGTTCTGCCGTGGACGGACGCACCTGTCCGCGAGAACACAGGCTTGGGCGGCTATCTGAGAGAACGCCTCCCAGTGGCTTATCGAAAGTATCTGCCCGAGGCAATTACGCTTTTTGTCGATCATGAGGTTAGCGAGTCTGCCGTATCGCGGTTCCTGGAGGGCATGGCGGGACATCTGCGCGCAGAATTGGACAGACGAATGGCTCGCCAAAGACGGTTTGTGAGTCTCGGTCTGTTGAGCGAGGACGAGGTTGAGGCTTTTTTAACCGGGCGAACTTCGGCTCAGCCATGGGCCCTTTACTTCTCGACCGGCGGCGGCCTGGGAACTCAAAAGCGTGGCGTTGGAGAAGCCAACCGCGCCCGTGGAGTGATCCCATGCTCGACCATGCAGAACCACGGAGTGGCGTGGGAACAAGCAGACAATGGGCGAGTTCGCATTTGGCTGGCAACCGCTCGGCGCGAGGGATGCGATTGGGACTGGGAATCTGATATTGGACACGAGTCGGCACACGCGGCGTTTGCCCAGGTGCCGCTGTTCGTGCAGGCATTTCCCCAGATCGCGGAGGACGTTTTGTCCGATGTCGCGAATCCAAACGAACTTCAACCGGTCCACATTACGCAGATGATTTATTTGTATTCGGAGATCGCAGTGGTCGCAATGCGAGGGGAGAGTCGCGCAACTGTCACGGGTTTGCCAGTCGCGAGACCTTCCGAACTGAATGCTTTGTTACGGCTGTCGGCTGAGTTGGCGCAGAACGTTGGGTTCGAGCGCGCGGCGGCAGTTTGCGCGCGCAAGGGTGGCAAGATCGATGTAAACCATGGGGATGAGATTTTTGAGATCGCGGCCCCGATTTTGCGGATCATTCCTTCGCTGACTCAGTTCATCAACAATCCGGAACCGCCCGCATTGGATGCTTTTGAAGAAGCCGTCGCCGGCGCTGGACGGGCGAGTACGCTGCGACGGGCATGAAGCCTGCGATGCCATTTCTCAAACAATTCGCACTTTAAGGTACAGCATGCTGCGTGTAGGACTGACGGGAGGGATCGCCTGCGGCAAGTCTACCGTGGCCCAGATGTTGGTCAAACGTGGGGCGCACTTTCTCCAGGCCGACAATCTGGCGCACCAGCTTTACGCACCGGGCGAGCCGACGTACGACAAGGTTGTGAGTCGCTTTGGCCGCGAAATTCTCGATGCGGATAGCACGATTAATCGCTCGCGACTGGCGAACCTGGTCTTTCCCGATCGCATCAATGAGTTGAATGCGATCGTGCATCCGGCAGTGATCGAGGCGCAGACGAGATGGATGGCCGAGGTCGAGCGCGTCGACCCGAATGGCGTGGCTGTAGTGGAGGCGGCGCTGCTTATCGAGGCCGGCGCCCAGAAAGACTTCGACAAAGTCATCGTCGTGACTTGCGACTTCGACGGCAAGGTCGAGCGCTATGCGCAGCGAACTGGGCTATCCCTTGCGGCGGCGCGTATTGAGGTTGAACGCCGCAGCGCTGCTCAGTTCCCCGACGGGAAAAAGGCGCAGCACGCAGACTTCGTAATTAACAATTCGGGCAACATCGAAGCCACCGAACACGCGGTGGCGAAGATTTGGCAGGAACTGAAAGTTTCCGGTCCGCATTAACCCGACGATCTCACTGGATGCGGAAACCTCGCCTAATTCGTTACACTTTCCTACAGGCGACGTCTATTGGCTGGCGGCCACTCCGAACTGATGGGAACCTCATAACGGCATGAAACTTGTAAGACCACTTATCCTTGGCGCGCTGCTGGCGGGCGCATTCTATTGGTTTACCACGCATCACCAGGGAACGAACCCTGCGGCCGACGTGATTTCACGTCCTACACACGTCGAACTCAGCGAAGCTGCTGGTCCGGAAAAACTCGATCCCGATGAACAGAACAATATTGACGTTTATCATCGCGCGATCCCCTCGGTCGTCAATATCACTTCCAAGACCATGGCCTATGACTTCTTTTATGGACCGGTGCCCGAGGAGGGCCAAGGTTCCGGATTCATCATCGATAAAGAAGGTCACATCCTCACCAACTATCACGTGGTGGGCGAGTCGGCTCAGCTGGAAGTCACCTTGCACAACAAGAAGACCTACAAGGCGACGGTGATTGGACGGGATCGCGCGCACGATCTTGCCGTGATCCAGATCAAGGCGACGGACGTGGTTCCTGCTGTGCTGGGCGAATCGAAGAATTTGCAGGTTGGCCAGAAGGTGTTTGCCATCGGCAACCCCTTTGGACTGGCGGGAACGATGACTCGCGGCATCATCAGTTCCCTGCGGCCCATCCGAAGCCCTGAAGGCGCGTACATGGAAGAGGCTATCCAAACCGACGCTGCCATCAACCCCGGCAACTCCGGCGGGCCGTTGCTGAATTCGCACGGAGAAGTGATTGGCATCAACAGCATGATTGCTACTGGCGGCTCGAACCAGAGTGCGGGCATCGGTTTCGCCATCCCCATCAACACCGCCAAGGCAGTACTAAACGATTTGATAACCCTGGGCACAGTGCGCCGGCCGTCGCTGGGCATCGTTTCATTGCCGATTGGCCCTGAGCTGGCGCAGGAACTGGGTCTGCCGGCCAATTACGGCATCCTGATCGTGCGAGTCGTTCAGGGTGGCGCCGCCGATCGCGCCGGACTGCACGGCGGCAACGAGCGTGCCTATCTGGGCGCCACTCCCATCATGGTTGGCGGCGATCTCATTGTGGCGATCGATAAAGATCCCATCGGCGATCAGCAAGACCTGGCCAATTCCATGAACAAGCATCGCGCAGGCGATAGCGTAACGGTGACGATTTATCGCGGAAGAAAAAAGATGACGGTGCAGGCTGTCTTGGGCGAGGCGCGCGACCGGGCCTAGTTTCACGGCGATGGAGGTGGCAATCGGCCCGGAAGGATGGGCGTTGCCCACGCGCTTGACTGTCAGATATCATTCTTGAATATGTACGACGACTTCCAGGCCATTGACCGTTGGACGGGCGAGCCGGTGCACTGCCGGTATCAGGCGCTGATTGTTGCGATTGCCACGCGGCACGCCGATGCGGTCGACATAAAGTTTCTGTCGGGCCAACGTCCGGTATGGATTGCGCTGCCTCATGTTGCGTGGGTGGAACACCAGGCGCAGACCGGCAAGGTCATTACCGATCCGATGGCGGTGCAGATTGCTGGTCATTACTTGAAGTGGGCGATCGAATCGGGTGAAGATAATGGCCGCGAGATGTATGCCTTGACGGTGAAAGAAACGCTCGACCATCTGCAGGCCGTGACCGACGAAGCCCTGCAGCCCGCAGCCCGCTGACATCTCACTAAGTACGACATTGTGGTACAGCGACGAGCTGTGCCATTTTTGCTTGCAGCCCTGCCAGCCGCCCGAAATGTTCAATAAGGGTGGAATCCGATCTCAGGCTGCATCCAGCTGCAGGCAGTTGGCATCGGATTCGCTGAGGTTGCGCGATCGAACAGCGCACATCTCGCAAGGAGATCGTAATGGTGAAACTAGCCCTTTTAGCAAGAGTGGAAGCAAAGCCCGGAAAAGAAGAGGAAGTAGCCGCATTTTTGCGCAGCGCCCTGCCGCTGGCTGAAGGCGAGCCCGGAACCATCAGCTGGTTCGCGTTTCGGATCGGCTCGTCGACCTTCGGTATCTTCGACACGTTCAACGATGAGGCTGGACGGCAGGCGCATCTGTCAGGAAAGATTGCCGCGGCCCTGATGGCGAAAGCTTCGGAGCTGTTCGCCAAGCCTCCGGTGATTGAGCAGCTAGACCTGCTGGCCGGCAAGACCAAGGATTAGCCGGGGGAATGCCTGCCCGATCGTCATCAAGGGTGGGGTGGTCGAACCGCAGATCCCTCCGCTTCGCTTCGCTCCGGTTGGGATGACAAAGCACGGGGTATTCGCGGCTCCCCTCGTTTAGAACGGCGACTGCACGTGCTGCTCGCCCAGTACCTTGCCTGACTGATCGAACCAGACTACTTCGTACTGCGGCTGGAAGATGGAGTACCAGTAGCGATAAACATACTCGTTCGCACAGGCCTTGGGGACCGGAGTGAGCGAGCCGCATGGTCCTTCGCTGCTGGGATCGCCCATCAACTGCCGGACAACTTCGTTAGGATCGCCAAGTGTGACCTGGGCGGAGTTCGTGCGCAAGCCCTGGTCATGGTGATAGGCCCAGAAGCCCGCCAGCACAAGTGCGAAAGCGATCGCGAGAAAGAAGATGCGAGTTCCCATCCTCCTTAGATTACAACCGGACCGAGCGGGACATAGCAGCTAGACAGTTATAGACAACGCGGCGGGGATTTGGATAAGCGATATTGATTGAGCGGGATATCTAGCGATGTTTCCGCCTGTGATGTAGAGCAACCGGGGACGACTTTCGACTGTTAGACTTCACTCTATTGGATACCCAGAAAAAATCCTTCTGGCTGTTATTTACCTTGCTTAGCTTGGGAGCGTTCTTCCTGCCGCTGGGGTGGGGAATCGCGGAAACATTTGCCGCCCTGTTCTTGAGCTGGTGGGTCATCTATCGCAGCGGTATCTACTGAGACCATCGCCAAGCATTAGCAAAGTTAATTGAAGTCCAAAGTCAGATAATGGCGACACAAATCGCTTGCCGGACGTCTCCACCTTCCGAGTACAATTGCTCGCCATGCGTTCACGCATTTACCTGGTTTTCCTCTTGGTGCTCGCCTGCATTCCGCACCTTCTCTTCGCCGAAAGTACTTTCCGCCTGCAAACGGTACGTGTCGTAGGTTCACACCGTTTTCACGAAGACGATCTTATTGCGTCGCTCGGCCTGAAGCTGGGAAGCAATGTCGATGTCCAAGCGCTGAAGCAAGCGGCAGACCGGTTAATGCAGACGGGCGTCCTGGCCAGCCTGGAATATAAATACACACCACTCTCCGCGGGAATTGCGGTGGAATACGATGTGACCGACGCGACCGGCTTTCTTCCGTGCCGTTACGACAACATCGTTTGGCTCAGCAGCGACAACCTTACCAAAGCGGTACATGAGAAGGTCCCTTTATTCGGCGGCGAAGCTCCGACCAGCGGTGAGCTGCTGGATGAGGTCTCGCTAGCTATCTCTGAGGTGTTGACCAAGTCCGGGGTAGTCACCAAAGTTCGCTACGAATTGCACACCCATGGGATTAACGGTCCGGTGGACGCGATCCTATTCGCCTCCGACACGATCAAGCCCAAGGTGCAGGGGATGACGCTCACGGGAGCCACGCTGATGACATCGGAAGAGAAGATCGACAATACGAAACGCCTCATCGGCGACGACTACTCGGCGGCGAGGGTGCATGATTCGTTAGCGACGGGTTTGTCTTTTCTGTACGGCAATAAGGGATACCTTCGGGTGCAGGTGGGCGAGCCGGAAGCCGATATTGTTGGCGACCCTCTTCAGGCTATGGTTGCCGTAACCGTTCCTGTGACCGAAGGTGCGCAGTACCGGCTGAAGTCGGTCGCGTGGAGCGGCAATAACGTTATACCAACCGCAGAACTGGAAACGCCCGTGCTCTTGCGGGCGGGGGACATTGCCGACCACGGCAAACTCGAGATGGAACTGCAAGACGCGCAAAAGGATTACAGGGCCAAAGGCTATCTTGTCGCAAAGATCGAGCCCGTTCCCACCTTCAGCGATGAAGACCACACGGTCAGCTACAAAATGAAGATAACTGAGGGCGATCTTTTTCGCATGGGCGACTTGCACATGACAGGGCTGGACCAGGGCGCGCTCGACAAGCTGAAGAGGAATTGGAAGCTGAATCGCGGAGATGTCTATAACGGGGAATACTTGAAAGCTTTTCTCAGAGACAACTCCTCACTCATCAATGCAAATGGGCGCGCTAAGACGATCAAGATCCTGCAGAATCCAACCGCTGACAAGAGTGTGGATGTGACACTGCAATTCTAAGAAGGCAGCTCCGCACCGACTAAGCAGGCTGCTGAAAAACTCAAGGAAACACGGTTGCTGCCGCCGGCTAAAGCCGGCTCGGGATCAAAAACAAAGTTAGACGCCGGCCTGAAGGCCAGCTCTACGTGAGTTTTGACGTCCAGCGAGTCTTTCAGCAGCCTGTAAAGCGCTGCCGAGTAAAGGATGAAGCGCCGGGGCAGGCGCAACCAAGCTGCTCCCTCGATCATGGCCCAGCCGGGCTGACGTATCCTGGAATTTCAGACCGAGGTTTTAGAGCGCTGGGCGCGGCGAGGCTTCAAGAGCCAGGCGACGCCAATCAGCAAAGCAGCGCAGACCACATGCAAGACGCTGGCGCGATGGCTGAGGAACTCGAAGAGCAGCGCCACACCGATGAACATCACCAGCATCCAGAAGGCCACGCTGGCGATATCTGCGGCTTTCAGCACTATGTCTCGGCGAAACTTGATGGCCAGAATGATGCCCGCCAGGCAGACCATGCACTCGCACCACAAGAAGACGGATTCAAAAGTCGTCATCGGATATTCCTGTTGCGGATGACTTGACTTGAGCCAAGGCAAACCGAGGCCGACCCCAAGCGGCTGAATCGAAGCGCGATCGGCCCGCCTACTGCGTGATGGTCTTGACCTGGTCTCCGACTTTGAATCCTGCGCCCGAAACCGGCAAAGCTACGGCCGAAACTTCATCCACGTCGGTAAGGCGAATCACGCCCACATCGGTGGTCAGCTTGCGGATCACGGCACCAGTCGTGGGATCTTTGATCTCCTTGGTAATGCGTCTGACCGTAAGTTGATCGCCAACCTTCAGACCGGCCTTGCTGCCGACATTGAGTACGATCTGGCCGCTATCGACCGCGGCTACGATACCTTCGACGCTGATGGTGCGAGCGACCAGTTTAGGCGCATCGGCCACCAGCTCGCCCGTCATCTGAATAACAGCCGAGTTGACCGCCTCTCCAATGATGGTCTGCTGGAAGTCGCTGGCACCAAAGTCAACAGCCCCACCGCCGAATCCATGCCAGTTACCGCCGCCTCCGCCGACGCTGGTGCTCTTGCGCGAAGATTCGCCTTTGCCCGTGGCCACGCCCATAATTTCGGCGGTATCGATATTGACCAAGCGGGCGTCCACAACCACTACGGCCTTACTCTCCTTTTGGTGAAAGCTGCCCAGCGCGGCTCCGGCCCATCCTCCGCCTCCACCGTTATAGCCCTGGTTTTTGTTGTCGTTGCCAAACTGGGTGATGCTGCCGACCACGATGGCATCTACGCCCAAGAGCTTGCCGATCTTGGCGGCGGAATTGGGATCGGCGCGATCACTGTTGGAGAAATTCTGTTCCGCCAAGATTTTGGCCATGGCCTGGCGCTCGATGACGGAATACGTGCCGTCCTTCACCAGGTCGCGCACCAACAGATCGGAGATGCCTTTGCCCAGGTCGATATTCTGGCCAAAGTATGCCTGGGAGGCACTCATTACGGTGGCATAGTCGAAATCAAAAACCGCGATGCGCTTCTTGCGCGCCGTGGGCACGGTGGCAATTGCGGGCGCAGCGGAAGCCGCCGGAGCGGTAGCTGGTGTCTGAGCGCCCGCAGGCACTGCAAGTAAGGATGCCACTAAAACTAAGATGGAAAGCAGGACCCGATGCATGTGCAGTCTCCCCCTGGATTGAAATAGAGAATACAGAAGGGCCCGTGGCAGGACGGAGCGTGTCCGGACGTGGCGCCTGTAATTGGAACAGCGATATGGTACACCGACTTTGCCCGGATGCAGCCCTTTTTTGTGGCGGAACAGACTAACGAGAAAGTCTTGCCTGCCCGGACTTTCGACAGCGGGAGGTTGAAGGCGTACCTGCTGGCGAAATGGGAGCAGGTGACAGGGTAACCACCGGCCTATTACTCTCATACGATGGCAAAAACGGTTCCCATTGGCACACGTGGAGAAGTGAACAGACGCGTCGAGTTTCAACATACCCTAAGCGCCTGGAAGCCGGAACTTCCGCCGGTGCTGTCTACCCCGAATATGATTGGCTGGATGGAAGCCGCCGGTTTCGAGGCGCTATTGCCCTTCTGCGAAGGCGACGAGGTGAGCGTGGGGACGGCGATCAACATCGTTCATCGCGCTCCCACCGGCATGGGGACCACGGTGAAGTGCGAAGCCGTGCTGGAGTCGCTCCAGGGCAGGTTCTTTATCTTCAGGGTGAGCGCACACAACGGCAGCGAAGTCGTCGGGCACGGAACCATTGGACGGGCGATTGTGAGTAAGGGAAAGTTCGCCGAGAAGTACAAAAGTTCCACACCGGCAAAAGAGGCTTAAGGAGTAGCTGGGAGTTTCCGGAAATGAGGTCGCGAAGAACGCTCAGGTGATTCGCAAAAAACACAACTTTTCGCCAAACTTTCTGGTGGCGTTTCCATCCTTTACAGAAGAGGCAAGACGGCCGCATCTTAGGCGGAAACTTTCTTAAGGAGTGACTCATGCCGGCACGATTAAACCTAGCCGCGTCGCACGATGTAATCAAAGCCATGCAGAATTTGCAGTCGCAGGTAAACGACAGCGGACTGGAACCCGGACTGTTGCACCTGATGTATTTGGTGGTTTCACGGATCAACGGTTGCGCGTACTGCATCGACATGCACAGCCAAGACCTGCGTGCGGCTGGAGAGAGTGACCTGCGCATCGATCTGGTCAGCGTTTGGGAAGAAGTGGACTGCTACAGCGAACGCGAACGCGCGGCTTTCGCATGGGCCGAATCGGTCACCAAAGTAAGCCAGACACATGTGCCTGACGAAGTCTTTGCGTTGGCGAGCAAGCAATTTTCGCCAGAGGAGTTGAGTAAGCTGACACTTGCCATAGTAGCGATCAATGGCTGGAATCGTTTATGTATTTCGTTCCGCAGCGACCCGGGCCATTACCGGCCGGGCCAACACACAACCAAGCAAACGTCGGCAGCGTGAGGTCTGAGGTCAGCTTGGTTCGTCCCTCAAGATTGCCTGGAGCAGAGGGTTTGGTGGCGAAGTGAAGGGATTACTGACGGTGACCCCACTCCAGGTGAATCCGTCGTGAAGGTCTTCCGACAGAAGCAAGCGGCAACCGGCTTCGGCAGCGGCAATAAGAATCACCGCATCCCAGATACTCAGATGATGGTCGGTTGCGAGATCGGTGGCAGCCAGCATAACCGCGGCCGTTGTGTCGGATACGGGATAGGCATCGTTCCAGCTCAGGATTGCAGTTCGCGCTTTTGCTGATGACCGCCCCGCCTTACGGACCAGGACGTGGAACAATTCGCCCAGCGCCTGCGCCGGGATAACAACGTCATTCGGAGGAAGCCTTTGCACCAGATTAAGCGCGGCCTTCTTGCGTTCAGCACCGTTAACCCCCTCGGCATAAGCCAGGATGTTGGTATCGAGCGCCACTTTCATTCCGCATCCTCATACAATTCGTCTCTCGTCCAGCGTCCGGCATCAACTACTCGCTGGGAACGCAGCCTGGCGAGGAGCATGGACCGAGTTCCAGCCGCTATTTTGTCGCGTTCAGCCATGGGCACAATCTTCGCGACAGGCTTACCGTGACTGGTGACGATATAGCTGTGTCCCTTTCGAACCCCATGCAAGAGCTGGGAGAAATTGCGATTCGCATCCGCAGCGGAAATGGCTTTCTCCATAGTGTAGCTATCCTGAAAGTAGTTATATTGCCTACTATAGCAAAATTGAGAACTTGCGCACAACAGTCTAGTTGTGATCAGTGCCTCATAATGGAGTCGCAATGGACGCCGCCCGCATCGCCGATCTGCTGAAGCCGTTCATCGGCGAAGCAGAATTGCCGCCGCTGCTGATCGAGCAACTGCAAAGCTATCTTGATTTGCTGGTGCGGTGGAACGCTCGCGTCAATCTGACTGCGGTGCGCGATCCCGGGCAGATGGTGACGCGTCATTTTGGCGAATCGCTGTTCGCGGCGCGAGTGTTGTTAGAGGATCGCAAGAGTGAGGCGGCGACCCTCGCCGACGTTGGGTCCGGAGCGGGCTTTCCCGGAATTCCCGTGAAGCTGTTTTCGCCTGGGTTGGAGCTGACGCTGATCGAGTCGCAGGGAAAGAAAGCGACGTTCCTGCGTGAAGTGTTGCGAGCCTTACATCTGGATAACGCGCAGGTTTTTGGCGGACGCGCGGAGGATTGGGGGAAAACTGCAGACCTGGTCACATTGCGTGCGGTGGAGCAGTTCGATCGCGCGCTGCCGGTGGCGGCGAAACGGGTGGCGCCAGGCGGAAGGCTCTGCCTGCTGATCGGGGCGGGCCAGGTAAAGAAGGCACAAGAGATCATAGGCGATGCGTGGAGTTGGAAAAAGCCGGTGACGGTTCCAAGGAGCAAAGAGCGAGTGGTGGTGATTGCCGAGCGCGGCTAAAGCCACAGCGATTTTGCGGTACTTACGGACGGCCTGAAGGCTGTTCCCTTCAGAGCGGTTTTGCGTATCGATGGACTGGTGGTCAAAGCCGTCGCCTTCCAAACCAGGCTTCATCAGAGCTTCTTGTCAGGACGTTAGGCCCAAGATGAAATTGCGGGTGGGCGCTTCTGCCAAGAGGATGACGGAACAACGTAGGGGTCCTTCGACTCCGGCGACGAAGCGTCGCCTGCGCTCAGGATGACAACCTCAGCGCTCAGGATGACAAACATCAAATGGACTCGGGCTCCGGACTCAAGCGGGGAGACGGACTTCCTCGTCATGACAGATCTCGGAAACGAGACCGCACCTGAGGTCTGCCTCCACTAGTTTTTGGGTTTTGCTACGTGCTCTGCCATGGCCCATTTCAGCTCGTCGATGCCTTCGCCGGTAACGGCGGAAATGGGAAACAGCTCCAGCTTCTTGCGCTTGCAGTAGCGCTTCAGCTTGGTCAGCTTGTCTTTGTTCACCGCGTCCATCTTTGACGCGACAACGATGGTCGGCTTGGTGTCGAGGCCGCTGCCAAAGTTCGCCAGCTCATGAGTGATGACTTCGTAGTCCTGTACTGGGTCGGGACGCCCGCTGGCGTCCGAGACATCTACCAAGTGCGCCAACACGCGGGTGCGCTCGATGTGCCGCAGAAACTGCGTGCCCAGGCCGGCGCCTTCGCTGGCGCCCTCGATGAGTCCGGGAATGTCGGCGACCACAAAGCTGATGTCGTCGGGCGGCTGGCCCGCGACCACAACTCCAAGATTCGGCTGCAGCGTGGTGAAAGGATAATCGGCGACCTTGGGACGGGCGGCGGAGATGCGCGAGATCAGCGTGCTCTTGCCGGCATTGGGATAGCCGACCAGGCCGACATCGGCCAGCAGCTTGAGCTCGAGGCGCAGATCGCGCTCTTCACCGGGCCGGCCCTCTTCATGCTCGCGCGGAGCCTGGTGCGTGGAGGTGGCAAACTGCGCGTTGCCGCGTCCGCCACGCCCGCCGCGTGCCACCACAACACGCTCATCGGGATGCGAGAAGTCGTGAACCAACTCACCGGTCAGCTCGTCGTAGACGATGGTGCCGACGGGAACCTTGAGGACAATGTTGTCGCCCTCGCGGCCGGTTTTGTTGGAACCTTCGCCGTGACGCCCGCGTTCGGCTTTGTACTCAGGATTGAAGCGGAAGTGCACCAGCGTATTGTGACGCTCGCTGGATTCCATGATGACGTCGCCGCCGTGCCCGCCGTCGCCACCGGAAGGGCCACCGCGGGGCACGAACTTTTCGCGGCGGAAGGCCATGCAGCCGTTACCGCCGCCGCCGGCCTTGACTCGAATTTTAGCTTCGTCGACGAACATTAGTTGTCAGTTGCCGGTTGCCAGTTAAGCCGTCAGCTTTCAGCCGTCCGCTAAGGATTAGTTGGATGAGGGCTTGCATCTTTCCAACGGAAAAGGCCTCGCCACGACGAGGCCTGATACTCTTCGACTTGGAAGGCGAGCTCGGCGCTCAGGCCTTCGCGGCCGGCGCTTCCTGCGGCACCACCGAGACGTACTTGCCAAGCGTGCCGCGGTCCTTGAACTCAACCTTGCCGGTTATTTTGGCGAAGAGAGTGTCGTCTTTGCCGCGGCCGACGTTGTT
>Ga0210398_10004291_pt1 | contig 13411 bp, 9 predicted proteins | sample IncBWC4OmetaG_FD_161047 | JGI IMG/M metagenome (GOLD analysis project Ga0210398, IMG submission 161047) | Forest soil microbial communities from Barre Woods Harvard Forest LTER site, Petersham, Massachusetts, United States - Inc-BW-C-4-O | ecosystem: Environmental > Terrestrial > Soil >... | reverse complement strand
TGATCATGGCGCGAACCTCGGACCAGCCGCGGCAGGTCGAGGAAAACGTCGAGCTGCTGAATCACGCGCTCGAGGAAGCGATCGTGCTGGTCGTCATCACGGCGCTGATCGGATTTTGGGAGTGGCGTTCGGCGCTGCTGATGGCGGTGTCGATGCCACTGACACTGCTGATGACCTTCGGCTTCATGGATTTAGTCGGATGGGACATCCAGCAGGTCTCGATCGCATCCTTGATCATAGCGTTAGGTCTACTGATCGATGACCCTGTCGTGGCGGGCGACGCAATCAAGCGAGACTTGGACGCAGGCCACCCGCGAATTGTCTCGGCATGGCTGGGACCTACCAAGCTCGCGCGCGCGATCCTGTACGCGACTATCACTAACATCGTCGCGTACCTGCCGTTTGGCCTGCTGACCAAGGACACCGGCAAGTTCATGATTTCGCTGCCGGTCGTGATGACGGCATCGTTGATCGCGTCGCGGCTGGTCTCGATGACGTTCATCCCGATGCTCGGTTACTACTGGCTGCGTCCAGCCAAAAAGAAGCCGTTGCCGATCGAGGAGATGCGCAAGCAAGGTTTCAGCGGATACTACTACCGCACGGGGCATTGGTGCCTGGAGCATCGATGGATGACGTTTGCAGCCTCGATCGTCTTCCTCGTGGTCGGGTTCAAGCTGGGTTCTCAGCTCAAGTCCGCGTTTTTCCCGATTGACCTTCAATTTCTCTCCACCGTCGACATTTTTCTTCCGAATGACAGCGCGCTGAGCGAGACCAAGGCGGCGGCGGCGAAGGCGCGCGAGATAATTCAGCAGCAGGCGCAGCAGATGGAGACCGAAGAATCGGACGGCGCCGAAGGTGGACCACACTTGCTTAAGTCGCTGACTACTTTCGTCGGCGGAGGCGGTCCGCGTTTCTGGTACTCGCTCGCGCCCGAGAACAAGCAGGTCAACTATGCGCAAGTGGTCATCGAGATTGACGACAAGCGCAGGATGGCGAGGTTCGCGACCAGGCTGCAACCTGCGTTGTCGGCGGCGATTCCCGGCGCCTTTGTCGACGTGCAGGAGTTACAGACCAACGGCTCCAAGAATCCTATCGAGATTTTCGTAAGTGGCCGTGCAGAGTCGAGTACCAGCGGCGAGAACCAGGACATGGCGACGCTGCGCAAGCTCGCAAGTCAGGTCGAGAACATTCTGCGCGCCGTTCCGGATGCGCGCAGGGTTCGCAACGATTGGTTCGGGCAGACGATGGTCGCGCGGCTCGAAATCGATCCCGATCGCGCCAACCTGGCCGGGATTACCAATGAAGATGTCGCCGCATCAACCACCGCCAACCTGAGCGGCAATCGGATCGCGACACTGCTGGAAGGCGATAAGCAGGTCCCAGTCGTGGGACGTCTCTATCGCAGTGAGCGCGCGAGCGTGCAGGACCTGGAAAATCTCTACGTCTATCCTTCCAACGGCGGCAAGCCGGTCCCGCTTAAAGCCATCTCGTCGGTGCGTTACGAGCTCGAAACTCAGCGAATCCGCCGCCGCGCGCACTTCCGCACCATTACAGTCGCCGCTTTCACAGCGCCCGGTGTGCTGGCCTCGGAAGTCCTTAACGAAGCTTTGCCGAAGATCAAGGAACTGCAGGCCACCGTGCCTACCGGCTATAGCATCGTCATAGGAGGTGAGTATGCGAAGCAGCAAACCGGATTCGGCGAGCTAGGTGTCATCCTATTGATATCCTGCCTGATGATTTATGTAGCGCTGGTCATCCAGTTCAACAGTGCTATCAAGCCTGTGCTTGTATTCGCGTGCGTGCCATACGGCGTAGTCGGCGCGCTTTTAGCACTGCTAGTCATGGGTACGCCTTTCGGTTTCATGGCATTTCTCGGTATCGCCAGTCTTATAGGTGTTATTGTCAGCCACGTTATAGTGCTCTTCGATTTCATCGAGGAGATGCACGAGAAGGGCGAGCCGTTCATGGAGGCAGTGCTCGACGCGGGCATCGAGCGGCTGCGCCCCGTGATGATCACAGTCGGCGCGGCGGTGCTCGCCTTGGTGCCACTTTCGATTCGCGGCGGACCTTTGTGGGAGCCATTGTGTTACGCGCAGATAGGAGGTCTGAGCGTCGCGACTTTCATCGAACTGCTGTTGGTGCCGGTGCTGTACGGAATATTCGTGCTCGATTTGAAGATCATCAAGTGGGAGACGCTTCACCCCGAAGCTACGCCCGGCACGGTAATTCCGCTGCCGGAGACGCGTATCGGAGGTCATTGAGCAATGCCGTCGAAAGACCGCTCTAAAGAACCGCCGAAAACTGCCGAACCATCGCGAACCGCCGACAAAGCAGCCGCTGCAGACATAGAATGGCCCAGGCTTCTTGCGCGCGTCGTCGAAGGAGTAGTCACCGCCGAACTGCATGAGTTCGAAGACAACGTGATGGAATTCCTCGACTCCGCGGTTGCCGACGCCTATGCAGCCTTGATCCGGGTAAGCGCGTGGGTAATAGGTGTCGCCTTTCTGCTCACCGGGGTGACCCTTTTCGCGGGAATGTGGCTTCGATGGTGGGCGGCGTTCGCGTCGGTCGGAGTGTTAGTCATAGCACTCGGTTCGATCGCAGGCGCGAGGCGTCGTCCGCGTAAGCGTCGAAGGAGCCGATAGCGAAAGCTCGTCACGTAAGATCGGCGTTGCGGCGGCTGAGAAGTATCGCGGTTCCCCAACTGAACGCGAGTGCAAAAACTATATACAAGAGGCCGAAGATCGCTTCTCCGTGCGAAGCCGGCGGCGGATTCCTCACAAAATAAAGCACCAGGTTGGCCGTCACGTAGATCGCGTATGCGTATCCCAGGTACATCGCATAGCGGCGCATCCGCCAAATCCCCGCCGCATAACTCAAGAGAATTACTCCAAGGATAGGCGCAAGGATTGCGTCAGGCGTTCCGCTTAGCCGCTTGCCGAAAAATACGAGGCCGGTGGTGGGCCCCTCGAGATGAAACGGCTTCAGGATATCGGACAACGCGAGTATTGCGAACAGGACCGCCAAAATTGTGAGTGCGCCACTACGCCGGGAATCTGCCATAGTCGTAAGCCTCCACGCGCATCTCGATCTAATTTGACGGATAATATAGATCGACGATTTCGGGATCGGGAGAGTTCAGATGCCACATTGGTACGAAGACAATTCGCGATCGATCGGCCATACGCCGCTGGTGCGGCTCAACCGCATCACCGACGGCGCACCGGCGACGGTCCTCGGCAAGGTGGAAGGGCGCGGCCCCGCGTATTCCGTAAAGGACCGCATCGGCGCTGCGATGGTCTGGGACGCCGAAAAGCGCGGTCTGCTTGGACCCGGCAAGGAGCTGGTTGAACCGACCAGCGGCAACACCGGCATCGCGCTCGCCTTCGTCGCCGCCGCGCGCAATATTCCGCTGACGTTGACCATGCCGGATACGATGAGTCTCGAGCGGCGCAAATTGCTGATCGCTTACGGCGCGAAGCTGGTGTTGACCGAGGGTGCGCGCGGCATGAGCGGTGCGATCGCGAAGGCTGAGGAAATCAAGGCGTCCGCGCCCGACCGTTACGTGCTGCTGCAGCAGTTCAGCAATCCCGCGAATCCCGCTATCCACGAAGCAACGACTGGGCCGGAAATCTGGAACGACACGGACGGCGCCATCGATATTTTCGTGGCGGGCGTCGGCACCGGCGGCACGATCACCGGCGTTTCGCGCTACATCAAAAAGACCAAAGGCAAAGCGATCGTCACGGTCGCCGTCGAGCCGAGCGCGAGTCCCGTAATCTCGCAGCAACGCAGCGGCCAGTCGTTGAAGCCCGGTCCGCACAAGATACAGGGGATAGGCGCGGGCTTTGTTCCCGAGAATCTGGATCTCTCGCTCGTCGATGTGGTCGAACAGGTCACCAACGAAGACGCGATCCATTACGCGCAGCGCCTGACTCGCGAAGAAGGAATTCTGTCCGGCATTTCGTGCGGAGCCGCCGTCGCAGTCGCCGTGCGGATTGCCAAGCGGCCGCAAAACGCCGGCAAGACAATAGTCGTAGTACTGCCCGATTCCGGCGAACGGTACCTGAGCACCGCTCTCTTCGAAGGTATTTCATAAGCTAAGTTATCAGCGTGAGTGATGTTTCAAATGATCCGCCCGCGCTGAACGGTTCGCATTGGGGTGCGTTCGAGCCGATCGTCGCCGACGGACGCGTGACGGAGGTGCGGCCTTTCGCCAAAGATCCGGATCCCTCGGCGCTACTGCGCTCGATTCCCGACGCTGTCTATCACCACAGTCGCGTCGCGCAACCTGCGGTGCGCACTGGATGGCTCGAGCACGGTCCCGGCGGCGCGCGCGAACGCCGTGGCGCCGATCGTTACGTTCCCGTTAGCTGGGATCGCGCGCTCGACCTGATCGCCGGCGAAATCAAACGCGTCGTTCGCGCTCGCGGCAACCACGCAATCTACGCCGGTTCCTATGGATGGAGCAGCGCCGGTAAGTTTCATCATGCGCGCACGCAGTTGCAGCGCTTCCTCGGCGGCATCGGCGGATTCACCGGCGCGCGCGACACCTACAGCAACGCGGCCGGCGCCGTCCTCGTCAAGAACGTGCTCGGCAGCCTGCAGGCGATGAACGGTCCGGGCACCAGTTGGAAGAGCATCGCCGACCATGCGGACCTTGTCGTGATGTTCGGCGGAATGCCGACGCGCAACACGCAGGTGACTCCCGGCGGGGTCGGCGAGCACACGACTCGCGGCCGGCTCGAGCAGGTCAAGGCGGCGGGCGTCGAGTTCTGCAATATCAGTCCGATGCGCGATGACGCCGCCGCCTACCTCGACGCCGAATGGATCGCGCCGCGGCCGCATAGCGATACCGCGCTGATGCTGGCGCTGGCGCACACGCTGATCGTCGAGGGCCTGCACGACGCTGACTTCCTCGCGCGCTACTGCGCCGGCTTCAGTCGCTTCCGCGATTACCTGCTTGGCGTCGAAGACGGTGTCGCGAAAACTGCCGACTGGGCCGCCGGCTTGAGCGAAATTTCTGCCGACAGAATTCGCGGCCTCGCGCGCAAGATGGCCGCGTCGCGAACCTTCATCAACGTCAACTGGTCTCTGCAGCGCGGCGATCATGGCGAGCAGCCGATTTGGGCCGCTATCGCGCTGGCCTCCGTGCTCGGCCAAGTCGGTCTGCCGGGTGGAGGCTTCGGCTTCGGTTACGGGAGCATGGAAGGCCTCGCCGGCTTGGTGCAGGATTCGCCCACGCCGACACATTCACCCGGCCGCAATCCCACTCGAAGCTTCATTCCGGTGGCCAGGATTGCCGACCTTCTCCTCAATCCTGGGCAACCGTTCCAGTACGACGGCCAGGACCTCGTTTATCCCGACATCGATCTCGTCTATTGGTGCGGCGGCAATCCTTTTCATCACCATCAAGATCTCAACCGCTTGATTCACGCGTGGCGGCGGCCCTCGACGATCGTCGTTCACGATCCGTGGTGGACTGCGACTGCGCGCCATGCCGACATCGTGCTGCCAACGACGACGACGCTCGAGCGCGACGACATCGGTGCAAGTCCGCGCGACAGATTCATCATCGCGATGAAGCAGGCGATTGCGCCGGTCGGCGAAGCGCGCGACGACTTCGCTATTTTCAGCGACCTCGCGGACCGCTTCGGAACTCGCGAAACGTTCACCGAAGGACGCGATGCCTTCGAATGGCTGCGGCACATTTACGACAAGGCACGCGAACGCGCGAATCCACGCGTGCTCGAATGGCCGAGCTTCGATGAATTCTGGCGGCGCGGCTACCTGGAAACTCCCGAAGCGCAAACGCCGACTGTGATCTTCGAAGAATTCAGGATGAACCCCGACGCCAACCCGCTGCCGACTCCGTCGGGACGAATCGAAATCTTCTCAGAGAAAATCGCCAGCTATAACTACGCCGATTGCCCCGGCCATCCGACCTGGATGGAGCCGGCTGAATGGCTGGGCAGCGCCATCGCTCGCACCTACCCGCTCCACCTGCTGACCACGCAGCCCGGCACGCGATTGCACGGCCAGATGGACATGGCGCGCGTCAGCCAGCAGAGCAAAGTTGCGGGACGCGAGCCGATGCGCATCAATCGTGATGATGCTTTGGCGCGCGGGATTAGCGACGGCGATGTCGTTCGCGTTTTCAATGATCGCGGCGCAATCCTGGCCGGCGCAGTTTTGACCGACGACATTCGCCCGGGCGTGATTCAGATTTCGACCGGCGCATGGTACGACCCGCTCGAGCCGGGCACGATCGGCAGTCTCGACAAGCACGGCAACCCCAACGTGCTCACCCTCGACAAGGGCACATCGCGCCTAGCCCAGGGACCGAGCGCCCAAACGACGCTGGTGCAGGTCGAGAAATTCGTCGGCGATCCGCCGCCGGTCAGCGCCTTCGAAACGCCGATGATCTGATCAGCTCGCGATCGAGTCCTGGTACTTGGGCGACGACGCCTTCATGAAGCGCAGCAGCATTCGCATCTCGGCGATTCGCTTGCCCGCTTTTTCGTCGAGCGCCGTCTCGAACCACATGTATTCAGTCTTGGGACTCTGGCCGAGCGCGACGATACTTCCCGTCACGCGGTAAGGATGCTCGACGAGAACCGGGCCGTTGATGTTGCGCAGCTCGATTGCGCCGAACAATCCAACCGCCCGCCCGAGCTTGGCGCGCAGCGTCGCGATCGATTGCGAGTAGAGCAGCTGCACCATCGTCGCCGGTGTTGCGATCGCACCTCCCCACGGCGAAGGCTTCGTATACCACTCGAGCGGCTCGGTGATTACTTTCATCCGCTCGGCCATCGCGTCTTTGGTCAGCAACGCGTCGCATTCCTCGAACTGATCGCCAACCTTAAGCCCGCCAAGTATCCGCAACTGGCCCGCGTCGAATCGATCGAGCGGACGCCGCAGCAACGCGCTCGGCTCCTCCGGATTTCCCACCGACGCTGTCCCTTCCGCCACGCGCATCCCGTCATCGCGCTCGACCCAGATATCGACCTGTGCGTCTTTCGCATCGACCGGCGGTTCCTTGACGAACGCGCGCACGGCTTCGCGGTCGGTGGTGGCGTTGAGGAAGTACATCGAGATGGTGCCGCGTTCAAACCAGCGTTGCCCGAACGCCTTCAGCAGGATCGGCGGAAACAGCTCGAGGTGAATCGATCCTGCGACTGTGCCGCCGCGAAAACCGAGCTTGGTCGCCGTCGCATCGTCATGGATGCTCCCCGCAACTTTGCTGGCGTTGTTGACGGATCGGCGCAGTGGGCCGACCAACAGATGATCGCGCACTTCGATTTCCGAATTCATAATGTCGTCCTCGAGCCCGATTCAAGCAGGTCGCACATCGTTCGGCAAACTTCCATTCCAATGCTAATTTCGGCGAATGGAAACGGCTCTTCCAATCGAACCGACGGCCTGGACGCAGGATCTCCTCGCGTCGCTTGGCCGCGCGGACGCCTCAAACCAACACGCGCTGCAAATCGTCGGACACGACCCTGTCATCGCGACTACCTTTCGCGCCGGCGAAGCTGCGGCCTCAGTTGTCGCCGCGAATGCGACCGCTGCCGCCGACCTGTGGTGCGCGCGAGGCGGGCGTCCGCAACATATCGAAGTGGACGTGCGCGCGGCGGCCGCCTCGCTCGTGTCGTTTTTGTACCTTCGCTATCAAGGCGCGACGGTCGATCGGCGCGGCCTGGCCACGACCGCTCTCTATCGAGCGCGCGATGGGCGATGGGTCCATCTGCACGGCGGATTCAGTTCGCGCGAAGGCACGCTCGCCCTTTTGAATTGCGATGACGACGCCGAAGCGATCGCGAAGGCGGTGGCGTCGTGGGACGCGCAAGCGCTCGAAGACGCGCTGGCCGAGCGGGGCGTATGCGGCGCGAAACTCCGCAGCGCCGACGAATGGCGCGTACACCCACAAGGAATCGCGCTGGCGCAGGTTCCCGTGGTCGAAATCCTTCGGATCGGCGACGCGGACCGCGAACCTCTACCCGGACCTCGGGCTGCCGACCACGGTGCGCGGCCGCTTTCAGGCGTGCGCGTTCTGGATCTCACGCGCGTGCTCGCGGGACCGACCTGCGCGCGCACCCTGGCGGAGCACGGCGCCGAGGTGCTGCACGTGCGAAGTCCCAAGCTGCCTTCGATCGAACCGTTCGTCATCGACACCAACCCCGGCAAGCACTCGTGCTACCTCGATCTCGATAGCAAGTCGGACATCGACCAGTTGCGCGCGCTGGTTCGCGATGCGCACGTGTTCTCGCAAGGATATCGTCCCGGTGCGCTCGCTCGGCGCGGTTTCTCGCCGGATGAAATGGCGGCGATGCGGCCCGGTATCATCGTGGTCTCGATTGACTGCTATGGACACGATGGTCCGTTTGCCGGTCGCCCCGGATGGGAACAACTCGCGCAGACCGTAACCGGCATGGCGCACGAGCACGCCGGCGATGAACATCCAGCGCTGGTTCCAGCCGCGATCAACGACTACACGACCGGCTATCTCGGCGCGCTCGGCGTGATGTGCGCGCTCGCGCGACGCACGGCGGAAGGCGGCAGTTGGCACGTTCGCGTATCGCTATCCCGTACTGCGATGTGGATTATGTCGTTGCCGCGCGTGCCGCCTGATGCAAAGCCGGGCGGATTCGACGTGGCGTCGATCTCTCCATGGATCATCGAGATGAACACCGCGTGGGGACCTCTAACTCGCCTGGGGCCCATCGCACGCATGTCGGAAACGCCGCCGCGATGGGATCTTCCGCCCGCTCCTCTCGGCAGCGATCCACCGGCGTGGCGCTAGTCGGTGCACGAATTCTCCGTTTCCCGATCCTTTCGCGCGAATGCTAACTTCGCCCAATGCAAACGCTAACGCTCTACTTCTCCGCTGGCTCGAGCTCCATGGCTCCGCACATCGCGCTCCACGAGATCGGCGCCCCGTTCGAAAGCCGTCCGATTTCCCTGGCGAAGAAAGAAAACCGCACTGCTACCTTTCTCGCGCTCAACCCCGAAGGCAAAGTGCCGACTCTCCTGATCGACGGCCGCTCGCTGACCGAGGTCGCCGCAATTCTCTTCTACCTCGCCAAAACTTTCCCCGACGCGGGTCTGCTGCCCGAAGGCGATCTCGAAGCGCAGGCGCAGGTTGTCTCGTGGATGTCATTTATCGCGTCGACGGTGCATCCCGCCCGGCGCCAGGGCGCCGACCACGCGAGCGCCGTTTATGCGATCGCCGAGCAGCGCCTTGGGAGTCGCGAGTGGGCGGTGGGACGCTACTCGATCGCGGACATCCACCTGTTCCGCCTGTTTTGGCGTTTCAGCAATTCGCTCGAACTATCGCGTACCGAGTTTCCCAACCTCTTCGCTCACTACGACCGCATGATGGCGCGCCCCGCCGTGCAGCGAACTTTGGAAATTGAGGGATCGATCGGCTACGAACTTCCGGCGTAACTGGTCGGCAGAAGACTGCGCCATCTGTCTCGAGTCGATCTTAACTTTGCGACAGGACCGGCCGCACAAGGAACTAGCGCGGCGGACTGCGGGTTTTTGCCGCGTGCGATTAACGACAACGAAACTGCCCCGCGCAGAGTTCCGGTTTCATCCGGCGAGCGAAAGATCTGCTGGGGTTCGCGAAGCGCCGCAAGCGCCGACGCGAATGCCTCGTTGGACGCGAGGCGCCCTTCAAGAATTATGTCGCCGCGCGCCTTGAGCATCGTAACGCACCAGTCCGTCATCAGCGCACAATACAACGCGGCGAGCGCTGCGCGATGCTGCGGCGCGGCGGAAACGTTGCCCACGATGTGACCGACCTGCTCGCGAAACGGCCCGCCCTGATCGGCGAACGAAGGAACCGCCAGTGCGCCCGATGCGAGAATCGTCTCCAGGTCGCCAACTGACGGTTGCGTGAGACCGGCATCGGCGCCGCAAATCGCCGCATACTCGCGGCCGCCCATAAATCTCGCCGTGGCGACTGCGTTGCCGAATGCGTCGACATTCGCCAACGTGTCCAGTTCCTCGCGCAGCACGTCGAGCGGGCTGCCACGCGCCATCACTACAATCCAGGTCCCCGTCGAAACGACGCAGAAAGGCTGCTCACGACTGGCGCGATGCGCCAGGTACGACGCGTTGCTGTCATGTATTCCCGCAAGAATCTTGCACTCGCGCGAAAGACCCGTCGCCGCGGTGACCGCGGGCAACGGCGGTCCAAGCGGCGTCCATGCGCTCGCGCGCCGGCCAAATCGCAAGTCCCATCCCATCGCCCTTGCGAAAGATGAAAACTCTCCGCGTCGCGGCTCCCAAAGATCGGTATGACAACCCAGGGATGTCGGCTCCCAGGTGCGGACGCCGCACAAGCGTGCCGCCCAGTATTGCGGGTAAGGTAGAATCGTCGCGCGATCGAATTCCCGCGGAGACTTTTGCTGCTGCCAGAAGAGCTGTCGCCCAAGGTTCAGTCCCGCCGGAAGTTTCGGCGACGCGGTCCGCGTAAAGTCGCGCGCCATCGCATCGTACTCGGAATCGATCTCGCTCACGCCGCGAAACTCGTAGTCCATGATCGGCAGTACGAGTCCATCGTCATCGACCAGCGCCGCCGATGCGCCGTGAGTAACCGGCACCACCGAGTGAATCTCGAAATCGCGCGCTAGCGTCGCCAATCCGTCGATCAGCCACGCATAGAGCTCATCCGCATCGAAATGTGGATACGGATCGCCGCCTTTTACCCTATTAGGACGCTCAATCGTTGCGAACGGGACGCCGGCATCGCTGACCGCCGACAGCCGCACGTTGCTTTTGCCAACGTCGAAGACGGCCGCAGCTTCGGGACGCATTTTGTTCACCTGACCACCACTACTCAATCGAGCTGCGCGGCTCAATTGAAAAACCGTGTCGCCGTGTTACGATCCTCGCGTGACAGTCGACCGATGGAACGATGCCGACGCGAAAGCGCTTTCGGAACCCGAGCTGCTTTTGTATCGCTCGCATTTGTTGGGCGCCGATCTCGGCGTGACCAATTTCGGCGGCGGCAATACCTCGGCAAAACTTGGCGATGTCGATCCCCTCAGCAACGCGCGCGTAACGGTTCTGTGGGTGAAAGGATCTGGCGACGATTTGGGCTCGATGGATCTGTCCGGCTTCGCGAAGTTGTATCAAGACAAACTCATCGCACTGGAAAGCCGCTTTCGGGGGCGCGCGCACGAAGACGAGCTCGTTCCGTACTTTGACTATTGCGCCTTTGCCGGCATCACGCGCGCTGCCAGCATCGATACTCCGCTGCATGCGCTCTTGCCGTTCTCCCACGTCGATCATGTCCATCCTGATTCGGTCATCGCGATCGCGGCGTCGCGCCACAGCGAAGCTCTCACGCGCGAAGTCTTCGGTGGCGAACTCGGATGGCTGCCATGGCAACGGCCCGGCTTCGACCTGGGCCTGCGCCTGCGCGACGTGGTCCATGCCAATCCGCGCATTCGCGGCGTCGTGCTCGCCGGCCACGGTCTCATCACCTGGGGCGACACCTCGAAAGCCTGCTATCAGAACACGATCGAAACGATTTGCCGCGCCGAAGCCTGGCTGACCGAGCGTATCGGAACGGCGCCGGCATATGGCGGTGAGCGTCTATCATCGCGGTCCGCGGATGCGCGCGACGCAATCGCGTCGGAGTTGATGCCGGTTCTTCGCGGTCTTCTATCTTCCAACCAACGCAAGGTTGGCCACTTCACCGACGACGCGCAGGTGCTCGAATTCGTTGGCGGCCAACGCTTTGAAGCGCTGGCCAAGCTTGGGACCTCCTGCCCCGATCACTTCCTCCGCACCAAAATTCGACCGCTCATCCTTGCTGCCGATCCCTCAGTTGCAAAATCGTCCGCGGCCGAAGCCATCTCTCGCTATCGCGATGACTACCAGGCCTACTACGAAAGATGCCGCAGACCCGATTCTCCGCCGATGCGCGATGCGAATCCCGTCGTCATCCTGATGCCGTCGGTCGGCATGTTCACCTTCGCCAAGGACAAGCCAACCGCACGTATCGCGGTCGAGTTCTACGGCAACGCGATCCGCGTCATGCGCGGCGCATCCGCCATCGACGAATATCTCGGCCTGCCCGAGCAGGAAGCATTTGACATCGAGTACTGGGCGCTTGAAGAAGCCAAGCTGCGCCGCCAACCCGCACCCAAACCGCTCGCGGGACGAATCGCTCTCATAACCGGCGGCGCTGGTGGCATCGGCCGCGCGATTGCCGCGCGCCTGTTGGCCGACGACGCATGCGTAGTCCTGTTGGACAACGACACGGACGCGCTCGCCCGAACGGCCGACGAGTTGGCGCCGAAGTTCGGCAAGGATCGCACTCGAGTCACCCGATGCGACGTGACCGACGAAGCCGGCGTCGTTCGCGCCTTCGCCTTCACCGCGCGCGAATACGGCGGCGTCGATATAGTAGTATCGAATGCGGGAATCGCATCTGCGGCTCCCTTCGATCAAACAACAATCGAAACCTGGCGCCGCAACATGGACGTGCTCGGCACCGGCTACTTCCTCGTCGGTCGCGAAGCGGCGAAGATCCTGAAAGCGCAAGGCACCGGCGGCTCGATCGTATTCATCGCCAGCAAGAATGCGCTGGTCGCATCTTCAGGCGCCGCCGCCTACAGCACAGCGAAGGCCGCTGAGCTTCACCTCGCGCGATGCATGGCGCTGGACCTCGCGGGCGACGGAATTCGAGTCAACGCCGTGAATCCCGACGCCGTGCTGCAAGGCTCGCGAATCTGGTCGAGCAGTTGGCGGGCAGAACGCGCGCGTGCATACGGGATCGCTCCATCGGAACTGGAAGAATATTATCGAAGAAGGAGCCTGCTCCAACAAAACGTAACGCCCGAGGACGTCGCTGAGGCAGTGCACTTTTTTGCGTCCGATCGATCGGCAAAGTCCACGGGCAACATCCTCAACGTCGACGCCGGCAACGCTGCCGCATTCACGCGCTAAAGCTATAGCGAGGTTTCTATGACGCCACGCACGCCAATCGATCCCGACTTGGTCGGGAAACACAACGCGCGCCTGCAGAAGGACCTTGCCGCCGATTATGAGCACCTCGGAACCGTACTGGCGCGGCGTGGAGTCGATCTCGAAGCGATCACTGCGCGCATACAACGCTTTGCCGTGGCGATTCCGAGCTGGGGCGTCGGTTCGGGCGGTACGCGGTTCGCGCGTTTCCCGATCGCCGGTGAGCCCCGCAATGTGTTCGAGAAGCTGGAGGACTGCGCGGTGATCCAACAGTTGGGACGTGCGACGCCGACGGTGTCGCCGCACTTTCCGTGGGATCGCGTCGATGATTTCCGCGAACTACGCGAGTTCGCGCACTCCTATGGAATTGTTTTCGATGCCGTCAATTCGAATACCTTCGAAGACCTGCCCGGCCAGCTGTCGTACA
>Ga0210398_10004290_pt1 | contig 13413 bp, 12 predicted proteins | sample IncBWC4OmetaG_FD_161047 | JGI IMG/M metagenome (GOLD analysis project Ga0210398, IMG submission 161047) | Forest soil microbial communities from Barre Woods Harvard Forest LTER site, Petersham, Massachusetts, United States - Inc-BW-C-4-O | ecosystem: Environmental > Terrestrial > Soil >... | reverse complement strand
TTCGCCGAGACCACTGGAATGAGCCCACTTCACTGGATAACCGTGTTGCGGGTGCGGCGAGCGAAGGACCTTCTGGAAACAACAACGCTCTCTATTGAAGAAGTGGCAGAACAGTGTGGCTTCGGGTCCGCGGCAGCGCTACGGCACCATTTCCGTAACAGAGTCAGGCTGAGTCCAAACATTTACCGTGATCGATTCCACCAGATCGCGTCGCGCAGCTCCTTAGAGACCACGAGCGCGTCTTTCTAACCATGGTCGCTGATGGATGCCGGCCGTGTGCACTGCCCAGTTCTTATTCCACGGCGGCTCGGACATCACTGTTCCCATTCGCTCGGCGGAGAGAATCGTGAATACCGGCGGGGAACTCGTAAGAGAACCCGAGGTCAATATCGTAAAAAGGATTCTGGCCGGCGCCGCCGCGGCGTGACATTCGCGGACGTCCCGAGTGCTGCGAAGGAAACCCATATCCGTCAGGCAGGTTTCAGGAGGCGTAGAGATGAATACGACTCGACGTGACTTTCTTAGAGTCGGTGCGGGTGCCGTGGCCGCGACATCCGCCGTCATACCAAACTCGAACGAGAGCTTCTACTCTAAAGCATCGGGGAGATCAGCGGCAGCGCCGGCGGGGGACGGGGGCAACATGATCTATCGGGGGTTTGGACGCACGGATGAACGCATTTCCGCTATCGGAGTGGGTGGCCATCATCTCGGCGATGTGCCGACGTTGGACGAGGCGGTGCAACTCGTCCACCAGGCAGTCGATGCCGGCATTACGTTTTTCGACAACGCTTGGGAGTATTACAACGGCAAGACCGAGACCATCTTAGGCAGAGCGCTCCGGGACGGGCGCCGCGAAAAGGTGTTCCTGATGACAAAGGTCTGCACCCATGGGCGAAGCGGGAAATTAGCCATGCAGATGCTCGAGGACTCGCTGCGGCGATATCAAACCGATCATCTCGACCTCTGGCAGATCCACGGCATCGTCTACGACAACGACCCGGAGTTGGCGTACGCCAAAGGCGGCGTGTTGGAAGCATTTGATCGAGCCAAAAAAGAAGGGAAGGTCAGATTCGTCGGCTTCACCGGTCACAAGGACCCCGGATTTCACTTGAAGATGCTCGAACTCGGTTATCCATTCGACTCAGTACAAATGCCGCTGAATCCCTTTGACGCCAACTTCCACAGCTTTGAGAAGCAGGTTTTACCCGAGGTCAATCGGCGAGGCATGGCGGCGCTGGGCATGAAGAGCATGGGTGGTACCGCGTGGGGGATAAAAGCCGGCGTTGTTCAGGCTGAGGAAATGTTGCGTTACGCGATGAGCCTCCCGGTCACGACCACTATTTGCGGCATGGACTCGCTGGACGTGCTGCACCAGAACCTGCGCGTCGTGCGCGGCTTTCAGCCGATGACCGAGAACGAGATGGAGGCCTTGCGCGCGCGTTGTGCTCCGACCGCGGCCGACGGCCGCTTCGAGCCATACAAAGTATCGCTGCGCTATGACAACCCGATGACCCGAATGCCTCATGGATTTCCCTTCGATCACACTCAAAGAGAGGTCACGGAGATGTTGGAAAAGGGGGATGGCCCCTGGTTGGTCCCAGAGACAACACCAGAGACGTAGAGGAGATGAGCAATGGTAGATCAACGTCGACAAAATGAGCGATCCCAGGTAACACCCGAAATCGAGCGTCGAGGCTTCATCCAAGCAGGCCTGGCCTCGGCGGGAACGGTGCTTGCGAGGTCAGTTTTGCTCGGCCCGATCGCATCGGCTTCAGTTCCGCCGCAAGTGACGAACCGCGGCGCTGACCAGATCCCTCGCAGGCCGCTCGGAAAAATGGGCGAACAAGTCTCGATCATCGGCGTTGGGGGATATCATCTCGGGACCGTGCAATCGAGTGATCTGGCTGTGCGCCTGGTTCAGGAGGCGGTAGATGCGGGAGTCACTTTTTTCGACAACGCATGGGAGTACAACGACCACCGCAGCGAAGAATGGATGGGGCTTGGCTTACAGGGAAGGCGCGATAAAGTTTTCCTGATGAGCAAGGTCTGCACCCACGGCCGAGACAAAAAAGTCGCCATGCAACAATTGGAGGAGTCCCTAAAGCGGTTGGGCACCGACCATTTGGACTTATGGCAGATTCACGAGGTCATCTACGAGAACGACCCGGAGCTGCATTTCGCAAAGGGTGGGGTGGTCGAAGCACTGGATGAAGCCAAAAAGCAGGGCAAGGTACGTTTTGTTGGTTTCACCGGACATAAGAGTCCGGCGATACATCTCAAAATGCTGGCGCACGATTACCCATTCGACACCGTCCAAATGCCGCTCAACTGTTTCGATGCAACCTTTCGGAGCTTCGAGCAGCAGGTGCTCCCTGAACTTCAGCGGCGGGGGATTACAGCGCTTGGCATGAAGAGCCTCGGGGGCGACGGCCAGCCAGTCCAGTATGGCGTCGTGAGGGCGGAAGAAGCGCTTCGTTATGCAATGAGTCTGCCGGTCGCGACCACAATTTGCGGTATCGACTCGCTGGACGTGCTGCACCAGAACGTGGGAATCGCGCGCGGCTTCAAGCCAATGTCGCCGCTAGAGATGCAGGCGCTGCGTGAGCGATGCAGAGCTGCTTCGGGTGATGGCCACCTCGAGCTGTTCAAAACAACAAAAAAATACGACGGAGGAGTTGGGCGAGAGCAGCATGGTTATCCCACTATCGCTGAACTTCCCATATGAGAACCAGAAATGCCCCCTGATGTTCTTCCCCGCCGGGCAGGACCTTTACGATTCCTTGGCTCTTCCTTCATCTTCGAACCACTTCACTATGGCTTTGGAAACCTCTTCTCGACCTATGAAAACGAAGCGCGTGTCAAACGCCGCGCTCCATGCGAAACTGGGCGCATGAGAGTTGTCGCCGTGATTCCGGCGCGGCTGGCCTCGACGCGCCTGCCGCGCAAAATGTTGCGCGAGATCGCTGGAGTGCCATTGCTAGCGTGGGTGTATCGGGGTGTACGACAGTGCCCATCGGTCGACGACGTGATCGTCGCCACCGACTCGGATGAGATTCTGCGCTTCTGCGAACAGCAAGGTTTTGTCGCGCGCATGACTTCTGCGGCGCATCGCTCGGGCACCGAGCGCGTGCACGAGATTTCAACAACCGTGCTGGCCGATGTTTATTTAAATATTCAGGGCGATGAGCCGTTGACTCGGCCTGAACATCTCGAGAGCTTGATTGCGGTGATGAAAGGCGGGGGCGTGGAGGTGGGCACGTTGAAGACGCCAGCCGCGGCGATCGACATCGATAATGCTGGGGCAGTGAAAGTAGTGACGGACGCCGCCGGCCGCGCACTTTATTTTTCGCGCGCCACCATTCCGCATGATCGCGATGGCGTGCGCCCGCAATACTACAAACATCTGGGATTCTACGGCTATCGCAAAGATGCGTTGGATAAGTTCGTGCTTTGGTCCGAGTCGTCGCTCGAACGCAGCGAGAGACTGGAGCAATTACGTTTTCTTGAAAATGGAGTTCCGATTTATGTCGCGGAAACTCCCTTCGATACGGTCGGGGTAGATACGGAAGAGGATGTGCGGCGGGTGGAAGTGATATTGCGGCGTGAATAGAGTTGCGGTCGTTTTATTTTCGACGTGTCAGTGTGATTTCGCCCAAGCCTGAGCGGCGGCGACGCGCTTGGCGATCGCGGGATGCGAATGAAGCAGCCACTCGACCCAACGCGCCGGCGTTTTTTCCGAAAGATTCTGCTCGGCCAACTTATTCATCGACGAAATAAAGGGTTCGACGCTGGCCACGGACTGGAAACAATAACGGTCGGCCTGACGCTCATTGAAACGCGAATAGGCGTTGAGCGCCGGCATCAGCAAAAACGAAAGCACTGTCGCGACTAGAATCAGCAGTGGCAGGTTGGCGAAATCCGACATCGTCTCGAAAAGATTGCGGCGTTCCACGGCATAGCGCAAGACTTCGTTAGCCAACCAGAAGCCGAACAGTGTGATTCCCGCCTGCACAAAAATACTCTTCAAAATGTGGCGGTGCACGTGGTGGCCGAGTTCGTGCGCGAGCACGGCTTCAATCTCGTCGTCCGAATAGTTGTCCAGCAGAGTGTCGGCTAAGATGATGCGCCGAGTCGCGCCGAGTCCGGTCAGCGCCGCGTTGGCCTTCTTGCTTTTCTCGGAGAGATGCCATTTATAGACGCCCCTTACCCGCGTGCCCGCTCGTTCGCTCAGAACAATCAAGCGGCGTTTGAGTTCTTCGTTTTCCAGCGGCTCGAACTTATAAAAAATTGGAAACAAGACCACGGGCGCGAGTTGCGCGAGGAGCACGACAAGCCCAAGAAAGACGATCCAAGCGATGATCCACCACTGCTGCGGAGTCTGCCGTATGAGCATGTAGAGCAGTTCCACCACGATGGTGGCCATGACGAGGCCGATCAACAGACCTTTGAACTCGTCCCAAACCCAAGAGCGGAACCGCTGGTTGGACAGGTTATAGCGATGCTCCAGCCGAAAACTGTAATAGGCCAGCGGAATTCCTATCGCTTGGCTGATGAGCAGCAGCATCAGGACGTATAGGAAAACGGCAAAGACGTAATTCTGCGAAGCGCCGCGCTCAGCTAGATCGCGAAGCGTGCGCGTCCATCCGGAAGCGAGGAGCAACACAAGCAAACCGAAGCCCACCGCAAAATCGGCAATGCCGACCCATCGCTTCACGCGATTGTAACGGCGCGATTCCGGAGAATCTGCGAGAACGGGTGTGGCTTCCTTGGTGACCATTATCCTGCTGTTGTCACTATCCTATCGTGTTGTCGCGCCGTCCAAAACGCGAAAGTGCCGCCAAATCCCTGACTCCGGCGGTTACGCCAGCCGCACGAATCTTTCGCCCGCTTCGAGGATTTCTTCGACCAGTTCGGGCGAGGCTGCTTCGACGTAGCAGCGTAACAGACGTTCGGTGCCCGAGGCGCGAAACAATACCCACGGGTCGGCGCCGTTGCCATCTTTGGGGGCGTCTAAATAAAACTTTATGCCGTCCCGATTTTCCTTGCGCAAAACCGAATAACCGCCGAGCTTCGACGTTTGCGGATCGGCGGCGCGCCGTATCGCGCCGTCCTTCATTTCATCGGAGATATACAGATCGCGGCGTCCATAGTAGTGTGCGCCGAATTCACGCTGTAGGTCGGCGACCAGTTCCCCGAGCGGCTTGCCCTCTTCCGCCATCACATTTGCCAGTAGTAGCGCATTGAGAACGCCATCGCGCTCCGGCAGAAAACGCCCGTAGCCAATGCCGCCGGATTCCTCTCCGCCAATCAGAATTTCATGCTCCATCATCAGATCGGCAATGTACTTGAAGCCGATCGAAGTCTCATACAGTTTGCGACCGTACTTGGCGGCGATGCGGTCCATCATGCCCGTAGTATTGAAAGCGCGCACTACATCGCCGGGCCACTTTTTGCGTACCAGCAGCCAGTTCAGCAAAACCGACATGCATTTGTGAGAATCGACGAAGCTGCCATCCTCGGCGACAGCGCCGATGCGATCGGCGTCGCCGTCAGTGACCAGGCCGGCGTGACATTTTTCTTGCACTACGGTTTCTTGCAAGAGCGCGACGTGCGGAAGGATTGGCTCCGGATTGATGCCGGGAAATAGCGGGTTCACCTCCTGCCGGATAGCGACGTAGCGGATCGCATGCGCGTCAAATATCTTCGGCAAAACACCGCGGCCGGAGCCATACATCGAGTCGATAGCAAACTTGAAATTCGCGCGGCTGATCAAATCGAGGTCCGCAAATTCGCTGATGGCTGCCACGTAGGCGGGCTTGAGATCCACTTCCTCAATTTTCGTGACACGCGAGGGTGCCCCGTCCTTGCGCGTTGTGTGCGTAAAGGTGGGAGACGAACTTGAGGGAAATGTCTCAGCGCCCAACTCGTCTTCAATCGACTTCATGATCACCGGCGTGGCTGAGCCTCCAAATTTCGCTTTAAACTTCACGCCATTCCAGTTCCAGGGATTGTGGCTGGAGGTGATCATGACTCCGCCGGCTGCGCCAAGCTTTTTGACATTGTAGGAAACCGCAGGCGTGGGCACATAGTCGTTGGCGAGCAACACGGGAATGCCCGCGCCAGCAATCACCTCCGCCACAATTCGCGCGGCGCGGTCGGAAGCGAAACGAGTGTCGTATCCCACAACGACACCGCGACTGGGATCTTCGTGCTTGAGAACGTAGCGGGCGATCGCTCCGGCAACGCGCCGTACGTTGTCAAAGGTGAAGTCGTCGGCGATCAGGCCGCGCCAACCGTCGGTGCCAAATCTGATTTGGGTCATAGTTCGTTGTTGGTCGCGAGTCGCTGGCGTTCGCTGTTCGTCATTTGTTTTGGGCTCGGTTGCCGAATTAAGCGCTTGCTAACGACCATCAACTAATGACCAGCGACTGCCTTTTCAAACCAATTTCTTCAACTTCTGCTCATCCAAATGCTTCACCACTTTGCCTACATCCTGTGATTGGTCGAGTGTGCTTACCAGCAATGCGTCCTCGGTCTCGACGATCACGAGATTGCTGACGCCGACCAGTGCGACAAATTTACCCGGAGCGTGCACGTAGTTATTCTTTGCATTCAATGCAAAACTTCCCGACGCTGAAATCGGGCTTCCATGAGCCGGTTTCGTCTTGGCTACGCGGTGCTCGTGAAGCGCCGTCCAGGAGCCGAGATCATTCCATCCGAAATCGGAGGGAATGCAGAAAATGCGCGACTGGCTCTCTCCCTTGGCCGAGCGCGGCTCCAGCACTGCATAGTCGATGCTGATGTTTTCGCATTTCGGGTAGAGCTTGCGAAAAGTATTTTCAAAATTGCGCGTTCCATAGGCAGCGGCGATCTTTTCGAGAAGCGGAGCCGTGTTGGGAAGATGCTCGCGCAGCGCATGGGCCAGAGTGTCGGCGCGCCAAAGAAACATGCCGCTGTTCCAGAAGTAATTGCCGGCATCGAGAAACTGCCGAGCCAGGCCTAAATCCGGCTTTTCAGTAAAGCGGCGTACCCGAAGAATGTCCATCTGATCGAGTGAATCATTATTAGGAGCACCAGCCTCGATATACCCATATCCGGTTTCGGGGCGCGTCGGGCGGATGCCGAGCACAACGATATTCTCTCCTGCCGCGGCGGCGATCTCGATTCCCCGGCTAATCGTCGCGCGGTATTGCGTCGGGTCGGCGATGACGTGGTCAGAAGGGAAGAGTCCCAGCACCGCATCGGGATCGTGGCGCAGCAAAAGAAACGCCGCCAAGCCGATCGCTGGAGCCGTATTGCGCCCAACGGGCTCGGGGATGATTTGTTTCGCAGGAAGTTTTGGCAATTGACGGCTGATCGCCGAGCGCAGTTCGCCATTGGTAATGATCCAAAAGCGGCTGGGCGAGGCCATCGGCGCCAGTCGCGCGACGGTCTGCTGGATCATGCTCTCTTTGCCGTCAAGTGCGAGCAGTTGCTTAGCCCGCCTTTTGCGGCTCAGTGGCCAGAAGCGCGTGCCTCGCCCGCCAGCGAGAATGACGGGATAGAAATGGGGGTTCGTTTTCACGAATAAAAGCCTACCACGCACAGGCTTGAGTGAGGCTAGATGCGTGTGGCGGGCTCAGTGACGGTCCCGCCAGGAACGCTAGCTTTCAGAAACTCGACGGCCCACTGCGGCTGGACCGTGAAATCGTGCAGAGCGGCCGGGATCACAACCGCGTCGCCCTTGGCCAGTGTGACCGGATCGCGACCGTGCGCCTCGACAACTCCACAGCCTTCGACGGCAACCAAAATTTGCGCCGACGTTTTGTCCCCGTCATTTTTATCGGCGGTCGAGAAATCATGCGGCTCCTTCAACTCATACATCTCCACCGTGAAGTACGGCGCCGAGATCATCGGCGAGCGTCGATTCTTACCCCCATTGATCGCGACGGGCGCGGGGCGGATCACTTTGCCGGCGCCGGTGCGCTCCTTGATCGAGGCGAGGCCGCGTTCGAGATGCAGCGGCCGCGGGCGTCCATAATCGTAGAGACGATACGTGGTGTCGGATTGCTGCTGCGTCTCCACAATGACCGAACCCGGTCCGAGCGTGTGCACAGTTCCACCGGTAACGTAAATCATCTCGCCCTGGTAGACATTGATCCAGTTGAGCAGTTCTTCGGCGCGCTTCTCATGGATGGCTTGCTCGAATTGCGCGCGCGTGACGCCCGTCTTCAGTCCGAGCGCGATTTGCGCTCCCGGCTTGGCATGAGCGACGTACCAGCATTCAGTCTTTCCCCAGGGCTCGCCGAATTGTCGAGCGGTTGCGTCGTCAGGATGAACTTGTACGGAGAGCTTTTCCTCGGGAAACAGAAACTTCAGCAGCAAGGGAAAGCGCTGCGGGTCGCGCGCAGCCGTGCCAACCAGGTCTGCGCCGAATTCTTTACTGAGGTCTGCGAGCGTGCGCTTCGCCAGCGGTCCGTTTGCGACGACGCAGTTATCGCCGGTGAGCCATGCCTCTCCGATGCGCTCGTTGAATTTGTGATTCGGGTAAATCGCAGAGAGATCGAGCGTGCCCCAGGGACGCGGGTCGAAGGCGGGCTGCATCAGGAGCGGGTAGAGTTGGGTCATGGAAGCAGTCAGGTGGTCAAGCTTAAATTAAATGCTAAGCGCCAATGGGACGGCCGGGAGCGGTCGTCCCTAGGTGGTCTCGCGGGCGAGAACGCGCCTACAATCCACCAAAGAACTTCCGCATCCGCTCCAACCCGCGATCAAGTTCGGCAATCGTCGTCGCGTATGAGAGGCGAATGTGTTCCTTCGTCCCAAAGCCTTCGCCGGGAACCGTGGCGACGTGTACCTCGCGCAGAAGCTTGCCCGCCAAATCGGAGGCTGAGTTGATCCCGCTGCGCCCGAAAAATTCAGAAATATTGGGATACGCGTAGAACGCGCCTTCGGGTAGCGTGCATTTCACGCCAGGAATCGATCGTAATCCTTTCACCAAATGATCGCGCAACTTGATGTATTCCGCACGCATCTCGTCAACGCATTGCTGCGGGCCTCTTAACGCCGCGACCGCCGCTTTCTGCACAATCGAAGTTGGATTCGACGTCGACTGGCTCTGAAGTTTCTGAACAGCAGTAACAATGGGCGCAGGCCCGAGCGTGAATCCAAGACGCCATCCGGTCATGGCGTAGGTCTTCGAAAGCGACCCGACCACCATGAAGCGGTCGCGATACTCACGCAGTGAGCCAACGGAAAAGCGCTTTCCCGTGTAATTCAGATAGACGTAGCACTCGTCTGAAATCACCCAGATGCCGCGCTGGTGGGCCAGTCGCACAACTTCAGTCATGTCTTCCGGACTGATCACGGCTCCCGAAGGATTCGACGGAGAATTCAGAATGATGAGTTTCGTCTGCGGCGTCACCAGTTCCGCGACCATATCGGCCGTGACGCGAAAGCCCTGCGACTCGTCGCTTGGCAGCAGCACGCAGTTACCGCCGGCGTAACGCACCATATCTTTGAACGAGACCCAGTAGGGAACAGGAAGAATTACTTCGTCCCCATGATCGACCAGCACCGAGATGACATTGAAGAGCGCGTGCTTGCCACCGACCGAAGCCGCTGCCTCTTCGCGCCGGTAACCCGAATCGAAGTCGACTGCATGACGATGGACAATCGCATCCTTCAGTTCGGCGGTGCCACCGACGGGGGTGTACTTCGAAAAGTTCGACTGGATGGCAGCGATGGCTGCATCCTTGATGTGCTGCGGCGTAGAGAAGTGCGGCTCGCCCGCACCAAAATCCACGACGTCGATACCTTGTTGGCGCAGCTTGTCAGCTTCAGCCACCACCGCCATAGTCGCGGAAGGCTCAATGCGGTTAATGCGTTCCGTCAGGCGGACGGGGTGGGCAACGGGGGCCATCACGGTGCTCATAGTCTCTTTTTCCTGAACCTGTTCTTCGCGTCGGAAGGCGCCTTACTCGCGCGCGGCTCGCCCTTCGCAAATTTGTGAGCCACATCTATTTTCTCACGAAGCTTCTGTTCTACAAGCTCTGGTACCAGGCGTTCGATAGAACCTCCGAGCTGCGCGACCTCGCGCACCAGCCGCGAACTCAAGTAGGAATACTTTTCGGCGGGCATCATGAAGACGGTCTCCAGCGTCGGTTGCAGTTTGCGATTCATCAGCGCCATTTGCAGTTCGTATTCGTAATCGCTGATGGCGCGAATGCCGCGCAGAATTGCCTGAGCCTCGACTCGCAGCGCGTAATCCACCGTCAGGCCGTCGAAGGTATCCACGGAAACGTTGTCAAACTCAGAGGTCATCGACTCCAGCATCTTGCGGCGATCAGCGACGCTGAATAGCGGATCCTTCTCGGGGTTACGCAGAATGGCCACGACCAGTTCGTCAAAGATCTTGCCACCGCGCTCAATCAAATCAAGATGGCCGTTGGTGGGAGGATCGAACGATCCGGGATAGATGGCTTTGATGCGCTTCATCGGGGCCCTCGATTGACGACAGGGTCAACGAAAGGAGGATTGTATGCGGGCGCTGCCGGAGATGGCAATCGGATGTCCGCGCGGCTCTGAACCCAGCCGGACCGGTCGGTGGTGTACGATTGCCAGAAAAACGCCCAATGAGATTACTCGGTTTATGATTTTTGCTGGTGCCGCTTGCTGGAACGAATGCAGGCGGAAGAGTTCCCGCTGACTACAAGGGAAAACCTTTTCAAGCTGCGGCGCACGCCGGTGTTCCGCAGACAATTCCTGGCCGTCTCCAAGCCGCATTCTTCGACAATGGCGGGGAAGGCGTTGCGTATCATGACGCGGATCCAATCAACCACGGCAGCGGCCAGTTGAATTACAAGCCTGGACACTGCGAAGAAGGCGTGCCGGTCGCCATCTGCCGTTTTCGCGAAGACGAAGGCGTAGACATTTCCTACGTGAAGAAACTAGCGGATCTCAATCATCCCAACCTGGTTGCGCCAGAGTGGCCGCAGTTATATATCGGATGGAAGGAAGATGGCGAGTGGACGAACTACGCCGTCGACGTGCGGAAAGCCGGGACATACAGAATCGTGGCCATGTATTCCCCTATCGCGCAAACCATTAATTTTTCGCTGAACAACCGGCCCGCCGCCGAGTGCAAGCTCCCGCTCGATCGCACAACCCAGTTCTCGATGAAAACCTACCCCGATTGGGAGGTCTGGCACTTCTGGAACAAGGCAGACTGCGGAGAAATTAATTTCCCCGAGGCCGGTCTGCAACTCCTGACTCTGCATTACAAGCATGGAAACAATCTTGCGTATTTTGATTTCTTACCCGCGGAGAAATAAAGGAACTTGAGAACTCCCGCGCCAAAATGCGGGGCGCGCAAAAGGTCGAGCAGAAATTAGTATGGGGTCTCAACTCTGTTCGACCGAGTTGAGTTGTCTGGGCGCTCCTACCGCCTCGCCGCTGGCACCTTCGCCGCTTCCGATGCGCTAGGCATCGTCGTGACTCGCCCCTGCGTTCCGGTCGCCTGTGCTGGAACCGCGGTCGGTGTCGGCGGCGCGGTTGATGGCGTCAGTCCCAGAGCCTTCCGTACTTCCGCATCGAGCTTAGCCATCGTATCTTTATTTTCCTTCAGGAAGGCGCGTGCATTCTCGCGTCCCTGGCCGATGCGCTCGCCTTTATAGCTGAACCACGAACCCGATTTCTCGAGGATGTTGCTGTTTACCGCCAGATCGAGCAGATCGCCTTCGCGCGAAATGCCTTCACCATAAAGGATGTCAAACTCGGCTTCGCGGAACGGCGCCGCCACTTTATTTTTTACGACCTTGACGCGAGTGCGCGAGCCGGTGACCACGTCTCCTTCTTTGATGGCAGCGATGCGCCGAATATCAATGCGCACCGACGAATAGAACTTCAGCGCGCGGCCGCCAGTCGTCGTCTCCGGATTGCCGAACATCACGCCAATCTTCTCGCGAATTTGGTTGATGAAGATCAGGCAGGTGCGCGACTTGGCAACTGTTCCCGTCAGCTTGCGTAGCGCCTGCGACATTAGCCGCGCTTGCAGGCCCATGTGGCTGTCGCCCATTTCGCCGTCAAGTTCAGCCTTAGGAACGAGCGCCGCAACCGAATCCACCACCAGCACGTCAATCGAGTTCGAGCGTACCAGCGCTTCGGTGATTTCGAGCGCCTGCTCACCGTAGTCTGGCTGCGAGACGAGAAGATTGTCGACGTCCACGCCCAGCTTCTTGGCATACCCCGGATCGAGCGCATGCTCGGCATCGACGAATGCCGCCATGCCCCCAGCCTTTTGCGCTTCGGCAATTACCTGCAAGGCAATCGTCGTTTTGCCGGAAGACTCCGGGCCGAAGATTTCGACAACTCGCCCACGCGGCACGCCGCCTACGCCGAGCGCGGCATCGAATGAAATCGCGCCGGTCGAAATCACCGCGATCGGGACGATGGCCTCCTTCGATCCCAGCCGCATGATTGATCCCTTGCCAAACTGCTTTTCAATTTGCGCGAACGCGAGTTCAATTGCCTTATTGCGTTCGTTGTTACGATCATTGTTGCGATCATCGACTCGGGTGCTACGGTCTTCCGCCATGAGGGCTGCTCCTGTTTAGGTGAAATCTGTAATCTCGGGTACGAATCCTCGTAGCCTACACCCGCGGGCTGGAGCGTGAAGTGTTGGCCGTCACATCAATTTGGTCAGTTTAGCACGAAGCGAATGAAAGGCGAAGCGGAAAGATGGATGCATCACGATGCATCTCGTTCGGGCTCCACCAAGAGTCCTCCGCGAAGGCAATGATAGACGGAGGCAAATAACGAATAGGTACGCGACTTTCTCCTTGCTGCGTGGTAAAGAGGGTTTCTTGCTAGACTCCCCTCATGCGCAAAGACACGCAAATCGAGGATATCTCTGAGCGAGACACCGTTGTTCGAGGCCCATCTCTATATCTCATTGCCACGCCCATCGGCAACCTCGAAGACATCACGCTGCGCGCCCTGCGCATCCTCAGAGAGGTCGATCTGATTGCCTGCGAAGATACGCGCCAGACTCTGAAACTCCTCAGCCATTACGGCATCCAGACGCGGCTGGTCAGCTATCACGAGCACAATGAGATGACCAAAGCCGCCGAATTAGTCGTCGACCTCGAAGGCGGAGCCAAGATCGCCCTGGTCACCGACGCGGGCATGCCCGGCATCTCCGACCCCGGATTCCGCCTCATTGCGCTAGCCATTCGCCATCACGTTCCGGTCGTTCCGATTCCCGGAGCGTCCGCTTTTCTGGCCGCCCTCGTCGCCAGCGGTCTGCCCACCGATTCGTTCCGCTTCAGCGGCTTCCTCCCCGCCAAATCCGGCCAGCGCCGCAAACTGCTGGAAAGCGTAAAAGACTCTCCGCGCACACAAGTATTCTACGAAGCCCCACATCGGCTGCTCGAGACG
>Ga0210398_10004289_pt1 | contig 13414 bp, 9 predicted proteins | sample IncBWC4OmetaG_FD_161047 | JGI IMG/M metagenome (GOLD analysis project Ga0210398, IMG submission 161047) | Forest soil microbial communities from Barre Woods Harvard Forest LTER site, Petersham, Massachusetts, United States - Inc-BW-C-4-O | ecosystem: Environmental > Terrestrial > Soil >... | reverse complement strand
CGGCTTGGGACTGTTGAGCACGACCGAGGACATCGGCAACGTCGTGATCGCCGTGAACAACGGCACGCCGGTGCTGGTCAAGGACGTCGGCCGGGTGGTGATCGGAATCGCCCCGCGGCTGGGCGAGTTCGGCTATGAGAAACAGGATGATGCGGTGGAAGGCGTGATACTGCTTCTGACCGGCGAGAAAACTCAGGACGTGCTGAAGCGGGTGGAAGCGAAGACCAAGGAACTCAACGAAGAAGTTCTGCCGAAGGATGTGAAGGTCCTGCCCTTCTACGATCGCAGCGATCTGGTCGATCTGACCACCCAAACCGTCGAGCGCAACCTGCTGCGCGGCATGGTGCTCGTGGTCGTGGTGCTGATTTTCTTCCTCTACAATTTTCGCGCCGGGCTGATTGTCGCGGCAACCATACCGCTGGCTTTGCTGTTCGCATTCGTCTGTCTCGACTTGCAAAATGCGTCCGCCAACCTCCTGTCCATCGGCGCTGTGGACTTCGGAATCCTGGTGGATGCCGCCGTCGTCATGGTCGAGAACATTTTCCGCCAGGTTGCCGCGCGCCGCGGAACCGCGCTCAACATCATAACCATCATTGCCGAGGCCGCGGCCGAGGTGGACCGCCCTCTGTTCTATTCGGTCGCGGTGATCGTCGCCAGTTTCCTGCCCATCTATGTGCTCGCTGGCCCGTCGGGAACGCTGTTCAAACCGATGGCCGACACGATGGTGTTCGCTTTGATCGGCTCCTTGATCATCACGCTGACGCTATTGCCGGTGCTGTGCGCCTGGTTTATGCGCAGGGGCGTGCAGGAGAAGCGCAACGCGGCATTCGAGCGCATCAAGGCGCTCTATACCCGGGGTCTCGATTTTTGCCTCGAGCATGCCTGGGGAACGGTCATTGCTTCGGCGATTTTGCTGGGCGCGTCGCTGCTGCTCATTCCACGCATCGGCGCTGAGTTCATGCCGCACTTGGACGAAGGCGCGCTGTGGGTGCGCGCCACCATGCCCTACACCATCTCGTTCGACGAGTCGGCCAAGCTCACGCCCAAAGTGCGCGATATATTGAAGTCGTTTCCGGAAGTCACGACGGTTGCCTCCGAACTCGGCCGCCCCGACGACGGCACCGATCCGACCGGCTTTTTCAACGTCGAATTCTTTGTTGGGCTGAAGCCTTATTCAACGTGGTCAGGTGCGTACCGGACAAAGGCGGGACTCATTGAGGCCATCAACCAGAAGCTGGCATCATTTCCCGGCGTCAACTTCAATTACACCCAACCGGCTGAGGACGCGGTGGACGAGGCGGAAACCGGACTCAAGAGCTCTCTTGCGGTGAAGATTTTTGGCTCCGACCTGGACACCCTCGAAAAGAAAGGCAGAGCCATCAAGCAAATCATGGAGCGCGTGCGCGGACTCCGCGACGTAACCTTGGTCCAGGAATTGGGCCAGCCCAGCCTGACCATCAAGATCGACCGCGCCAAAATCGCCCGCTATGGAGTCAACGTTGCGGACATCAATGGCTTGATTCAGACCGCCATCGGCGGCGACGTGGCGACCCAGGTGGTGCAGGAGGAAAAGCAGTTTGACCTGATCGTCCGGCTCGAACGCGAGTATCGCGACACGCCCGAGGAAATCGCCAATATTCTGGTGGCGACTCCCGGCGGCCAGCAGGTTCCACTCAAGGAGTTCGCCGAGATCAAGGTTGCAAGCGGCGCGTCCTTCATTTATCGGGAAAACAATTCGCGCTACATCGGCGTGCAATTCTCCGTCGAGGGCCGCGATCTGGCGGGCGCAGTCACCGACGCCATGCAGCAGGTCAGCTCCAAGGTCACGCTGCCGCGCGGCTACCGTTTGGATTGGGGTGGTGAATACTCAGAATATACGGCCTCTCGTCACCAACTGAGCATCATCATCCCGCTGACCACTTTTCTTATTTTCCTGTTGCTGTTCGCTCTGTACAGCAACTTCAAGTTCCCGTTCATCACCGTGCTCGGCGTGGTGCTCTCTGCACCTGTTGGCGGCATCGTGGCCTTGTGGATTACCGGCACGCCATTTTCGGTCTCGTCGGGCATCGGCTTTCTGGCGTTGTTCGGCGTCTCGGTGCAGACAGCCGTGGTTTACATCTCCTACGTGAATGAACTGCGGCGCAACGGCACGCCGGTTGCGGAAGCGATCCGCGAAGGCGCCATACTGCGGTTGCGGCCGATCATGATGACCGCGCTGGTTGCCGCGCTGGGATTGCTGCCGGTCGCCCTTGCGACCGGCGTCGGCACCGACTCGCAACGGCCGTTTGCCCTGGTGATAGTCAGCGGTTTATTCACGCGGCTGTTGATCAGCGTCTATTTGATGCCGGCCTTGTATGCTTTGGTAGCCCGTCCGCAAGACCGGTTGGAAGTGTAGAGCCGGACGCCGTCACGAATCATCATCGTCCAGCGTCGGCACGCGAGAGTTGACCTCTTCTGCGATCTTGGCCGGATCGGCGCCTGCGACCGGATATGACTTCGACCACACCACCGACCCATCGCTCACTTTGAAGATCTTGACCGATAGAACCTGCGCCGCCGCCTCGGTTCCCACGGCACCGCAAAGAACGTAGGCCGAGTGGTTCGACCGCCCGCGCTCCAAGGTCGATTTTGAGTCATCGCATGCCGCCGACTCCTGGCTCAACCCCACCTGGCCGTGATGCGCGATGGCGAGCTTGCCGTACACCAGCACAAAGGTAGAATCCGCAATTTTCGCAGCCTCGGCATTCCCCGCCGGCGCCGTAAAGGGCATCGCCAGCAGCGGACTTCGCTCCGTCGGTCGTTGCACCGCATCGTCCGTGATGCGCGCGATCTGGGCTGCAAGCTGCGAGATATCCTTCTTGTCGAAACTACCGTGGTATTTCTTCGAAATGTCTTGAATTTGTTGCGACTCGCTCGACGAGAGTCTCGATGAGCGATGGTCATTCGAGCTACAACCCTTCGACAGCAATACGACGCACAGCCATATGGAGACCAAGACCCTGATCCAGCGCGGCAATTGTTTGAAGAAAATCCAACCCGACCGGAATGCCCAACCCACCACCTGAAGCCAGAACTGCGTTTTAGACTTGGCATCCTCTATGGGAAATTCCGGGTACTTAACCGGTATCGCCGGACTCACACCCGCCCGGCCGGCGATGCGCGCGGTAGGAACCGGCGCGCGCGGCCCTGCTACGGGCTCGCCCTCCACGAGCCGCTTACAGAGGGATTCAAGTGCGGCATTGGGTTGTCCGCCCGGAGCACGCACCCATTGAATCGACAGAAATTTCTCTGGGACCCGCGCTCCGCTTTGGCCGGTGTCGTCGATGACGACCGGCAAGAGAAAAGCGTGATCATCGGCCATGTCGAGCGTCCGCTCGACGGCGAGACGCCATTCCCGGCGAAAATATCCTTCATGCCGAGCTTCGGTTTGGGCCGAAATGACAGGCATGAAGTAATCGCACTCGCGAATCTGCTTGCGGATCTTCTGATCCCAGGCCTCTCCGCCGCCCAGTTCGCTTTCGTCGTACCAGACCTCGAGACCGAAAGTGGGCAGTGCGTCCCTGAGCACACGCGCAGCCTCGCGATCCGCCGAGGCGTAGCTTAGGAATACCGTGGGTGCGGGATTGGAAGCCATCAAATGGCGGACCCGAACTCGTGATTGGCGGAAGCGGTGAGATTCGAACTCACGAACGGGTTGCCCCATTGCCAGTTTTCAAGACTGGTGCCATCAACCACTCGGCCACGCTTCCGCACGGTTTTCACGACGGTCCTTTCAACTTCTGCCACCTCTCCTGATTGCAGGGCCGCGATTTTACCCGACAATACTTTCGCTGTCCGGCCCCAAGGCATTGAATCGCCGCCATTTAACTCTATATAGGGTGCAACCCGGGCTAAATCGGCACCCGCCCCGGTGGGGTGCTAAAATACGCTTCGAAGGCTAATTGGAGGACACGATGGCCACTTTCCCCAGCAGTAACTCTGCTTTTCCGAGCTCCGGCGTCGACAGCCGAGCCCAATTCATTACGCGCACCTACACCCATGTGGTCGGTGGCATTTTAGGTTTCATTCTGATCGAGCTGGCGCTGTTCGAATCCGGTCTCGCAGGCCAGATTGCGAGCTTCATGCTCGGCTTCAACTGGTTCCTGATTCTCGGGGCGTTCATGCTGGTGGGCTGGCTCGCCACGCGGACCGCGCAGACCAGCAGCTCAATCGGCATGCAGTACTTCTCGTACACGGCTTATGTGGTCGCAGAGGCGCTGATCTTTGTGCCGCTGCTCTATCTCGCCGACCGCAAGGCACCGGGCGCGATTGACAGCGCCACGTTGATCACGGCGTTGGGCGCCGGCGGACTGATGGTGGTTGCGCACCGTACACGCAAGGACTTTTCATTTCTGCGCGCCATCCTGATGTGGGGCGGCGTGGTCGCGATCCTGGCGATGATCGGTGGTGCCGTGTTCGGCTTCCAGCTGGGAACCTGGTTCTCGGTGGCCATGATCGGCTTCGCGGGTGCGGCCGTGTTGTACGACACGTCCAACATCATTCAGCATTATCCGGAAGATCGCTACGTGTCGGCGGCGATGCAGCTATTCGCATCGATCGCACTGATGTTCTGGTATGTGCTGCGCCTGGTAATGGGCAGCCGCAACTAAAGGCTCGAAGCGGCCCTGCTGCGGATTACCTCAGCAGGGTTGCCCCGCTCATGTAGGGCACCATTGCCGTCGGTATGGTGACGCTGCCGTCCTCGCGTTGATAATTCTCCAAAATCGCAACCAACGCGCGGCCCACCGCGACCCCCGATCCGTTCAAGGTATGCACCAGTTCCGGTTTGCCGGTATCCGGGTTGCGCCAGCGAGCCTGCAGGCGGCGCGCCTGGAAAGACTCGCAATTGCTGCACGATGAAATCTCACGGTACTTCTTCTGGGAGGGCAACCAGACCTCGAGATCGTAAGTCTTGGCACTGCTCGCGCCCGTATCGCCGGCGCACAGCGACACCACTCGATAGGGCAACTCCAGCGCCTTGAGCACGTCTTCGGCGTGTCCTGTCATCTCTTCGAGTGCCGCATAAGAATTATCGGGACGCACGATCTGGACCATCTCCACCTTGTCGAATTGGTGCTGGCGGATCATGCCGCGCGTGTCCTTTCCCGCAGCGCCCGCCTCCGAACGGAAGCACGGCGTGTGCGCCGTCAGCTTGATGGGCAATCGCTCCGACGCCAGAATCTGATCGCGCACCAAATTCGTCAACGGCACTTCGGCCGTGGGGATCAAGTAAAAACCCGGATCGCCGCGCACCGCGAATTGGTCCTGTTCAAACTTCGGCAGCTGTCCCGTGCCGAGAAGCGCCGCGGCATGCACCAAGTAGGGCACGTAGTGTTCGCGATAACCGTGATCTCGGACGTGCAGGTCCAACATGAATTGCGCCAGCGCGCGGTGCAGCTTCGCCAGCATTCCGCTCATGACCACGAAGCGGGCTCCGGACATGCGTCCGGCAGCTTCGAAATCCATCCCCAAGGGCTCCCCCAGCGCGACGTGATCCTTGGGCTCGAAGGTGAACTCTCGCGGCATACCGAAGCGGCGAACTTCAACATTCGCGGATTCATCCAGGCCTTCTGGGACGCTGGCATCCAAAATGTTCGGCAGTCCCAATTGCAGATCCGCGACCTGCGCCTGAATGAGTTCCAGCCGCTTTTCGATTCCTTGCAGCCCCGCTCCCAGAGCTTCCCCCGCTGCGAGCAGCGGGACCGCGTCCTCGCCCTTCGACTTCGCAAACCCCACCGCCTTCGCGTTGGCATTGCGCTCCGCTCTCAAGCGGTCCGCTTCAATTTGGACGCTCTTGCGCTGCTCTTCCAGGGCGGCGAACGCGCCCACATCGAGCACAAAGCCCCTTCTCGCCAACGCCGCCGCGACTCCCGGCAAATCGCTGCGCAACAGCTTCGGATCAAGCACAATATTTTCCTTTCATGATTTGCCCGCGTCCTGGATCTTGGAATCGCGCGCGCGACGCGCCGCCAGCGCCTCCCCGATTTTGATCTCCAGACCCCGCGTGACCGGCACATAGTAACGGCGATCCGGCATGTCATCCGGAAAATAACGCTCACCGGCGGCATAACCGCCCGGTTCATCGTGTGCGTAGCGGTAGCCCTTGCCGTACCCGATCTCCTTCATGAGGCGTGTGGGCGCATTGCGAAGATGCAGCGGCACCTCGAGCGAGCCCAATTTCGCGGCATCTTCGCTGGCAGCGTTGAACGCGGTATACACGGCATTGCTCTTGGCCGCGCACGCCATGAAGACCACCGCCTGAGCGATGGCCAACTCCCCCTCCGGACTGCCCAGACGCTCGTACACGGCGCACGCTTCCAGCGCCATCGTCAGCGCCCGCGGGTCGGCATTGCCAATGTCTTCGCTCGCCATCCGCAGCGCGCGGCGCGCCACGTACAAAGGATCGCAACCGCCGGCGAGCATGCGGCATAGCCAGTACAGCGCAGCGTCGGGATCGCTGCCGCGCACCGATTTATGCAGCGCGGAAATCTGATCATAGAAATTCTCGCCGCCTTTATCGAAGCGCACGTAGGTGCTGCCGATCACCGCGCGCATCGTATCGGTATCGAGCCGACGGCCGGAATCGCTCGGGGTACTCAAGTCCGCCGCGGTTTCCAACAAATTGAGCATGCGGCGGGCGTCGCCGTCCGCGGCGGCCAGCAGCAACTCGCGTGCGCCCGCATCGATTTGCAGATGAAGCGCGCCCAGGCCGCGCACGGGATCCGACACGGCGCGACCCAGCAGCTGACCCAAGTCCTCCGTGGTCAGTGATTTGAGAACATAGACGCGCGCGCGCGACAGCAACGCGTTGTTGACCTCGAACGACGGGTTTTCCGTGGTCGCACCGATGAAGATCAGCGTCCCGTCCTCGACGTAGGGAAGAAACGCATCCTGCTGCGACTTGTTGAACCGATGGACCTCATCGAGAAACAACACCGTGTCGCGCGTACCGCGCAAGCTGCGCGCCTGCTCCACCACCGCGCGGATGTCCTTGATGCCCGCTTGGACCGCTGACAGCCCAACGAACTCGGCATTTGCACCATTCGCGACCAGCCGGGCGAGCGTGGTTTTTCCGGTGCCGGGCGGTCCCCACAGAATCATGGAATGCGGGTGGCCGGACTCCAACGCCCGTCGCAAGGGTGCGCCCACGCCGAGCAGATGGGATTGCCCGACGTACTCATCGAGAGACTGCGGACGCAGCCGATCAGCCAAGGGCCGATACGTGCCGCCTGCCGTCACTTGCCGCCGCGCCCGATCACGTCGACTCCCGGCGGCGGCACGAACGTGAATAAATCCGCCGCAAACTTGGCGTTGCGCTTGGAGTTCGTGAAGGTCAGCTGCGTGACCTGATTCAGCTTGTCGGCGAGAAACATGGAGGCTAGGTCGCCCTTGCGAAATCCGATACGCACCAGCTGGAAATCGGTATCCGGGTGTTTGGGGATCAGTTGGTACCATTCGAGTCCGTCGCTCGGCGGCAGCGCCGTCACGTCGAACTGGCTGCTCAACGATCCCCCGCCGGACAAGAGCACTGCCGGGGTATTGGCAAGACTCGCGTCCATGTTGCGCACATTGGCCTGCTGCAGGTCCTTGTCGTAAAACCAAATCTGCTTGCCGTCCGCCAAAATCAGCTGCTCGGAAGGTTCCGAATAATCCCAGCGAAATTTTCCGGGTTTCTGCAGATACAATTTGCCGGCGGCGCTGCGCACGACGTTTCCATGCCCATCATCGATGGTTTGCTTGAAGTCCGCTGACCAGGTTGCAAGACCGCTTAAATACTTCTCGACCTCGCTCGTCGGGGAGGCGATGCAGACTGTTGCGGCGAGCGGCGCCAAGGCGCAGAGAAGCAACGCTGCGGCAATTGTAGACTTGAGCATCGGTCATTCCTCGGGCGGCGCCGCGCCGTAAATCTCTCGATTGCCGTTGGATTGCAACGGACCGACCAGTCCGGCCGCTTCCATGGCTTCGACCAAGCGCGCCGCGCGGTTATAGCCGATCTTGAGTCGTCGCTGCACACCCGAAATCGATGCTTTGCGCGTCTCCGTGACGATGCGCACCGCTTCATCGTACAAGGGATCCGCCTCGGCATCGGCAGGACCGCCTTCGGCGGCCTCCTCCTCGTCCGACGGGAATCCGGGAATCGGATTGCGCGGACCTTCCAAGATTTCATCGATATAGACCGGCGGCGATGCGGTTTTCAATCCCGCGACCACGCGATGCACCTCTTGGTCGGACACAAAGGCACCGTGCACCCGGGTGGGGATCGACGTGCCCGGCGGGAGATAGAGCATGTCGCCGTGGCCTAGGAGCGACTCGGCGCCGCCCTGGTCAAGAATGGTGCGCGAGTCCACCTTGGCCGAAACCTGGAAGGCGATGCGCGTCGGGATATTGGCTTTGATCAGCCCGGTGATGACATCGACTGACGGACGCTGCGTCGCCAGGATCAAATGGATGCCGGAGGCGCGGGCTTTCTGCGCGAGGCGCGCAATCAGCTCCTCGACTTTTTTACCCACGATCATCATCAGATCCGCGAGTTCATCGATGATGACCACGACGAAGGGCAACGGGGTCAGCTCCGGCACGTCCTCTTCGACCACGCCGGGTACGCCCTGCGCAATCTTTTGCATGCGAATGGGATCCTTGATCGGCCGGCCGGCATCGGCCGCGTCTTTTACTTTGCGATTGAAACCCCCGATGTTGCGAACGCCGAGCGCGGACATCAGTTGGTAGCGGCGCTCCATTTCCGCCACGCACCAGCGCAGCGCATTGGCCGCCTGCTTCATGTCGGTCACCACCGGCGAGAGCAAATGCGGAATACCCTCGTACACCGACAGCTCCAGCATCTTCGGGTCGATCATGATCATGCGCACGTGTTCGGGCGTTGCCTTGTAGATCAGGCTCAAGACCATCGCGTTGATCGCGACTGATTTGCCCGAACCGGTAGTGCCGGCGATCAGCAAGTGCGGCATGCGCGCGAGATCCGCGACGATGGGCACGCCGCCGATATCCTTGCCCAACGCCAGCGCCAGCGGCGAGCCGACTTCGTCGTACGGCTTGGACTTGATGATTTCGCCCAACGTCACGATCTCGCGCTTCTCGTTGGGAATCTCCAACCCGACCACCGACTTGCCGGGAATGACTTCAACCACGCGCACGCTGATGGCCGAGAGAGCGCGCGCCAGATCCTTGGCCAGCGTGCTGATCTGGCTGACCTTCACGCCGGGAGCCGGACGCAATTCGAAGCGGGTAATGACAGGACCCGGCTGCACCGCCACCACCTCCACCTCGATGCCGAAATCCCGCAGCTTGATTTCCACCAGCCGCGACATCGCCTCCAACGCCTCGTCGGAATAAGACTGCTCGCGGGTACCCGGTTCGTCGAGCAGCGACAGCGCCGGCAATTCGCTCGACTTCGGCGCATCGAACAGCGGCACCTGGCGCTCGCGTTCGACGCGATCGCTTTTCTGCGGCAACGGCGCGGGCGCTTCGATTCGCGGCGGCGGTCGGCTCGCGACTTTCTTCTGCTCTTCGCGCACCACTTCCTGGCGCGCCTGTTTGCGCAGCTGCCCCGAGGCGAGCTCGCGCCGTTGCTCCATGCGGCTGCGAATCCACTCCATGGCCTTGAGCACCGCGGCGCCGAGCCGATCCATCACCTCAAACCAGGACAGGCCCACGAATAGCGCCACGCCGGCCAACCACAGTCCCAGGAGCAATAAGGTGGCACCGAGAAAGCTCAAGCCGCGGGCGCTGCCCTTGCCCGCCAGTTCGCCCAGCACGCCGCCGGCGCTGTTCGGCAGCCCAACGCCGCTCCAGTGCAAAGAGGCAAGGCCGCAACTGGTGACCAGCGTGAGCACGAAGCCCAAGGCCCGCAGCAGGGTGTTGATGCGCGAGCGCGTATCCGGCAGGGATTGATCCTTGTGCACCAGCCAGCCGGCATACGCCAGCATCACGGGAAACAGATAGGCCGGACGGCCGAACAGAAACAGGAAAAATTGCGCCAGCCATGCACCCACCGGTCCGATCCAATTGCCGACCCGTCCGGGCTCGCCGGTGTCCGAAAAACCCCCGTCCTGTGGATGATAGGAGAGCAGCGCCAGCAACAGCAGCAGCGCCAGCGCGCCTAAGACCCATAGCGTGCCTTCGCGCAAAGAACGCGACACCGCGGCAGAAAGTTTCATCTTCTGGGGCTTCTTCGACCCCGAAGCTTCGGCTGCATCTAGACCTTTAATGATAATTACTTCTTAACTAGTTGAATAATATGTAATAGTAACCCGTGAGACGAGATGCAACAACCTCGAATAGCGAGGCGTGATGCGGACTTGTTGGAAGTGGCTCCCGCCCACAGATTTACTTACCATGGGTCAGTTAACCTTAAGCCATCGCTTAGCTCCTTGAGCCTTAAGCGACTTTCAAGACGAGAGGCAAATTATACATGAGCGTTGTCAGGCACAGTCGTCTCCTCATCCTGGGCTCAGGTCCAGCAGGCTACACGGCGGCTGTGTACGCGGCCCGCGCGAATCGAAATCCCTTGCTCATCACAGGCTTGGAGCAAGGCGGACAACTCATGACCACCACCGATGTGGACAATTGGCCGGGCGATGTCGAGCACCTGCAGGGACCGGCGCTCATGGAGCGCATGCGAGCCCACGCGGAACGGTTCAAGACCGAGATCGTCCCTGACCATATCAACAAGGTCGATTTACGCCATCGCCCCTTCCGCCTCGCGGGCGATAACGGCGAGTACACCTGCGATGCACTCATTATCGCCACGGGCGCGTCGGCGCAATATTTAGGCCTGCCGTCCGAGGAGACTTTTCGCGGCAAGGGCGTCTCGGCCTGCGCCACCTGTGACGGTTTTTTCTACCGCGGTAAAGCGGTTGCCGTCGTTGGCGGCGGCAACACGGCCGTCGAGGAAGCCCTCTACCTCAGCAACATCGCATCGCATGTCACCCTGGTCCATCGTCGCGATAAATTGCGGGCCGAGAAAATCTTGCAGGACCGCTTGTTCGCATTGGCGTCGTCCGGCAAGGCCAGCATCGTCTGGAATCACATCGTCGATGAAATCCTGGGCGATGACTCCGGCGTCACCGGCGTGCGCATGCGCGCCGCCGGCGGCAGTACCACGCGATCGATCAACGTCGACGGCGTTTTTATTGCCGTCGGGCATGTCCCCAACACGCAGTTGTTCGATCAGCAATTGGAGATGCGCGGCGGCTACATCGTGGTCAAGGGCGGCAGCGACGGCGGCGCGACCGGCACCAGCGTGGCGGGCGTCTTTGCCGCGGGCGATGTGGCCGATCACGTTTACCGTCAGGCCGTGACCTCGGCCGGCACCGGATGCATGGCGGCGCTCGACGCCGACAAATACCTTGAGCGAATTGAAGCCGAGACCCACGCCGAACCGCGCGCTGCCCACGCGTGACGCTTCGGCCGGCGCGATTCCTAGACAGCATTGCGCAGATTGATGCGCGGCAGTGGAATGCCCTGGCCGGTGCCACCCAGCCTTTTCTGCGGCACGAATTTCTCCTGGCTCTGGAAGAATCCGGCTGCGCCGCGCCACGCACCGGCTGGAACCCCGAGCATCTCGTGGTGGAAAATTCCGCAGGAGAACTCGCGGCCGCGATGCCGCTGTTCCGCAAAGCGCATTCGCGCGGCGAGTTCGTGTTCGATTTTTCCTGGGCCGGCGCCTATGCGCAGCACGGTCTGCGCTACTACCCGAAGCTGCTGACGGCGGTGCCCTTCACGCCGGTTTCCGGTCCGCGTCTGCTTTTAAGTGCCAAGGCAGACGCCAAGGGCACGACGGTGAGCCTGATCCGCGCCACGCTCGAGCATGCCCGGGATGAGCGCCTGTCCTCCTGGCATGTGCTGTTTCCCACCGAGGACAGCGCCGCCGATCTCGATCGCGCCGGACTGATACTGCGCCGCGACTGTCAGTTTCACTGGTTCAACCACGGCTACGATTCATTTGAAAGCTTTCTCGCCAGTTTCACGGCCGAGAAGCGCAAGAAGGCGAAACGCGAGCGCCGTCGAGTCGCCGAAGCCGGCATTGAATTCGATACGCTGCATGGCGGGGACATGACTGCTTCCTTGTGGCGAACGCTTTACAGCTTCTACGCCGACACCTTTCATCGACATGGTCACGAACCGTATCTGAATCTTGATTTTTTCAAGCGCATTGCCGCTGCCATGCCCAACGAACTGATGCTCAAGGTAGCGCGGATGGGCAATGAACCCATCGCCGTCGCCATTTTCTTTGTCGGGAGCGAAGCTCTGTACGGTCGTTACTGGGGCGCAGGCGGTAACTTTCATAGCCTGCATTTCGAAGCCTGTTACTACCAGGGCATCGAATATTGCATCGAAAAGCGGCTGCAGCGCTTCGAGCCCGGAACGCAAGGCGAGCATAAGGTGCCGCGAGGCTTCGTTCCGACATTGACGCACTCCGCGCATTACATCGCCGATTCACGTTTCGCCGCGGCCATCCGGGATTACGCCCAACGCGAGGCGCGCGGCGTCGACACTTACGCCGCGGCGGTTCAGAGCCACGTGCCCTACCACCGCGCGCCGGATGAGGAGCTGCGGCTCTGAGCCGGCTGGTGTGGCTGGGCGAAGAGGCGGATCCTAACTGGTTCCCGCCCTTGGATCAGGCCCTGCGAGAACCGCCCGGGCTGCTCGCGGCGGGAGGCGACCTAAGTCCCACACGGCTCCTCGCGGCCTACGAGCGCGGCGTGTTTCCCTGGTATTCCGCCCAACAACCCATTCTTTGGTGGTCTCCCGATCCGCGCATGGTGCTGTTTCCGGATGAATTCAAATGCTCGCGAAGCTTGACCAAGACCTTGCGGCACGGCCCTTTCGTCACGCGCCTCGATCATGCCTTCAGCGCCACCATCCGCGGCTGCGCCGCACCCCGCCGCTCAGGTCCAGATACCTGGCTGAATGAGGAAATGATCGCCTCATATGATCAGCTGCACGAACTGGGATTCGGCCACTCCGTTGAAACCTATCGCGACCAGAAGCTGGTGGGCGGTCTCTATGGGATCCAACTGGGACAGGTTTTCTTCGGCGAGTCGATGTTCAGTCTGGAACGCGATGCCTCGAAAGTCGCATTGGCACGCCTGGTCGAGGAGTGTCGCGCACGCGACATCAAGGTAATCGACTGCCAGGTGGCCAGCCCGCACTTAGCCGGGTTGGGCGCCCGCGAAGTCTCGCGCGGCCAGTTCGTGGCGTTGCTGCGCCAGTTCGCGAAGCGTGAACCCACCCTTAAGTGGGCCGCTTCGACCGAGTAAATTGCATTAACTAAGTGCTTTATGCACAATGCGCCCGGTTTCACGCATACCACAAGGACGCATGTCAAAAGAAGAGGCCATTCAATTCGAGGGCG
>Ga0210398_10004288_pt1 | contig 13421 bp, 13 predicted proteins | sample IncBWC4OmetaG_FD_161047 | JGI IMG/M metagenome (GOLD analysis project Ga0210398, IMG submission 161047) | Forest soil microbial communities from Barre Woods Harvard Forest LTER site, Petersham, Massachusetts, United States - Inc-BW-C-4-O | ecosystem: Environmental > Terrestrial > Soil >... | reverse complement strand
CATCCTCACCGTTCCCCTGATCGCATCGCGAACCACTCCTCGTGCCGAAATGTTTACCGTCGTTCTGTTCGCGGCGTATCTCTCTCTGCTGTGGGAGAACTACCAAACTGGAAAGGCCGCTCTTTGGCTGTTGCCGTTGCTGATGATCGCGTGGGTTAATCTCCATCTCGGCTTCGTTGCCGGCTTGGGACTAATAGCGGCTTTTGTAGGAGTTGAACTCCTGGAACTACCGTCATCCGACATACGCCGGCGCGCTGCGCTGCAGAGACTCAAACGCGCATTGCCCTGGTATGCGGGGACGGCCGCTGCCACCCTGGTGAATCCGTGGGGCTGGGGACTCTACCAAGCCCTAGTCCGGCAAAACGAAGCCATGGAGTTGCACTCTCACTTCATTGCTGAGTGGGCGAGCGCAGGATGGAAATGGGGTAACCCGTTAAGCAATTTCTCGCTACGCGATACGAACGAAACATTCAATCTATTGTTGGTGATCGTCGTCATTGCGATGGTATCGGCTTGTCTACAGCGCCGGCCGGCGGCAGCCATCCTGCTGATAGGAGCGATGTATGAGACGATGCGACACGTTCGGATGGCAGCGCTCACCAGCTGCGTGGTGGTGGTAGTTGCAGGTTCGGTCCTGTTTTCGACGATGCCCAGGGTCCGTGCCCGGATTCCTGTGCGACGAACGCGTTTGATTCTTGGCGCTACGGCGGTAGTGCTGTTTACCGCGCTGGCCCTGCTGCGTTCCGCGGACCTGGTAACGAGCCATCACTATCTTGCGGACAGGAGTATTTCGACCTTTGGCCCGGGACTAACCTGGTGGTTCCCGCGGGGTGGAGCCGAATTCATCGAGCGCGAAAACCTCCCCGGACAAATCTTCAATACCTATAACGAGGGCGGCTACTTCACCTGGAAATTGGGAGCTCAGCGTCGCGATTACATCGATGGCCGTGCCATTCCGTTCGGTTCAACCGTGCTCCAGCACGTAGGTCAACTGCTGGGTGCATCCCTTGATTCCCCCCAGTGGCAACAGGAAGCAGATCGCTACGACATCAACACCATCCTGTTTCCACTGGGCAACGAGATCCCGTTCGCGCGGCTTAAGGAACTCTGCAACAGCCGCAACTGGCGCCCGGTCTACCTGGACGAGGTGTCCGCAGTCTTTGTGCGTCGCAAGCCGGAGACGGAAGATCTGATCAACCGTTTGGGGGTAAACTGCGCAAACGCATCCCTGCCGCGTGAACGGCTGCCGATTTCCGCCGCCTCATTTGACCAATGGACCAACGCTGCCAGCATTCTTGCCGCTCTTGGACGCAATGCTGAGGCGCTCACAGCAACCAACACTGCACTCTCGATTTTCCCTGAGAGTGCCAGCGCGCACTGGCTTCGGGGCAATATCTTCTATGCCATGGACCAGCGCGCCGATGCCGAGAAGGAGTGGAACACATCTCTAGTTCTGATACCGGGCGAAGGCATTGTGTGGTCTTCGCTCGCCGATCTATACCAACGCGAGCAGCGTATCCCGGAGGCCATGCACGCTCTGCAAGAAGCGATCAAGTCGCCGTCCGATGCGTCTACAAAACCGCTCGCTTTGGTCAAGCTGGCTCGACTCTATTTTGTAACCGGACAGCCGAAGGCAGCATTGCAAGCGCTTGACGAAGCGATCCGGAGCGCGCCTCCTGAATTGCTCGCCGCAACCGAAGGCCGAAGCTTCAAGTTCGACGTCGCCCAGGGACGAGCTGCGATTTGGAGATCACAGGGCGATCTGGCACAGGCCACTTCGTATGAAGAGGAGGCGGTCCAGCTTGATCCGGATGCCGCTGATGCCTGGTCTCATCTGGCGAAACTCTACGAACGGCAAGGACGCGTGGCCGATCAGCAACGGGCCGAGGCGAAAGCCGCAGCGCTGGCGGGACAGCAGAGTCATTGATTCGCGCCAGTCGTTAGCGGATCGTCAAAAGCGCACCGCGATTTATTCGTAGCGCAGGGCTTCGATGGGATCGAGGCGCGAAGCCTTGATTGCCGGTAGCATTCCGCTTACCAAGCCCACCAGCACCAGGATGAGGGTCGCCACTACCACGGTCGAGGGATCGATGATGAGACGGATGTCGGCCGCCTCTGCGTTCTTGGCGACCGCACTGTAGAAGGTGATTCGTCCCACTCCAATGGAGACAGCGTAGGCTAGAATGATGCCGGCAATTCCGCCGACGAAGGTGATGGCCAGCGCTTCTGCCAGAAACTGGAAGAGAATGTCGCGACGGCGGCCGCCCAGCGCCTTCTCCACCCCGATCTCGCGCGTGCGTTGCGTCACCGACACCAGCATGATGTTCATCAGGCCAACGCCGCCGATTCCCAGCGTCAAGGTTCCGATGAAACCGAGCAGAACTTTCAGTCCGGTAATGATGATTCCGAACTGCTTCAACTGCTTCATCATGTTGTAGAGAAAGACTGCTCGCTTGTCATCGGGATTGAAGTTGTACTGCTTAGCCAGAGCGCCCCGCACCTGCTTCTCGAGCAACTCGTAATCGTTGCCTTCGTAGGAAACCCAGATGCCATCAAGGTAGTGCGTGTCTTTGAAGTCGCTCATGGTACTGAAGGGAATGTAGATGGTCTTGTTAACGCTGTCGTCGCCTTCCTGCATATGCGGCGAGAGCACGCCGACCACCTGGTAGCTGATGCCACCAATGCGGATGTGCTGGCCGATGGCATACTCGCCCGAGAACAACTTAAGTTTGGCGTCCGAGCTGATGACGGCAACGCGGGCACGCGAGGATTCATCGTCTTCGTTCAGCAGGCGACCCTCGCCCAGGTTCAACGCCAGAATCTGAAACATGCTGGGATAGACGCCCTGGATGGGAAGATCGTAGGTGCGCACATCACGCTGCACGCTAATCTGCTTGTCCACCTCCGGAGTAACGCGATTTACCAGGGGCGCGGCAGCCACAATGCGGTCGATGTCGTCGATGGTGAACTTGATCTGGACGCCGGCTTTTTGCCCACCCGCCTGCATGGAAGTTCGTCCGGGAAAGACGCCGATAATGCGCGTGCCCCAGTTGGCAAAAATCACTTCAATGGCGCGGCCGAATCCCGCGCCGTAAGCCAGCAGCAGGACCACGGTCGCGATGCCCCAGGCCATGCCCAGCATGGTGAGTGCGGTGCGGCGGCGATTGTGGCGCATCGCGCCGTAAGCCTGCGTCAATAAGTCTTTGACCATGACTACTCCGCCCTCAGCGCGTCAACCGGTTGCAGCATGGCGGCCTTGCGCGCGGGATAAATTCCGGCAACGATTCCAGCAATGGCCAGCGTGCCGATGGCGAGCGTCGCCGACATGAACGACATGGTAGGAGGATCGAATCCCGGTACTTCTCCCACGCCCCGCATCATAAACATGAGCAGCGCAGCGCCCCCCATGCCGATGCCTCCGCTCATCAAAGTGAGAAACGCGCCTTCCAGGAAGAACTGCAACAAAATACTGCGATTGGTAGCTCCCAGCGCCTTGCGCAGACCGATCTCGCGAGTACGTTCGCTGACTGCGACCAGCATGATGTTGATGATGCCGATGGCGCCGAGGGTCAGCGTCACCAGCCCGACTCCACCCAGGAAGATATCCATCGCGTCAAAGATCTTGCCCACCGTCTCGGAGTTCTTGATGGTGTCCCAATCCTCGAAAGCATCTTCGTTGCGCCAGTCGAAGCCGTGATTGCGGGCGATGATCTTGCGGACTTCTTCGCGCGCCTCGGCGTGCTCCTGGCGAATCCGCGGCCGATAATTGATAAACGAAATAGCCTGCTCCTGCCCGTCCTTGGTCAGCGGAAAATATTCCCGCATAGTAGTAAACGGCAGAAAAAGACGATTGTTGGTGGAATTGTTGTCGCCATGGCCGACGCGCTGGACGACGCCAATCACGTCAAAGCGAATCCCGTCCAGCAGTATGGTGTTGCCTACTGCCGGTCGCCCGGGAAACAGATTCTTCAGCATTTCGTCGCCTAGCACGGCGACCAGGCGCTTCTGCGATTCGTCGTCCGGGTTAAACCAGCGCCCCGCCGCCAATGGCAGGTAGCGAATCTGGTCATAGTGCGGAGGCACGCCGCTGACTTCGCCGTTGGTGTTGCCGTAGTCGCTTACCTCGCGAATGTCCAAGCGCGAAAGCACGGGAGCAGCCGCCCGCACATGCGGAGCTTCCTTCAGGATGTCTTGGTAGTCTTGGTCGGTCAGGTTGTAGTTGCGGGCGGAGCTCATGTTGCCGGCAACCGCCGGAGCGCGTCCGGGGAAGACGAACATGATGTCTTCACCCAGGGAGTTCAATTCGCGGCGGTTGCCGGAGCGGAAACCTTCGCCCAATCCGACCAGAAGCAGCAGCGACCCCACTCCCCAGGCAATGCCAAACATGGTGAGGAACGAGCGCAGCTTATGCGCCCACAACGTGCGCAACATCTGCCGGATTATCTCAAAAAACACCATGGGGACTGCAGGAGCTCCAACCCTCTTTCATATACGAGTCTATGACGACCTTGGTTCCGGAAAACGGCAGAATCTCTGGTTATTGGACACGATTAACTCACGAAACGGTAGCAACTTACGCGGGAATGAGATCAGTAGCAATAAGATGGTCTGAAGTTCATGAAAATCGCGGAAATCGGCACGTTCGCGCCCCAAAATTACGGCAAATTGGTTATAGTAGAAGGAACGTACTTGGCCGTGACCATTCAGCATTGAGCGCGGACCGGGCACGAAAATCTGTGAAATTGGGAGCAAAGTACGATGCCGAAAGCACCTCGGGACAAGGACAATACGACGCCCAAAAAGCGCACTCGCAAGGCCACTTCCAACGGCGGAAACGGGGTTCACCCGGAACATGCCAATGGCTCTGAAATCGCGCAGACCGTGGTGATGTCACCCGAAAATGCTAGCGAAGTTGTGGCCTCTCCGGCTGTAGAAGAAAAGATTCGCGCGCGGGCTTATGAGCTTTACCTGCAGCGCGGCGCGAATGGTGGGTCGCCGGAACAGGATTGGCTCCGTGCCGTGGAAGAGATCCGCGGTCAGCAACGCAGCGCTTAATTCGACACAATTGCGGTTTAGACTTCGCCCTGTAAGTGCTGGCTGACGTGACGAACACGTTTTCGCATGCCGAGTGTACGACAATCAGGGTGTTTTGCAGTGCAAGTGTGGCTGGGGAACTCGGGTCAAGATGGGCGTGAATAGTTTGAACCAGGTCCTGCTTATCGACGATAACCCCTTGCAGCTCAGTGTTCGCGAAGCGGTTCTGCGGAAAGCCGGCTTCCAGGTTTCGATCGCTACCACTGCGGAAAACGCCCTCGCCACGCTGCGCGTACTTCGCGACCACATCGGCGTCGTAGTCACCGATCACCTGATGCCGGAATGCAGCGGCTCAGAATTAGTGCGGCAGATCCGCGCTTCCAACGATTGGCTTCCGGTAATCGTGTTGAGCGGTTTGGCGGAAGCTGAATCTGAATATGAAGGGCTGCAAGTAGTCTTCCGGGCAAAACCTCTGCCACCCCCGGAACTGATTGAACTGGTCAGATCGAGTCTCGCCCTGGCCGAGCAGCGGCGGGGCGCTGCATAACCCACCTGTATGTGACTAAAGTCACATGGCGCTGTGAGGTCAAAGGCGCTATCCTTAGCCCTGTATCCCGATGCTGCCGGCAGTGAGCCGAACGATCCAAGTAGTCGTCAATCGCTATCGGCTAGTTCGTAGTGACGGAATGCGGATCTCAACCTCGTTCTGGTGTTCGCAAAACAGATCTGCACTCCTAAGGAGTATTTCTTCATGTCTGAACAGGGACGCAGATATTTGCGCTTTGGCGCCGTGATGGCGGTGATTGTGTTGGCGCTGGGCTATCTCGCCTACACTGGCGTGCAGGACAGCAAGAGCTATTACGTCACCATCAAGGAACTCAGCGGTATGGGCAACAGCGCCTACAGCAAGCGATTGCGTGTTGCCGGAAATGTTCAGCCAGGATCTATCAAGCGCCAGGGCACTCATCTGGAATTCCTGCTGGTGGAGCAGGACCGAACTCTACCCGTGGTCTATAACGGGACAGAAGCTCCACCTGATACTTTCAAGGACAATGCGCAAGCGCTGGCAGAAGGAAAATTTGGACGCGATGGAGTTTTTCGCGCCAGCAACATTCAAGCCAAGTGCGCCTCCAAGTATGCTCCCAAGCAGCCTGGCCAACCTGGCGCCGCTCCTGCGCAAAAGGCGGCATTGACGACTCCTGGCGCAATGGGCCGGTGATTCGTTGCCGGTCACCTCGACGGAATCGCACGCAATGGCAGGTACAAACGACCTTCATTCCTCGCCTGTCATCGTACTGGAAAATCTGGTGAAGTTTTTTGGCCGCTTCGCCGCCATCCGCGGCATCTCGGCCAGCTTCGCGCCCGGACGTCTATACGTTGTGTTGGGCGACAATGGCGCCGGCAAGAGCACTTTGCTGCGTATTGTTGCCGGACTCATGGAGCCGAGCCAAGGCAGCTTCACTCTTCTGGGAACGAAGAAGGTTCGCGAAGTCGCGCATCGCGTGGGCTACATGGGACACGCTCCTTTGCTCTACGACGAGCTTAGCGGCATGGAAAACCTGCGCTACTTCGCGGGCTTGTACGGACTTCACAACGACGATGCCGGCCGCAATGCAATGCAGATGGTCGGGCTCGACCCCCAGCTTGGCCGCCGGGTCGGCCAATACTCGCAAGGCATGCGACAGCGCCTTTCGCTAGCTCGCGCGGTCTTGCATGATCCTGAGCTGATGCTGCTGGACGAACCGTTCTCCAACGTGGATGTGCGTTCTGCGCGGGACATGGCAGCAATTCTTGGAAAAGTCCGCGATCAGGGCAAGACCATCTTCGTCATCACTCACCAGGCGCCGCTGATGGAGGGCGTAGCCGACGAGTTCGTCCACATGTCTGCCGGTCAGATCGTCTCGCGGGAAGAAGTGGTGCGCGGAGCGACAGCGGAGTCGGCTGTGAGGACGACACGATGAGCACTCTCGGGGTCACGCGAGCGACGCTGGTGAAAGACCTGCGCATGGAGTGGCGCTCCAAAGATGCGATCAACTCCATGCTGTTCTTCTCGCTGCTGGTGGTGGTGATCTTCAGCTTCGCGTTTAACCCCACGGCGGAAGAGTCTCGACGCATCGCGGGCGGTTTGATCTGGGTAGCATTTCTATTCGCCGCCGTGGTCGCGCTGAACCAGACCTGGGCACGCGAGCTGCGCAATCAGGTGCTCGACGCTTATCGCGTTTCGCCCGCGCCACCAAACGCGTTGTTCCTCGCCAAAACGCTGGGGAATTTTATATTCGTTGTGGTTCTAGAAGCCTTGATGACCCCGCTGTTCGTAATCTTTTATGAACTGCGATCCATCGGGCCGGTATGGCAGTTGATTGTCGTGGCTTTGCTGGGCACATGGGCATTGGTGGTGAACGGAACGTTCTTCGCTGGGCTCTCGATTCGCACCCGAAACCGCGAGATCATGTTGCCGCTCATGCTGTTTCCTATTACCATTCCGGCGCTGCTGGCAATGGTGGATGCGACCACTTCGGTTCTGACCGGAGAAGCTTCGCCGGACTTCTGGATCAAGATGCTGGCGGTTTACGATATCGTGTTCACGGCGATTTGCCTGCTGCTGTTCGAGACCATCTTGAACGCTGAATAGACAATGTGAAACGCAGAATGAAAAAACTGGCTTCGATCTCAATCCTGGTCACCTTGGCGCTGCTAGGATTCACAACCTATCTGGCGCTGGTCGTTGCTCCCACGGAGCAGACCATGGGCGACGTACAACGCATTTTCTATTACCACGTGCCATCGGGATGGGTCGCGGGTTTCTGCTTCTTCATCAACTTTGTGGCCTCGGCTTGGTATCTGTGGAAGCGTAGTCCGGCCAGCGATGCTCTAGCCGCCGCGTCCGCCGAAGTCGGTGTGGTGTTCTGTGCCGTGCTGCTGATAACGGGCCCGCTGTGGGCGCGACCAGTTTGGGGCATCTGGTGGACGTGGGACGCTCGCCTGACGACCACTCTCGTCTTGTGGCTCATCTACGTCAGCTATCTGGTGCTGCGCCGATTCGCCGCTGGAGGACAAACGCAAGTGCTGGCCGCGGCGTTCGCCATCTTCGGCTTCGCCGATGTGCCTATCGTCTACATGTCGATCCGCTGGTTTCGCACCCAACATCCCTCGCCGGTAATGGGCGGAGGAGAAAACTCCGGCCTCGATCCGGCGATGCTGCATGTCTTCCTAACGAATCTGGCGGCCTTCACGGTACTGGGAATTCTTTTTATCGTACTGCGCTACAAACTGCAAATGCAGGAACAGGCGCTGGAATCAGCCCACGCTCAAATGGCGCTGAAGGGAGTTTCGCGATGAATCCTATTGCGTTCTTGAAAGCCGCCTATATTGTGGCTTGGGTGGTTTATCTGGGATACCTCGGACGAATTCTTTTGCGCATGAGAACGGTGGAAGCGGAAATGCAAGAACTCAGGAACAGCGACTCCGATTCCTCACGGCGGTAAGAAATTCACCACAGAGGCACAAAGCACGAGGAAACAATTTGGCCCTGAACACCAGACAATATTCTCGTTTCTCAAAACTGATTTTCTCGATGCCTCTGTATCTCTGTGGTGATTCCGGTTTTAAGGAAATTGCGTGACCGGCGAGCGACGCGGCGTTCTGCAGTTCATCGGCGTGGCCTGCCTCATCGTCTGCGTGCTGTTCGTCATCCTTAGTCTGCCGTTTTTCTTGGGACAGTATCGTGTGCTGCATTCCTGGCCAGTCACCCAGGCACGAATCGTCGGCAGCGAGGTCGTCACCCAGCCTGCCGCGAAGCACGATCAGCTTTATGCCGCAAAGCTGCAAATCGAGTACGCCGTTTCGGGCAAGCCGATCGCGGTCGAACTCATCAGCTTTCAAAGCAGCAACTACGCGGAGACGGTGAATCGCGCAGGTGAGTTTCCGGTTGGAAGCTGGCATCAGATCCGATATGACCCAAACACTCCTACCCAAGCACGCATCGGCGCCGGATGGAATCGCCGCTTCTTCGCTGTGCCACTTATCACGCTAGGCTGCGGCTTAGTCTTCGCGGCATTAGCCGCGGGACTTTTTATCGCTGCCAGGTTTTAATAAGCCAACGCCGACCGGTGATGCTTAAGCGATTTGCTTGCCTGCTTCCGGACCTACCGACTGGTCGAATACCGCTTCAACCGTAATCTTTACCACATGATGTAGCGGCGGCAATCCCTTGGGCGATTCCTGCAGCTGCTTGCGTGTCTCCTCGAACAACGTGCCCGAATTGACAACCTCTGCGGTTCCCTTGATTTGATAGCCCTTGGCGGTGGCGGCGTCCACGACAGTGACCGCAACTTTGTTGTTCTCCAGCAGATTCTTTCTGGTCTTCAGGGAAAACAAGTCGGAAAAGAGCACGTGATACTCATCCATCAGTTTCAGCGTGCCTTTGGGGGTGACGTTGGGTTCGCCGTCGTGCGAGGCAGTTGCCACCCACGCCAGCTTGCCCGGCAGGAAATCTTGGACATACTTAGGAATGCTAACCATAATAGTGCCTCCAGATATTTGGGACCCGGAATTGAGTAACATAGTCCGGGATCGCAGTACATCTACCATGCTGGACTTGTAACCCGACTTTGTAAAGCGGCCGACCTGCATCCAGACCGCCGGCCCGAGAGTATTCGATTTCATTCTTCGATCGCAGCCCACTGATGGAGAGCGCATGACCGATCTGAATCCACAAGCCAAACAGATGGCGGACGAATCGATGGTGCGCAACCTAGCTGCGCAGGCGCGGGCGATTTGGCCACAGGAATCCCGATTATTTCGTAACTACGCGCTTCCTGACGATCCCCAAATTCTCGACGCGGGCTGCGGCACCGGAGAAGCAACGTCGCGTCTGGCGGTATTGTTTCCTCAGGCCCGCGTGCTGGGCATCGACATCATCGACCAGCACCTCGAACTGGCGCGGTCGCGCTATGCCAGCCTCTCCCCGCGAGTGACGTTCGAGCACCAGAGCGTCTTCGGCATCGAGGCTCCCGATCACACTTTCGATCTCACTGTTTGCCGCCACGTCGTGCATTCCATTCCTCATGCCGACAAAGTGTTCGCCGAGCTCGCGCGGATCACTCGCCGGGGAGGCTACCTGCACCTCATTCCCGAGGATTACGGGATGCTGCACTTCCAGCGCGGGTCGCTCGATCCCCGCAATCTTTGGCATGTCGTTCCGGCCAGTTTCGGAGCTGCGACGGAAACTGATCTTTTCATCGGCCGCAACACTTTCAGTATTCTTGCCGCGATGAATCTGGAAGCCATTACCGTCGACTACATTGTTGTGGACACGTTGCGCGTTCCGCGCGAAACTTTTGCGACCATCATTGAAGCCTGGCGCGATGGCTACTCGGAACCGATCGGCCAATTCACTCCGATCAGCCAGGAGTCGGCGCGGGCATATTTCGATCAGATGATCGCCAACATCCGCGATCCGCAGGGCTACGCCGTTTGGATGGTTCCGGTGGTGAGCGCGCGAGTGCCTTAGCTCGGGATTGGAGAAAATCTGTGCCTTGCCGAATACTATGCGGGCCCTGCTTGAACGGCCGCCAAAATAATTGCGGACCGATTCCCGCCGCGACTACATCCAACGTTCGCAGGAGTTCTTTCATGAAGCTGCGCGTCTTCTTCTTGCTCTTACTGGCTTGTATCGGTGTGCCGCTGTTGGTTGGGCAAACAACTGCTCCCGACAAGCCAAAGTTCGGTCCGGCCTCGCGCAAGGTTCGCTTTACCTACTCCTTCACCGTGAAAGACATTCCCAGCGGCGCCAAAACCGTGCGGGTGTGGGTTCCGGTGGCACATACCGATGAACATCAGACAGTGCGTCTTTTGAACGTCAAGGCTCCCGTGCAAACCCAAATGGCGGAAGAATCCGAGTACGGCAATCACATCCTCTATGCCGAGATTCACAACCCCGTGCAAGCCACGGCCGAGTTCTCGCTGGAGTACGAGATAACGCGTCACGAGTTCTCGCGGGGAGATTACGCTCAACTGGAACGCAAAGACACAAAGCCCGGAATCGTGCTGGCGTCGATGCAGCGCTATGTTGAACCTGACAAGCTGATTCCCACTGACGGCAAGATCAAGTCGCTGGCCGACGAAGTCACCGGCGGCCAGTCAGGCACGATTGCAAAGGCCAAAGCTGCCTACGACTACCTTTTCACCACCATGCGCTACGACAAAACCGGAACCGGCTGGGGACGCGGCGATGCAGTGTGGGCCTGCGACGCCAAACACGGCAACTGTACTGATTTCCACTCTCCGTTCATCGGCATGATGCGTGCCGACAACATTCCGGCGCGCTTCGATATTGGCTTCTCTCTGCCGGAAAACAAAGATAAGGGCGACATCGCCGGCTATCACTGCTGGGCCGAATTCTTTGCCCGCAATACCGGCTGGATCCCGGTCGACATCTCCGAAGCCTGGAAGGCCAAGGAGAAGGCAGACTATTTCTTCGGCAGCGTCGACGCCAATCGCGTGCAGTTTTCTACCGGCCGCGATATTACCTTGTCGCCCAAACAAGATGGTCCGCCGCTGAACTACTTTGTGTATCCCTACGTCGAAGTCGATGGCAAGATCTACGAAGGGATCTCCAAGCAGTTCAGTTTCACCGAAGTCAGTGACGAGGATACGGCAGACTTCCGGCCAGATCCTTCCCCGGCAATGTAAGCCCCAGTGGATGTCTATTTTCGCCAAGGATGAACGTTTAAAGAAGCTGCTCCTCGACGGCATCCAGTTCGTCGTTGGATCGGACGGCAGCATCTTCTGATCCGGCGATCGAAGTGGGCAATTTATCAGTCTTCGCCTATCCATGAATCGCTGTCTATCCCGTTAATGGACGCCAATTTTTTAAATTGCAGGCTATCTATAAATCGCCGTAGGTCAGAATTTGTATCAGGGCACGACTCCAATCGTGCCGTAGCCGCGCTTCAAAACCACGGCTTTAGCCGCTGGGGGCAGGGGCTGAAGCTCGGAGCAGAACGAAGATTGTCGGCCCGGCTCAAGCCAGTCCCTGATGCAAATCTAACCTACGGCGATTGACGAGACACCTTCTACATACCGTCTGAGCCTATTTCCCTGCCTTCGTCCACTGATCCACCCAGCCATTCACCGTCTGATACCACAGCCGGCTATTCTGCGGCTTCAGCACCCAATGGCCTTCGTCGGGGAAGTACAGCATCTTCGACGGAATCCCCAGCCGCTGCACCGTGGTGAACAACTGGAATCCTTCCGAAACATCGAGCCGGTAATCGAGCTGCCCGTGCACCACCAGGATCGGTGTCTTGAAGTTCGTGGCCGACAGCGCCGGCGACCACTTGCGATACAGTTCGCGATTCGTCCACGGCGTGCCCTTGAACTCCCACTCGTTGAACCACAACTCTTCCGTGGTGCCGTAGGCCGACTCGGTGTTGAACATGCCGTCATGCGAGACGAGGCACTTGAAGCGCGTGGTATGGCCTTCGATCCAGTTGATGGCGTAGCCGCCGTAGCTGGCGCCTAGCGCGCATTCGCGGTCCTTATCGATGTACGGGTAAGTCTTCTCCGCATAGTCCAGTCCCAGCATCAGGTCCTGAAATGGCGGCCCTCCCCAGTTGCCGTTGATGGCGTCGATAAACTTCTGTCCATAGCCGGTCGAGCCGTGGAAGTTGACCATGACGATCACATAGCCGTTAGCGGCAAACAACTCGGGGTTCCAGCGATACGACCAGTCGTCGCCCCACGCGCCCTCTGGTCCGCCGTGAATGAGGAACTTCACCGGATATTTCTTATTAGCGTCGAAGTCTGGTGGCTTGACCACGAAGCCCTGAACTTTTTCCTTGATCGCCCCATTGAGCCAGAAGGATTCCAGTGGCTGCATCTGGACCTGCGACAGCACGGCGCCGTTGAGATTCGTCACCGGCTGAGCCTTCGACAGCAGGCAATCGGGGATGCTGTAGGCATGCGGCGGAATTGCCATCCTACATTGTGGGAAGTCGAGCGCAGCACTGTAGATTTCGTTCGGCGCGGTGACCGCCATGCGATCGAAGACCAGCAGTTTGCCGTCGGGAGTCGGCATCGGGCTGTCGTTGAATCCCGTGACTAATTCCTGCGGCCACGGATTCTGAGTGGTTACATCGATCTTGTAGATCGGAGCATTGCCCTCGTTTTCGGCAGTGAAATAAACCGTCTTCGAGTCCGGCGCCCACGCCATCGAATCGACCCAGCGATCGAAGTTGGGCGACACATCGGTGATCTTGCCGGTTGCGCGCTCATACAGCATCAGGCGGAAGCGGTCGCTCTCGTATCCCCCGCGCAGCTGCGAACGATAGGCGATGTACTTGCCATCCGGCGAATACATCGGCGTACTGTCGCTGCCAGGATTG
>Ga0210398_10004287_pt1 | contig 13423 bp, 11 predicted proteins | sample IncBWC4OmetaG_FD_161047 | JGI IMG/M metagenome (GOLD analysis project Ga0210398, IMG submission 161047) | Forest soil microbial communities from Barre Woods Harvard Forest LTER site, Petersham, Massachusetts, United States - Inc-BW-C-4-O | ecosystem: Environmental > Terrestrial > Soil >... | reverse complement strand
TTATCTTTTCGTTGTGCGGCAAGTCCGAGACCCGCAACACCTTTCCGAAAACCAACTCGCTGACATCCGCCTCAATCGAGGTCGGGATATCGCCAGGCAAGCATTCGATTTCCACTTCGCGCGTTACCTGTTCCAAAATACCGCCCTGCGTCTTTACGCCCTCGGGCTCGCCTTTCAGAACGATGGGGACACGGACCTGCAATACCTTGTCCATGGCGATGCGCTTCAGATCGATATGCAGCAACGATCCTTTGATGGGTTCGTATTGCCAGTCCACAATCATGGCCTGACTGCGCTCGGCGCCATCCAGGCTTAGCTCGAAAATGGTGTTGTGGCCGGAAGCGGACCGCAGAATACGAGAAATCTGCCGCGGGTCGACGCTGACCGACAATGCCTGTTTTCCCGCGCCGTATAAAACTCCCGGGACTTTGCCTTCGCGGCGGACCCGGCGGGCGTCGTTCTTGCTGCCTGCGATCCGCGGTTGTGCTTCCAGAACGGTACTTTCAGTTGCTGTCGCCATAGTATTGATTCCTGTCTACAAAAATAACTTGCTCACCGAAGTCTCTTCGTGAATCGACTGGATCGCGCGTCCGATCAAACCCGCAACCGAACGTACCACTATTTTAGGTTCCTTTTTCGCTTCTTCCGTGAGCGGGATGGTATCGGTGACCACCACTTCTTTAATGCAAGACTGCCCGATAATTTCCACCGCAGTGCCGGAAAGCACCGGGTGAGAGCAGCAGGCATAGACTGCGGTGGCGCCGTTCTCCATAAGTGCAGCAGCAGTCTTGACCAGTGTGCCGGCGGTGTCAATCAAGTCGTCGATCACCAGACAAGTACGGCCTTGCACATCTCCGATCACGTGCATGACTTCCGCTACGTTGGCTTCCACTCGGCGCTTATCGACGATGGCCAGTGCACAGTCCATTTTCTTGGCAAAAAACCTGGCCCGCTCCACACCGCCCGCATCCGGCGAAACCACCGTCAAGTTGGGCAAGTTCAACTTCCTGAAATGATCCACCAGTACCGGCGAAGCGAACAGCGGGTCCACGGGAATGTTAAAGAACCCCTGAATCTGCGCCGCATGCGGATCAATAATCAACGCCCGGTCGGCGCCCGCGGTGGTCAGCAAATCTGCAACCAGCTTGGCCGAAATCGGCGCCCGCGGCTTATCCTTGCGGTCCTGCCGGGAATATCCATAGTATGGAACCACTGCGGTGATGCGTCGCGCGGAAGCTCGCTTCAGCGCGTCGATCATCAGAAGCAGCTCCATCAAATGCTCATCCACCGGGCGCGAAGTCGGTTGAATCACGAATACATCCGCGCCCCGCACGTTCTCCTGGATCTGGACGTATGCCTCTCCGTCTTTGAATCGTGTGACCAGGGCCTGATTGCGCGTCAGCCCCAGAAACTCGCAGACATCATCCGCCAAGCGCTCATTGGCGGTGCCACTGAAGATCTTGAACTTATCGTCTACGCGGCCGCGTTGCGGCGGCTTGCGCTCCGGCTTTTCCTCGGCGGTCATCTGCGGTTTCTTTTCCGTTGCTGTCGCAAGAGTGGCCATGGTTTTCAGCCTTTAGCTGTTGGCTCTTAGCCTTTAGCTCAACCCAACTGCCTCAACTTTACGGTTAGCCAAAAGCCAAGAGCTAATGGCCAAGAGCTTTTTCTGGCTGGGCCGCTAGGATTCGAACCTAGACAAAGTGCTCCAAAGGCACTTGACCTACCATTAGTCGACGGCCCAGTAACTCAGTTTCGAGTGGGAAAAATATACGTCCAACAGCATACTCGAAACTAGAAACTTGAAACCAGAAACTTCTTCCAATACTGCCGTCGCGTCAGGGTGGTAGTCGCCAGCACCTTCACACCCATTTTCTGCAACTTGGCTGCGGCTGTTTGCGCCGCCGCACGAGTCGCAAACAAACCGTAAATGGCCGATCCGGAACCCGACAGCGAGGCATAAAACGCGCCTGCGCGCTCAAGCACACGCTTGACCTCAAGCAACTCGGGATATTGCGGAAAGACGACTCGTTCAAAGTCGTTTTCTATCCCGGTACGGACGAGGTCGAGAAGCGGGGTCTCGGCCCGGCCCCTGCCTCTGGCAGAGACACCGGATAAACCCTTCCCAGACTTGGCTTTACCTTTGGTTCTTTCTGGGGCGCTCAGCCACGCTGAAAGCACGCGACCGAACTCATTCATTCTATCGGACGGTTCGACAGGCGTCAATTCGCCGGCTTGCGTCACATCCCAGTCCGCGAAGGCCTTCGGAGTCGATACGCCGACCTCTGGAGTCACCACCACACAAGCCACAGCGGGCAAGTCTGGAAGCGGATAGACTTCCTCTCCGCGCCCGACGCCAAGCACGGTCCCTCCGACCAAGAACAAAGGCAAGTCCGACCCGACTTCCGCTGCGATCCGCAGTTTCTCCCGCCCGGACAATTCTTTGTTCAGCGCCCGCTCCAGCGCCAGCAGCGCAGCCACTGCATTTCCCGAGGCCCCGCCCAAGCCACCTTGCACCGGCAGACGCTTTTCAATCTCAATGACAACCCGCCCACGCGCTTTCAGCATCGACATCGCCCGCTCTACGATTCCATAGCAGGTATTCGACTGATCTGTAGGAACGCGCGGATCGTCCGAGCGAATCTCAATCCCCGAGCCGCACCCGAGCTGCACCCGAATCACATCATTCAGGGCAATCGTCTGATACACCGTCAGCAGCTCATGAAATCCGTCGGAGCGTGGCGCTCCAATGCGTAGCCCAAGGTTGATCTTCGCGAAGGATCGGACAGTCACAGCCATGGAGAGTCGATTCTAAAGCTTCTACAATGAAAATTGCTGTACCGGCTTGAGGTCCCTAGCAATGCCCTTGATCGAGCTTCTTATACGTTGGTTCGTCCGGCTTTGGAAGAGGCAGCGGCGTGAATGGCTAGAAACGGACGCTCTAGATTGGCCAAGGGCGCTGGGCACCGTCGTCGGCGCGCAGCCCAAAGTAACGGACAACCAAAATCCGTGGAAGCAATGGAGTGTCGAGCTGCGTTACGCATACACGGTAAAAGGCGAGTACTATTCAGGGTCGCACGACTTGCCGCCGGAATCCGAGGACGACGCTGCCGAAGAGGCAGGACGCTGGAAAGAGCGGAACCTTGTCGTTCGCTATTCTCCCCAAGACATTGAGAAGTCGGTGATTCTGATGCGCGATCAGACAACGGCCGCCGTGGCGGAGCCAGAGCAGCCTTGATCCGTGCAAATCCGTGGCCGGTTTTGATCAGCGAAAATCAGCGAAATCTGCGGCGAAAGGCTTCAGCTTCTCCGCTTGTAGTAAATCGCGAACTCGAATCCTGGATTCGCCGGAAACAACTCTGCCACTTTCCTAAGCCGTTCCGCCATCGGCGACGGCGCCAGCAGCGGATAATCCCGTTCCCGCAGATCGTGATAGTCCACGTCAATGTATAACGACAATAGATAAATCGAAATCGCATCCGCGAACGCCGCCGCGAAGTACTCGTTTTTGTGCTTCTCAGCGTCCGGCTCGTGCGACGTGGCCAACTTCCGCGACTCCCAGGCGTCCAGCGACGTTTCGCCTTTCGCCCCGGCTTCCACCTGCTTCCACGCCAGTTCAGCGAAAGCCTGCGACACTCCTGCCCGCTCCACCACGGCGTGCCCCACGTTGATATAGAACTCGAACGCCACGGAAAACTTGTCATCCATCAGCCGGGTGGAGATGAACACACACTGCGAATCGCCCAACTGGAGATTGCGATGGCACACCGCGTTGTCGCTGAGCGCGACATCATAGCGGTCCGCAATGACGGTTTCATCGCCCTGATTGACGGTGAGCGGGACGAAGTAATAGGCCTTGTGATGTAGCGCGGCCGCAGCGGAATCAGGCACGGCAGCAACCATGCGCTCCAAATCAGAGGCGGCGACGGTAACTTCACCGGCGACGGCATAGCAGATGCCATTCGGGGCCTGCGAAACCGGAGTCTGGCGGACGACCTCGGCCGGAGAACGCGTAATGGCGGGCGCAGCTTGCGACATGAAATGTATTCTATCGTACCCGGCAGTGTCGCCCGGCGCTACAATCGGAATATGGCCCCGGCCCGCCAGCCACGCTGGTATGTCATCCCTTTGCGAGTGCTGCTGGTGACTTTCCTGCTGACGCTGCTGGCCTTTGCCGTCAGCCTGCTGCTCGGCATTCTGGGGATCGTCATCAGCGCGCGCCTGCGCGGATTTGAACCCAACATGACGCTGGCATATCGGCACATTGCGCTGCCGATTGCGCTGGTTGCGGGTGCGCTGACCCTCATTGCGACCGCAATTCTCGAAATCCGCAACTACCGCCAGGAGCGAACTTTGACCCAGATCGCACGCGCCAGCCGCTAGCCCTGTGCCGTCTTTGGTTAGAATTACGTTATGCGGCCTCGCATTGCCATCCCTGTACCTCACTCCGGCGATCCGGAATACGCCCGCCGGTCCTTGCCGCAATACGCGCACGCGGTTGAGAAGGCCGGAGGAGAGCCGGTTGCCATCCCGCTGGACAAAACTCCGGGTGAAGTGATGAAACTGATCGAGCAGTGCGACGCGGTGTTGCTGCCGGGAAGCCGCGCCGACGTCGATCCCGCCAAGTACGACGCTCCCCGCGATGTTCGTACCAACGCCGCTGACGCCAGCCGCGATACCGTGGACGAACTCCTGCTCCAGGACGCTTACAACATGAGGAAGCCGGTGCTAGGGATTTGTTACGGCTTGCAGATGTTGAACGTGTACCGCAGCGGAACGCTCATCCAGCACATCGAGTCGGCGATCAACCACGAAGCTGGAAGGAAGGTCGCAGTAGCACACACGGTTGAAGTGGAACCGGCATCGAAGCTGGCTGGCATTTTAGGCGAGTCGCACAAGGTTCCGGTCAATTCAAGCCATCATCAGTCTGCCGACGTAATCGGAGATGGCCTCCGCGTAGTAGCCCGCTCACCCGAAGACGACGTTGTCGAAGCGGTCGAGGGCACGTCACCTGATCATTTTGTGTTGGCCGTGCAGTGGCACCCGGAAAGATCGGTGGAAGACGACGAGCCGTCACGGGCTATTTTTCGGGCACTGATCCAGGCTGCGCGGGCCAGGCACAGCCAACTGGCAGGGAAGTTCGGAACGTCCTGAGCCACGTGAGTTGTCACAGGGTCGGCCTCTTCTCCGCAATCAACTTCCTGATCTTCTCCACGAACTCCGCCGTCGGCATGTCTTCCGTCTTTTCACTGCCTCGCGTACGGACATTCACTTTGCCGGCTTCGGCCTCTTTATCTCCGACCACCAGCAAGAACGGCACTTTCTGCATCGCATGTTCACGGATCTTGGCATTCATCTTTTCGTTGCGAGCATCGACATCAACTCGCACGCCTGCCACTTTTAGTTGCGCGGCGACTTTATTTGCATATTCGACGTGCCGCTCGGCGATGGGAATCATCACCGCCTGCACCGGTGAGAGCCACACCGGAAACGCCCCGGCGTAGTGCTCAATCAGCACCCCGAAGAATCTTTCAATCGATCCATACAGCGCGCGATGCGCCATCACCGGCTGCTTGCGGGTGCCGTCTTCCGCCACATATTCCAAGCCGAAGCGAGCGGGCAGATTGAAGTCGAACTGGATGGTCGAAAGCTGCCACAGCCGCCCGATCGCATCCACCAGCTTGATATCGATCTTAGGCCCGTAAAACGCGCCTTCTCCAGGCACGGTCTTGTACTCGATTTTCCGGCGCTTGAGTACATTCTCCAGCGATGCCGTAGCGTGGTTCCAAGGCTTTTCGCTGCCGACAAAACTCGAGCGTTGGCTCGGGTCCCAGGTCGAAAGCTCCGTCTGGAATTGGTCGAACCCGAAGTCCTTCAGCACGTCCAAGGCAAAATCGAGACAAGCCTCGATTTCGCCCTCAATTTGTTCCGGCGTGCAGAAGATATGAGCGTCGTCCTGGGTGAAGCCGCGGACCCGGAGGAGACCGTGCATCACGCCAGAGCGTTCATAGCGATACACCGTCCCCAACTCGCCCAGCCGCACTGGCAAATCGCGATAGGACTTCAGCGAGTCCTTGTAAATGAGAATATGTCCCGGGCAATTCATCGGCTTGAGCCGGTATTCTGCGTCATCGAGTTCCATGACATCGAACATGTTCTGGGCGTAGTGACCCTCGTGGCCCGAGGTTTGCCAAAGCTGGCGGCGCATCACGTGCGGCGTGTACACCAGCGAATAGCCTCGCTTGAGGTACTGGTTGCGCATCCAGTCTTCCATCTCTTTGCGGACGATTCCGCCCTTGGGATGCCAGAAAATCAACCCCGGCCCAGCCAACTCCTGGATCGAAAACAGGTCTAGCTGCTGTCCCAGCACGCGGTGATCGCGCTTCTTGGCCTCTTCCTGCTTGTGGATGAAGTCGTCGAGATCCTTCTTCGAGAAGAACGATGTCCCGTAAATGCGTTGCAGCTGCGGATTCTTCTCATCGCCCAGCCAGTACGCGCCGGCAATGTTCAGCAACTTGAAAGCCTTGATCTTGCCAGTTGAAGGAATGTGCGGCCCACGGCAAAAGTCGGTGAACTTTCCGGTGCGGTAAATGGAAATCTTTTCATCGGGCTTGGTGAATTGCTCGATGAAATGGCACTTCATGAAGTCGCCTTCGTTCTTGAATGCAGTCAGCCCCTGGTCGCGCGGCAAAAACTCGCGCGCGTAGGGAATGTTCTGCTGCACCAGTTCCTGCATCTTCCTCTCGATCTTTTCGAGGTCCTCGGGAGTAAACGGCGTAGGCCGGTAGAAATCGTAGAAGAACCCGCTTTCGGTTGGCGGACCGTGGCCCAGTTTGGTCTCCGGGAACAATTCAAGAACTGCTGCCGCGAGTAGGTGAGCGGACGAATGCCGGTACACTTCCAGCGCTTCGGGATCTTTCTCCGTGAGGATGCGCAGGGGCGTGTCTTTTTCCAGCGGCCGGGTCAGATCGATGAGATCGCCATTGGTCTTGGCTACCAGAGCCGCGTCGGCCAACCGTTGGCCGATGGACTTGGCTACATCGAGCGCAGTGCTGCCCTTGGGTAGTTCCTTTACGCTCCCATCGGGAAGTTGGATATGAATGTTGTCTACCATAGATTAGCTTCCAGTATAAGGGAGGACTGTCGATCCGCCCTCCCTATGGCGATTACCAGCCCGTCTTCTGCCCCCTATTCTGCTCATCCAGCCACTTCTGCAACGGAGCAAAGTAGTCCAGAATCGCTGTAGCATCCATCTGCCGCTGGCCGGTAAGAGCTTCCAGAGCGTCAGGCCAAGGCTGGCTCTGGCCCATCGCCAGCATCTTGTTCAGCTTTTCTCCCGCGGCTTTGGAGTTGTAGAACGTGCAACGATGCAATGGTCCCTTGTATCCGGCTTCCTTGCACATGGCGCGATAAAACTGGAATTGCAAAATGCGCGCGAGAAAGTACCGCATGTAAGGCACGTTACCAGCAACATGATATTTGGCGCCGGGATCGAAATCGGCTTCGCTGCGCGCCACCGGCGGCGCTACTCCCTGATACTTCAGCCGCAGGTCCCACCACGCCCGGTTGTAGTTGGCAGGAGTGATTTCCCCCGAAAACACCTTCCACCGCCACTGATCAATCAGCAGGCCAAACGGCAAAAACGCCACCTTGTCGAGCGCCTGTTTCAGCAGTAGCGGAATGTCAGAATCGGCAGAGGGAACTTTGGCGAGCAGTCCGATCTGCTGCAAGTATTCCGGTGTGACCGCCAGCGCGATGGTATCGCCAATAGCTTCATGGAATCCATCATTGGCCCCGCCTTCGAAAAAATAGGGTTGGTTCTTATAGGCTCGCTGATAGAAATTGTGACCCAGCTCGTGGTGGATGGTGATGAAGTCCACATCGCGCACCTGAATGCACATCTTCACCCGCAGATCGTCCTGATTGTCGATGTCCCAGGCGCTGGCATGGCAGACCACGTCGCGATCGCGAGGCTTGGTAAACAGCGAACGCTCCCAGAAAGTGGCCGGCAGCGGATCAAAACCCAGGGATTTATAGAAATTCTCGCCGTAGCGCACCATGCCCCTGGCATCGAGGTTCTTAGCCTTGAGCAATTCAGTAAGATCGTAGCCGCGGCTGTTCTCCGCCAGGCCGAGCAGGGGAAAGATGTTGCCCCATTCCTGCGCCCAGGGATTGCCGAGAAGATCGGCAGGAATCGGCCCATCCGGCGGCACCACTCCCGGTCCGTAGTGTTTCACCAGCTGTGCGCGCACATACGTATGCAGCGACAAATACAGCGGCCGCACCTGCTGCCATAGCCTCTCCAACTCGGCGTTAAATTGCTCCGGCGTCATGTCATAGCCTGCGCGCCACATCGCCCCAACATCTTTAAAGCCCATTTCGCGCGCTCCCTGATTCGAAAGTTCTACGAAACGCGCGTAGCGCTGGCGCATGGGCGCTCCGACTTTGTGCCATCCCATCCATACGTCCTTCAACTCGTTGGGATCACGGCTTTCTGTCATGACCTTTTCGATCGCGGTGATGTCGAGACAATCATCCGGCTTACGGCAATACTTGCCTTTGCCATAGTCGCCGTCGAGAGAGGTGCCGATTTCGATCATCTCCCTTCGCAGTTTTGGATCCTTCGGCGCGGGCGCGGTCAAGCCCAATTTCAGCAGCAAGAACTTCCGAGCCAAAACCGGCGGGAGAGCCAGACCATCGAATCGCTTGGCTTGCTCCACCAGTTCCGTCACTGCGGCAGTACCTTGCTCATTGGCGTCGGCCGATATCGCCTCGGTGTCGTCGGTGATGAAGTTCTCCTGCACCCACTGGGCCCGCGCTGCTCTGGTATTCAACTCATTCAAGCGTGCTTCCGCCTGAGTAATGAACTGTTCTGCCTCTGCCAGCGTGGGCCTTGAGGCAGCTTGACCCTCCATCGACACCGAAAGACAAAACAACAGCAGCAAATAGCGGAATTTCATGAAACCCTCCGGTCGAAGATTATGAACGAGACGACGGAAATTGTCGCGGGGATCGCCCACCGAGCTCGAGCAGCATCCCACCGATCCCTATCGTCATTCACCGATATGCCCTTGTCTTGCGACCCCTTCCGCAATACAATCCGCATCGTCTTCTCGGAGGTGTTTTATGGCCGCTGCACCTAACTTGCCTGAGCCCACTCCCGTTTCTGCTCCCGAGCTTGCGCCGCTTTCCGAAGGGGCTCGCATCGTCGACACGTTCATCGCTCCCAGCAAGACCTTCACCGACCTGCGCCGCAGCGCCAGTTGGTGGGCGCCGTTCATGGTCCTTTCTGTTGCCTTTGTAGCATTCTTCTACATGGTCGATCAGAAAATTGGTTTTCGCAAAGTCGCCGAGAATCTGGTCCAGGCGTCTCCGAGGGCCGCGCGCCAAGTCGACCAGCTCACGCCGGAGCAACGTAGCATGGTTATTTCTGACCAAGCCTCTCGCGTGCGTTACTTCTACGCGTATCCGGTAGGGATGTTGGTCTTGAATCTGGCGATCGCCGCCGTGCTCTTCGCTACTTTCAAGTTCGCAGCCGGCGCCACGCTGAAGTTCGGGACTTCCTATGCCATCGTGATGTACGCCAGCCTGCCGCTTTTGCTTAAGACCATTCTTGCCACAATTTCGGTGGCGGCCGGTGCCGACCCCGACTCTTTCAACCTGCAAAATCCGGCAGCCACTAACCCAGGCTACTTTCTCTCCCCGGGTAATTCGCCATTTCTCTACAGCGTGGCTACCGCCCTCGATATTTTCATGATCTGGACGCTGATCTTGACCGCCATTGCCTTCACCTGTGTGAGCAAGGTGAAGCGTCCCACTGCGATGGCAATCGTTTTCGGCTGGTACGTTATCTTTACCCTGGGATCTGCTGGACTCGCCGCGCTATTTTCTTAAAAGCTACGTCAAACTAATCGGAGGCTTTATGAAACGACTGTTTGCTCTTTGTATGTTTCTCGCTTGGACTGGGGTGATGTTCGCCCAGACCAAAAACCCTGTGACCGACGTCGTTAAGGGCGCTTTGGCCCGCCAGCAGAAGAACATCACCGCTGCAATTGAAGAAATGCCAGCTGACAAGTTCGGATTCAAGCCCACACCCGAGCAAGAGACTTTCGGACATTTGACACTCCACATTATTGAATCGAACAATTACTTTTGTTCGACCGCTGCCGGCCTTCCGGAACCGAAACCGGAATTGAAGGATACCGACAGCAAAGACAAGCTGCTGGCTGCGGTGAAAGATTCGTTTACCTTTTGCGGAACTGCTCTGGACAAGGTGGACGATTCGAAGCTCGCCGATCCTATCAAAGATTACAGCGGGAAAGATCAGCCGCGGGCGTGGGCGCTGATCGCTTTCGCCAGTTCTTGCGCCGACCACTACGGAGCGGCGGCAATGTACCTGCGGCTGAACGGCCTACTGCCGCCTACCGCGAAGAAGAAATAGGGATTTATTGCGCCTGGCATCTCCGCGGTTGTCGCGAGGGCAGGTTACCCTTGCCGGTGGAGGCGAGACCTCCGCGACAGCCGCGGGACGGCGGCGCTACTTGAGCTGCACCAACTCCGCGGATGCAACTCCTGCGCTCTGCGGCGCCCGCCAGGAATCGAAGATCGACACCTGGTGCACGCACGACACGGTGCAGTGCGGCGCGCAGGATTTCTCTGTCAGGTACTCACGGCGCAAGTCTTGCGCCGTGTACTTTTCCAATGGGATCGCGGGATAGCCGCGCTGCTGTGAGCAGTAGTGCACCAACCCGTCTTCGCAGATGTATAGGTAGCGCGATCCGGCCCGGCAGCGCCACTGGTTGGGACGCCCCTGCGCAATGTTGTCCTGGAAAGCATTAATGCGCGTGAAGCTGCTTTTCTCGAGCGACTTCATGTCGTGATAGACCCGCCGCTCTTCGCCACCCAGCGGCTGTAGCTGGCCGGTACCGTCGTGAATGATTCCCACCGTCGAACTGAAGCCCAGGTTCAAGGCGCGTTTCCCAATGGTCAGAGCATCTTGTGGATTGCATACCCCGCCACCCACCACTGAGTTAATGTTCACGTGAAAATCGGCGTGCTCGGCAAGGTTTTCGAGCTTCTTGTCCAGAACCTTCAGACTCTTCTTGGAGACGTCGTCGGGGGTGACATTGTCGATTGAAATCTGTAACCACTCGAGGCCCGCCCGGTTCAGCCGCTGAATGCGTTCCGGAACAAGGAAATAGCCGTTGGTGATCAGTCCAGCAATCATTCCATTCTTACGTATGCGTCGAACGATGTCGTCGAGCTCGGGATGCAGCAACGGTTCTCCGCCACTGATGGTGACCACAGCCGTGCCCAGTTCTCCGAGTTTGTCCACTCGGCGAAACATTTCTTCAGTGGCGACCGGCTTCGAGAAATCGTCGAACTCATTGCAATAGGTACAAGAGAGATTGCAGCGGCGGACGGGAATGATATGCGCGAGCAGCGGATGCTCGGTCGAAGCCAGCGCCTTGGCCATCATCTTCGCTCCCCGGACGTTTCGGTAGAGCGCCTTCACGCGGCGGCGTAGAATTGTGCTGGCAGAGGGCATGAGATTACTGTTTTCATTAGAGCACACACGAACTGTAAGTGCATCGTTCTGACAGTGTTCGGCACTTTTGGCAGGGCGAACCGTCGTGCCCCAAAGTGAGCGGGGCCCCGCAAGGGGAGCTATAATTGCGGCCACGGATGGCCCTTACCTCTGGCACAAAGCTAGGTCCTTATGAAATCCAGTCGCCACTAGGCGCTGGTGGCATGGGTGAAGTCTATCGCGCTCGCGACACTCGTCTCGACCGCACGGTTGCCATCAAAGTTTTGCCATCGCATCTTTCCGCGGACCCCGAATTGAAGCAGCGCTTCGACCGGGAAGCCAAAGCGATTTCGGTTTTGCAACATCCCAATATCTGCACTCTTCACGACGTCGGCTCGCAGGACGGCGTGGATTTTCTGGTCATGGAGTACCTGGAAGGCCAGACCTTGGCCGACCGTCTAGTGAAGGGTGCGCTGCCGCTGGACCAGGTTTTGAAGATCGGAGCGGAGATCGCCGAGGCGCTCGAGAAAGCGCACCGGCAGGGGATTATCCACCGCGATCTGAAGCCCGGCAACATCATGCTGACGAAGTCGGGCGCCAAGCTGATGGACTTCGGTTTGGCGAAACCTGAACTGGCAATCGCGGCAAGTTCAAAAGGACAGCTAACTCCATCCACGCCGACCATGAATCTGGCTTCCCTTACGTCCGCTGTGTCGCCGCTCACGCAGAAAGGCTCCATTGTTGGAACCTTTCAATACCTATCGCCGGAAGTACTGCAAGGATCTGAAGCTGATGCGCGTAGCGATATTTTCAGCTTCGGCTGTGTCCTCTACGAAATGGTGACCGGGCGGAGGGCTTTCGAGGGAAAATCGCAACTCGGCGTGCTCACTGCGATTTTGGAGAAAGAACCGGAACCAATCAGCGCCAGCCAGCCGGCGTTGCCGCCGATGCTGGAGCGCATCATGCGAGCGTGTCTCGCAAAAGATCCCACGGAGCGCTTTCAGTCCGCACACGACGTGGCCATGGACCTCCGCTGGCTGGAGGACTGGGGAGACGCGGGCAAGAAGAGCGCACAGCAATTTAAGCAACCCTGGGCGGTGCTGGCTTTGGTCTTGCTTGTGTGCGTCGCAGTTGCGGGTTCAACCGGTTACTGGTGGTCGAAGCGGGCTGAGAACGCTCCGTCATTTCACGCCGAAATACCACCCCCGGACAAATTTCCGTTCGATGCGACAGGTGATAACGCCGGCATGCCGGTGCTCTCGCCGCAGGGCGATCAACTGACGTTCGTCGCGCATTCCGCAAACGCTCAGTTCCTTTGGGTGCGATCGCTAAGGAATGACGCTGCGCAACAACTCGACGGCACGCAGGGCGCGATGCATCCGTTCTGGTCGCCCGACGGAAAGTACGTGGGCTTTTTCGCCAATGGGAAGCTGAATAAGATCGCCGCATCTGGCGGTCCAGTCACCGTTTTGGCGGACGCCCCGACCGCGCGGGGTGGGACCTGGGGCGCGGGTGACGTGATCGTGTTCAGTCCTACGTTTCAAAGTGGGCTGCTGAAAGTAGCCGCCCAAGGCGGAACGCCCACTCCCGCAACGGCGATGGACAAGGAGAAGCACACCACCCATCGCTGGCCATGGTTCCTTCCCGACGGCAAACACTTTCTTTTTCTAGCCACCAGTCACAATGGAGGCGAATCCAAACAGAACGGCATCTACTTCGGGTCCGTCAACGGCACGGAAAGCCGCATGATCGTGGCCTCGGATGCGGCGGCGCAGTATGGGTCCGGCTACTTGCTTTATCGCGCGAATACCGCCCTAGTGGCGCAGCCCTTCGATCCGGGAGCGGGCAAGTTGTTGGGATCGCCGGTTCCACTGGTAAACAACATCCGTTACGACGCGG
>Ga0210398_10004286_pt1 | contig 13425 bp, 13 predicted proteins | sample IncBWC4OmetaG_FD_161047 | JGI IMG/M metagenome (GOLD analysis project Ga0210398, IMG submission 161047) | Forest soil microbial communities from Barre Woods Harvard Forest LTER site, Petersham, Massachusetts, United States - Inc-BW-C-4-O | ecosystem: Environmental > Terrestrial > Soil >... | reverse complement strand
CTGGACCGTGCCGCACGGCGCCAAGGCGCCGCAGGCGGCTGGTGTCATCCACACCGATTTCGAAAAGGGCTTTATTCGCGCCGAGACGATCGCCTATGACGATTTCGTCGCCTGCGGCGGTGAGCAGGGCGCCAAGGATTCCGGCAAGATGCGCCTCGAAGGCGCCGACTATGTTGTCGCCGACGGCGATATCATGCATTTCCGCTTCAATACCTGAGGAGGCCGTGATGCCCGCGCAAACCGGTACGGCGATCGACGCTTGGGAGCAGCGCTGGGGCACCGAGGCCGGCCGCGCCGGTTGGATCGACGCCCATCCGTCGGTCGTCGCGCTGATCCCGGAATTGCGGGCGCGCGGGGCGCGGCGGATGCTCGATCTGGGCTGCGGCGTTGGCCGGCACGCGCTGCTCTTCGCGGCCGAGGGGTTCGAGGTCGAGGCGCTTGACGGCAGCGAGACCGGGCTCGCCGTGCTCGGCGAGACGGCCGCCGGTCGTGGCCTCAAGCTCGGTCTGCGGCACGGCAATGCCGACACGCTGCCCTACCCGGATGCCAGCTTCGACTATGTGCTGTCGTGGAACGTCATCTATCACGGGACGATGGGCGATGTCGGCGCACGTATCGCCGAGATTTGGCGGGTGCTGAAGCCGGGTGGCCTCTATCAGAGCACGATGCTGCCCCTGCGCCACGTCGATTATGCCCGCGGCCGCCTTGTCGCGCCCGGCACGATGGTCTGCGACGGCCCCGACGATGAGCGCAACCACCCGCATTTCTATTGCGACGCGACGACGCTGGTGGCGCTGTTCTCCGGCTTTGATCTATTGAGCCTCACGCAGGCCGAACAGCACAGGCCAGGCTCATGGCACTGGCACATCGTCGCCGAGCGGCTGGGAGGGTAAGCTACAGATAAAAGCACGTTCGGGGGAACGATGCGGGGATTGTCGGGGGTTGCAGCGCTGCTGCTGCTGGCTTGGCTGATCAGCGAGAACAAGTGGGCCATTCCGCGGCGCGTTGTCGTTGCCGGGGTGGCGTTGCAGTTTGCCCTCGCCTATGTGCTGCTTCGCTTCCCGCCTGCCGCAAAGCTTTTTCTGCTGCTGAACGCCGCTGTCCGCGCGTTGCAGCGCGCGACCGAGGCCGGTACCAGCTTCGTGTTCGGTTATCTCGGCGGCGCGCCGCTGCCGTTCGCCGAGAGCCAGCCAGGCGCCGCGTTCATCTTCGCGTTTCAGGCCCTGCCGCTGGTGCTGGTGATCAGCGCGCTGGCGACGCTGTTGTTTTATTGGGGTGTGCTGCAGCGGATCGTACGAATTTTCGCCTGGGGGTTGCGGCGCACCGTGGGGATCGGCGGGCCGCTCGGGTTGGGCGCGGCGGTACATATTTTTGTCGGCCATATCGAGGCGCCGCTGCTGATCCGCCCGTATCTGATGCGTCTCAAACGCGGCGAGCTCTTCGCGCTGATGAGCTGCGGCATGGCCGGGATCGCCGGCACCGTGATGGTGCTCTACGCCTCGATCCTCGGGCCGGTGATTCCCGACGCGCTTGGTCATATCCTCGTCGCGGCGGTGATCAGCACCCCGGCGGCGCTCGCCGTGGCGGCGCTGATGGTGCCGTTCCACCCCGATCCGTCAGCCACGGCGGATCTCCAGATCGACGACCCGCCGGTCAGCACGATGGACGCGATCGCGAAAGGCACGCGCGACGGCATCGTCTTTCTGCTCAACATCATCGCGATGCTGGTCGTGCTGATCGCGATGGTGAGCCTCGTCAACGCGTTGCTGGGGTTGTTGCCGCAATGGGGCGGAGCGCCGCTGACGCTGCAGCGCATGTTCGCCTACGTGCTGCGCCCGGTGATGTGGCTGATCGGCATCCCCGGCGATCAGGCCGACGCCGCGGCGCAGCTCATGGCCACCAAGGTCGTACTCAACGAGTTCGTCGCCTATATCGACCTGGCGAAACTCCCCGCTGACCAGCTCGACGCCCATTCGCGCCTCATCATGACCTATGCGCTGTGCGGCTTCGCCAATTTTGGCAGCCTAGGCATCCTGATCGGCGGCATGGGCGCGATGGTGCCCGAGCGACGCGCCGAGATCGTGCAGCTCGGTCTGCGTTCGATCCTCGCCGGCACGATGGCCGGCTGCATGTCGGGCGCGGTGGTGGGGATGCTCGTCTAGCGGTCTTGTTACAAGACCATATCGGCTGATAGCATCAATCTCGAAAGATGCCCGAGGCGGTTCCGGCCGCCTCAATAGAGCACGGCAGACAGGGAGATGAGCAAATGGCCGCGTCCGCAATCCGCGCAGATTCGCTTTCCGATGCCGAGCACGCCGCGCAATTGCGCCGCGCCGTCGTTGCCTCGACCGTCGGGACGGTGATCGAGGCCTATGACTTCCTGCTTTACGTGCTGGTCGCGCCGCTGGTCTTCGCCAAGCTCTATTTCCCGTCAGTCGACCCGTTGACCGGCACGTTGCAAGCGTTCGGCATTTACGCGGTCGGGTTTATCGCGCGGCCGGTCGGCGCGGCGTTCTTTGGCCATTACGGCGACCGCATCGGCCGCAAGGTGACGCTGATCGCGACCCTGCTCTTGACCGGCCTTTCGACCTTTGCGGTCGGCTTTGTGCCGAGCTACGCCTCGATCGGCATCTGGGGCGCGGTCATCCTGACCCTGGTGCGCTTCATCCAGGGCATCGGGATCGGTGGCGAGTGGGGTGGCGCCACGCTGATCGCGATGGAATGGGCCAAGACCAATTCGCATCGCGGGTTTATCACCTCGTGGCCGCAATGGGGGGCGCCGGCGGGCCTGTTTATCGCCAATGTCATGGTGCTGGTCTTCAGCGCGATCTCCGGCGATCAGTTCCTCAACTGGGGCTGGCGCGTGCCGTTCTGGATCAGCATCGTCATGGTCGCGATCGGCATGTGGATCAGGCTCGGCATCCTCGAAACACCGGTGTTCCAGCGCATCCTCGACAAGCAGGACATGGCGCGGGCGCCGGTCCTGGAGGTGTTCCGCAAGCAGCCGAAGGAGATCGTGCTGACCGCGCTGTGCCGGATGGCGGAGCAGGGGCCATTTTATATCTTCGTCGCGTTCATCTTTACCTACGGGACGACGATCCTGCACAGCTCGCGCGACACGTTGCTGCTCGCGGTGCTGTGCGCGACCGCGGTGTCGACGATCACGCTACCGGTCGCCGGCGCCATCTCCGACCGCATCGGCCGCAAGAAGATGTACCTGATCGGCACGGTGACGATGGGCATCTGGGGCTTCGTCTATTTCACGCTGCTCAACACGATGGTGCCAGGGTGGATTTTCTTGGCGATCGTCGTATCGCTGATCCCGCACGACATGATGTACGGGCCGCAGGCCGCGCTGATCGCCGAATGCTTCAGCCCGCGGCTGCGCTATAGCGGCGCGTCGCTCGGCTATCACCTGGCGTCGATCATCGCCGGCGGCCCGGCGCCGCTGATCGCCACGGCGCTGCTCGCCAGCACCGGCTCGGGTTATCCGGTCGCGATCTATATCGCGGTCTGCGCTGTTGTCAGCATCGTCTCGACGCTGTTCCTGCCCGATTACACCAACCAGGACATCTCGAGCGAAGCGGTGTACGAGCGGCAGTCCGACGCCATGCCGGTGCGCGCCGAGGCTTAGCCGGTAGGCAGCACCAGCCGCTCGGCGCGTTCGCGCAGCTCCGGCGCGAGCGCGGCCGGGCGGCGCGCGTCGAGGTCGAGCGTCACGCCGAACTGGCCGAGACGCGCGACTTCCTGTCCCGTCTTCACATCGCGCATCACGTGCAGAAAGCGCAGCGATGAATTGCCGAGATGGGCGATCCCGGTGCGCGTCTCGTAGCGGTCGCCGAGTCCGAGCGCGCCGGAAATCCGCACGCGGAACTCGAATGTCGAAAAGCCGCGCCGGCCCGTCTTGATGTAGTCGGCGGTGAGCCCGATCGCCGCGCCGATCTGCACCGAGGAATCGGTGAATTTATGCACCGTGCCACAGATGCCGAGCCGGCCGAACTCGTCGAGGTCGCCGGGCTCGATGCGGCCGGTCGAGGTCGGAATCAGCTTTGTCAGGTCTTTCGGGTCGGGCCGCGCCTCGAATTCCGGACCGTCCCAGGCCGCGATCTTCTTGTCGAAGCCGCGCGGCGCCGCGACACCGTCCCAGTGCACGTCGAACCAGGTGATGCACTCGCCGGTCACCGAGTCGATAAACCGGTGGCCGAGCCGTATCCCATCGCCATCGGAACCGAGCGCCGCGCTCTCGATATGTAAGGCCGCGCCGGCACGCAGCTCGCGTGCGTAGCGCACATCGTAGCGGCGGACAAAGCTTCTGGCGCGCAGCGTGTCGGTAAGGCCGAGCTCGGCCGCCAGCGAAGCCTCGGCCATCGCGACACGGTCAAAATAGAACGCTACCGTGAAATGCTCGGTGACGTCGGTCTCCCACGGGCTGACCGCGCCGCGATAGGTCTCGATCCAGGGTTCCATGCAGCGTCCTATTTGAGTTGATCGGCGACTTTGTCGATGCCCGCCTGGACACAGGGCTCGTCGACCCCCGGCGTGCCCGAAAGCCCGGCGCCGCCGATCACGTCGTCGCCCACCTTGATCGGTAGCCCGCCGGCGATAGCGATGACATTGGGCAGGGTCACCTGCTCGCGCACGACCATGTCGCCGGTCGCATATTTCTCGGCGTAAGCGCTGGTCGCGGTGCGGAAGGTGCGCGCGGTGTAGGCCTTGCGCCGGGCGTTCTCCAGCGTATGCGGTCCGGCCTTGTCGCCCTTGAGCGCGACAAGCGTGTCGCCGGCGCGGTCGACGACGACAACCGACACGCCGTATCCCTCGGCGGTGCATTGGTCATAGGCGGTCTTGGCGATTTCGAGCGCGACGGCAAGCGACAGATCCTTGTGGGTCAGGAGCTGCGCCTGCGCCGAAAGGGTGAAGCTGGTCAGGGCGACGAGTCCGACCGCGGTGAGCCGTTTCATGGCGATGCCTGCATGGGTTGTTGCGTCCTTTGAGGCCTTCCGATCGACGCCGCGCGTCGCTCAGAAGGCACCTCAGGATGAGGGAGGTTCGCGAATGGCACAAATCACCTCATCCTGAGGTGCGAGCGAGGCGAGCCTCGAAGGATGCGATGGCCTGGCCTCAACTCCGTCATTCCTTCTCCGGACGGATGTAGCGGTCGATCACGCGCAGACGGAAGTACCAGCGGCCGTTCACCTTGACCATGTCGTCGTCATAGGCGCCGCCCGAGCCGATTTTTGGCCCGTCGGGCGCGTTCTGCACCGTCGTCCAGTTCGAGCGCACCTTGGCCGTGTCGCCGTCGAGCGCGATGACGATGTTGGTGACATGGTGGATCGCGCGCGGATTTTCGGTGCGGTGCGCGCGCAGGCCCGCGGCGAACTCGGCGATCGCCTTGTGCCCGGTCGCCTTGCCGAAAAACGTCTGCCAGGTGCCGTCCTCGGTGAAGCAGGCCGCCATATCGGCGAAGCGGCCGTCGTCGAGCGCGAAGCAGTATTGCGCCATCACCTCGCGGATCGCGTCTTTCTCTTCCAGCCCAAGGGACTTGTTATCGGCCATGCGTTTCCCTCCCCAAGCGTGCGGCGGGAAGTGTAGCATGGCGGAAAACCCGTCGCTGATGTGAGGAATCCGCCATGCAGATCGAGGCTGCGGTCTTCAGAAAACCGCATGAGCCGCTGACCATCGAGAAGGTCGAGCTCGACGAGCCGATGCCGCGCGAGGTGCTGGTACGCACCGTCGCGACCGGCGTCTGCCACAGCGACCTGCACGTCGTTGATGGTGTCGGGCGCTGGCCGCTCGACCGGCCGATCGTGCTCGGCCATGAGGGCGCGGGCATTGTCGAGGCGGTCGGCCGCGACGTCACCAGCGTCAGGCCCGGCGATCATGTCGTCGCCTGCCTTAGCGGGTTTTGCGGCACCTGCCCGCAATGCCTATCCGGCCACCCGAATGTCTGCAGCAACAGCAACGGCACTGTTCAGCGCAAGGACAGCGAGACGCCGCGCCTGTCGCTGAATGGTCAGCCGGTACGCCAGTTCATCAACATCTCGTCCTATGCCGAGAAGATGCTGCTGCACGAAAACTCGATCGTGAAGATTGACCCCGATATCCCGCTCGACAAGGCGGCGCTGGTCGGCTGCGGCGTGCTGACCGGCGTTGGCGCGGCGTTGCGCAGCGCCGGGCTCGAGGCCGGGCAGACCGTCGCGGTCTATGGCTGCGGCGGGGTCGGCTTGTCGATCGTCCAAGGTGCGCGGATCGGCGGCGCGCGACAGATCATCGCGATCGACCAGTTCGGCCAGAAGCGGCAGATGGCGATGCGCGTCGGCGCGACGCATTTCATCAATTCGAGCGAGACCGATCCCGTGAAGGCGGTCAAGGAGCTGACCGGCGGCCTCGGGGTCGATCATGCCTTCGAGGCGGTCGGCAATTCGAAGCTCTGCCGCCAGGCGGTCGAAAGCCTGGCGACCCGCGGCACGGCGACCATCGTTGGCGTGCTGCCGCCCGACGCGACGATCGAGTTTCCGTGGATGGCGTTGCGTCCTGAGTGCAAGGTGCAGACCTCGCGCATGGGCTCGAACCGCTTCCGGATCGACATCCCGCATTACCTCGATTTCTACAAGCAGGGCCGGCTCGACCTGGACGCGATGGTCACCAAGACCGGCCGCCTCTCGGACATCAATGAGGCGTTCCGGGCGATGAAGGCCGGCGAAGTCGCGCGCACCGTGCTGACCTTCGACTAGCGATGCTGAGCGACCGCTACGAGCTTCCGCTAACGACCGCGTCGTCGGCCGCGCGCGACGCCTATGTCGAGGGTTGCGCGGCAAAGCTGACCATGTATCCCGGCGCGATCGAGGGGTTCGACCGGGCGATCGCGGCGGACCCGGGTTTTGCGTTGGCCCATGCTGTCAAGGCGCACGCGTCGCTCGAGCGCGGGGATGCGGCGGGAGCGCGCGCGTCGATCGCGGCGGCGAAGTCTTTCGCCACCGGTGTCACGCTTCGTGAAGCCAGCCACATCGCCTTTTTCGACCTGCTCGTGGCCGGCGATTCCGAGGCGGCGCTCGTCGCATTGCCCGCGCATCTCAAAGAATGGCCGCGCGACGCGTTGGTGCTTAGCACCGCGGCCTTTACCAACGGCCTGATCGGCAGTTCGGGTCGCGCCGGCCAGAAGCGCATGCTGCGCGCGCTGCTCGATGGGCTGGAGTCGAGCTATGGCGACGACGACTGGTGGTTTACCGCGCATCACGGGATGGCGCTTTCAGAAAACGGCCAATACGATGCCGCCCGCGAGAAGATCGATCGTTCCTTTGCGCAGAACCCGCGAAACCCCTGGGTGGCGCATGCCCGCGCGCATCTCTGCTACGAGGAGGGCGATCCGAACACGGCGCGCGCCTTTCTCGCGCCCTGGCTTCCGGATTATCCCCGCGACGGCCTGCTGTTCAGCCATCTCAACTGGCATCTTGCGCTCGGCCATATCGAGGTTGGTGATACGGCGGCGGCGTTGCGGGTCTTCGAGGATGCGATTGGCCCCGCCGCGCATACCGGGCCGGCTCGTGGCAAGATAACGGACGCCGTTTCGTTCCTGTGGCGGTGGGAACTGGCCGGGCATCCCCGCGACGGTGCGGCGTGGCGCACCCTGTACGATTTCGCGAACACCATGTTTCGAGGCCCCGGCGTCGCCTTTACCGACATACACATCGCGTTGGCGCAGGTCGTGGCTGGCGATGATCCGTCGCTGGCGACGCGCGCCGAGCAGATCGACACGCTCGCGCGCGTCGGCCGTTATCCCTCGGGTTCGCTGGTGCAGACGGTGGCTGACGGTTTCGCCGCGTTCGAACGGCGAGATTTCGCCGCCGCGATCGATACGCTCGAACCGATCGCCGGCCAGCTCGAACGCATAGGCGGCAGCCTCGCGCAGGCCGATTTGGTGAGGTTCACCTTGCTGAAGGCCTATCTCGGCGCGGATCGGACGGAGGATGCGCGGCGAATGCTAAGCACGCGACCACGCGGCGGCGCGGACGTCCCAGTCGCCGGGTTGGCCGCGCTGCACTGATCGGGAAAGGACGTTCCATGCTCAAGACCACGCGTGACATGGTCATGCCGACCGCGATCACCGGTTCCTACCCGCGCCCGCTTTGGTACGACCAGAACCTCGACGGCCGCTCGTTCAAGGCGGCGATGGGCGACTCGATGTTTCGTGAGCAGTACATCGACGCGGTCGCCGCGGTTATCAACGCGCAGGAGGCGGCCGGGCTCGATATCGTCACCGATGGCGACAGCCGCTTCGACCTGAATGTCGGCGGCAAGTCGTGGTTTTTCTACCCGATCGAGCGCCTCAACGGCATCAAGGGTCATCGCTCGACCTCGCGCGGCTGGATGGGCCGCCACGGGCTCAAGCCCGGCCACATCCTCTGGGAGGTTCAGGAGGCCTATCAGCCGGCGATCGTCGCCGACAAGCTGACCCGTGGGCCGCTCGAATACAGTGCGATCTGGCAGGTCGCGCAGCGCCTCACCGACAAGCCGGTCAAGTTCGGCGCCATTTGCGCGCCCGGCATGGCCAGCATGCTGTGGGACGAGCATTACAAGGACGACAAGGCGCTGGTGCTCGATCTGTGCGACATCATGAACGCCGAGTTCCGCGAGCTGGCCGCCGCTGGCTGCCCGCTGATCCAGGTCGAGGAGCCGCGCCACCACGGCATGACGACCCGCCCCGACACGACCGACAAGGACCTCGAATTCCAGACCGAAGCGTTCAACCGCCAGCTGGTGGGGGTCGATGCCGAAATCTGGGTGCATACCTGCTGGGGCAACCCCAACCAGCAGCGTGTCTATTGGGAGGTGCCGAGCTACGAGCGTGCGCTGCCGCATTTGCTGCAGCTCAATTGCGACGTGCTGACCTTCGAGGCGTGCAGCAGCAACGGCAAGGAGCTGGCGCTGTTCGGCAAATACAAGACCGACAAGAAGATCGGCATCGGCGTCATCAACCACTGCAATACCGTGGTCGAACCGCCCGAGCATGTCGCCGATCTGATCCGCCGCGCGCTCGAATACATTCCGCCCGAGCGGCTGATCGTTACGACCGATTGCGGCTTTGGCCGTGAAGGCCTGTCGCGCCGCATCGCCTATTACAAATGCGTCAGCCTCGTCGAGGGCGCCAATATCGTCCGCCGCGAACTGGGCCTGCCCGAGGCGCGAGTGCGCGCCGCCGATCCGTCGCTCTATTTCGCCAGTGTCGACGAGGCTGCCGACGCCAAGCGCGGCGCGCCGCAGTAACTAAGCCGCGCCGCGATCTCGGCGCTCGGGGAACAGCCCCAGCAGCCCCTCGCGCGACGCGGGGCATACCCCGCGCTCGGTGATGAGGCCGGTGACAAGCCGTGCCGGCGTCACGTCAAAGGCCGGGTTCGCCGCCCGGCTGCCCTCCGGGGTGATACGCACCTCGACCCGCGCGCCGGCGTCCGTCCAGCCGGCGATATGCGTGACCTCGCGCTGGCTGCGCTCCTCGATCGGGATCGCATCGCCGTCATCGAGCGTCCAATCGATCGTCGGAGAGGGTAGCGCGACATAAAACGGCACGTTGTTGTCGTGCGCCGCCAGCGCCTTGAGATAGGTGCCGATCTTGTTCGCGACGTCGCCGTTTGCCGTCGTGCGATCGGTGCCGGTGATGCAAAGATCGACCATGCCGCGCCGCATCAGATGGCCGCCGGCATTGTCGGCGATCATCGTGTGCGGCACGCCGTGTTGCAGCAGCTCCCAGGCGGTGAGACTGGCGCCCTGGTTACGCGGGCGCGTCTCGTCGACCCAGACATGCACCGGGATGCCGGAATCATGCGCGCGGTAGATCGGCGCCAGCGCGGTGCCCCAATCAACCGTCGCCAGCCAGCCGGCATTGCAATGGGTGAGGATGTTGATCCGCTCGCTTTTCTTGTGGCGCTGCACCGCCTCGATGAGCGGCAGGCCATGCTCGCCGATCGCGCGGTTGATCGCGACATCCTCGTCGGCGATCTCGCCGGCGCGGCCGAGCGCCGCCGCGTGCCGGCGGCTCGCCGGTAGCGGCGACAGGGTCCGCCGCATGTCGTCGAGCGCCCAGCGCAGATTGACCGCGGTCGGCCTCGTCGCCGCCAGCACTTCGCTCGCGCGGGCGAGACCCGGCTCGGACGGGTCAGCCTCCGCCGCCAGTGCCATGCCATAGGCTGCGGTCGCGCCGATCAGCGGCGCGCCGCGTACCGCCATGTCCTTGATCGCCCGTGCCGCGTCGTCAAGTGACGCGAGCCGCGCGATCACCAGTTCGTGCGGCAACAGGCGCTGGTCGATGATCTCGACCGTACGCCCGTCTTTGGCGAGCCAGATCATCCGCGTCGGCCGGCCGTTGACGTTCATGCCCTAGCCCCTCAACACCCGGCCGGCGACCGCGTCGAGCTTGGCGACAAGCGCGGGGTCGCGTGCGGCGGGCGCGGTGATCAGCGCATGGTCGAGCGCATGGCGGCAGCCATGCGGGCAGGGGCCTTCGTGCCGGGCTAACAGCGGCACGACGCTCTTGACCAGCGCCTTGGCCTTTTCGGCATTGGCGAACAGCACCTTGAGGATCATGTCCACGGTCACCGCGTCGTGTCCGGGGTGCCAGCAATCGTAGTCGGTGACCATCGCTACGGTCGCGTAGCAAATCTCCGCCTCGCGGGCGAGCTTTGCCTCGGGCATGTTGGTCATGCCGATCACGTCGCAGCCCCAGGAGCGGTAGAGATTGCTCTCGGCGAGGGTCGAGAATTGCGGCCCCTCCATGACGAGATAGGTGCCGCCGCGCTTTAGCGCGATGCCCGCCGGTTCGCCGGCGGCGGCGAGCGCGTCACCGACCCGGCCGCACACCGGATGCGCCATCGACACGTGTGCGACGCAGCCCGGCCCGAAGAAGCTCTTTTCCCGCGCAAAGGTGCGATCGATGAACTGGTCGACCAGCACAAAATCGCCGGGCGCGAGATCTTCGCGCAGGCTGCCGACCGCGGACAGCGAAATGATGTCGGTGACGCCGCAGCGCTTCAGTGCGTCGATATTGGCGCGGAAATTGATGCCCGACGGCGGCAGAGGATGGCCGCGCCCATGCCGCGGCAGAAACACGACCGGTTGGCCGTCTAGCCGGCCAAAGCAGAATTCGTCGGAGGGATCGCCAAACGGGCTCGCGACCCGTCGCCACGTGACGTCGGTGAGCCCGTCGATCTCATAGAGCCCACTCCCGCCAATAATGCCGACGACAGTGTTTGTCATCGGACGATCCTAGCAGATCGCGAGGTGTCTAGTCGTCGTCGCCCGCTTGCGTCGCGGCTTGGCCGTGACCGCCGCCGCCATGGCCGTGCAGGCTCGCCCAGACCCGGCGCTTCGCCGCATAGAAGATGCCGGCGGCGATCACCAGGAACAGGATCACCTTGGCGCCCATGCGGTGCCGCTCGTTGAGGTTCGGTTCGGCCGCCCAGGAGAGGAACGTCGCCACGTCATGCGCCATCTGCGCCACCGTTGCCTTGGTGGTGTCGGCGTAAGTGAGCTGGCCGTCCGCTTGCAGCGGCGGCGGCATCGCGATCTGGTGGCCGGGAAAGTATTCGTTGTAGTTCATCCCCGGCTGCATCTTGAAGTCGGCCGGCGCCTGCTTGAACCCGGTCAGGATCCCGTAGACGTAGTCGGGGCCGCCCTCGCGCGCCTTGACGATCAGCGACAGATCGGGTGGCAGCGCCCCGTTATTGGCTGCGCGCGCGGCGTTGTCGTTGGCGAATGGGCCGGGGATCGGATCGGACGGCTTGGCCGGGCGCTGGTACATATCGCCCTGATCGTTGGGGCCGTCGGTGACCTGGTATTGGGCGGCAAGCCCCTTCACCTGGTCTTCGCTGTAACCGATCTCGGCCAGGTCGCGGAAGGCGAGATGCTTGACCTGGTGACAGGCCGAGCAGACCTCTTTGTAGACCTGGAAGCCGCGCTGCAGCGCCGCCTCGTCATAGGTACCGAAGACGCCCTCGAACGACCATTCCTGGTGCGGCAGCGTGGGCGTCTCGGCTTCCTGAGCCTGGGCGATGCCCGCGGCGCCCATGGCGAGCGCCACGGTGGCAGCCACGGCGAAAGCTAACTTCTGCATGTCAGTTTCCCCCGCCCACAGCCGCCGGCCCAAGCACCGCCGCGCCGATGCTGTTTGGCAGCGGCCGCGGCCGCTCGAGCTTGCCGAGCAGCGGGAACAGGATCAGGAAATGGAAGAAATAATAGGCTGTGGCGATCTGGCCGATGATGACGGTCGTGCCCGCCGGCGGATGCGCGCCGACATAGCCGAGAGTGAAAACGTCGATCACCAGGAGCCAGAAGATCTTTTTGTAGATCGGCCGGAACCGCGCGCTGCGCACCCGCGACGTGTCGAGCCATGGCAGCAGAAAAAGCACGATGATCGACGAGAACATCAGCGTGACGCCGATCAGCTTGCTGGGGATGCCCAGTACGTCAAATGTCATCGACCGCAGGATCGCGTAGAACGGCAGGAAGTACCATTCGGGCACGATATCGGGCGGCGTCTGCAGCGGGTTCGCCGGGATGTAGTTTTGCGGGTCGCCAAGCGCGTTCGGCAGATAGAAGATGAAGATCGAGAAGAAGATCAGAAACACCATCAGGCCGAACATGTCCTTGACGGTGTAGTACGGGTGGAACGGGATCGAATCCTGCGGCCCCTTGCTGTCGATGCCGAGCGGGTTGTTCGAGCCATGCGTGTGCAGCGCGACGAGGTGCAGCCCGACCACCGCGACGATGATGAACGGCAGCAGATAGTGCAGCGAGAAGAAGCGGTTGAGGGTTGGGTTGCCGACGGTGAACCCGCCCCACAGCAAGGTCACGATCTTTGAGCCGAACACCGGGATCGCCGAGAACAGATTGGTGATCACGGTCGCGCCCCAGAAGCTCATCTGGCCCCAGGGCAGCACATAGCCCATGAACGCCGTCGCCATCATCAAGAGCAGGATGATGACCCCGAGCATCCACAACAGCTCGCGCGGGTACTTGTACGAGCCGTAATAGAGCCCGCGGAAAATGTGGATATAGACGATCATGAAGAACATCGACGCGCCGTTCATATGGATATAGCGGAGGAGCCACCCATAATTGACGTCGCGCATGATGCGCTCGACCGAATCGAACGCCATCCCCGCGTTGGGCGTGTAATGCATCGCCAGCACGATGCCGCTGACGATCATGATCACCAGCATGATCCCGGCAAGCGAGCCGAAATTCCACCAGTAGTTCAGGTTGCGTGGTGTCGGGTACTCGTAGAGCTCGTGCTCCATCTGAGCGACAAACGGCAGCCGATAGTCGATCCATCGGATGATCCGGCTTGTCCGGCCGGTTCCGGTTACGGGCATGGCGTGTCCTAACCGATCGTGATCTTGGTGTCGGAGGTGAATTTGTACGGCGGTACCAGCA
>Ga0210398_10004285_pt1 | contig 13428 bp, 10 predicted proteins | sample IncBWC4OmetaG_FD_161047 | JGI IMG/M metagenome (GOLD analysis project Ga0210398, IMG submission 161047) | Forest soil microbial communities from Barre Woods Harvard Forest LTER site, Petersham, Massachusetts, United States - Inc-BW-C-4-O | ecosystem: Environmental > Terrestrial > Soil >... | reverse complement strand
GGGCTCGTTCATGCCGGCGCCGATCTATTTCGCGCACAAGATTCTCAAGGTGCTGTCGGAAAAGCGCCGCGCCAAGCAATTGTTCGACTTGCAGCCGGACGCCAAGAGCCAGGTGACCGTGCAATACGTCGACGGCAAGCCGATCGGCTGCACCAAGGTCGTGGTCTCGACACAGCACAATGCGCAGAACCGCAACGGCAAGAAATACACGCCCGGCATGGTCAAGGATTTGATCGGCGACGCCGTGGCGTCGGCGCTGCCAAAGGGCTGGATGCCGAAGAAGGACTCCGACTTCCTGGTCAATCCCACCGGCAACTTCGTCGTCGGCGGCCCCGACGGCGATTGCGGCCTGACCGGGCGCAAGATCATCGTCGACACTTATGGCGGCTATGCGCCCCACGGCGGCGGCGCGTTCTCCGGCAAGGATCCGACCAAGGTCGACCGTTCGGCAGCCTACGCGGCGCGTTATCTCGCCAAGAACGTGGTCGCGGCCGGCCTCGCCGAGCAGTGCACCATCCAGGTTGCCTACGCGATCGGCGTTGCCGATCCGATGTCGCTCTATGTCGACACCCACGGCACCGGCAAGGCGGACGAAAAAAAGCTCGCCAAGACGCTGCAGGAGATTTTTCCGCTGCGGCCGACCCATATCCGACGTGCACTCAAGCTCAACCGGCCTATCTATAAGCGCACCGCGGCTTACGGCCATTTCGGCCGCGCGCCGGAGAAAGACGGCGGCTTCTCCTGGGAGCGCACCGATCTCGCCGACGCCCTCAAGCGCGCGCTGCGCTGAGCACGCTTCACCGCTATAGTCATGGCCGCGACAAGCGCGGCTGTGACGATTCATGAGTCCGGAACAGCATCAGGACCGCGCCTTCTTCGGCCGGCGCAAAGGTCACAAGCTGCGCTCGCACCACGCGCGGCTCATCGACACGTTATTGCCGCGGCTCGCCATCGATCTCAGCCAGCCCGCTCCCGCACTCGGCACGCTGTTTCCCGTTCCGGTCGACGACACTCAGCTCGAGATCGGCTTTGGCGGCGGCGAATATTTGATCGCGCAGGCGCAAGCGCGGCCGCGCACCGGCTTCATCGGCGTCGAGCCCTTCGTCAACGGCATGGCCAAGGCGCTCGCGGCCATCGAAAGCGGCAGGCTGCAAAATATCCGGCTGCATTTCGACGACGCCGTGAGCTTGATGGCGTGGCTGCCGCAAAACTCCTTGGCGCGCATCGATCTGATTCATCCCGATCCATGGCCGAAGCGGCGGCATTGGAAGCGGCGCTTCGTGCAGGACGCGATGATATTGCGCCTGGCCCGCATCTTGCGGCCCGGCGGGGAATTCCGTTTCGTGACGGATATTGCCGATTATGCCGCCTGGACCTTGCAGCGTGTGCTGCGCTCGGCGGATTTCGAATGGACGGCGCAGTGTGCCGACGATTGGCGCAAGGCTTGGCCTGGCTTCATCAACACGCGCTACCACGCCAAGGCCGCGCGCGAAGAGCGCGCGTCATGCTTCCTGGTTTTTCGAAAAATTGAATGCAGCGGGCAAAACTAGCCGGCCTGCCGAACCTGCCAAAAGCGCACCACGCGCCGCGCCGTCGAGGCCGACAGCCGTTCATAATTGGCAAAGGCGGAATCGAGCCCGTGCGACGCGCTTTTCGCATCGGGCCGCAACGTGATGATCGCCTTCACCGTGGACCAGTTCAGGTCGATGGCCCGGCACAGGATCAGCACCGGATCGGGCCGCTTGCCGCCCATGAGCCGGTCGGCAACGTTGATCGGCACCTTGGCCAGCGTCGCCAGCGCGACCACTGTCTCTTCGAATTTGCTCTCGGCGCAGAACGCCGCCAGCCCCGCCTCGTTCAGCCTGCCGGCGCGATGGAGACTCAGCACGACGCGCTGCGCGGTGCCGTAATCGCGCGGACCGACGCGGGCGCCGACCTCCTTGGCGACCTTCGCCAGCACGCGGTAAATCTCCGCCTTGCCGCCGGCGGTCGCCGCAACAAGCAGACGATCGCGCACCACCGCGGTCGCTTTGGTCAGCAATTCGCGGAACATCGGCTCAGGGATATCGGGCCGCAAGCCGACCTTCTCGGCCAGGATGCCGTCGTCTTCGGCGCGCCTGACCAGGCTGACGAAGCCAGTTTGGGAAATCCGGGCACCGCGATTGTCGGCGACGCAGCGCACGACCTCGCGGTCGCCGCGCCGCACCAGCACATCGGTCACCGCCACGCCGAGCGCCGGGCGCGCCGAGATGGCCTGCAGGTGGGCCTGGCTTTTGGTTGTTGCAACACCGACAAGATCGGTTTCGCCAAGCCGCGGCGCATATTTGAGCACCGGGCCGGCGACGGCGATATCGTCGTCGTTGGCGAGCGTGCGCAGCACCTTGACCGGCGCGTTGCCGACCGGCGCGAGGTGGCGCGACAGTTCGGCACGCGCCTTGGTCTCGATCTCCTCGATCAGCAGGCCGAAGACGTCGTCGAACACGTCGACATGGGCGTCGCTATAGCTCTCGGCGCCGTCAAGAAAGAGAGCCGTGATGCGCTGCAGCGTGTCGACGCGCTTCGCGCGCGTGCCGCACCGGACGACGTCTTCAAGCTCGGGGATCAGGGAGACGGCCATTTCAGGGATCAGTAATCAGCAATCGGGGATCAAGACTTAAACTTCGACACATCCTTGATAACTGATTACTGATTACTGATCCCTGAAAGATTGATCCCTCAAAGGCCCTTGCAACGGCCTGTCAAAGCGCTATATTCCCAGTGTCCGTCAATGGATACCTCATAACCGAACGGTTTTGAGAGTGGGTTCCCCCGGGACCCGCTCTTTTTTGTTACCTGAAGGCCGGTCTGTTACCTGAGGCCAGGCGGCGCACTTGCAGGACGCATGTTGCAGGAATTCACGGCCCAAACGAGCATGAACGACGCGCCCACGAGCTTTGACGACACGAGTTTTGCCGACGAACCGCGGCTCATCACCGAGACGGGGCGCGCGGCGCGAGTTGCCGCCCTCGCCGAGCCGGTGCTTGCCGGGCTCGGCTATCGGTTGGTGCGGGTGCGCGTTTCCGGCGCCGCCGGCTGCACCGTCCAGATCATGGCCGAGCGGCCGGATGGCACCATGGAGATCGAGGACTGCCAGGCCGCATCGCGAGCGCTAGCGGCGGTGCTCGATGTCGCGGACCCGATTGAGGGCGCGTACCAGCTGGAGATTTCTTCGCCCGGCATCGACCGGCCGCTGGTGCGGCATTCGGATTTCGACCGTTATGCGGGCCATGTCGCCCAGGTGGAGATGACCGTGCCGGTTGACGGCCGGCGGCGCTTCCGCGGCCAGCTGCTCGGCACCGCGGGCGACGCCGCCCGTATCCGCCGCGGCGACGCGGCAGACGGCACCGACGACTTGTTGCGGATCGACGACATGATGGAAGCCAAGCTGGTGCTGACCGACGCGCTGATCTCGGAATCGTTGCGGCGGAGCAAGCACGGCAATCGCGATGCGCCCGAACCAGGCAACGGCAAGCACGCGCCGCATAAAGCATACAACCATCAAGCAAGACGAAAACACCGAGAAAACACTGAACATCAAACAAGACATCAACATCAAACAAGACCTCAACATCAAACAAGACCTGGCCACGCAGGGCCGGAACAAAATCAGCCTGCAGGCCAATTCAAGGGAGACTGACTTATGGCGACCGTAAGCGCCAACAAACTCGAACTTTTGCAGATCGCCGACGCGGTCGCGCGCGAAAAAGCCATCGATCGCAAGATCGTGCTCGGCGCCATGGAGGACGCGATCGCCAAGGCCGCCCGCTCGCGCTACGGCAGCGAGACCGAAGTGCGCGCCGAGATCGATCCCAAGAGCGGCGAGCTGCATCTGTCGCGCCACATGCTGGTGGTCGAGACGGTGGAAAATCCAGCGATGCAGATCAGTCTCGAAGACGCGCGCCGGCGCCATCCCGCGGCGCAGATCGGCGATACCATTGCCGACCCGCTGCCGCCGCTCGAATATGGCCGCATCGCCGCCCAATCGGCCAAGCAGGTGATCGTGCAGAAGGTGCGCGAGGCCGAGCGCGACCGGCAATATGACGAATACAAGGATCGCATCGGCGACATCGTCAACGGCATCGTCAAGCGCGTCGAGTACGGCAACGTGGTGGTCGATCTCGGCCGCGGCGAAGCGATCGTGCGGCGCGACGAGATGCTGCCGCGCGAGGTTTTCCGCAACGGCGACCGTATCCGCGCCTACATCTACGACGTGCGGCGCGAGCAGCGCGGGCCGCAGATTTTCCTGTCCCGCACCCATCCGCAATTCATGTCGAAGCTGTTCACGCAAGAAGTGCCGGAAATTTATGACGGCATCGTCGAGGTCAAGGCGGTGGCGCGCGATCCGGGCTCCCGCGCCAAGATCGCGGTGGTTTCGCGCGATTCATCGGTCGATCCGGTCGGCGCCTGCGTCGGCATGCGCGGCTCGCGCGTACAGGCGGTGGTCAACGAGCTTCAAGGCGAGAAAATCGACATCATTCCCTGGTCGCACGACATCGCGACCTTCGTCGTCAACGCCTTGGCGCCAGCCGAAGTCGCCAAGGTGGTGCTCGACGAGGAGCGCGAGCGCATCGAGGTGGTAGTGCCCGATCAGCAGCTGTCGCTCGCCATCGGCCGGCGCGGCCAGAACGTGCGGCTGGCGTCGCAGCTCACCGGTTGGGACATCGATATCCTCACCGAGCAGGAAGAGTCCGAACGCCGCCAGGCCGAGTTCGAAAACCGCACGCGGATGTTCATCGATTCGCTCAACGTCGACGAAGTCATCGGCCAACTGCTGGCGTCGGAAGGATTCAATTCGGTCGAAGAGCTGGCGATGGTCGACGTCAAGGAAATCGCCAACATCGAGGGCTTTGACGAGGACACCGCGGCCGAGTTGCAAAATCGTGCCAGCGAATATTTGGCCAAGATCGAGGCCGAGCTCGATGCCAAGCGCGTCGAGCTTGGTGTCGAGGACGCGCTCAAGGACATCCCGGGCGTCACCACCGCCATGCTGGTCCGCTTCGGCGAGAACGGCATCAAGACGGTCGAGGACTTGGCCGGCTGCGCCACCGACGATCTCGCCGGCTGGACCGAACGCAAGGACGGCGAGTCAAAGCGCGAGCCCGGCATCCTCGACGGCTTCGAAATGACCCGCGAGGACGCCGAAGCGATCATCATGCAGGCGCGGCTGAAGGCCGGCTGGGTCACCGAGGCCGATCTGGCGCCGCCGCCCGTCGCGGAAGTGCCCGCCGTCGAGGCACAGCCATAGGGACGCCGCCCACGCATGATCGCATCGTCCCCCGATATCGATCTCGATGCCGGACCGCGAGCGCAAGAGCTCGAACGGATGTGCGTGGCAACACGCACGGTGAGGCCGCTCGCCGACATGATCCGTTTCGTCATCGGACCCGATGGCGAGGCGGTTCCGGATCTCAAACGCAAACTGCCCGGGCGCGGCGTCTGGGTTACGGCTACGCAGGATGCGCTATCCGACGCGGTCAAGCGCAAGGCGCTCGCCCGTGGTTTCAAGCGCGAGGTTCGCCTGCCGGCGGACCTGGTCGTCCGCACCGGGCAGCTGCTCGAACGTTCCGCCCTCGATGTACTCGCCATGGCGGGCAAAGCAGGGCTGGTCGCAACCGGATTCACCAGGGTCGAGGCGGCTTTAGCCCAGGAGAAGGTTATCGCCCTCCTTCATGCGGCCGAGGCCGCTGCCGACGGCATCCGCAAGCTCGATGCGGCGTGGCGGCGACGGCCGGAGCGCGGCCCGGTCGTTACGATCGGCCTCCTGACCTCGGCACAATTGGATTTGGCATTAGGGCGCCCAAATGTGATACATGCAGCCCTGCTTGCCGGGCCCTCGAGCGACACGTTTTTGGCGCGATTGCGGCGCCTTGAGCGGTTTCGCAGCGGCGAGCCGAGCCGGCCCGGGAAATCGACGCGTTTAGAAATGGATACGGATGACCGAGACGAACAAGAATAGCGGTGACAAGCTGAGCGTAAGCTCGACGAAGACGCTGACGCTCAAGCGCGGCGGCGTCGAGCAGGGCGTCGTGCGCCAAAGCTTCAGCCATGGCCGCAGCAAGGCCGTCGTCGTCGAAAAGGTCAAACGCCGCATCGGCCCGGCCGAGGGCAAAGCGGAGCCCGTGGCTCCCGAACGGAGCGCAACACCGAAACAAGCCGCCGCGCCCGCGAGCGCAAGAGCGCCGGCGACGGCAACTCCGGCTGCCCCCGCCGCGGCGCCGAAAACCTCCGGCGTCGTGCTGCGCACCCTCACCGAGGAGGAGCGCAGCGCCCGCGCCCAGGCGCTCGCCGGCGCTCAGCTACGCGAACACGAAGAGCGCTCGCGCGCCGAGCAAGATGCCCTCGTTCGCCGCACCCGCGAGGAAGCCGATCGCGCCGAGCGGGCGGCTTCGGAAGCCCGCAAGCTCAACGAAGAAAGCCGCCGCAAGCACGACGAGGAAACCAAGCGCAAGGCCGACGAGGTCGCCAAGAAGCGCTTCGGCACCGATGCAACCACGGCAGCAAAGCCTGGCGCGCGTCCCGCGCTCGAGGCGGACGAGGACGAAGCGCCCCGTCCCCGCCGCGGCGGCGTGGCGGTGCGCCCGGCACCGGCGCCGAAGCCGACACGCAGTGTCGGCGAAAAGCGCCGTGGCCGCCTCACCGTCGTGACCGCGTTGACCGCCGACGAGGTGCGCGAGCGCTCGGTCGCCTCGTTCCGCCGCCGCGTCCAGCGCATCAGCGGCCACCGCGACAACGAGCCCAAGGAAAAGATCGCCCGCGAAGTGACGCTGCCCGAGACCATCACCATCCAGGAACTGGCCAACCGCATGGCCGAACGCTCCGTCGACGTGGTGCGCATCCTGATGCAGCAGGGTCACATGGCGAAGATCACCGATACGATCGACGCCGATACCGCCCAGCTCATCGCCGAAGAACTCGGCCACACGGTGCGCCGCGTCTCCGAGTCCGACGTCGAAGAAGGCATGTTCGATACGCCCGATGACGCGGCGAACCTGCAGTCGCGCGCGCCGGTGGTCACCATCATGGGCCACGTCGATCACGGCAAGACGTCGCTGCTCGACGCCATCCGCTCGACCGAGGTCGCGGCCGGCGAAGCCGGCGGCATCACCCAGCATATCGGCGCCTATCAGGTGACGTCGCCGTCGGGCGGCCGCATCACCTTCATCGACACGCCCGGCCACGCCGCGTTCACGGCGATGCGCGCCCGCGGCGCCAAGATCACCGATATCGTGGTGCTGGTCGTTGCCGCCGACGACGGCGTCATGCCGCAAACGGTGGAAGCGATCCACCACGCCAAGGCGGCGAAGGTGCCGATCATCGTCGCCATCAACAAGATCGACAAACCCGACGCCAAGCCCGAACGCGTGCGCACCGAATTGCTGCAGCATGAAATCCAGGTCGAGTCGCTCGGCGGCGATACCCTGGAGATCGAAGTCTCGGCCAAAGCAAAAACCAATCTCGACAAGCTGCTCGACATGATCGCGCTGCAGGCCGAAGTGCTCGAACTGCGAGCCAATCCGAACCGCCCGGCCGAGGGCACGGTGATCGAAGCGCGGCTCGATCGCGGCCGCGGCCCGGTGGCAACGGTTCTAGTGCAACGCGGCACGCTCAAGCAGGGCGACATCGTCGTCGCCGGCTCCGAATGGGGCCGCGTGCGCGCGCTGATGTCCGATACCGGCCATTCCGTGGTCGCCGCCGGTCCGTCGATGCCGGTCGAGGTGCTGGGCTTCAACGGCACGCCCGAAGCCAGCGACCGGCTGGCGGTTGTCGATACCGAGTCCCGCGCCCGCGAGATCACCGATTATCGCGTCCGGCAAAAACGCGAAAAAATGGCGGCACGGCAAACCGGCATGCGCGGTTCGCTCGAGCAGATGATGAGTCAGCTCAAGACCACCGGCCGCAAGGAATTTCCGCTGGTGATCAAGGGCGACGTGCAAGGCTCGATCGAGGCCATCGTCGGCGCGCTGGATAAAATGTCCACCGATGAAGTGCTCGCGCGGGTGATTTATTCCGGCGCCGGCGGCATTACCGAATCCGACATCACGCTGGCGGAAGCCTCGGGCGCCGCCGTGATCGGCTTCAACGTTCGCGCCCACAAGGAGGCGCGCGAGGCCGCCGAGCAGGCCGGCGTCGAAATCCGCTACTACGACATCATCTACGCCCTGGTCGACGACGTGAAGAAGGCGATGTCGGGCCTGTTGGCGCCGACGCTGCGCGAGACCATGCTCGGCAACGCCGTCATTCTCGAAATCTTCAAGGTCTCGAAGGTCGGCAGCGTCGCCGGCTGCCGCGTCACCGACGGCGTCGTCGAGCGCGGCGCCAATGTCCGGCTGATCCGCGACAGCGTGGTCGTGCATCAGGGCAAGTTGTCGCAACTCAAGCGCTTCAAGGATGACGCGCGCGAAGTCGTCGCCGGCCAGGAATGCGGCATGGCTTTCGAAAACTACCAGGATATGAAGGCCGGCGACATTATCGAGTGTTACCGCGTGGAGAGCGTGCAGCGGTCGCTGTAACCGTCGTGGCCGAATTTATTTCGGCCGCCCACGTTTCGATTGCCAACAACATTTCAAGATGTGACTGCGCGGTTCAAGCCCGGCAGCACGACCAAATAGAAAGACAATGCCCCGTCATCAACGCAACGATCAGGCAAGCGGCGGCTCGCAGCGCCAGCTTCGCGTCGGCGAGCTGATCCGCCACGAGCTCGCCGACATGCTCACGCGCGGCGACATCCACGACCCGGTGATCCAAGCGCACCTGATCACCGTGCCCGAGGTGCGCATGACCGCCGACCTGCGGTTGGCGACGATCTACGTCATGCCGCTCGGCGGCCGCAACGTCGAAGCGGTGATCGCCGCGCTGGACCGCAACAAGCGCTATGTGCGCGGCGAGATCGCGCGCCGCGTTAACCTAAAATTCGCACCTGAAATTCGATTCCGCGCCGACGAGCGATTCGACGAAGCAGAACGGATCGAGAAGCTTTTGCGAACACCTGCAGTCCAACGCGACCTCGACGGCGAGAAGGACGAATAATGTCCGGCCAGACATTCATTCCGCTCCCCGATTCGCCGCCGCAGGACGGCAGCGAGCCGTCCCAACAAGGGCCGAAGCAGCAAAAATTCAAGAAACGCGACGTGCACGGCTGGATCGTGCTCGACAAGCCGATCGGCATGACCTCGACCCACGCCGTGGCGGTCATCAAACGCCTGTTCTCGGCCAAGCGCGCCGGTCACGCCGGCACGCTCGATCCGCTGGCTTCGGGATGCCTGCCGATCGCGCTCGGGGAAGCGACCAAGACGGTGCCATTCGTGGTCGATAGTCGCAAAACCTATCTGTTTACCGTGCGCTGGGGCGAGGAACGCGACACCGACGATGCCGAGGGGCGCGTCGTCGCAACCAGTGAAAACCGGCCCGATGCCGCCGCGATCATGGCCGAGCTACCCCGCTTCACCGGCACGATCCAGCAGGTGCCGCCGCGCTTTTCGGCGGTCAAAATCGATGGCGAGCGGGCCTACGATTTGGCGCGCGACGGCGAGACCGTCGAGCTTGCACCGCGATCCGTGACGATTCACCGGCTGGAACTCGTCCAAACGCCCGATCCCGACCACGCCATGTTTGCGGCCGAATGCGGCAAAGGCACCTATGTCCGCTCGCTGGCGCGCGATCTGGGCCGCCTGTTGGGCGTATTCGGCCACGTCTCGGCGCTGCGCCGCGGCCGGGTCGGGCCGTTTGGCGAAACCGACATGATTTCGCTGGAACCCCTGGAATCTTTGTGCCATAGAGCAGCCGCTGGCGAGGGACACCTCGCTGACGTGCTCCTGCCGATTGAGACCGCGCTGGACGACATCCCGGCGCTGGCCGTAAGCCCGGCAGACGCGGCAAGGCTCGCAAGAGGCCAAGCCGTCTTGTTGCGCGGACGGGATGCCACCATCTTCCGCGGTATGGTCCAGGTCGCTTCGAGCGGCCAGCTCGTGGCCATTGCCGAGGTTGATCGCGGTGAAATCATTCCCCGACGCGTATTTAATTTAGCCGGCGTGACAGGTCGCGCCGTAAGAAAAAGAGGTTAGTGACGATGTCGACTACGACCGCGCGTAAGGCGGAAGTCATTAAGACTTACGCCCTCAAGGCCAATGACACCGGTTCGCCCGAAGTTCAGGTTGCGCTGCTTTCGGAGCGGATCAACAGCCTGACCGATCACTTCAAGTCGCACATCAAGGATAACCACTCGCGGCGGGGCTTGCTCAAGCTCGTGTCGCAGCGGCGCCAGATCCTCGACTACCTGCGGCGTACCAATGAAGGGCGTTACAAGGAGTTGATTGAGCGGCTGGGTATTCGCCGCTGAAAAGTTTGCGCGCGGGATAACTCGCGCGTTTCGTGGCGGATCGCAAAATGCTTCCGCCGTTTGCCCGGCAGCCAAGGGCTGCCGATTAGAAGCGACGGGCCGATGCCCGTCCGCATCACTGGAAGGCCCGATGGCCATGGCAGGATCGCCGGATGCTGGTTCGATTCGCAAAGGCTTTGCGAACGACAGCCTCTCGCCGTCTTGCTCATGGCTTTCGCGCAATCCCGAAAACCATGAAAGACAATCGCAATGTTCGATATACACCGTGTCCAACTTGACTGGGGTGGCCGCAACCTAACGCTGGAAACCGGCAGGATCGCGCGTCAAGCCGACGGAGCCGTGCTCGCCACTTATGGCGAGACCAGCGTGCTCGCCGCAGTCGTCGCCGCCAAGCAGCCGAAGGAAGGCATCGATTTCCTCCCGCTGACCGTCAACTACACCGAGAAATATTACGCAGCCGGCCGGATTCCCGGCGGCTATTTCAAGCGCGAGCGCGGTCCGACCGAAAAGGACACGCTGACGTCGCGCCTCATCGACCGCCCGATCCGTCCGCTGTTCGCCGACGGCTGGCGCTGCGATACGCAGGTGACCATCACCGTGCTGTCGCACGACCAGGAGAACGATCCCGACATCGTCGCCATGGTCGCGGCGTCCGCGGCGCTGACGCTGTCCGGCGCCCCGTTCATGGGACCGATCGGCGGCGCCCGCGTCGGCTTCATCAACAACGAATACGTGCTCAATCCCACCCTCGACGAGATGAAGGAGAGCCAGCTCGATCTCGTCATTGCCGGCACGCAAGACGCAGTGATGATGGTGGAGTCGGAAGCCAAAGAGCTGTCCGAGGAGATCATGCTCGGCGCGGTGATGTTCGGCCACCGGCATTTCCAGCCGGTGATCGGGGCGATCATCAAGCTCGCCGAGAAAGCCGCAAAAGAGCCGCGCGAGCTCATCGTCGCCGACAACAAGGCGCTGGAAAAGGAAATCCTCGGCATCGCCGAGAAGGACCTGCGTACCGCCTACGCGATCGTGCGCAAGCAGGATCGCCAGGATGCCGTCGCCGCCGTCAAACAGAAGGTGATGGCGCATTTCTTCCCGGAAGGCGGCGAACCGACTTACGACAAGCAGGCGGTCGCCGGCGTGTTCAAGGAGCTCGAAGCCAAGATCGTACGCTGGAATATCCTCGACACCGGCAAGCGCATCGACGGCCGCGACGTCAAGACCGTACGTCAGATCGTGGCGGAAGTCGGCGTGCTGCCGCGAACCCACGGGTCGGCGCTGTTCACCCGCGGCGAGACCCAGGCCTTGGTGGTCGCCACGCTCGGCACGTCGGAGGACGAGCAGTTCATCGACGCGCTGCAGGGGACGTATAAAGAGACGTTCCTGCTGCACTACAACTTCCCGCATTATTCGGTCGGCGAAACCGGCCGCACCGGCGCACCGGGCCGTCGCGAGATCGGCCACGGCAAGCTCGCCTGGCGCGCGATCCACCCGATGTTGCCGGCGAAGGAAGAATTCCCTTACACCATCCGCATCGTCTCCGAGATCACGGAGTCGAACGGCTCGTCATCGATGGCGACGGTGTGCGGCTCCTCGCTGGCGCTGATGGATGCCGGCGTGCCGCTGAAGCGGCCGACCGCGGGCATCGCCATGGGCCTCATTCTCGAGGACAAGCGCTTTGCCGTGCTCTCCGACATCCTCGGCGACGAGGATCATCTCGGCGACATGGACTTCAAGGTCGCCGGCACCGAAGGCGGCGTCACCTCGCTGCAAATGGACATCAAGATTGCCGGCATCACCGAGGAGATCATGAAGGTCGCTTTGGCCCAAGCCAAGGACGGCCGGCTGCATATCTTAAGCGAAATGTCGAAAGCCTTGACCAGCGCCCGCGCCGAGCTCGGCGAATACGCACCCCGCATCGAGACGTTCAAGATCCCGACCGACAAGATCCGCGAAGTGATCGGCACCGGCGGCAAGGTGATCCGCGAGATCGTCGAAAAGACCGGCGCCAAGATCAACATCGAGGACGACGGCACGGTGAAAGTGGCGTCCGCCAACGGCGAGCAGATCAAGGCGGCGATCAACTGGATCAAGTCGATCGCGTCGGAGCCCGAGGTCGGCCACATCTATGACGGCACCGTCGTCAAGGTCATGGACTTCGGCGCCTTCGTGAACTTCTTCGGCGCCAAGGACGGCCTCGTCCACATCAGCCAGTTGGCGCAGCGGCGGGTGCAGAAGACCTCCGACGTCGTCAAGGAAGGCGACAAGGTCAAGGTCAAGCTCTTGGGCTTCGACGAACGCGGCAAGACGCGGCTGTCGATGAAAGTCGTCGATCAGGAGACCGGCGAGGACCTGGAAGCCAAGCAGAAAGCCGAGGGCGAGCCGCAACGCGAGGCTGCCGCGAGCGGTGCGGCGGAATAGCCGCTAGATCTGTTGCTGAAAGTCATTCGCAGAGGCGGCCGCGAGGCCGCCTTTGTCGTTTTGCGTCAGTCAACCACCGCGACGTGATCGCTCATTGCCGGAGCAGTGCGCGGCTTGCGCATCAACAACAGCAAAAACACTGGCGGCAGCGCGACCAGCAGCATCAGCTTGAAATCGTTCATATAGGCGATGATCGTAGCCTGCCGCGTAATCTCGGCATTGAGGTTGCTTAAGCCGGCACTGGTGGCGCTGTTCCAGAACAGATAGGCGCTCCCGGTTTGCAGCGCGTGATTGAACGGCGTCACGCGCTCGGCAATCTGCGCATGCATGATTTGCGTATTCTGCGCCAATAGGAAAGACGCGACCGAAACGCCGATGGAAGAGCCGACATTGCGCACCAGGCTGAACAGCGATGTGCCGTCGGTGCGCAGATCCGCCGGCAGCGTCGAGAACGCAATCACCTGCAGCGGCGTGAACACGAGGCCGAGGCCGGCGCCTTGCAGCATGGTGGTGTAGGCGAGGGACCAGGCATCGATATCCGGGGTCCAGCCCACCATCTCGCGCGCCGATTCCGCCATCATGACGAAGCCGACGAGCATCATGAGCCGCGGATCCATGCGATTGGCCAAGCGGCC
>Ga0210398_10004284_pt1 | contig 13428 bp, 8 predicted proteins | sample IncBWC4OmetaG_FD_161047 | JGI IMG/M metagenome (GOLD analysis project Ga0210398, IMG submission 161047) | Forest soil microbial communities from Barre Woods Harvard Forest LTER site, Petersham, Massachusetts, United States - Inc-BW-C-4-O | ecosystem: Environmental > Terrestrial > Soil >... | reverse complement strand
CCGCGCCTGAAGGGTCAGCCGGATTTGCTCGCGCGCTTCCGTTTCGTTCCCTTCCGCTGCCAGCCGAAACATCCGATCGACGGCATCCCAGAATTGCGCCACGGATTGCGCGAGATAATTCCGCTGTTCGGCCGTGCGATTCGCCCCCGCCAATTGTTCTTCGAGGCCGAGTGCTACATCCAGATCCTCGCGAATCCGTTTGAATTGCGCCGACCACGCCGTCAGGGGGTAGGGCTCGCTAGCGTCCAGCATGTCTCGCATCGCCAGCCCCACGGAATTCAAATCGTTCTGCACGCGCAAAAGCTCGAGCGAATCTCTACGGTTGCGATCGACCAGTTCGCTCTGCAATTTGCGCAAACCCGAAAGTTGCACGGTAATGTAAAACGAATACGCCACCACAGCCGCGAGCGTGATGATCAGCCCGAGGAGAAGCCCGGTCGTCGGCGAACGTTCGGCAGGCATATGCACCGAGAGAGGATACCTCAGGCAGCCGCTTGGCGGCGCACGAGGAGCAGCAGGCACATCATCGTGACAGCGGAGGCTAGCGGGACGAGCAACCCAATACGCAAGCCACCCGCGTGCGCAGAGACAAATCCCACAAACCACGGGGCGGCAGCGGACCCGAGCGACGACATGGAAAACATCAGACTGCCGAGTCTCGCCGCTCTGGCCCCGAACCAGCGCGAAAGCCATGCAATGTAAACTGGAAAAATCGCCGCGCAGCCCAGACCAGCGAGGGCCGCACTCGCGAAAGCAATTTTTTGCGTCTCGGCCAGGACGAACACCGTGTTTCCGATGATGACCAAGATCAGCGCGGCAATCACCAGGCGATATTCATGGACGCGAGCAAGAACAAACGGCGCGGACGCCCGGCCGGCCAAGAGTCCGCCATAGAAAAACATGGGAGCGAGTGTGGCGATTCCTTCCCCTCCGCCGGCGAGACGCTTCGCATACGCAGCCGCCCAGCTACCCAGGCTGACTTCCACTCCCACGTACAAGAAAAACAGCGCGGCCAGCGTGAGCGTGGTCCCCAGGCCTACGCTGGCCGTCGCCGCAGTTGTTGTGGAACTAGTTGCTGCATGCTTTGCTTCGGGAAACCTCGCAAAGAGAAATGAAAATGCCAGCAGGCCGCCGAATCCGGCGAAGATGATCAGAATTTGCGGAAGAAACCCGTTCTTCAGCGCAAGCAAAACCAGGGGCGAACAAGAAACGGCTCCAGCTCCCCACGCGAAATTAACCAGGCTCACAAGCGAAGCGCTGCGCGCGCCCCCGATTTCTGCCACCGCGAGATTCGTCGGAGGCACGACCAGGCCATAGCCAATTCCGAGAGCCCCCAAGGCCAAGTGGACAATAGCCATCGAGGGAGTGTTGACCGTCGCGAGACCCCCTCCGACCATCAGATAACCGAGAACGAGAGAGGTGCGGGCACCGAAGTAATGGGTGATCAGACTCGACAACCAAACGCCCGCGAGCGAACCAGAAAACTCGACGGCCAACAAAACACCGGCTTCGGAATCGTTGAGCGACCAGCGCGCAATGAACTGCGGCATCATCGGGCCGGTGAGTGTGATCTCAATGCCGGTCAGGACGAATCCGGCGAAAAGCAGCACCAGCAAGTAGCGCCGGCGTGCTCGGACGTTGATGGCGATGGCTTCGGTGCTCACTGGTTATCAACCATTTTGCAGGACGGCGACCCTCGGAGCAACCCAACGTTTCTTGCCGTCTTCCTTGGACGTGCGCAAAATTTAATCCTTCCAATCTCAAATCTTGATATTTCCAATCTCCGACCTCCGATTGCAAAACGTAGCCCTCTTCGTTTGGCGATGCGATAGTATGGAGCGCCTTTTGGGATACGTTATGAGCGCTCCTGGTACGCTTTTATGAGCGATTCTTGGATGCTTCGATGATCGATGTTGGTCTCATCGGATTTGGACTTGCCGGCCGCTCTTTTCACGCGCCGGTGATTCGCGCTGTTCCCGGATTGCGGCTGGCCACAATTCTCGAGCGCAGCGGCAACGCCGCCGCCGCGCAATATCCCGATGTCCCGATCGTCCGCACGCTCGATGAACTTCTCGCCAGCAAAGAAATTCGCCTCGTTGTCATCGCGACCCCCAATGATTCACACTTCCCGCTCGCCGAGCAATGTCTCGCGGCGGGACGCGATGTGCTCGTTGACAAGCCCTTCACGGCTACGCTTCGCGAGGCCATCGCGCTCGTTGACTTTGCGAAGCAACAGGGCCGGCTGCTCACCGTTTACCAGAATCGCCGTTACGACGGCGATTTTCAGGCCATCCTCGAACTCGTTGCGAGCGGCGCGCTGGGGCGCATCGTTCGCTTTGAATCGAACTATGATCGCTTTCGACCACAACTCCGGCCCGGCGCTTGGCGCGAGCGCATCGGGCCCGGTAGCGGGATCTTTTTTGATCTTGCGCCCCACCTCATCGACCACGCGCTTTTGCTTTTCGGTTTGCCCGAAGCGCTGACGGCCGATATTCGCATCGAGCGCCAAGGCGCCGTTGCGGATGATGCGTTCGACCTCGCGTTTCACTATCCCCGCGGTCTGCGCGCGGATTTGCGTTCCTCCATTTTGGCCGCCGCGACTCGTCCTCGTTTCCTTTTGCATGGAACGCAAGGCGCGTTCGTCAAACAATCCTTCGATCCGCAAGAAGGCAACCTGCGTCGCGGCTACCTTCCCACGGACACGGCGTGGGGCGCAGAGCCGGAAGAGAATGGGGGCCTCTTGACCCTTGCTCTGAACGGCGCGCTCACCGAGCGCCGGGTTCCCTCGGCAAACTGCGACTATCGCGACTTCTACGCCAATTTGCGCGATGCCATGCTTGGCAAAGCCAAGCTGGCGGTAAGTCCCGAGTGGGCGCTCGAGGTGATGCGCCTGCTCGAATTGGCGCGCCAGAGCAGCCATGAACGCCGAACCGTTTCTGTGCCCGTCTTGAATTGAGCAGCTGTTGCCCGCGGCCCGCCGTAGATGTCCACATTTCGGAATGTAACTCGCGGCCCTCGCGTATACTCTAATTTCGTGAGAGCGGAGAGGAGGGCTACTGTGGCCACGGTCATTGATCTGGCACCCTCGATATTATCTGCCAACTTCGCGCAATTGGGCGCCGAGGCGAAAGCTGCGCTCGATGGCGGCGGCACGGTCCTGCATCTGGACGTGATGGACGGTCACTTCGTGCCGAACATCACCATCGGGCCGCCTGTGATTGCCTCGCTGCGCAAGACCATTCCGGGCGCCACGTTCGATTGTCATTTGATGATCGAAAATGCGGATGAGTTCATTCCGGCATTTGCCGAAGCAGGCGCGAACTGGATTTCCGTTCATCAGGAAGCGTGTGTCCATCTGGACCGCACCCTCCATCTGATTGCGTCGCATGGCTGCAAGCCGGGAGTGGTGATTAATCCGGCCACTCCGGTGCACATGCTGGATGAAGTCCTGGACATCGTGCACCACGTTTTGGTCATGTCCGTGAATCCTGGATTTGGCGCTCAGCATTTTATTCCCAACTCGCTCAAGAAAGTGGAAACGCTTGCGCACATTCGCGATTCTCGCGGTCTGGGATTCCGCATCGAAATCGATGGCGGCGTGGCGCTCGATACCGTCGGCGACATCGTTCGCGCCGGTGCGGAAATTCTTGTTGCGGGCAATGCGGTCTTCAGCCATGGCGATATTCGCGAGAACGCCCTAACGCTGCTCGAAGCGGCGCGTTCGGCTGCAGCCATGAAGGCCTCGCCGCGCCTCCGCCGAGCTTCTACTGCTCTTCGTAGTTCCAAGTCAGACCGCCATCGACGACAAACGTAGTTCCCGTCACGTAGCTGGATTCTTCGGATGCCAGGAATGCGGCGATGGACGCGACATCTTCCGGTTTTCCGAGACGGCGAAGCGGGATATTTTCCAGTAAACCCTTCAGTTTCACCGGATCGTTCAGCAGATTCTTGTTGATGGGCGTTTCGATCGCGCCTGGGGCGATGTTGTTGATGGTGATGCCGAGTGGAGCAAGCTCGATGGATAGATTGCGGGTGATCATTTTCAGGCCACCCTTGCTGGCGCAGTAGGAAGAAAAATGCGGGAAGGGAAGCTCTTCGTGAACCGAGCTGATGTTGATGATTTTTCCCGGACGCTTGGCCTCCATCAGATAACGGACGGTCGCCTGCGTCACGAAAAACAAGCCCTTCAAATTCACATTTAGCACAAAGTCGTAATCGGCCTCGGTCACATCCCAAAAATTGGCGCGCTTTTCGACGCCGGCGTTGTTCACCAGAATATCCAGCTCGCCGAGCTGCGAAACTGTTTCGGAGATGAACCGTTGGCCGTCCGCCAGCTTCGAGACGTCCGCCTGAATGGCCACGGCAGCTCCGCCGCCGCTGCGCAGTCCTTCGACGACGCGTTCGGTGCCTGGTTTGTCCGAAAGGTAGCAGATCGAGACGGCGGCGCCTTCCTGGATGAACCGCTGAGCGATTCCCAAGCCGATCCCCTGGTTTCCGCCAGTGATGGCTGCTACTTTACCTTCCAAGCGTTTTGACACGGCTCCCTCCTTTGCTTTCAAAAGGTCAATTCCGAAACGGAACGCCATAAGCGCAACAATTGGATGTTTCTGGCCCATTCTGGGTACAGGAGAAAAGAACGGCGCTCGGGGTCCCCCGGCCCGCGGTTTTCACGTACGTGCGCCCGGCACGCTCTCTCGGGTTATAGATCCGGCGCGATAAACCACTGTGCCGCGGGTCACGTGTAATGGGCAGAATTGAGGTGTGCTCAGTTGAGAGAGTCGGGCGAAGGTCCCGCTCGCTCCTGTTGTCGAGAATGACGGGGCGGCCCGTCTCTCCCGCTAGGATATGGCCGTGGAGTGGCGAGCCCTGCGATTTCCATAGAGCAAGCACGATTTGAGCAGACCTAGTGCGGCACAAAGTAGCAGCAGCGTTGATGGCTCCGGAACGGGAGCCACGCCGGAAGGGCTTACGGTGGCGGAGTAGGCAGAGTAAGCGAGGTCGCTGCCTTGGACGTCGCCATCTTCGACGCAGAAAGGGTCAGAGGGAGCGCAAAACGCACCGTACAATCCGAACGTTCCGGTATTTGTAAAGCCCGTCGGCGCGTCACTGTCCCAGGTGAGCTGAAATAGTCCAAGGTCATCCAGAGGATCATAGCTTTGCGTGAACGTTGCTCCCGGGGCCAGACCAGGAAAGGAGAAAAGGAATGGCGAGGAATCAGGAGTGCCATGCTGGAAAACGCTGGCATCAATGGCACTCAAATCCAGATAGTCCGTGCTGCTGTCATTCGTGATGGAATAGCCCCAGCCCACGGTGGTGCCCGCCGCTCCCGAGACATCGGGGGGCAGCACGGTGAACGTGATATCGTCGGCGCGGACGGCTTGGGCCACGAGCAGTAAACCGAGAGCAAGAGAAAAGCAGTAGAAGCAACGTCGCATGTAGTTCTCCTTGATTGCGCTGCATGGTAGCGATTTATGGTTGCGATTTTTTGCCGCGATTTCTAATTACGGAATCGCCGCTTGCGATGTCGAAAAGGTGTAATTCGTCCCGAGAACGTCTTGCAGTCCGCCATTCTCGGTCAAAGCTATCCGCGTTGCGGTACTCGCAACGTTTAGATACAAACGGGTGGTGACTGCGACGCCCACGTTCAGGTTGCCAAGGACGACCGGCAAGGCCGGAGACAGGCTAGTGTTGTAAGTGACCGCTCCAGTTCCCGCGAGGGCGCGGAACGTTAAGGTAGAGACGGTTAGGTTGTACGCGTTTCCAGTTCCGGTGTTGGTGAGCACGACGTTCGCGTAGACCGCGCCGGAAGCCGCATCGGTGCCGATCCCGGCGATCGAGCCGGTGATGCGCGGTGTTCCGACGGCAACGGTGACCGTGGAGGTGGCGCTGCCGATGTTGCCGTTGGCGTCCTTGAAGCTAAACGTGACGGTGGTCGTGCCGATCGGGAAGAGCGTCGCGTTGCTCACCGATACGCCACCAACTTGCCGAGGCAGCTCGACCGGCGCGGTGGAAAGCGTTGACGTGGCGGTGCCGCCTGCGAGAAACGCTGCCAGCGCTGGCCAAGCACCACCGGTGGCTCCTCCGGCCTGGGTCGCGGGAATCGAGATGCTCGCAGGAGGCGTCACAACCGGCGCAGCCGCAGGCGAAACCCAAGTTTCCGCGATGGTGTTGCTGGTGACGTTGTGCGCGGTCGCGACGATGCTGTCCTGGCCAGAATTTATACCGGAATAGGTAAACACGGCGTTGCCGCTTGCGTCCGTGGTGACTGTTCCTGTCGCGGTGTTCGCGCCGGAAACGGAGAACGTGATGGGAGCGCCGCTGATTCCGTCGCCGAAAATGTCCACGAGCTGCGCGGAGGCCGCGTGGGAAGTGCCGATCGCGTTGCTGCCCGTCGCGGGCGAAAGCAAAAGCGGATTGGCAGCGAACTGCGAAGGTACGCAAACCTGGAACTCAGCGTTCACGGTGTTCGCGCCCAAAGCTAAGACAAACAGTGAATGCGTGCCGGGGGATGGCGTGGCCCATGACGCGGACAGGCTGACGGAGCCGCCCGCCGCAAGCACGCCCGTGGTGGTCGCGGTTCCGATGGCCAGTCCGAGTCCGGGGTCGCCGTCGAAGAAAACCACCTGTACCGGGATGGTCGTCGCCGTGCTTCCGGTGTTTTGCACAGTTACGGTGAGTTGCGCCGAGCCGGGACAGGAAGTCTGCCCGACGGTGAAATTCGAGAGTGTGATGGCCGGTGGCGCGGGCATGTCGCTTGGAGTAACCGCGCGAATCTGCGGGACAACATCCACTAACCCGAATCCGCTGGAGGGTGATAACGGCGTGTTGACCGTAAAAATCTCGCCATCCGGCTTGATGCGAAATATCACGGGAGCAAAGGAGGCAGCGAAATTTATGCCGACCCCGACGTAATTCCCGCCGGCGTCAACGGTCATGGAATTCAGGATCACAAAGGGAGTTCCCAATTGATGAGTAATGACGGGAAACACATCGATATCAAGAATGCCGGCATTGTTGGTGATCTGCGGAGGAACATTCACGAGTCCGATAAAGCCGCCTCCACCAGCCTGAATCGGAGCGATCACATAGTTGCCTTGTGCATCCAGCTCAAACAATCCTGGCTCTTGGGGTGCGATGCTTCCGTAGGCCCCCCAGTGCAGAGTGCTCCCCCCAAAAGTCAGGTCAGTTGAGGAGAACATGCCGTAAGTGGGGTCGCTGACCTCAACGACGGACGCCGCCGGAATGACCTCCGTGATTGCCGCGGTGGTGGGATTGATGCTAAAAAGTCCCTCGTCGCAACGAGTGGGGTCGCCGCCATTCACGTTGCTGACCAGGATGTTGCCGTTGTTGGGGTCCACGCGTATGAATCCGGCTCCATACAACCCAGCGCAACCCTGTGTGGATACGACCAGCACCCCGTTAACGGTCTGAACGGAGATATTGCGTGTTTCCACTTCGTCCATAAACGCAGCCGAGCTGGCATCAGGGACTAGGCGGATAACCACGCCGGGCCCGGGTACGTGCCCGGCGCAGACACTCAACGCTACATCATAGCAAGCGGGGCCTAAATCCTCGGTTGCCGTGAGGTCAATGCTTCCGCTGCCGTCAATGGCGAAGTCATCGATGGACAGCAGCGAGAGTCCAGTGAGCGACCCCACTTGTGCCGGCGGGATTGTGGCCAGCAGATTTCCCTGGGAATCGTAATGATGGAGTATGCCGCCATAGGTGCCGCTCGTACCAAGGCCGTTGTTTCCCCCGAGCGTCCAGATGTCCCCACTGAGGTCGACCTTCAGCTTCCTGAAGGTATCGTTATAGGAGACGCCTGCTGTCAGCTGGGAGTAGCTTCCGTCAGGGTGCACATCAAAGATTTGATCGCTGACCGACTCCGTGATGATGTCCTGCGAGTTCACGTCGCCGATATTCGCCAGCGCATAAGCAACATTGGAGTTGCCGGCGGTATCGGTCGCCCGCACTGCGATGAGGCGCGTTCCCGGCTGGCTGTAAGAGTATTGCGGCTGAGCTCCGGTGGCGTCCGCGAAGGTGCCATTGCCGTTCAGGTCCCAAGCGTAGGTAAGGGAACCGCCACCTGGGTCGGTCGAACTCCCGGCATTGAAAGTGATCGTCGCGCCTGGTTCCGCGTTGTAATTCCCGCCAGTACTTGCCGTGGGGTAGGGCAAAACAATGGGAGGTAGCCCCGCCAGTGCCCGTTCTTGGGGAATGCCGGGCAGCTCGGCAGGGATGGGATACAGACCCAGGTAGACCTCGATGTACGCCTGTAGCCCGACGGGCAAGAGTAGTTTTCCCCCGGTACTCGGATCGTAGTAAGGCTGAAAAAAACCTCCCAGTGGAGTCAACATGGCCCCGAGCGTTTGCCTCAGCGTTGGAAGAAAGGCCTCTAGATTCTGAGCGTCCTGCGAGGTACCGATGGAATCTTGCTGCAGCGCGATGTTTAAGGCCTCGAGAGCGGCGTAAGTGCGCAACATTGAGCCGCCGGGGCCGACCAGGAGATTGATGAACTTATTCATCTGCATGAGCTGGAGCATGGACCACTCATCGTCGGCGGCCTGTTGCGCGCCTTGAAATTTTTGGATGGAGTTGAGGAAAGCGTTGGTGGCGGCATCCTGATCGGCGAGGGTGTTTGCCAGGGTTCTGGCGGCGCGCTCGAGAGGAGTGCTGGCGGTATAGGAGGCATAGCCAATATTTCCGAGTTCCGCGAAAACTTTGTAGTTCGGGTCAGGAGGATCGGCGGCGAGCCCTTTGTAGTGCCCAATGAGGTCCGTGCAGTAAGCCCCGGCGCTTTGAAACCAACCGGCCAGAGCCGAGGCAGCTGGCGCATGCTGGGTCAGCTTCCCGTAGAGCGCACAAAAACCGGGGCTCGTTACCGAGGCGCCCGCCGGAAGATTAACGGAAATTCCCGACAAGGTATCCGCATACTCGCTGGCACTGGTTTTTACGGGGCTGAGGTTCAGAGGCGCCAAAGTCGATGGCTCCTGGACGATAAAACCCGTTTGAGTGGCGTCGCCTAGAATCATGTCACCACCTTCTGGATCGTAAACACCGGTCTGGCACGCATCCATCACGATCGAGTACTTGCCTGCGCCGGTATTTCCGGCCGGCTTTGTAATGGCCACAATTTCATCCGTGAATGAACCGTCCGACAGTCCGATTACGGTGTTTGGCGTGCCGTTTATGTCCTTGAGAGCATCGCCGGCATTTAAGACAGTTCCGGTATCCGGGATGACGTAAAAATCCGCTGCGGGAAAGATTTGCAGCTGCGGTTTCGCAAATTTCCCGGTTAGGTCCATAGACACGCAGTAATAAACGTGTGGAATTACCCCGTCGACCGCTACCGTCTGTCCGGGCCCAAAAACGGTCGAGCCCGAGCCGTCCGCTATGGTGGACAACTGCATATACCCGCCCCTAGAGCCTTGTGCCTGTGCGCGGGCGTTCCCTGCAATCAGGCTGGCTAGCAATACCAGACTGAAAAGGTAGACGAGTGAGCGTGCGGGGCGCGTAATCCCTAGCGTGAACCTACGAATAACAAGCATCGCTTTTCTCCAAGTTTCGCGGAAGCCAGCGGCGGCCACGGCGTTTGCATGGCAACCCTGCCTCGGTTGTTTCTTCCGGCTGACGAGGCTCACTGCCGCGGATGGCAAACGGTTGAGTCTAGAAAGCGTGGAGCAATTCCTAGGCTACGCGGGCAAGATGCTGCGTGCTGAGAGGTCAAATTGCGATTAATTTGTTTTTAAACGCGGATTAATCAAATAAGCGCCAGCGACAGAAGGTATTGGCCCGCCAATTTAATTCTAGCGCTCGCGATCCTTCACGGTGAATTGTCGATGGCGAGTCGAATGAGGGTAACTCGAGCGATTCCTTGAGGTTGCGAGCCATGTTGTAAGCCTAAGGGGTTCCGCAAGTGTGCAAACTATTTCCGCATGCCAACCTGAGGATGATCTAGCTGAAGACCGAGAACCTAAGGTAGCTCGCAGCGCGAGAACTGCATATAATGCGTCATACCCCGCGAGGAACGACGAGCGTTCAACAGCCGTTCAGTTGCGTTGCTCCCTAAATGCAGCCGCCCTCTCAAGTCGAGTACCGCTTCGGCCCCTTTTCGTTGAATACCGGCGACAAGGTGTTGCTGTGCCAGGGCAGGGTGGTAGCGTTAACCGCAAAAGCCTTCGAGATCTTGACGATGCTGGTGCAAAATTCCGGCAGTTCGCTGGCGAAAGCAGAGATGCTGCGCCAGGTGTGGCCGGACAGCTTTGTGGATGAATCGAACCTGGCGCAACATATTTTTCAATTGCGGAAAATCCTTGAAGAGGCAGCGGGTGGGCGCGCGTATATCGAGACGATTCCCCGTTACGGCTATCGCTTCACGCAAGAGGTGCAGCAGAGCCCAGCGCCGTCTGGCGAAATTCCGGCGACGGCGCCCGCCGCGCCAGCGACTGCATCCGTCGGAAGAACGGACCAGACTGCGGCCAAGCCTCGCTGGATAATTGCGGTTGCGCTCGCCGCAGCGGTGACAGTCGGCACTGTCGGCGTCTATGTCGCGAACGAGCGTGTGTCGAATCCCAGCAGGGTGAAAGCTGGGAAGGTCATGCTGGCAGTTTTGCCCTTCGAAAATCTCAGCAGGGATGCACAGCAGGAATATCTGAGCAATGGGTTGACCGAGGAGATGATCACGCAGCTGGGAAATCTCGAGCCGGAGCGCTTGGGAGTTATCGCGCGCACGTCAGCGATGCAATACAAGGATTCGCATAAGGACGTCCGGCAAATCTCGCGGGAGTTGGGCGTCGATTATATTCTGGAAGGAAGCGTGCGCCGCGAGGGTGACCAAGTGCGCATAACCGCGCAATTGATCCAGGTGCGCGATCAAACGCATCTGTGGGCCAAGGAATACGACCGAAACTTGCGCGACATCCTGGCGCTCGAGAGTGATGTGGCGGGTTCCGTGGCGCGTGAAATTCAGCTGCGGCTCACGCCGGAGCAAACTGCCAGTCTCGCGGCGGCCCACGCCGTCGACCCTCAGGCGTACGAGCTGTATCTGAAGGGCCGCTACTTCTGGAATAAGCGCAACGAAGCGGCCTACATTAAAGCGATCGACTTCTTCAATCAGGCCATCGCGCGCGATCCACAGTATGCGCGCGCTTATAGCGGACTCGCAGACGCCTACGCGCTGCTCGGTTCCTGGCCGAACGCTGAATTGTCGCGCCGCGTGGCGATGCCGCGCGCGAAAGAGGCGGCGCTGACGGCGCTGAAACTGGATGATTCGCTGGCCGAGTCGCATGCCTCGTTGGCCTTCGTGGAAATGCAGTACGAATGGAACTGGGCCGCATCGGAACAGGAATTCCGGCGGGCCATCGCGCTGAATCCCAATTACGCTACGGCCCATCAGTGGTTCGCTTACTGGTTGATGGTGCAAGGACATGCGGACGATTCCATCGCCGAAATCGCGCTGGCCCGAAAGGCGGATCCGTTGTCGACCATCATCCGCGCAGATACCGTGGAACTGCTCTGCGCCGCGGGCAGATTCGACGAGGCCATCGCGCAAGCCCACGAAGCACTAGAGCTGGATCCCAACTTCGGCATTAGCCGGTATTTTCTGGGCGTGGCGTACATCGGCAAGAAAATGTATCCCGAAGCGCTGGCTGAATATCAGAAAGGCGTGGCCATCGATGGCAACGACGAATGGTCGCGAGTGGGGCTGGGGCGCGTGTATGCCGTGCGGCATGACCGCGCGAACGCGGAAAAAATTGTGCGGCAACTGTTGCAAGATTCAAGGGGACGCGGCGAACTGGCCCTGGAGCTCGCCTTCCTCTATGCCGCACTCGACGAGAAAGACCAAGCTTTTGCCTGGCTGGACAAAGCGTATCAGAATCGCGAAGGCGGCTTGATGTTCCTGAATACACCGCTGTACTTCGATGCGGTGCGTTTCGATCCGCGTTTCACCAAACTGCTCCGCAAAATTGGCGTGCCGCGGGCGAATGGCCAGTAGACTTTTTCAACCAATACTAATTACATGACCAGGGGTGAAGATTACTTACGGACGGAATATTGCGGCTTGACCCCGCTGTCTGTGAACTTCGTGCTGGAGACCAGTCTTAGCGGGTCCCTTGTTTTGGAAGTGTAGACGGTAAGAGAAGTACGGGCCTTTTTTTTCGTAAGTGCTGATTCTGCCTGGGGTTAGCGGACCTACAGCGGTGCTCGGCGTAACCAGACCGTCGGAGATCGCTCCGGACAAGCGCGTGACACGTGGCGGTCCAGTTTGCCCTGCTTCCCCATGGTTGACCAGTCGAGTGGCCAGGCAGATCAGTTTGGGAGGAAGCGGCCTTCGATTAGCAGAGCCATGGCGGATTCGAGGGTTAGGCCGGCGGCTACCAGGGGTTGGATCCAGAGGCGGTGGAAGCTTTCGGGGTGATCGTCGACCTCGGTGAAGAGGTGGTCGAGGGCTTCGAGCTGCCAGCGGCGCTCGAGGTCTTCCCGAGTCAGCCTTTCGCGGAACTCTTCAACCCGGGTCTTGGTCTGTTTTTTGCTTGCTTTGTCGCTCATCACTTGATTCCTTCTAGCATTTGATTCTTGCGGCAACTCACGAGTTACAATGTCGTCGCTCTAAATTTCATAGCAAGGACGCTGCCAAACCCGTGGCGGACGGTTCACTCGGGCATGTTCCATTTTGGCTCCGCTTCCGACCCGGTGCCGCCACTTCTGGGTGGCACCGGGGACGGAAGGGAAGGACCGACCGTTATTGGGATTAGCTGGCGATAAACAGGGTTCTGCCTTCGCGGTTTACCAGGAGCAGCGGATCGCTGCCGGCTTTGCCAACGGCGCTCTGGAACTCAGAGACATTGTTGACCGCTTGATGGTTGACCTCCTGGATTACGTCGCCCTTTTGCAGGCCGGAGTCGGCCAATTTGCTGGCGGGGTCGATGTCCGTGACGACCACACCCTTGGTTGTCTCGGGGATGCCCAATTGGCGAGCCGTGCGTGAATCGAGGCCAGAGACTTCCACGCCTTCCAGCGCTTTGCTGCCGCCTTGGTCGTCATTCGAATCGGCCTTGGCGGATTCGTTGGGCATTTCGGCTAGCTTTACCGTGGCGTCGCGTTCCGTGCCGTTGCGGAGCGTCTTGAGCTTGAGCTCGCTGCCAGGTTGCATCATCGAGATGCTCATGCGGAGTTGGTTGCTGTCCGAGACGGACTTGCCGTTGACCTCTAGAATGATGTCGCCCCGTTGAATGCCTGCTTCCTTCGCAGGGCTGTTTGGCGAAACGTCGCCGACGACGATTCCTTGCGAGTCTTTTTCACCGAAGGCTTTGGCCATCCGAGGAGTTACGTCTTGCGGATAGATGCCCAGATAGGCGCGGGTGACGTGACCGTTCTTCAGGACTTGGTCCATGACCTGGCGAGCGAGATTGGCCGGGACCGCAAAAC
>Ga0210398_10004283_pt1 | contig 13430 bp, 14 predicted proteins | sample IncBWC4OmetaG_FD_161047 | JGI IMG/M metagenome (GOLD analysis project Ga0210398, IMG submission 161047) | Forest soil microbial communities from Barre Woods Harvard Forest LTER site, Petersham, Massachusetts, United States - Inc-BW-C-4-O | ecosystem: Environmental > Terrestrial > Soil >... | reverse complement strand
ACCGGATCGACGTTAACCGCATCCGCCGATCCTTGGTCAGCCGGCTAGAACGTCTGGGCCACAAAGTAACCTTGGAACCGCTTGCTCGGACCGCCTGAAGGTATTTTCGTAGGAGGAGTGAGAGCCCATGTTACTGCTGCGAAACCTATCAGACGGATTGCGATCGCTGTTTCGAAAGGAACGCGTCGAAGGAGAGTTGGACGAAGAACTCCGCGCCTTCCTCGACATGGCAGCCGGAGAAAAGATGAAGCAGGGGATGAGCCGCAAGGACGCGCTTCGAGCCGTGCGCTTGGAGAACAGGAGTGTCGAAGTTACGAAGGAGGTCGTCCGCGCGGCCGGCCGGGAATCTTTTGTTGAGACGTTGTGGCAGGATTTGCGCTTCGGCCTGCGCATGCTATGTAAGTTCGAGAGGCAAACCAGGGGCACCCAGAATCTCGCTCCAAGTTCTTAGTCCGGGCCACCAGGCCGGAAGGAACGAACGAAAAAGCCGCACGCTGAAAATTGTAGGGGTGCACCCGGCATGCCACCCGTCCCTCGGAAATCTGAGAAGAAAACCTGCGGAGAAAATGGCGATTCCCTCCTCAGGGAGAGGAGGGAATCAGGGCCGCCGTAACGTTGCCGATGGAGCGGAACGTGCTGGCCCGGTGAACGGACCACTCAGGCAGGGGCGGACCAGAGCTGGATGTTTACGTCTCCACCTGCACCTGTATAAGTAACGACATAATAGATGAGCGTGCTGTCGCTCCCTGCGCCAGCCACGGCCACGCCGTAGGGCGGATTGGGATGATTTCCTCCCACGCTGGTTCCGTGCAGTACGCTCCACGTCGGGCTGCTGTACTGCCACTGTTCGACACGCCCGCCAGTCACTAGGCTGTCCGAGGTCGTCAGGGAGACGGTGAAAGGGTAGAGCCCGGGGGTCCAGGCTATGCCCACGCTGCTGGAGTAGACGTTTTGTTCGGTGCCCGACCCGGACTTTCCGCCGCTGACCACGCCCGCGGAGGAGATATCCCAGCTCGTCACGTAGGTGCTGTAATTGTCAGTTGCATCGGGATTGTTCTGGGCTATCGTCATCACCTCGTAACCGCCGCCCAGGAATCCGCCCAGCGGTGCAAGGGCAATCCCCGACATGGTAGATGTATCGCTCGACCCGACCTCTAAATCGTTTTGGCGGGTGATGTCGCCGCTGCTATCCACGCTCCAAGCGATGACTTTTCGCGTGCTGTTGTACGAATCCGTGGCCGTCACCACCTGAGTTCCGTTGAGGGCCATAACAAATGGGAACCTAATCTCGCCGGCAACGGCGGTGTGCTGTTGCGTGACGGTGGCGAACGGTTCCGTGGACGAGCCATAGGTGGCGATGCTCCACGTCTGTACGCGCAAATCCCGGGAGGGATCCGTGGCTGCGGTGACGACTTCCGTCGGGCTGAGGGCCGTAACGCTGACGCCAAAATAACCAGAGTTCCCCAGCCCCGAGGAGGCAACACTCTGCTCGCCCATCTCATAGAAGGACGATGCGCTCGCCCCTGCCACACGCCACACGCTGAGGTGCAAATAGTAGGCGTCGTCAACGCACGCGGCAACGACCTTACTGGAATCCAGGGTTGCCAGGGCGTAGGACGTGCAACCTCCCGGTGCCGGATTCCAGGTAGCACTGGTGACGTAGACCAACTTGCTCCCCGTATCATTCCAGAACTGGAGTTGCAGCGGTTCGCCAATCGCCGTTGGGCTGTCTGTCGCCACCACGATATAGGGCGAACGACAACAGGTACCAGTCGACCCGGTAGTGGCCACAGCGGTGCCAACAACCGGGCCGAGCGTGGGAGCCTCGACGCCGTAGTAGAGAAGCTTAGGGGCTTGCGCGGAGGAACTGGCGGCCATGAACAGCGCCAGCAAGGACATGGCGATATAACGCAGGTAGCGGGTGCTACTCCTGACTGCGGAGGCTACACCCTTTCCCTTTGGGCCGGACGGCAGGCTTTCCGCGACTTGGCGGGTTACTTGCGCTTGGCTCTGTGGGGTCAGGTAAGAACATTGGGCTGCTGGTTTCATGGGACTTGCCTCCTCACTAATAAGGGCGGAAATCCGAGGCCAAAACTGTAATCCCAGGCTCAGTTTTATTTTGTCCGTTGGTACCGATTGGCCTAGGCGCCGTTATAGGCCGGGTTCAGTACTGAGTTCCAGTGGGGCCGTTATTGCAATACGCCGTCTGCAGGATCGAATTGTCGAGGTACGTTACCGCCGTTTTTCGACTGATTGCGTCGTAGGCATATGCCTACGAATCAACGCCGAAGGTCTATTCGTATCGCAGTGCGACCAAGGGATCGACACGGGAAGCGCGGCGCGCAGGGATGTAGCAAGCTGCCAGAGCGACAAGACTAAGGAGCAAAGCAACTGCGAGGAACGTAGGGGGATCAAACGGGCGAACGCCGTAAAGGAGGCTTGCGAGGTAACGGGTGGCACCGAGGGCGACTAAGATGCCGATGATAGCGCCAACAGCTGACAGTCCGACCCCTTGGCGCACAACGATGCGCAAGACATCGGGCGGCCGCGCGCCAAGCGCCATGCGAATGCCGATTTCCCGCGTTCGCTGTGTCACTTCGTAGGAGAGCAGACCGTAGAGTCCGATGCAAGCGAGTAGCAGGGAGAGTCCGCCGAAGAAGCTCGACAGGCGAGCAATTAGGCGCTCTTGAAAAAGAGAGCGTTCAATCTGCTCTGACTCCGTTTTCATGCTGAATAGCGGGAGATTATTGTCGAGCTGGCTCACCGCGCTACGAACTGCAGGAATGATCGTTTTTGGGTCAACTGCGCTGCGTATCTCGAATACAGCCTCACCGCCTCCGGCTGGAACAAACAACGTTGGCGCAATTTCGCTTCGCAACGTGAGAAACTTCGTGTCGCCGACGATACCCACGATCTCGCGGCTTGAGCCCTGATGGCCGACACCGGTTAAGCGCCGTCCGAGCGGACTCCGATCCTTGAAAAAGGTCCGGGCAAACGCTTCGTTGATCACGGCCGGCTCCCACTTCGTATCCGGCGGGAGGGAGAAATCCTGCGGTGTGAACATGCGCCCCGCCATTAAGGGAATTCCCATAGTCTCGAAGAATTTTGGCCCAGCGTTGAGGCCCAGCGTCGCGTGCGAAGTGTTCACCACTTCTCCTTCGATCCCAAAGCTCGTGATCCAAGAATTGCCACTCAGCAGATCATCGAACGAATAGGTTGCGGAAAGCACGTCGGGAATTGCCTCGATGCGCGCTAACAGTTCGGCGTACAAGCTCTTGGAGCGTGGTCCCTTGTAACCGTTAAGGCTGGGATCCATCCTGAAGAGCAGGAGGTTGCGCGTGTCAAAGCCGGGATTAATGCTTTTCAAGTTTTGGAGCGTCCGAACGAGCAGGCCAGCGCCGGAAAGAACCAGAATAGCCAGCGCGACTTGCGCGATCACGAGGGTACCTCCGAGGCTCAAGAATCGGCTGCGCGATGCCGCCGTCGCAAGCGCCGCAGGACTTTCTTTGAGTGCTGGAGTCAAGTCCGCGCGGATACCTCTGAACGTGGGCGCGAGGCCAAACAAAACTCCAGTGAAGATGGAAGCGGCCGCAGTAAAGGCAAGGACGCGCAAATCCAAATGCGCAGCCAAATGCGACGGCCACAATCCTCCGTGAGACATAAACGCGACAAGCGACTGCACACTCCAGTAGGCGAGAAGGATTCCCGCGACTCCTCCTGCAACCGAGAGAATCAGGCTCTCCGTGAGCAATTGCCTCGTGATTCTTGCACGCCCAGCGCCCAAAGCTAGCCGAACGGCCAGCTCTCTTTGCCGTGTGGCGGAGCGCGCCAGCATCAGGCCGGCAACATTCGCGCAGGCTACCAAGAGAACCATGCCCACTGCAGTCATCAGAATGGCCAGGGGAGTTGAAAACTGTTCGCGCAATCCGCTAATGGCTTGGGGCGCGGGCAGCAGGACCAGGCGCGGTGCATCATCGACGTTGAATAACTCCTTCGACTTGTCGAGGACATCATCGTAAAAGAGAGCACCGGCCGCAGCCTGCGCCTGACCACTGCTAATTCCGTCTTTGAGCCGTGCAACGATGTAGATCCACCAGATGTCATCGCCGGCTTGCAATGAAGGATGATCTCCGCTGACGCTTCCGAACAAATCCATTCCGACCTGTGAACTAATTGACAAAGGCAGCCAGATCGATCTAGCTAGGCCGGGATCCAAACCGGGAAATTCCTTCGCCACAACTCCAGCAATCGTTACGGGGACATCGTTTAGCCAAACAGTTCTTCCTACAACGGCGGGATCGGCGCCGAAGGTGCTTTGCCAAAAGCCGTACGAAAGGACCGCGACGGGCAGTGCGCCAGGCGTGTCGTCCGAGGGATTGAGCGTGCGTCCGAGCGATGGTCCGACGCCGAGCGCTTCAAAAAAGTCTCCTGAAACCATTTCCCCTTGCACGAAACTGGCCGGGCCGTTGCCTCTCAGGTTGAGCCCAACATTTCCACACAGCGCCGCGACAGTGGAAAACGCATCTTGCTTGGATTGAAACTGTTGAAACATCGGATAAGAAAACCAGCAGCCGTGTTCGCCAGTTGCGCCTGCATTCGCGGCTGGACAGGACATGTAATTGTAGTGTCCCTTTAGGTTCGGGGAATTGTGCGCGGTCCACTGGAACACCACGAGGCGATGCGGTTCGCGGACGGGGAGAGAGCGAAGCAGGACGGCGTCAATCAAGCTAAAGATGGCGGTGTTGGCGCCGATGCCGAGCGCGAGCGTGAGGACCGCGACGGCGGTGAAGCCGGGAGATTTGCCGAGCATGCGGAAGGCGAAGCGGCAATCGGAGAAGAGCGAGTGGAGCCAACCGTAAATGCGCTCTTGGCGAACCATCCCCAAATCTTAGCTCCAAGTGCGAAGTAATTCCCACACCTGTTTCAGTGCCATCCGGTTAGTCTAATCGGGATAGCATGTTGGGCAATGAGACGTGCCGACAACGCTTGGACCGGGAGCTGAACTCGTTGGCCAACATCCGTCTTGGAAAGCACGGCTTTGGCGAGATATGATCCAGGCTGTTGGGGGCGTTACATACCCACTTTGCTCAGTCAATGCCTATGAATCGGAGTTGGACGGGATCCGCGATCAAGACGAGGCGCTACTGGAGGGCATTTCTAGCAGCATGTCTCGTCCTAGCGGCCGCGTAATACAATGTCAGGCATCTGTTAGGGATTGATTGCCCCTAGGATGCAAGAATCTCCCTTTAGCAAAGATTTCTGACAGTCCCTGACAAAAGAGACGAGTTGTGACAGAAAGCGCAAAAAACCGCGTTTTTCAGCTACTGCCGTGACGATTCCGAATTCGCTCTTCGGCTAGCAGAAGACTTAAAGACATCCGGGGCGAATGTGTGGCTGGATCAGCTGGACATCGACGCAGGTGAGGAATGGGATAGCGCGATTGAAGACGCAGTGAGGCAATGTCCGCGAATGTTGTTGATTCTGTCCCCAGCTTCCGTGCAGTCGAGGAATGTTCGCAACGAAGTTGCGTTTGCATTAGACGAACAAAAGGCCATCATCCCCATCCTCTATCAAGACTGCAGGGTTCCGCTGCAACTGCTCAGGATTCAACACCTCGATTTCAGAACTGACTACACGCGGGGACTAAAGGCATTGCTGAAAATCTTGGGCGTCCAACAGTCGCCGGAACCAAGCACCCGCTTGCCCGCCCCAGCACGGAAAAGAAACCTAGCTGCTGTCGCGGATCCGAGCGTGGGCAGGCGCGTGGCAGGCCAGGCACGACGGGACAAGGAGCGCCAAAAGGTAGCAATAAAGGCACGACTGAAACAAGATCGAAATCGAGCGGCCAAAGCCCTCCGTAAGGCAGCAGTCGATGACGAGGAACCTGGTCCCGTCTTCAGTGTTACTGACCCAAAACTGAAGAAATGGGTTGCGAAAGGCGAAGGCGAACTCCGTACACTACAAGGTCACTCTGATAGTGTCTTGAGCGTGGCCGTGAGCGGGGATAAACGGTTGGCGGTCTCCACTTCCCGCTGTCGATCGTCTGAAGGTGTGGAATTTGCAGACAGGCGTTGAGCTCTATACACTTCCGCGTCCCCGACCGTCCCGGTTCGGTTTCGCCGCCGTCGCCATGAGTTCGGACGGGCGGCGGGCGGTCTCCGCCGCTAGCTTCGATAAGACGCTGGTGTTGGATGTGGAGGGCAAGCGCGAACTTCACGCCTTGTCAGGCGACTCATCATACGTTTCTGGTATCGCGATGAGCGCGGACGGGCGACTTGCTGTTTCGATTGTTTACATTGATGGAGACCAATCGCTGAGGGTGTGGGATCTCGACGGTGGGCGAGAACTGCGCACCTTTTCAGACTCGTCATTTGTTGATGGTGTAGCGATGAGCGCGGATGGGCGACTCGCTGTCTCCTTTCATGGTGAGCGCGAGCTAAGGGTGTGGGATGTACAGAGCGGGAGAGAGCTGCGCACCCTGCAGGGTCATTCTAAAGTCAAGGGCGTCGCGGAGAACGCGAACGGAAGTGTTGCTATTTCTGCCTTTAACGATAAGACGCTGGGGGTGTGGAACATGGACAGCGGGCGCCAACTGCGCACCCTCGAGGGTCACTTTTCTAGAGTCACTGGCGTGGCAGTGAGCGCCGACGGGCGAATTGCTGTTTCCGCTTCGGAAGACAGAACGCTGAGGCTGTGGGATGTGGACGGCGGTCGCGAATTGGTAACGTTCACGACCTATGTTGGCCTCCTGTGCTGCGCTATCTCCTTAGACGGAAAAACCATCGTCGCTGGCGATAAGAACGGCGACATTCACTACCTCCGGTGCGAATAACGGTACGTCGCCATACAGTTTGTAGTTGTAGACACTCTTTATGACGGCGCTGATGACCGCCGATACGCAGCCCCTTTCTTCGCCGGGCGCAGATGCGTAACGCTCAACGCACGATTGCCTACGCAGTCGCGGTCGGCCTCGCCAATAGCGCAGGCACCCACTTTTCGGCGGGACAGTGGCTCCAACTCTGACTGAAGAAGACGAGGTCACGATTCGCTACGTCTTTGCTCGCGCTTCCCAGCTCAAGGATGAAGACCGAGCCCCTTCTAAAGGGAGAACCGGCGACCTGGCCGGAGGTTTTCGCCTTGCGTAAAACGGCGGCTGGTGCAAAGAGGCATTCGTCCACGGCAGCATCCGTCGTTATTGAAGATCGAAGCGCTGGGTCGGCAGCAAGTTGCCGCATTTTATGCAGGCCATCAACAATGAGCTGCCGAGCTGTAATCATCGCGTCGACGGCAGTCAGATCGCCATTTACCATGGAAGCAGGAAGGGTTTTGGCCCGCTCCAGCCTGCCGCTGATGCGCCACCATAGCATTTTCAGGACGTGGGAAGAGCTTACAGCCTCAAGCACCATACGGGCCGCTGCCAAACTCTCGTCAGTGGCCGTGAATGATTCCACGAACAATCTTCCTATGCTCTGCTGCACAAGCAGATCGAGCTTATCCGCAGTTCCGATCCCTCTGACCCATTCGGCCAGGAGCTGCTCTTGAGCGGGTCCGTGTTTCACCTCGTCGGCCTTGACGTTTAGTCTCGACCACAGTTCGTCTTGCGCGGCGGCGCGGCTGGGGTCGGTGCGCGGCAGAATAGTTTGGAATAATCTGCCGTTGAGCGAGAAAATACCGAGTATTTTCCGGAGAAGCTGCACGTTGCGAACAGGACCATGCCCTATGAAGTCCCGGTCGAACCTTGAATCGTTTGAAATTGTGCGGATCTCTGCCGGATCCGTGACGGCGACAATGTCGGTGATACCGGGAAAATACGTGCGTTTCATGCTGTGATCACTCATCCTATGCGCCGAAGTCCAGGAAGAAGAGCCTGCCGGAGATGGGTGCGTTTTTTGCCTCTGTCTCTATCGGTCTGGAAGCCATCGCGCTCATGTAACGCTATAACCTTACATGCCCCGTGGCCGGAGAAATAACAATTCGCCAGCCACAGGCGATTAGACTTGACAAGACTCTGTTGTCGCGCCTTTATAAGTGAGCCGCGCTGGCCAAAACGATTCGCACGGTGAAGGGAGACGACCCGATGCTGCGTCTGCTTATGTTGGCTTTTGTCTTTGCGTATGTGATGTTGCCGGCGGCCTCCGCTCAAGCGACGGACGCTGGCTATCCCGATGAGTTGTCGCCCTCGCTGGCGCGCAGTGCCAAGGCGATGCACGCTATGATTCGCCGAGATCTAGCGGAAGCGGCAGAGAACATGCCGGCGGATGAATACGCCTTTCGACCGACGCCGCAGGTCCGGACGTTCGGTCAGATTATCGGTCACGTGGTCGATGCGAACTTCTTCTTCTGTTCGCAAGCTGCGGGCGAAAAGTCGCCAGCAACCGCCGACTACGAGCAAATCACTGACAAGGCTGCACTCGTTAAGGCGTTGAACGATTCGTTCGTCTATTGCGACCGGGTGTACGCAGCGACTACCGACGCTAACTTCATTCAGCCGATGCAGATTGCGCACGTTGTTGGTACGGGGTCGACCAATACCGTTCGGGGCGCCGTGCTGATGTACAACATCACCCACAATAACGAGCATTACGGCAACCTCGCCGTTTACATGCGGCTGAAGGGTCTTATTCCGCCGTCAACAGCTCGGGCCCAGCCGCGAAAGAATTAGTAACGTCCGTGCGGGTTCAACCCGTCGGTGCAACACCATCCAGTACATTGATCCGATAATGAACTCCGGCGAGACATCGGAAACTGACCGGACGGCGGAAGCTTGGGCTGGAAGACCGCGTTTGCTTAATCTGCCGCAGCTAGGCTGGCGCGTACATCTTGCGGCAAACGCGTCCACTTGCGCTTCCCATCATCTCTTGCTGTAAAGATTTTGGGTCGCGTCGAATATCGGCGTGACCCATGTGTCCCGCACAATCTCCGGCCTTGCGCACCGGAGCATAGGGCTGGATGGTACGTAAACCTCCGAAAATGCCCCTTATTGCTGGAGTTGGCCGGGGACGAATCTCGGCAAATGGTGGCTGCAAACACCCGCGGGCAAAATGGATCCCGGGCGTGTACGTGCGACATCTGCAACCGACTCGCCTGCTTTAGTCTACAGGGGTTAACAGAATGGCATGGATCTTGCCCTCATCCGGCCCGCTCATGACCGTTGCCATGCCTGAGATTTGTCCGCGCTCATTGATATTGCTAGCCGCGATTATGAAGAGGTTGGAATGTCCGGGAATGAGGGTGTTCAGGTCGGTCATCACATTGTCTTGCCAGATGAAGCCGCGGGACCAGCCCGCGGAATTGAAGGTGCTTCCCACCACCTGGCCCCGGTTGTTGATGCCTGTGGCAAAGGCGGCACCATCTCCCGGCAGAATGCCGAGGTTTGTGACTGCGCTGTGTACGCCGTTCGGCCAAAGAGAGGCAACGATGGTTGTGCCGTCAGTGGTCGAGACATACCCAACAGCTTGGCCGTGGTCATTAATGGCGTAGGCGTCATTTCCATCGTGTCCGAGGTTCGGAAGCTCGAAGGCAGTGTCGTTTTCCCACAATACGGCGTGGATCGCTATGTTGGTGCAGGTTCCCGAGGAGCCTACGGCCTGGCCCTGATCGTTGATGCCTTGTACGAAGCCGTCTGGGTCGCGAGCCACCGTAGGAAGAGCTCGGACCTCGCCTCTTTCCCAAAATGCCGGCGAAATAATCTTTCCAGGCTTGCTAGGCGAGCATCCGGAGTCCTGGACCGTCGTTTCCGAAATGCCTACTATTTGTCCGCGGTTATTGATAGCGCTGGCCTGCCCGTTATTTCCGCCCAGCGTCGGGAGAGCCATCATGTGGCCGTCTCGCCAAAGAAACGGACGACACGTAAGTTTTGTGCCAAAGGCGCACATGTCTTCACCGTCTGGATCTGGAACAGATGTTTCGGCCAAACCGACGGCTTCCCCGCGATCGTTGATCCCGCCATAGTTGGTCCAGCTGTTCTTTCCTCCAAGCGTGCCGAGGTCGATGTTGCGTCCGTGGGCGTTTATTACCGCGCGGCCACTTGCAACGGTCGTGGAGGTCGACTTGATGGGCGGGTTTACAACCCCATCCATGTTCTCCGCCCAGCCTTCATTATTGAGTCCCATGACCATGCTGAAGTTGTCAGTACTGTGGTTAAGGCCCATATCGGTAATCCTGTAGCTCTGTTGAGCGAACACATTGCTGGAACAAGCCAGAACAATCGTCGCAACCCACAGTATCCAGAAATTCCCCAATTGTCTCATCATGTTCATATCTCCTCATTTCCTCCGATGAAAGTCGCCGTGCCGAGATGACTGGCGATTCCCGTCACGTGCCACGCGGCGCTCTAGCAGTTGAGAGCAGAATTGGCTCACAACTCGACAAATCCCTGCTGAGTGACAACTGAGGAAGCAGGTGGTGTTCCACGTTCGCGACGATTACGTGACACAACAGGCCCAATAGGTCGGAGTTCGAAGACGAGTGGCGGATTAACAATTTCCTGGGGCGACCCATAAACGACCAGACCGACTGGTTCTCCCACTTTTCATACACAAACTGCGTGAGGTTACGAAATTCGGGAACACGGACCAGCAAAGAGCCAGACAGATCATTTCGGTTGATTTTCAAATGCTCGAACATACATACTAGTGTGTATGTTAGTTGCTCACGAGAAGAAACGAAAGGCCCGTGATCCGGAACGTACACGGGAACGCTTGCTACAAGCCGCCTTTCGAGAGATTCACAGATCAGGCTTTCAGAGTGCCAGCATCGATACAATTCTCGCCGCCACCAACGTCACAAAGGGAGCGCTCTATCACCACTTCGAGAGCAAGGAAGCCCTAGGCTATGCCGTCGTCGAAGAGAAGATCGCGAAACTTACACGCGACAGGTGGTTGCGGCCTATGCGTAACGAGGGGGAAGCCATCGACATTTTGGTCGGCGTTGTCCGGCGGATACCATCTGGGCCCCAAGACGTTCGCGCCGGTTGTCCGCTGCTCCTTTTGTCACAGGAGATGTCTCCGCTGGACGAGCAATTCCGCAAGCGACTGGAGAGGATATTCCTGGACTGGCAGGAAGGTGTTGCAACGCTTTTGCGGAGGGGAAAGTCCCAAGGAACAGTTCGCCGCGACCTGAATCCAGCCGAGGCTGCCAGCTTTTTGATCGCGACGGTCGAGGGCTACGCGACGTTAGCAAAGAATGCTCAAGATCCGAAGGTGTGGAAAGCGGGAATCAGAAATATCGTGGGATGGCTGAGGTCTCTTCGGCCACCGGACAACTACAAGCGGGGCTGACCGCACCGCGACCGGGCTAAACGTTTCAAACTACGTCACGGAAAGGAGAACGAACAATGACAAGGATCAGAGTGCCACGCAGGAATCTGCTCGCAACGGGAGCCTGCGCGCTGGTCGGTGCGGTGACCCTACCCGGACTGGCAAGGGCCAGCGCATTGGGAGGGCCTGACTCAGCGAACGAGGAGATCATCCGTAAGTGGTACGCGGCGTGGGAAAAGAAGGATTTGGACACGTTCCATATGCTGCTCGCCGACAACTTCACCTTTACGAGTGCGGCCGGCGACGATCACATCAGCAAGAGCGCTTTCAAGACGCAATGCTGGGACACACAGGTTGATTTCATTGGACACTTTGACCTCGAGCGAATCACCACTCGCGCGGGGGATGCTTTTGTGAAGTATCTTTGCCACACCAAGAACGGTAAATCGTTCCGGAACGTGGAGTATCTCCGCATCAAGAACGGACAGTTGGAATCTATTGAGTGTTATTTCGGCGCACAATCCAGCTTTCCGTCAGCGGTAAGCACTGGGCAGAAGTAACGTATGGGCCGGCTGATCCGGTTATGCAGGATCCATTTCATTTAGAAACAGTGCAATCGTCAGTCTCGCTTCGTGTAGCAGGAAGTCGAAACGAGAGAGCGATGCGAGGGGTTCCATCATGAGCACCCGGGTGCCACGAATCGCGTTTAAGGCAAAGGGTAGAATCCTATTTTTGGATTTAGCCGAGGTCGTGGCAGTGCAAGCCGAAGGTAACTATGTTTCGTTGCGACACCGACCCAATCCCTATTTGCTGCACGAGTCCCTCTCGTCCATGGCGGAGAAGCTCAAGCCCTACGGTTTTATTCGCATCCACCGCTCGGTCGTCGTGAATATTTCGGCCGTCGAGGAGATCCAATCTTTGCCGACGGGAGAGTACAGGCTGCGTGTAAAAGGCGGGGAAGAATACTTGGTAACGCGTACATACAAGGCCAACCTCAGAGATCTGGCTCAACTGTGGGTGGGCGCAGAGCGCCTTTGCAGCTAACAGACAAGGATCCCAGACACTCTCCGTCTCAGGGTTCACCAGCAATCCGGCACAATCTCAAGGGAACGGGGATGTTTCTGTTGTTCCCCGCAAGTAGTTCCGCGAGCGCTGAGCAAGCACACTGCATTGTCGATGCCGACGAAGCTCGCATTGTCGAACATCCCGAGTGGTCCCTCCGAAATAAGATTGCAAGTCTTTCGCCAGCCGCGTAGTTCAAACGATCACATTAGGCTGCCGTAAGCCATTTCATTGCTGCTCTCCTTCTTAGTTGGATTCTACTTCTTGTACCAATTTTAGCTTGCCTCGCCTTAGTGCGCGTTCCTTCATAAGTGCAAAAAATACGCCGTAAATGCGAGCTTTGACAGGTGAACTTTGTATTCGTAGGTTTGCTGATGCTCTAAGGTTCGCTCCTTCAACATGCGGCCGCCGAAGGCTCGGACAGAGACGTTCCGCAGACGGGGGAAAGTGGTGATGGGTCGGTACCCCGAAATCCAATGTGAGATGGTTCGCCGCGGAACGGTAATGCGATGCTCCGTTGCGATACGCCGTGCGGCCTCCTCTTGAGTGTGACCCAGGTTGTAGAGGCACAAGGTGCGAGCAATTACTCGCGGAGGATATTGAACGCCTTTCAGTCCTACAAGAGAAACGAAATATGCCTCACAGTCTTTGCACGAATAGATGTGCAACCGCCGGAAACAGTTCTTGCGGAGGCCGCGCTTGATGATCCGAACAAATCCCCCTCCCATCCTTTCCGCGCCGTCAAATTTATAGAAGCGTGGCAGCCGTTGACAGTATCCCCCCTTAGTTACGTTCGAGCGGTCGGACGACTTGCCTAGCGAACCAAAACGGTTGTCCGATTCCCTGATGCGTCGTAGTTTGCCTTCATCAAAGGGAGCACGCTGAAACCGTACATCTTAACATCATGGTCGTAGTACAAACGCCAGTATAGTTTCATGTTCGCCCCTGATAGAGTTTGCTGCAAAAGAACTCTCGCGGGAATATTCTCTCCTCCAACCGTCACTTGTGACTGGGCCAGAGCATTTTGTGGCCTCATGAAGAGGGCTACCTTTGTTCGGCTCTTAACGGTGAGGGTAGTGTCCCGGAACCTGTAGAAAAGTGAATAGCGCA
>Ga0210398_10004282_pt1 | contig 13435 bp, 9 predicted proteins | sample IncBWC4OmetaG_FD_161047 | JGI IMG/M metagenome (GOLD analysis project Ga0210398, IMG submission 161047) | Forest soil microbial communities from Barre Woods Harvard Forest LTER site, Petersham, Massachusetts, United States - Inc-BW-C-4-O | ecosystem: Environmental > Terrestrial > Soil >... | reverse complement strand
ATCGGCGGCTGCTGGTGCGGACAGTCCTATTTCGTCGGATCGGATGGCGTCGGCAGGATCGTCAGCAGCGGCGGCTCGACGGTAACCGTGTGGAAGATCCAGACCTCGCCCTCGGTCTCGCTGATAAATGAGAGCTCCTCGCCGTCGATCGGCGGGACTCAAGATCCAGGATTTTTCACCAGCGTCTCATCCCATGGACACGACGATTCGATCATCTGGGCGCTATCGCGTCCGAACGATGCGCTTCCCGCGAACATCACACTGTACGCATTCAAGGCGCAATCGGGAGGCGCGACGCTCACGACGCTGTTTCAAGCGACCGCAGGTGCCTGGCCTAGCTTCAACGGCGTGCTCGGCCGCAACTCCAATTTGGTTCCGGTGGTCGCCAACGGCCGGGTATACGTCGCAAGCTATAAGCAGCTCACGATCTTCGGATTGCATTGAGGAGAGCGGAATGAAGCGACACCAATTGTTGATCGCTATCTTTGTTTTGCTCGGCGCAGCGGCCGGCAGCGGCGCACAAACTCCGGCGCGCGCGCCCACCCAATCGGCGCCGCCGCAGACTTGGATCTCGCATGAGATCACCGGCGTCGTCAAGAGCATTGAGAATAACGGAGCGCAAATCACGATCCAAACGAGAACCGGACACGTCATTCAAATCGATGCCACAGCGGCGATTGAGGCGCGTCGCGCCAACATTTCCTCGGTGGGCGGCGCCGTCAGAGTGCAGGGCGCATACGACGCCAACGGTGTGCTCAGGGCGACCGTAATTCAGCGCGAGAAGGACGCTGCGGCCCAGTGGGTCGCCGATCGCTGATTCCAGCGAAGGCGCATACCGAGGCGAGCGCACTGCCCTCGATTCGGTTGTGCGTCGCACGAGCTTTTGGTATGCGCGGCCCCGGGCCCTCTTCCCGCTGACGGCTTTCGTATCGGCGTTGTTGCTATTCCAGGCCGAGTTCATCCTCGGGAAGCTCATTTTGCCCTGGTTCGGAGGCTCTCCCGCGGCTTGGACCACCAGCCTCGTGGTCTTTCAACTCCTGCTGTTCGGGGGATACGCGTACGCTCACGTGCTGGCCGGCACGCAGTGGAAAACGCAGCGAAATATTCACAGCGCGGTAGTGGCCGCCTCCGTGCTTCTGCTGATCGCGCACGCGGTCAACTGGCCCTCTCCGGTCACTCCGGGAGTCAATTGGAAACCCCACGACCTCTCGCTTCCCGAGCTGCGTGCCCTAGCTATTCTGGTCGCGGCTATTGGGCTGCCATTTTTCGTCCTCTCAGCATCCGTCCCGCTCCTGGCGCATTGGCTCGTACGCGCCAACTCCAACGGCCCTTACAAGCTCTATGCGTTCTCCAATGCCGGGGCGCTCGTAGGCTTGCTTTCGTATCCCGTCCTCGTCGAGCCGCACCTGCACCTTCGGTCGCAAGGCTGGAGCTGGACCGTGGCCTATGGGCTATTCGCGATCTTGATGAATGCTTGCGCGGCAATTACCGGCAAAACCGGTGAGTTTTCGGCAACCGGCGCGGACCATCGAGCGCTCACACCCGCGCCTCACACCGGAGCGCGTGGTTATTGGCAGTGGTTAGCTCTCGCCGGCTGCGGCTCTGCCTCGCTTGTGGCGGTCACGCATGTCGTGTGTCAGGACGTCGCGCCGGCTGCCTTGATCTGGGCCATTCCTCTGAGTCTTTACTTGTTGTCCTTCATAATTACCTTCGGGAGCACCCGATGGTACGGTCGCGCCATCGGTCTTCCGCTGCTCGCCGGGGCGATCATGATCGCCTTCGTGGCGAGGTGCACTCATTCGGTCGTGCTTCAACTGCCGGCGTACCTCGCGGCGTTGTTCGCTATTTGCACGGCCTGCCACGGCGAACTGGCGCGATGCAGGCCATCCACGACGGGCCCGACATCCTTCTACCTTGCGATCGCCGCGGGCGGTGCGCTTGGTAGCATCCTTGCCGGAGTGGTTGCCCCGCGAGTTTTTCCTGACTTTTGGGAATTCGAGATCGTGCTCTGGGCTGCAGGCGCGCTCATCATCGCGGCGGCGATCCGCGACCACGACTCGTGGTGGTATTCAGGTCATGCTTGGTGGGGCGCAGCCCTCGTTGCCACCGGATTGCTAATTGCCTGGCTGGCAGGAAGCGTCAATTCCTTAATAGAAGCGACGTTGAACGAGTTGCACTTCTACCAGGCCGTCGCTTGCATCCTCGGGGCCATCATCGCCAGCATCGCGATTCACCGGGTGATTGCCGGTAGACCCACAACTCAGCGCGCTCTACATATCTGTGTGCTCGCGATACTGATCCTGTACGGGTACTTATTCGTCGAGTACTCGCGTTGGCGCAGCCAAGATCTTGTGACCCGAACGCGCAATTTCTACGGCGTCATCTTCGTGCAGCGCGATCGTTTCATGACATATCTGATCCATGGCGCAACCTTTCAAGGATCGCAATATCGCGCAATCTCGCGTGTTCGTGTTCCGACGCTTTACTACGGCTACGACAGCGGTATCGGCGTGCTGCTCGAGAATCATCCCAAGCGGCGCTCAGGCAGCCCGATGCGGCTCGGCGTCGTCGGGCTCGGGGCAGGGACGCTGGCTGCGTACGGGAGGCCGGGCGATTACATCCGTTTCTACGAGATCAACCCTGCGATCGCCGGTTTGTCGCAAGGCACGCAGCCGGTGTTCACTTATTTGGCCGATTGCCCGGCCAAGGTGGATGTGATTTTGGGAGATGCGCGAGTTTCCCTGGAAACCGAGGCCGCGCACGGCGTTGCGCAGAATTTCGACGTGCTGGTGCTCGACGCATTCAGCGGCGATGAGACTCCGACGCATCTGCTCACGCAGGAAGCGGTCGAGATTTACTTGATGCATTTGGCTGCAGGCGGCGTGCTGGCATTTCATACCACTCACGCATCACTGGATCTCAAACCCGTCATCCGAAGTCTGGGCGCGCATTTCTCCCTTGCGAGCTTGGCGCTGACCGGGCGTGATCCAGACACGGGCGCGACTAATGATTGGGTCCTGCTGTCGCGAAACCGCCTTCTGATCGACGCCCCTGAATTGTCACGCGTCCGAGCCGTTGCAGACGCAAACGAATTAGTGCCCGTCTGGACCGACGACTACAGCAGTGTCTGGCCCTTGATCGCTAAGACGTTCAAAGAGCGATGAGAATATTGCACGCGGACATCGCCCATAAACCCGAAGCGACTCCGACCAGGCGTCGCCTTGCGAAGCGGAGTTACGAGCCCACGTACAGCTGGAAGGCTGCCCAATAAAGCGGCTTGCGGAATACGGATGAGGAGTGAATCAACGAGAGCTTTGCCGTGCGGAGTGCCGCGTCGGGTGTCGCGCCTGCGGATAACTCGCCGTAGAGCTGGTCCATCAATAGCGGCGTGGCGGCATCGTCGACTTGCCACAGCGCACCGATCACGTTGTGCGCTCCGGCACGCAGAAACGCCCAGGCCAATCCCACGAGCCCTTCGCCGGCGTAGGTACGAACGCCCGACCCATAGCAGGCGGAAATGGTGACCAACCTCGCGTTCAAAGGGTGATGCACGATGTCTCGCGCGTAGAGCTTGAAGTCTTCCGGGTCATTGGATGCCGGCGACAAAATCACCGCCGAATCGAGCGGACTCGCGCGGCTCGCCGTGCCATGCGCGACGAAGTGGATGTATCGGAATTGTTCGGGACCGCTCATCGTATATGCCGCGGGCACTGCTCGAGTCCGCGTGAGAACGGTCTGCCCTTCCGTGGGGAAGTGCCGCTGTATGCGTTCGATCTCAGCCGATGCATTGGGCAGTGCCTCGAATTCTGTTCCCGCCGAGGCAGGATCGCCCATCAGCAGAAGGTTCCGAGGGGCCGCATTCACCGAGTCGGCGTTCAATAGCGCCAGCATTCGTATCGAGCTCGTGGTGGTTACGGTGACATCTTCGAGCCAGTATTTGAATCCTTCCGCGGTGGGCTTGAGCAGCGTCTCGAAGTTCAACGCGTTCAGAACCCCATCGGAAATGACGAAGATCTTGGAGTCGTTGGGGATCATCGCGGTCGCGGGCTTGATCAGGACCTCATACAAGGCTATCGCGGCTGGGTTCGCCGTCTGCAGCGGATCGATCGATTTTTGAATGACTCGTTGATACTCATCGACCAGCGACTGAATTTCTTTTCCTGCGGGCAGCGCGAACAGACGCGTTTCTCTCGCGCTGATTGCCCATAGGTAGGATTTCTTCGGTCCCAGCGAGTAGAACAGGATGCGCGCATCGAGCTTACGCGCAACAGCTTGTGCGTCCGCGACGTCCCTGGCTCGCGCATAGGACTTAGCGCTCGCGACGCCCAGTCCCTCCTCCAGCGTTCTTGCGCGGCTATGGTCCAAGAGTTGCAAGGCCTCGATCGGCCTGCCAGTGTCGATCAGAAATTCCGCGTAATCACGGTAAGCCGCATCGCCATAGGCGAACGCAGACAATCGCAGTGCTTCATTCTGAACGGTCGAGCGCTTGTCCTCGAAGGTCTGAATCGACCGGCGATACCAGAGCTCTGCTTGCCGCGGCTCGTGCCTGGCGGAATACCAATTCGCCAGCGCGTTTTCGATGTCCGTTCGCAGATCGGGGTCGGTCGCCGATTGACGAGCTTCGGTCAGCAAGCGTTCCGCTTCCGAGTTAGCGACTCGACGTGAAGCTAGCAGACCCTGTAAGAACTTGGCATAGGCGACTACATCGGCGTCTTTGGAGTTGCGGACTGCGAGCAGGGCCCTGTCACAATATGTGTTGGCTGCATCGTATTGACCTTGCTCGTAGAGCAGGAGAGCCAAATTCGTTTCGATATTGGCAATTTGATCGGTGTCAGCCAAGGGAGACAGGGTCAACGCGGTTTGCAGCGCCTCGTCGTCATACTTCCTCGCTTGCTCTAGATTGCCGAGCTTGTATTCGGCCAAGCCGGCATCTTGCAGCCATAGCACCCGTGAGCTGACCTTCCCGATTTCCTTCGCCAGGTGTTCCGCTGCTTGGAAATTGCTGAGCGCATTCTCAAAATCTCCCAAGTTATAGTAGGCCCACCCCATGTTTCCCCGAGCCAGCCGGATCTGTGTGCGCGCTCGAATGAGGTCGGCCAAGGTGGCGGCCTCTTGCGATAAGCTCAGGGCTTGATCGTAATGTCCGCTCTGCAAGTTCATGTAGCCGAGGTCTACAAGATCAGTGAGCTCCAACCAGCGATCGCCGTGCGCACGCGCAATAGTCAAGCTGCCGTGGAACCCATCGATTGCCTTGTCTCCGTTGCCGGAATCGCGCTGAACGAGGGCTTCAGCCCGCAGCACCTCACCAATCAACACAGAATTGTCCAACTCGGCGAGTCGGCGCGCTTCGCGCAACTCCTGATCCGACTCCTGAAAGCTCTTGAGATAGCGATGAGCAGGACTACAGAGCAGATTCCGCTTAATGGCAAGATCGCCACTCGAGGGGAATGAGACGCCGCTGCCGAGCAGCGCAATCACATCCGCCCAACGGCTCTGCTTGTTCAGAATATCGGCCTCGAGGAGACGAAACTTCAGTTCCCAAGTTACGTTGCTCTCCGAGCTCTCGATAGAGAATTCTTTGCGAGCCTTTTCCGCTCTCAGCTCAGCGACAGCTAAGTCACCATGAACAAAGTCACTGTAGATGCTTTGATATATCGCGGTTGGATCCGGGCTCGCCGAGGCGTGGCACCCCGACAAGACCGCGGCAGGGAGCCCGGTTGCCAGCAGCGCCGTCAGTACTATGTAGTATTCCCTTCGCCGCCACCACCGACCGCATTGACACTGATTTGCCCAAAGACCGGGCAACCCAGCTCCGCACGTATCGCGACCAGTTGAATCGATTTGCGGGACACCACCAGTTCTCCGAGAATGAACCGCCCGAATCCTGGGATCTCCACGATGTGGCCGCAGCCGTCGGTCGGCCCCGCACCTTCGAAGCCATCCACTAGGGAACATAGAACCGCGCCGTCATCCGCTGGCCGCTTTGAGGTCATCCATTCATGTCTCGCCTTTGCCCACTGGTGGGCCCCGGGGGAAGCGCCCTTGAAACCATTGATCAACTTTGCCGCTTGGTCCCGTCCGGTCTGCCGAATATCCTGACACGTGAGCGTCAACCCGTGGCTACTGGTGCCGCTACCCGGCTGATGCAAGCGCGAATTCAGCTTCGGGCAACAGTCGCGACCTGCGATCCGCAGGCCCTCGAAGCAGGAGCCGGCCAAGGTAAACTTCAGCGGCTCCTTGCCGTTCGAAATCGAGATCGACAGCTGCGCGACGATGCGTTCAGCCGTCAGCACCTCGAGTATGTTCAGGCGCTCAACGGTCGCCGTGACCAGAATTGAAATCGAACCATCCGCATGTTCCCTGCCCGATACGCGCGTGAACGCCGAGGAACAGGAGACTATTTCTTCCAGATTAAACGCTTCTGAACGCGCCGTGGCAAATCCGCCGACCGCCGGTAGAGAGACCGGCGCCAGTACGGGAATGATTTTTTCAAACGGCTCGTCCAGGAAGCCACCCAAAGCGTTCGCATCGGCTCGAAAGGAATAGAATCGTTTTTGTTTGTTGGATTGCATGGCCGCCTCGCAGTGAATTGAGGGTATTGGTATTGGAATTAGTTAGAATCGTTCAACGTGAACCGATAATTCGCCATATCGACAGGATTTTCCCCGGCTTTCGCAAGGCCTTGGACCAGCAACCGATAGTTTCCCGGCCGCAAAACGTCTGAGGGAACACGAATGGCCACCGTATCCTTCGCCTGCTCAGCGGATACCGGCAAACTCCACACGACTGCGCCGGACGGTGCAACCAAAACGCAGGTGTAACTCGAGAATCGTTCCGCCGTTGGAATATCGAGTGATAGCAACAAAGGCTGGCGCTTGGCGATGGCGGCGGTTGGGACCGCTCCGCCGCGGCTGTTGGCGCCAATCAAGGAGAGCGAGGTCAGGATTTCCGGGTTTTTAAGCTGGGCGCTAGCACCGGCGATGCGCGGGAGCATCACGACATTCTGATAGCCGATGATCAGCAACAACAGGGCAAATGCGGGCGCCGCGAACGCGGGCCTCCAAAGAAATTCGAACCAGGGTTTTTTGGAGATTGTACGGGGGGGCCGGACGGTGCGTGATCGCCGCAGTTCCATTTTCGCCCCATCCAAGAACGCGGCGGTTGCGCGCAAATCCGCGGCACATTCCTGGCACTCGAAGAAATGTGCTTCGTATTCGTCGCGTTCCTGCTGCGGCATCTCATTCAAGAGATACTGTTCAGCGGCACCGCGCCGCAGTGCATCTTGATGATCCATGGGCATCTGACCTCCTCCTTAAGCACCCGAATGGGCGATTCGACTCACGGGTCATGCTCCCCCAGAGATGTTTCACCCAATCTCTTCAGATACCAAGACTTGAACGATTGCTTGGCCCGATGCACCAGGACTCGCAAATAATCGCGCGACAGCCCCAGCTCGGCGCACACTTCGTCCTTGTCGCGCTCCTCCAGCAAGACGGATTGCAGCAGGTAACGATCTCGTCCTGACAACTCGCCCAGGATTCTGCGAACCATCCGCTCCGTCTCGTCGACCGCGAGCAGTCCCGAGATACTGATTCGCTCGTCAACGAATGCCTGTTCGGGCTCGTCGTCGATGCTGGAGTCCCTTCTGCGTTGCGCGCGATAGTGTTCCAGCAGCACGTTGTTGCACACGGAATTGACGAGCGCCCCGAGTCGTTCGGGTTGCCTGATCCCGTCTTTTGCGCGGACCAGCGCCAGTACTCGAACAAAGGTTTCCTGTGTGACATCTTCGACCGCTTCCTTGGAACTCAAGCGGGCTCGCAGTTTTAGCTGGATGAGCTCGCCGAAGTACGCGGCGAAATGTCGTTCGGTGCCGGCATCGCCGCGCTGCAATCGTTCGAGGTACGGCGCGTCGAATGCCGTGAACTGCATTCGGGCTCCCTCCCGGAACACTGCTGCATTTGCGCATTGTACCGACGTTCTCGTGACAATAGGACGCCCATGCCGGCGGCGCACAAACGGGCCTCCTAATGCCCCGCCGATCATGCGTATTCCAGCGCTCCAATCCGGTGCATGGTCTCGATCGCTTCGATCGGGCAGCCGTTTTGCACGAGGATATTCGCCGCCGTAGGGTGGATTACCCGTGTCCATATCCAGTGCTCGGCCGGCGAGGCTGCGCGGCACAGGGGTTGCGATCCGGGGGCGACCAGGAGGGGCGTAGCATTGCGCGAGTACGCCGGCGGCGGCTCGCGTTGCAACAACTTGGTCAAAATCAACTCGCATCCCCTGGGGAACATCACCATGCCCGCATGGCGGCCCTGGCGCAGGGGGCGCCGCCGGTCGAGCGACGCTAGATCCGGCGTCTCGAACGCGCTCGCTCGATGAGTCGCGCGCAGTGTCAGCTGCTCGACGCGGCACAGGGCCAACTCCGGGGACGGGTCCGGGAGCTGCTCGGCGATGAAATCAAGCAGCGAATCGGCTACGGCCGCGAAGAACGAGGCCGTTCCGCCGCCGGAATCCACGTAGGCACAAAGCAAGCGGCGCCGAATGTCGCCCTGCAGGGTCGAGAGGGCCAGCAACCCGGCATTGACCGGGCGCCGCGCGGCCCACGATCGCTCGACAGCCGCGCTGAACTGAACTCCGGCGCTGCGCGAGGAGGCCTCGAGGCCGGCGCGCTCGGCGCGGATCCAGGAATTGGCCAACAGGTGATTTTCATTGATCACCGTCCATGGTGACGGCAGACCGGGATTCGTTACACGGCTGGTCGTTGTAACGCCTGGAGCTCAGCCGACACTACATCAAAGCCGGACGACGAGGATCTCGCCATGCGAGGAATTGCGGTCGTCGCGGAGAACCTCGCCTTTAACCGCACTTGTAAGGACACACCAACCATGCGCAAAGCACTATCCATGACGAGCGAGAAGATCGCTCATTCACCCACCATTGGCCGCATTCCCAAAGCCCCACCCCCTCCGCCGGCCATAGCTCCCGCGGCCGTTTGCGACACCAGCGGCTCGTGCGGATTGGTTGGTGGACATCGAGAATTTCTGCCACGCGGAGCCGTGCGCAAAGCCAGAACGCCGGAACAACTGCACGCCGCACTGGCGGGTCTCGATTACCCGGCCACTCAGGTCGGGACGGTCGGCAACATGACCCTGTTCTACGATCCGGCCTTGGGCGCCCCGGGGCTGGCCCTTGCGCAGCAGTTCTTGAATGTCGCCAATCGCCCGTACCAAGACATGGTCAGTTTTTTCGGAATCAAGGGCGGTCCAGTGCAGGTCGTCATTGCGCCGCTGTCGGGCAACAACGATGGCTCGGGTGGCGCCTATCATTATGGATGCGATTTCGTTTCAGGCGGAACGCTGTACCTCGACGCGACGTTTGCCAGCACGACGATCAACCCGCTGGACCTTGAGGTTGCGCTGTACGTCGCGGAATTGAGCGAGTGCTTCATGGGCGCGCAAGGCAAGGGCTGGGGCTGTGGTTACAGCAACGGCGAGGGACTGTCGCGCTTCCTGGCGGAAGAGGAAACGCCCTGGGGCACTCTGGCGGGATTTCAGACTGCGGCTGCCTGGGTCGCAGCCGGCTATCCCGACTGGGTGACGCACACCGAGTTGACCGATCAAGACTCGGTGTCGACCGGCTGCGCCATCCTTTACATCTACTGGATGCGTTCACGCGGCTACTCCATCGCGCAGATCACCCAGGCGGGCGGCGCGACCCTGCAGGCCAACTATCAAACTCTCACCGGCGCCAATTCCGCGTATGCGGATCTGGTGGCCGCCGCGAAGGCGGTCGCCGTGACATCCGACAATCCCTTCGGACGATGGCTGGAAAAGATCTCCTGCGTTGTGGACAACTCCGACGGGCGATTGGAGGTGTTCGGCGTCGGCGGAGACCGGGCGGTGTGGCACAACTGGCAGGAGAAAGCCCACTCGGGTCCTTGGTCTGGTTGGGCTTCATTGGGCGGCGTCGTCACGAGCGATCCGGTCACGGTCGACAACTCCGACGGGAGGCTGGAATTGTTTGCTCGCGGCACCGACAACGCGCTATGGCACAACTGGCAAACGGCGCCGCACGCCGGCCCCTGGTCCGGATGGGCGTCCCTCGGGGGCATCATCACCAGCGATCCGGCCGTCGTCTGCAATTCCGACGGACGGTTGGAAGCCTTCGCCCGCGGAACCGATGGGGCGCTGTGGCATATCTGGCAGACGGCACCGCACGCGGGACCCTGGTCTGGGTGGGCGTCCTTAGGCGGTGTCATCACCACCGACCCCGCTGCCGTGGTCAACTCGGACGGCAGGATCGAGGTGTTTGCGCGTGGAACCGATAATGCGCTGTGGCACATCTGGCAGACGGCGCCGCATGCCGGCCCGTGGTCGGGCTGGTTTTCCCTCGGCGGGGCCATCGAGAGCGACCCCGCGGTGTTCGACAATTCCGATGGGCGCCTGGAGGTATTCGCGCGCGGCACGGACAACGCTTTGTGGCATCTGTACCAGCAGACTCCGCATGCAGGACCGTGGTCTGCCTGGACCTCGCTCGGCGGCGTGCTCATGGGCGATCCTGAGATCATCGACAATTCCGACGGACGTCTGGAAGTGTTTGCACGCGGCACGGACAAAGCCTTGTGGCACAACTGGCAAACCGCGCCGCATGCCGGACCGTGGTCCGGCTGGTCGTCACTCGGCGGCGTGATCGTCAGCGATCCGTCATTGGCCGTCAATTCCGATGGGCGCCTGGAAGTGTTCGCGCTCGGACTGGACGGAGCGCTATGGCATATCTGGCAGGACGCCGCGCACTCGGGCCCGTGGTCCGCCTGGGCCTCGCTCGGCGGATATCTGATGGACGATTCAGCGATCGGTTAGCAACGACACGTAGCGGGTGCGCGCGGTTTCGATCGCGCGCACCCGCAACCACACGGTGGCGCCAGGATCGCTTGAGTCTTGCTAGGGAGCGGGCTGTGCGTGCAATTGTTGTCTTTGCTCGTACGCATCTGCAAACAAGATGCCTATCAGGCGTACGATCTCCGGATTCCAAAAATCGTCATGGTCGACCATGATGTTCTTGTCGACGGCCACCGACCACACCGGAAAGTAGTTAGGAGGCGCCGGCTTGATATCCTTCGGATCGAAGGTGAGCACCATGAACTCGTATTTGCTGGAAGGCGGCGGGTATGCGTTGGCGATGAGCTCATCGGAGAATGGGCAAAAGCTCCTTGGAAGATCCGTGCCGCTGGAATTGCTTGCGTTTGCACAGCTGTCGCGAGAAGTGCCGTCCGACGCAACTGTCAGGGTATGCGTGCGGAAAGCCGGCACCCAGCCTAAGGCGTGAATCTGTTCGTAGGATTCCTCCGCGGACAGGGTTTGCGCGAATCGTGTCGAGACCCAGCGAAAAATCGGAAAGGTCTTTCCGGTCGCCCAATCTCCCAAACTTTGAAGAGTCACTACCGTGGGCACTTGCGGTCCGGCATTGGCTGCATTGGCACCCGACTCACATTTGTTGCCGGAATCATCGTCACCCATATAGGGGCCCCATATCGCCGGACGGTTGATGGCGTTGTTGAATAAAGCACGGTAGCGCGTCGCCTCGAAGGCTGGATTCAGCAAGATAGTCATATCCCCAAATCCGTAGGCGCGTTCGCAGCGATTCACATTTAGCCCAGACTCCAGTCTTCCCACAAACGCTTGAAAGTCGATCAAAGCACCGAAACTATGACCCACGGAGAGCATGTGGACCTTTTCGCAAGATGTTCCACTGACGGCGCGCGTGCCGTGGCAGCTGTTATCGAGATAGAACTGATTCAAGAACGCTAATAGCTCGTGAACGGCGCCTTTTGAGATGGTGTCGGCGGCCAGCTTTCTGTCCCACACATTGAGGTACTTATCGAATGAGTCGCCGCGCCAGGCAACCTCGATTCCGACCGTGCGAAACGGCTTCTGGGGATTGTTGCTCACGCCGGAGGTCGCGGATGGTTCTCTTTCACGGGCAAGAGACTCTTCTCTCTTCGCTATGTCCATCAACAGTCCCTTGAACTCGATGGAATAATCATTGTCTGCGCGCGCGTTGCCATGCCAACCATGAGTAAACAAGACAATATTCAGGCTGCCGTGGGCCGCAAGGAGCTTTGGGATTTCCGTTTCTATCAGTTGTAGCTCGGAATCTTTGAAGGCAGCACTCTTGGCGACATCGGTGGCATTGCCTTCGTCGTCAAATTCCGCGTACAGCAGATCGAAATTCTTGTGTTGCTCAAAGGCGGTGATCCAACAGGGCTCATTCGCCGGAATTTTCTTTTCTTCGCGCTTCAGGAATTCATTGCGGTCGCTATTGCTTTTCTTGAAATCCGTCGCGATTTTGTAGATCTCTCGATCGATATCCGCATAGCTGGACTGACACTTGTCCGCGGTCGTATTGTTCAGCGTGGTTTGATCCGCTCTGCGCAATGGCCCGCTTGGGGCGCAACCAGCCAGCAGAGATACTACAATCGTTAGCGATACGTTGAATCGTAGAAATGGCATTTGCGATTTGTCCGGGCCTCAGCGAGACCTCGTCGAAGTGAGAACGATTGGACCTCAAGGCGCCGTCTGGTCGCAGGCATGCGGGCCATTGCGGGCTTTGACTGAATGGTGATGCGCGAGTCGCAATCGTTACAGCGACGCCCACGTTTGTGTTAGCGGAGCTGATGCAGCAGACTGCGCGGAATTAATCCGACGGCTGCAGATTCCAAAATAGCGCGTTCGAATCGTCTCTCCGAATCCTGCTTGCGCTGGTTGCCGGACGTTACGATGCCGCCGTAGGCATGCCAATGTTGCTGGTCACCGCGGTGGAGCGTACATCCGCGATAGCCTAGTTGTGGAATTTCTGTCATCGCCGCAGGGGCATCTTCCATCTGATGCCAGAGTGCCATCAGAGCGTTCGCTGTTTCAATGGCGATCTCCCATTGAGGGTCGCGACGTCCGGAAAAGACCAATACCGAAGCGGTGTAGATCAAAACGCCGCTCGTCAGCGGATCTTGATATGACCATGCATAGCGGTCATAAACGTGCAGAAATTCACGTAGCCGTCACGGTCCGCCACGCGTGGATCGTGAATCAAGTGACCGCTGTTATCGATATCCCGCACTCGGGTCGAACCGGGCTTGTGGGACCAGAGTCCATTGCGACCCTTTCTATACCAGTGAAAGTCAACGCCGGGCCAAATCACGAGCGCGACCAAGTGTCCTTCCTTGGGGCATCGATTATTTGCCCCGGGATTTGCAATGAGAGCATCCGCGATCGCCGCCGGCCCCACGGAGGAACACGTAAGGGTGGTATACATCGCCCCGTTGGCCTGACCGGGCTGCGCAAACGTATCGGTGCGATAGTCGCAGGCATAGTTGTAACAGTTGTTGTTGAGCTGCCGCTGGCCGCCGTCGTTCCACCAGCCCGGCTCGTAGAGCGGC
>Ga0210398_10004280_pt1 | contig 13438 bp, 13 predicted proteins | sample IncBWC4OmetaG_FD_161047 | JGI IMG/M metagenome (GOLD analysis project Ga0210398, IMG submission 161047) | Forest soil microbial communities from Barre Woods Harvard Forest LTER site, Petersham, Massachusetts, United States - Inc-BW-C-4-O | ecosystem: Environmental > Terrestrial > Soil >... | reverse complement strand
TCCTCAGAATTATTCGTGGCCCAGGTCGTCGGCGCGAAGAACTGCAAAAGCTTGAGGGTTGGTGACAACTCGAGTATCGAATCGCTGTTGTCGTAAGGGTGGCTGTATGAGTAGACCGAGCCGTTGCCCGTGCTGACCCAGATGTCGCCGCGTGAGTCCACCACGGGGGCCGCCCCGCCCATCCAGATCGCCCCTTGCGACTCACCGGCCGCGGCGTCGACCGTGAACATCTTCGGCGTCCCGCCCGTTTCCGGGACAGCGATCAGCCGGCCTCGGTAAGCGGCGCAGTCACCGTAGTTCCCGCCCATGCCGAACACGACCCGGCCGTCGTCGAGGGTAAGCCCGGTGCGTTGCAGCAGCGCGGCGGTATCCACCCCGGCGGGATCCACGTCCTGGGTCACCTCGACCTTGCCTGAGGCGGTGGCGAGGCCGGTCAACATGTGCGCCGGATTGCCGTTGACCAGCTCGTCGGCCACCACGAAGATCTCGGCCCGGGACTGATCGATAACCGGGGTACCCGTAATGCCCACCGTGGGCGTTATGTCCCCGCAGGGAAGGTCGGCTGACGGCACGGGGCTGCCGAGCTGCGCGGACCAGACCACCGCGCCCGTGGCGGCGGAGAGCGCGTATACGGTGTCGTCCTCCGTCGCCACATAGACCCGCCCCGACGACACGAGAGGCTCACCGTAGATCTCGCCATCGAGCACGGGCGACGTCCACGCGCGGGTCGCGGTGTTGACCGCCGCCGTCGGCCCGGCCACCCCGCTGCCGGCGGCATCGTCGTGATACACCGTCCAGGAAGTCGACGCAGCCGGCGGCGACGCGTGGGTGGCAGCGGCGGCGTGCCCGCCACCGAGCACCCAGATTACTGAGGCCAGGGCCAGCAAACCAGTCGCTGTCGGCCCACGGCGCGGCCACGCTGTCATCGCATCACGATAGCGGGCTCCGGCGCGTGTACGCGCTGTTCGTGATGGAGGTCCAGGCCAGGACAGTGCACATCCCCGCCGGGCGCGGGGAAGGGATCACCGCCCACCCGACGGGGAGTAAGTGGCCCAGCCGGCCGCAACGACCCGCCGGGACGCTCCCGATGGAAGTGGCAATGCCGCTTAGCTTGCCGCCGTCGCCGAGCCGCGCTCTCGACGCGACATCCCCTGCCCAGAGCATGATCACGAAACTTTTTTGTACTTATAAGACACTTTGTTTACATCAGGAAAAAAGTTTTCGGGATCATGGTCCTACCAGTGATTGCGTGACAAGGCTCCGACGTCACGCAACTACCCAGAGGCACATTAGCCTCCTGGCTAAGCGGCAGTGGACCATCACGGGCAGCGCAGCGTCAACCAGCCTCTGATCGTCACCTGCAGATGCCAGCTATTACGGGCACGCTGGACGAGGCAGTCCGCGCTTCCCGCTGGCCGTGAATGACCGTGCGGCACGGCGCAGTCAACGCGCACGGCCATGGCAGGCACGGCGGCCGGTACGGCGCCAGGCCTCGCCTGTTACCGCGCCGGGTGTCTCCCGGGTCGCCGGCGCATTCGCAGGGCGGCCAGGATAAGGGCGCCGAGGAATACGACGATTCCGATGATCAGCAGGTACAGCAGGCCTTTGGCGACCACGCCGACAATACCCAGCGCGATCGCTGCGATCACTAGCAGCAGGAACAGGGCAATCATCGATCCTCCGTTTCGTGCGGCCGCTCAGCGGCGGGCCAGCCGTCGCTCGCCGCCGGCGCCCGCCTGGTAGGTCAGGCCGTAGTGCCGGAAGATTGCCTCTTCGTCGCCGGCCGGCAGCTCGCCGTCGGTGCCGATCGAGGGGGCAGCCTTAACCTGTTTCCTGTCGTAGCCGACCCTGACGTACCCGGGACCGGCGATCGCCTGGTTCAAGGGCACGAAGGCCAGCCGGTGCCGGGTCGGCATCCCGACCGTGACTGTCGCGAACGCTGGCTGGTCGGTGCTGGTGTCGACATACACGGCCTCCAGTTCGCCGATCTTGTGGCCCTCGGCGTCCACCACGTCATGACCACGCCACTCCCGGATATCCGCAGCCTCAAACACGCTGGCCTTCTTTCCCTCATATCTGCCGCCGGCCTCTTCTTCATCGCAGGCAGGCGAACCGCGTCGCGGCCGGAATGCCCCTGGCGTTCCCGCCAGCTATTGCGGGCGGCTGCTTAGCCCAAGCAAGCCTTCGCGGAGCCGCTCGGCCACCGCATCGGCCGGAACCCCCGCAAGATCAGCGACCTGCCGCCGGGTGTCCCCGCAGCACGCCAGGAGCACCGCCTCACGCTGCGGCCCGGGCAGGGTCGCAAGGCCGCGGTGTGCCAGCCAGCACGCTCCCCGTGGTCGCCTCGGCCACCACCCCGGCCGCCCCGGAAGGCCTCAGTCCGGCCGCGCGCCCGTCACCCGCCGCCCCTGCATGACTCATGGCGCGGCGCCGCGCCATCGTCATGACCCAGCTAATCCCGCTGCCCTCTACAGCCATGGCTGCCTCACTTCCCATCAGTGAATGACCACGGGGCTGCCCGGGTCCAGGACAGCACCACTACCCAAATGTCGCCAGTCAGCTACCCAGGTGCGGCCAGGTATTCACGATTACCCGGCCGGACTCACCGGGCCGCCGCCGTGGCCGCCTCCGCGACGCTGCCATGCACCCCTATCACCCGGTCGGCGCCCCACGGCTCCATCACCCGGGCCACCACCGGCTGCGGTGTCGCCAGCCCCAGCGAGCCGCCGGCCTCCTCCGCCATCCGGGACACGCGCCACAGCCTGCAGGCACGATGCGTCGATGTAAGCCAGCCCGGACAGGTCCACGACCAGATGTGATGTTCCCGCCGTTACCTGCGCCGTCAAAGCCGCACGCAGCCGGCATGCGGCCGATGGCTGGCACTTCGGTTAACCGCCGCCCGCCGCGACCATGGCCGCCTCCCGGGCCGCCGCCGCGACCGCCCCGGTTACCGACGCGTGCACCGGCATTACCTCATCCAACGCGACCAGCCGGACCACCTTGCGCGCATCCGGGTCCGGGACGACGAGCCGCAGCCACGACCCCCAGCCCCGCGCCCGCCTGGCCGCCCGCATCAAGACGTCCAGGCACGCGGAATCGCACACGCCCGTGCTGGACAAGTCAACGATCAGCCCCGCAGCACCCGCATCCAGAACCGCGCACAGCCCGCCAGCAAGAGCGGGGGCAGTCAGAAAGCCCTTGCCGGCCGGCAATTCAACGACCGCGAACCGGCCGAACCAGCGGACAGAAAACCCGGAACTATCCGGGATTACACCACGCGCGCTCACCACGCTCACGTCCCCTTCCAGCCACCCGATACGAACCGGGTTCACCGTCAGGGTCCAGAGCGGCACACACGTACCTACTCAGGTTCTTTTACGGCACTGGCCGCTGTCAACATGACGCGGCTAACACCGCCTGGCCCCGGGATCAGCCGGAGAGGGAACCGCGGGCGACTTCCCCGCCGGTTACATTCCTCCGGAACCGCCAGCCACCGCGCCCGCCCAGGTGAGCCCCGGATAGCTGGACTCAAGCCAGCCGGTGTGCACGGAGAACGGTCGGTTCCCGCTAGGAGTTGCCGTCAGCTATCTGCGTGGCGACTGAGAGCGCCGCGTTGATCGGGATCGCGTAGGCGACGGTGTTGGAGCCGCTCCTCGAATTCCCGATAATGATGCCGATCACGTGGCCGTTCGGGTTCACCAGCGGGTCGCCGAGCACCCACGGCAGCGCAGACGGCAGCGTAGACGCCATCAGCCCGGTCCAGGTCGTCCCGTCGATGTCGACGGTCGTATTCAGGGTGGTCAGCTTGCCGACATCGAGGGACACCCCATCGTCCGTGCCCATGGTGCTGACCGCGGTGTCGATGACGTCGCCCGGCACATGGTAGGAGGCCTCCCTGATGGCGGCCGCGCTTGAGACGATCGTGTCCGAGTTCCCGACCGTGACGGTCGAGAACGCCCTCCCGCTGCTGCCTTCCATCTGGAGCAGCGCCAAGCCCGCCGCCGGGTCCACGCCGATCACCTTGGCCTTGAATGTCTCGCGGGAGTAGACGTACTCCGCCGCCAGGTTCGCCGCACCCGCAGAGGGCTGGTAAGTGGTCAGCACCTTCCCCGACTGCGTGAGCACCAGGCCGATCCCGACCGAGGTCCCGCCCCACAGGACGTGCACCATGCCTTGACCCGTCGACTCAGTGATGTTCGACAGGTTGTCGTGAGCGAGCCCATCCGGGTCCTCGACGAATATGTCATCCCCCTTCAGTGGCGCGGGAATCGCCGAGTGAACCGCCGTGCTGCCAAGCCCGAAAACCCTGCCGACGCCGAAACTGAGCCCCGCCGCGAGGATGAACGCCGTTGCGATCACAGAGAGCCTGAAGCCCTTGTTCCGCCAGGCTTCCGGGACGGCCCGGCTGGACTTCGCGGCATCACTCGTGTCCACGTCGTCTTCGGCGCGCGCGGACTGTCCGCTGTCGTCTATTTCCTCAACGTGCGTCGTCTCGCCTCTTATCACCCTCACCTCCCGGATGCGTTGGCGGTCGCCGTCTGCTTCACTGCGTTGCTCATTTGCACGACTCTGCCGGCGTCGTCCCGCCCGTGAGCTGATAGAGAGTAGCTAGTCGCCGCGCGCTCACCGGGTTAGCCGGAACGGTGATGCCACAGTTGCCATTGGTCGTCGTGGTCGTCGCCGGAGTCGTCGTCGCCGCCGGAGGCTTGATCCAGCCGCCAGTCGGCAGCGGCACAGCGCCATGCGACGCCGAAGGCTTGCCAAAGGAGGGAGTCGGGGTCGCAACAGCGCCCAGAGGCACCGGCTGAACCGCGTTGTTGGTCGAGCCCGCCTGGTACGCGAGCACCCCGCCGATCAGTAGGCCCAGCGCCACGGGCGCGGCGAGTTGGGCCGCAACAGGCGCCAAAGCACGTCTCTGCATGCGGTATCGCCATGCGGACCGACTCCGGCTGTTCACCTCCACCTCCACGTCCGCCGTGCTGCCCCCGGCCGTGCTGTCCCCGGAGTGAAAGGGTAGAACAACCAGCTGGCATGACGCGGGAATCTTGGAAGATCTAATGTTACAGACTTCTATCGTCGCAGGTAGGACGGCGTGATCCTGAAGTGACAGCCATGAAGTCCCGGCAGCCGGAAACACGTGTTGCAATAGTTTCAGCATCGGCATCACCGACAGCTACCGTTAGGACACTGGCTGCTCTTGCGTGGGCCCGGTCCGCTAGTCGCCCACCAGCCGCTTCTGTTACTTCCCCGGGCCGGGAAACTGGTAACGCCAGGCTGACCGAATCCCCGGAATCTTATGCGCAACTTATTACAAATTTATAACAAGCCAGCGCTCGTCATCGTCTAGTGATATGAGTGAGAGTCCCGGCTTCTGGAGGTCCGGCATGCCCCCGAACTGCGAAGACGCATTGTTCGGCCTCCAAAAAATAAATTTTGAATTAGCATAAGAACGGCCGATGTTTCATCGTGATGTGAGGTAAGCCCGCCTCCGGTGTATCGGTCACTCCAGGCGACGAAGGGAGGAACATGCGACAATGGCTCACAGTGCTGGGCCTTACCCTGCCTTTGTGCCTTGACGTCTTCGCCGTCTCAATTGGCGTTCTGGGGGAAATGCACCTTACTCTTGCGCAGCGGATACGCATCACCGTGCTGTTCCTGGCGTTCGAGATCGGGATGCCGTTGGTCGGAATGGCAGTGGGGACGCCGCTGACTCACTTCACCGGCGACGCCTCCAACTTGCTCATCGACGGCGCCCCTGCCAATGCCGTCCAGATTCACGCGGCCAGCCTCAGTCACGCGGCCGACGTCGTCGAGTATTCTTTCTTCGGTCGGTATATCGACCCGATTATCGTCCCACTGGTCGTCGGCGCCATTGGCATCTGGCTGCTGGACGAGAGCCTCAATGACGACGATGACGACGATGACGACGATGAGGCAGGCAAGGTGAGGGCAATGGTCACCGCGCACGGCCTTCTTTCCATTATCGGCCTCGGCATTGCCACCAGTGTCGATGATCTGGTAATAGGCTTCACGCTCGCCTTCCACAACCTGCCCTTGCATGATATCTTCACCGCCATTGTCATCCAGGCGTTCCTGGCCATCACGGTCGGCCAGTTCCTCGGCTGGAAGGCAAGCACCGGAAGCCTCCGGCTCAACATAGGACGCATCGCCGCCGCCTCCAAGCTGATAGCGGGCGGCTTGCTTGTCGCGCTAGCGGCCATCGCCCTGCTCACCCCCGAGATCATTACCCACGTCATTCCCCATATCTACCACTACAGGTACATCCCGCCGCTGGGGCCTTCGGCAGTCGCCACCAGCACGAAGTGAGCCGGCGACGTGAGGCGCCGCGTCTGCTCTTCCTACCTGCCCGACGGGTTCTGGAACGCTGAAGCGCCGTTACCGGAGGGCCTCGACCAGGGTGAAGACGGCCATGACGACCATCACCAGGGCGGCCAGGCGGGTGATCCACCGCACCGGAAGGATCTGAGACAGCTTTTGCCCTCCGGTGATGGCCAGGGCCGTCACCGCCCACAGGGCCAGCACGCTCCCGATGCCCACAGGCACCGGATCGTGGTACCTGGCCGCGAGGTTCGCGATCATGATGTCCGACAGGTCACCGAGTTCAGCCAGGAGGATCACCGCGAAAGAGGTCGTCGCCACGGCCCAGAACCCGGCGGCGTTGGCCTTCCGCAGGGCTTCGTCGTCGTCATCGTCTGCGCGCAGCACCAGTACGGCGCCGATCAGGAACACCGCGGCCACCGCGAATTGCACGATCCGGTGCGGGAGCAGGCCGAGGAGGCTGCCGAAGGTAACCGCCAGCACCACGTGCACCGCGAACGCCGCCGCCGCCCCGGCAAGCACCCAGCCTGGCCGGTACCGGGTGCCGAGCACAAAACTCGCCAGCCCTGAGTTGTCCGGCAATTCGGCTACGAATACCGTCCCGAAAACGACCCCGACAATGAGCAGACCCGCCACGTAACCACCTCTCCGCCGGGCTGGCGCCGCCGCGCCGGTGCCCGGTACCCGGTGCGCACGACAGTATGCCCGAAGGGAGGCGCTCTACTGCTATTACAATTCCCAGGTTAGGTTTTCGTAACTAGATAGGTCGGCCGCGATCGCCTGGGATATCGAAAAAAACTGGTATCGGCGGTGGTGTTTGCTAACCGCATCGCCACGGCCGACACGCTCGTTCTTGGCCAGGGTCTGACTCTGAGTCTCCGGCTCCGGAGCGGTACAGGTCAGTCAATGTGCCGTGGTGAACTGGATGAGCTTGATCACCATGATGACGATCGCGAAGAGGATGTAGCCGCGCAGGCTGAGCAGGCCGATTCTGCGCGTCATGCTGAGCGTGGGCCGCTCGAGCGTGTCGATGCGAGGCGTGCGCCACGCGGTGCGGCGCTCGCTGAGGGCTTCTTTCCAGGTGGCGCGGTCCATGTCCGGCGGCCGCCTGTTGTTGCCGGGGCCGTCGACGAACGGCTCATTCCGCGAGGCCCGGAACCGCAGAAGCAAGAACGTGGCGATCACCCCGAGGACCAGGCAGACGGCACCGCCGATGAACGTCTGCTTCAGGGTGATGACGGGCCAGAAGGTCGTGACGAGCGGGGCGAGGGAGAAGGTGAGCACGACCCAGGCGATGATGCCGGAGATCCAGTTCTGCGCGGTGGTGTTGCTCCACGGCCCCAGCACCGGTTTGTCGTTGGAAAGCAGGATCAGGAAGACCAGGGCCGACGGCAGCAGGATGCCGTTGAGCGCCTCCACGCCGTTGATGACCACGTCCAGGTCGTTGGCCCACGCCAGCGTGACCACGGCGGCGACCGCGATGCTGATCGCGTACAGGCCGTAGAACCACGGTGCCTGCTTCATCTTCCAGTGCAGCGAGTGCCGCATCTTCGGGTGCACGTCGCCGAGCGTGTAGGTGGTGGTCAGTGCCGTCAGGTTGGCGCCGATCAGCGAGCCGTCGATCGTCGCGATGGCCATCAGGCCGCCGACGCCGTGGCCGACGTGCTGCTGCAGTGCCGTGAACGTAGTGCTCAGGTCGTTGAAGTTGCCGAACGCGCTGGTGTGCGCCAGGCCGAAGGCACAGGCGGCCATGATCGCGAGCGCCCCGATCACCTCGATGACGATGCCGATGCCCGTGTCCCAGCGCTCGTAGTTCAGCCAGCGCGGGGTGATGCGCTTGTCGACCACGTTGGACTGCTGGAAGAACATCTGCCACGGCTCGACGGTGGTGCCGACCACGGACACGACCAGCAGCAGCAGGGTCGCGTTCAGCCCGCCGGGCATGCTCGGGACCACGCCCGCGATGGTCGAGGTGGCGCTGCCGTGCACGAGGAAGGCCATCGGGAACGAGACGAAGTTCGCGATGACCAGAAAGATCAGGAACCGCTCCCAGTACCGGTAGGTCCCGCCCGCCATGACCATGAAGAGCAGGACCGCCGACGTGACAACGGCCCAGGTGTCGGACATGCCGAAGAACGAGAGCCCCTGCTCGACCCCGATGAATTCAACGACGATGGTGACCGCGTTGATGATGAACAGGTCGGCGACGGAGAAGGTTCCCCAGAACTTGCCGAACCGGGCGTAGATGAGCTTGCCGTGCCCTACTCCCGAGACCGCGCCGAGGCGTACCACCATTTCCTGGCAGAAGTACAGGATAGGGAACAGCAGGACCATGCACCAGAGCAGCTTCATGCCGTAGTCCTGGCCCATCTGGGCATAGACCGACACGCCGCCCGCGTCGTTGCCGCCGCCCATGACGATAAGCCCGGGGCCGACGATGATCAGCAGCAGCCTGAGCTTTCGCCGCCACGATTTCGGTTTTCCCGTCTCGCTCTGCTTTAGGGTGCCGAACGCGCCGATGATATCGCCCACATGCTGTGCGTCGAGTACCGCGGGACCGTCGGATCCCGGCGCCATTTCGGGCGCAGAAGTATCCGAGTTGCCGATAGCCAATGTCGCACCTCTCTAGGCTGTGGACATGCCCAACCGCGGCCGTATCGATTCGCCTGTGGGAACTTAAATGAGCTCACACTCGCTGTCAACGGGTTTCGGTGAGACCTACGAAAACCGTAAGGTGGGATCCGCGATAATACTTCAGGGTGAGACCCACGGCAATGCACCAGAATCGAGCGATGAGCTGCATGTTGTAATACGTGTTTCACTATAAAGGCGCCCGATGTATGGAACAGGTGTTGCGTACCCATAGACCAATGCCGCTCAGCTTGCCGCCGTCGGTTTTGCCCTGCCCAGAGCATGATCACGAAACTTTTTTGTACCTATAAGACACAAAATTTACATCAAGAAAAAAGTTTTCGGGATCATGGTTCTACCAGTGATTGCGTGACAAGGCTCCGACGTCACGCAACTACCCAGAGGCACATTAGCCTCCTGGCTAAGCGGCATTGATCCATAGACGCGGAGACCTGCCCGTCGAGCTGGCTGGTGCTCTTGGCTCAGCTTCCGAGCAAGCCGTCCAGTGCGCGCGTAGCGCTATGGCGACGCATGCGAACCGGCGGCGCAACCGCCGTGGTGAACGGCGCCTGGATGTTACCCCGCACTACTGCGCACGAGGATTTCTTCGAACAATCGCGCGAAGGCGTCATCAGGCGGGGCGGGACCGGGTTCGTGCTGCGGGTCTCGGGCTCATCTCCGGAATCGAATGAATCGATCGTGCGGCTTTTCCAGTCCGACAGGTCCCGTGAATATGACGAGTTCGCGGAGCGATGCGCCGCCTTTCTCAATGAAATTAACCAATGCCGACGTGCCCTGCGAGGCTTCTCGCAGGCGGTTTACAAAGTCGAGGGGGTGCAGGACCCGAAGAAACTGGCGTTGACCTTGTGCGCACGGTCACCACGCTCCCGGCGCCACTCGCCACGCAAACAACAACAGTCAAGCACTCAGCGTAAAACCGGCGACTGTAATGCAAGTTAATCCACGCTGTGCGACTCTGCGAAGTCTAACGAGGTTGGAACACGGTTCAAAGTTCCTGGACGGGTTGGCTACGGTGGCCCAGTGAGCTTGCTGATCCAGGTCGCTACCGTAGTGGCCCTGTTCGCGGGGACCAACGTCGATGACATGGTCATCATCTCCCTGCTGAGCGCGTCCGCACGGGCGGGTCGGCCGCCACAGGACTGGCAGATATGGGCCGGGCAGTATGTGGGCTTTGGCGTCCTCATCGGCGCGTCGCTGGCGCTGGGCCGGGGCCTCGCGCAGGCGCCGGAGCGCTTCCTGTGGGTGCTCGCCCTCCTCCCGTTCGGGGTCGGCGCCTTCGGCCTCGTCAACGTGATCCGCTCGCGGCGCCGCGGCGAGGAGCCGAAGGCTCCCTCCCCTACCGGCGGAATGTACGGCGTCGCCGCGATCACGATCATCGACGGCGGCGATGACCTCGCCGCGTACACGCCCTTCTACGCCACGATCCACACGGGCGAGATCGTGGTCAGCATCGCGGTCTTCGCGGTGATCATCGCGATCTGGTGCCTGATAGGCCGCCGCATCTCCCGCTACAAGTGGGTCGCCGAGGTCATCGACGATTACGGTGACTGGATCCTCCCGGTGACCATGATGCTCCTCGGCCTCTACGTCCTCGCTGAGACCCTCCACTTCTAACCGCTGCCGGCCAGGCCAGGACCACCGACGGCGTTCCAGGACTACCTCGACCATCATCACCTCCAGCGCCTGCGCTCCTGGCGAGCCGTCAGCTAAGCCACAGCGGCCAAGATTCCCGACCGAGTCAAGACAGAGTCAAGAGGGCCAGGACGCTTCAGTTAGCCTGACCCGATCGACGACAGCACCCGAGGGACAGGCTAGGGCGGCATGCGCAAAGTCCTGATCGCCAACCGGGGGGAGATCGCGGTCAGGATCGCCCGGGCGTGCCGGGACGCGGGCCTGGCGAGCGTGGCCGTCTACGCGCGCGCGGACCGGGACGCCGTCCACGTGCGGGCGGCGGACGAGGCCGTGCCGCTGAACGGCACGACGCCCGCGCAGACCTACCTGGACACGAGCAAGGTACTCAGGGCGGCGGTGGACTCCGGCGCGGACACGCTGCACGCCGGGTACGGATTCCAAGCCGAAAGTGCCGGGTTCGCCCAGGCAGTGCTGGATGCCGGGCTGACCTGGATCGGGCCGCCGCCGGCGGCGATCCGGCTGCTAGGCGACAAGATCTCCGCCCGGCAGGTGGCGCGGCAGGCCGGCGCGCCGCTGCTGGCGGGGATGGCGGGGCCTGCCTCGGACGCCGCGCAGGTGGCGGCGTTCGCGCGCGAGCACGGGCTGCCCGTCGCGATCAAGGCCTCCGCCGGAGGCGGGGGGAAAGGCGTCGCCGTCGCCCGGTCGGCCGCCGAGATCCCGGACGCCTGCGCGCGGGCCATGCGCGCGTCCGCCGCCGTGAACGGCCGGGCGGAGTGCTTTGCCGAGCGCTACCTGGACCATGCGCGGCACATCGAGGTCCAGTGCCTGGCGGACTCCCACGGCGGCGTCGCGGTGATCTCCACCAGGGACTGCTCGCTGCAGCGGCGCCATCAGAAGATCGTGGAGGAGGCCCCGGCACCGTTCCTGCCCGCTGGACTGGACACGCGGCTGCGCGCGGCATCCGCGGCGATCCTGCGGGCGGCAGGCTGTGCGGGCGCGGCGACGTGCGAGTTCCTGCTCGGCCCGGACGGCACGCTCGCCTTCCTCGAAGCGAACGCACGGCTGGCGGTCGCGCACCCGGTCAGCGAAGAAGTCGCCGGGCTCGACCTGGTCCGGGAGACATTCCGGATCGCTGAGGGCGGTGCCCTGGGTTACGGTGATCCGGAGGTACGCGGGCATGCTCTCCAGTTCCGGATCTACGCCGAGGACCCGGGCCGCGGCTTCGCTCCGACGCGGGGGACCGTGCGCGCCTGGCGCCCTCCTTCCGGCCCCGGCGTGCGGTTGGATTCCGGCACGGAGCAGGGGTCAGTGGTCGCCCCGGCGTTCGGCACGCTGCTGGCCAAGCTGATCGTGACCGGGGCGTCCCGAGCCGAGGCGCTGCGGCGGGCGCGCCGGGCACTTCACGAGTTCGAGGTAACCGGGCTGGCGACCAGCCTGCCGTTGCACCGCACCCTCGTCGCGCACGAGGCATTCGCGCCGCCAGATCCCGCCCGGCCGTTCTCCGTTCACACGGGCTGGCTCGAGTCCAATTGGCCAGGGTCCTCGTCACCGGGCGCCTGAGGCCCGCTGGCACCCGAAGCGGTTACGTTCTCGGCCGCGTAAACCGCCTGCGAGAAGGCCGCCACCGTGGTCTGGCACCGCGCCAGCAGGGCGGCCGCCTCTTGCCCTCGCTCATCGGGGAAGAAGTCACGCGCCTGGATCTTCGCCAGCCAGCGGACCAGCTTCTCCAGGTCCTGCTCGCTCTCCTCCATCTCAGCGAAGGTGTACTTCCCCGCCTTGCCCTCCCTGCCGATCTCTTCCAGGAGAGCACCGCAGCGCTCGGCGAACTCGTCGTACTCCCGGCCTCGGTCGGACCGGAAGCGCGCAACAATGGCCTCGTCCACGTCCGGTGCCGAAGCCGGGATGCTCAGCACGAACCCGATTCCGCCCTGCTGGAGAAGCCCGTCCCGCAACTGCTCCAGCAACTCCGCGTGCGGAGCCGTTTCCGGCAGCACCCACACGCTGGTGACCATCGTGGTAGCGCCGGCGGCCCGCAGTCGGCGCCACAGCGCAACCCGGTGGCTGGACGGCGACCTCGGGAGCTGGGTCAGGAGAAGAAGCCAGCTTGATGGGCGGCCCTCCGTGTCCATCGACATGCAACACCTGTTCCACGCGTAGCGCACCGCCGAACAGGAGAAATATTACAAGTGGCTTACGTGTGGCAGGTCAGGTTGCTGATCCTGGAAGGGGCGTGGCCTCTCATGTAGGGCCCATATGAAGCAGGAGACTCAGGACGAGGGCTGTTGACAGCTAAAGTCACCTAGTTTAACTTCTACAGGAAGGGGGGATCCATCTCGGCGCGCTGTCGCCAATTCCAAGATGGAATCGAGAGGTACCCGGTTGGCGACCTTTATTCCGACACGAGAGTTCGCCCTATATTCCTTTGGCGGCCCGACCCCGGCCGCGAACGGGAACGGCCGCCTGCCGTTCAGTTCCGCGCGCTACAGCAGGTACAAATACGGCTCGGTCGTCGCCGCGGAAACCTTCGCGCGAGCACTCGGCGCGGCCTTCTGCGAGGCTCACCCAGAACTCGCCCACGCGCCACGGCTGCTGATGGCCTCTTCCCCTACGCCCATGTCCCCGCGGCCGCCACCACGCTCGCCCGCAGGCTGCAGCCATTGCTGAACACGGCCAGGGCCAAGAACGGGCTGGCCCCCGTCCCGCTGCTGCGGGTGGACCGGATCAGCACGTCCGCCGGGGACTATGGGACGCTCTCCGCGCAAGCCCGGGACGTGCACATGGCGACCAACACCCTGTCGTTCCGCCGCTTCCGGTC
>Ga0210398_10004278_pt1 | contig 13442 bp, 12 predicted proteins | sample IncBWC4OmetaG_FD_161047 | JGI IMG/M metagenome (GOLD analysis project Ga0210398, IMG submission 161047) | Forest soil microbial communities from Barre Woods Harvard Forest LTER site, Petersham, Massachusetts, United States - Inc-BW-C-4-O | ecosystem: Environmental > Terrestrial > Soil >... | reverse complement strand
CGCATGCCTTGCTGCATGATTTCTGGCGTTACGCCGACCATGTGGGCGTAGCGGATTTGGCGGCGTTCGACGACGCGAACGATGGCCATGCGCGCGCCGAGTTCGCCGGGTTGCGGCTTCATACACAGGGCGCCTACGTCGGCGGTTTCGAGGGCTTCGAGGACCTCCGGCGGGGCTGCGGTCATAGGACGAGGAGCAAAATCTTCGAGAAGCAAGCCCGTATAGCGGGCGTGGCGATCTTCAATGGCCGCGGCAATACTGGCGGCGACAGAGCGGCTGGCTTCGTCGGCAATGAGGGCCACGTGCTCGCCGGGTCGCACACCGAGGCAAGTTTCCACGGCGTTCTTGGCGCCGGGCATTAACTCTGGGTCTGGTTGGCCAAAGTACATCTTTTAATTTTACAAGAATCTGCGGGAATTTGAAGTGCCGCTGATGAACTTGGCCGCCGTTATGGAAACAGGCTGATGCTGAAAACTCTCGGGAGAGGTCAAGTCGTTCGCGGGCTGACGCGGAATGCGGGAACTTGGCCGCCGCCGCTGGTGACGTTGGCCAGGCCGGTGGCGCTCAGGCGGGTGAGGAAGCCGCAGAGTTTTCCGCGGAAGAGATACGGGGCGAAATCGACTAGCATGTCGCGGTAATCGACTTTGCCGACATCGGCGATGTAGGGAAAAACTTCGCGGCGTATCGGAATGCGTTCCTGGACGATCCACGCGCCGTTTTTTGCGGACAGGGCGCGGCCGATGGCGGTGTCCCATGTGGCTTCGTCGGTTTCCCAGCCGAGAGTTACGCCGGAGCCGCCGTATTCGTCGCTGGGCTTGAGTACGAGGTTTTCTCTCTCTTTAGCGATGAAGGCGAGGAGCTCAAGGGGCTGGCCATTGTGCGACGTCTTTATGTCGGCGACCACGCGAGTCCAGGGGATGTGACGGCGAATGAGTTCGCGTTCATCGTGGGAGAACAGCGCGCCATTTTGCTCGTCGGTCAGGACGGCGAAGAAGGCTTTTACGTGGGGAATCTTGCAGCGGAAGGTGTTAGCTACACAGACGCCGTTGGCTGTGTAGGCTTTTAGGAGAGCGGCACACTCGGTCGATTTGGCGACGATATCGTTGATCAAGACGCGCCGGTAGACGAGATCAATCTTTCGACCGTGGGCGACTAGTTTGTGCCCGTCGAACACGAGTTCGCGGGGATCGGCGATGACCGTGGGAACGCCCATTTTTTCGAAGCGGGCTTGGAGAATCTCGAACTCACTCCAGGTGGGCACGTCTTTCCAATCGACAATGGCAATTTGCGGGGGACTGGCCGAGCCTCCCCAGTCCACATAGCTCATCACCAGGGCGTCAAGGAGTTTGGCGCTGAGCGGGTAACTATGAACCGTATAATTCTGCGCGAATTTCCCCATCACGGGGAGCTCGTGGAAAATGTCCGCGAGCGTTTCCGCGTAGCCTGCGCCTGCGGGGGATTCTGCGTTGTATTCGGCGAACTTCAGAGAATCGGGCAAGAGGAAAGCATCGAGGCGGGAGGCCGTGCTGGCGCGGCCGTAGGGGACCGCGAGACGCGCCAACCGTTCTTCTTCGGGACGCAAATGAAACTGTGCAAAAAGATGTTTGTCTTTGAGGGCGGCGATGACAACGCGCTCGCCGAGGTCTGCGATGGTCTCGGCGACGCTGCGGACGCGATCCTCCTCTTCGGGGGATAGGAAAAACGGGCGCAGGAAAGGGCAATGGACGCGGTCGCCGAAGGTGAGTTTTGCGTGGCGCAATCGTTTGAACAAATCTTCCGGGAGACCGGGAGCGCGAAGGAGCGTGGCCTTCAGAATGTCGGTCCACTCGCCGGCGGGATTGTGCGGGATGGTCGACGGTGTCCAAGCGCTGGTCATTTTGTTTTGAGTCCTGGCGCTCTGGCAGTGAGGCTTGGCGCCGACGATTGACCTGCGGCAACGCTTTTGGGCCCGCCGGTGAATCCACTTGCCGCGCCGATACCGAGCATCTCTTCCCAGCGGGGCCAGGGAAAAGAAGCTGCACCATGGAGAGCACGGTCAATTACGAGACGCGCCATTTTGTCGACGACATGCTCGAAATAAAATTCGGTGATGCGGTCACGCTCCATATCCGGTGCGGGATTCAAGAAATCGATCGCGTACGGCACTCCGTCTTGTACCGCAAATTCGATGGTGTTCATTTCGTAGCCGAGGGCTTCGTTAATCGTCTGCGCGTCTTTGACGATGCGAGCTCCGAGCTCGGATGACAAATAATTGTGATCGACGAGGTATTTGCGTTCTTTCGGGTCGTAGTGAACCGGAGTAATATCGGATTTTCCAAAGGTGAAGCAACGGACGTATTTATCGAAGTCAATGAACTCCTGGAGGGTCATGCAATACGGGGAAGTTTTGTCGTAAGCGGCGAGGAGTTCTTCCTTGTTGTGGACTTTGTAGACGTGTTTCCAACCACCGCCGGAAAAGGGTTTGAGGATGGCGGGGCGGCCGATGTAGTCGAGGAGGCCATCCCAGTCGACGGGATATTCCAAGTTGTGAAGCGATTCGGCGGTGATGTCGACATCACGTGGATATCCCTTTTGGGGCAACAGAACGGTTTTCGGGATGGCGATGCCGAGTTTCGAGGCGACAGCATAATTGAAGAACTTGTCGTCGGCGGTCCACCAGAACGGATTGTTGATGACGTAGGCGCCCTCTAGGACGGCGTGTTTGAGGTAGCCGCGATAATATTCGACTTCGTGCGAGATGCGGTCGACGATGACACGGTAGCCGGAAGGTTCGCCCATGCGCGTGCCGCCGAGCTTTGCGAATTCCGCCGCGACGCCGTCTTTTTTTCCGAGCTCATTGACGCGCACGATGAAGGCCGGAGGGAAGCTGTATTCTCGCCCGCAGAGAAGGCCAACCTTTTTCATGATTTCGCTCCTGACAGGTGAAGCAACGGGACCCGGCGCCTCGAAGATAACTCTAGTTGATGGCGTGTGCTGAGGAAGCCCGGGGCTCGGTGACGCCCCGCGTTTCCGAGACCAGATGTTTTACGACCGCCTTCAGGTCGCCGGTTTGCTGATAGACGCGCAGTTGGCGCTCGGCGCTGGTGCCGTCTTTGAGAATGGTGTGGATGTATTCGACGGCGCTGCGGCTGCCGAGATCGTCCACGACGTCATCGACAAAATCTAGAAGCTCTAGGGTGAGTTCGCGCATGGGGACTTCCGCCTCCTTCCCGAAATCGATCAACTTGCCTTCGATGCCGTAGCGAGCGGCGCGCCATTTATTCTCTTCGATCAAGGCGCGGCCGTAGAGACGATAGCTCATATTACGCTCGTAGAGGCGGTGGAGTTTTACGACGATGGCTTGTGTGAGCGCGGCGATGGAGACGGCTTCTTCGACCCTGGTGGTGACATCAAACATGCGGAACTCGAGAGTGCCGAACATGGGATGAGGGCGGACGTCCCACCAGATTTTTTTGCCGTTGTCGATACAGTTCAGTTTCATCAGAAGGTTGACGAAGTTTTCGTACGCGCTCCAGGATTCGAATTGTTCCGGGATGCCGGTGCGCGGGAAACGGCGGAAGACGGTGGTGCGGAAAGATTTCAGGCCGGTGTTGCGTCCCATCCAGAAAGGCGAGCTGGTGGAGAGTGCCAGCAGGTGCGGAAGGAAATAGCGGACCATGTTCATCATGTCGATAGTGGTCTGCTTATCCGGCATAGCGACGTGCACGTGCATTCCGAAGATAAGAAGGGAACGGGCGAGTTGCTGGAGTTCTTCGACGATGTGTTCATAGCGTTCGCCGGGGGAGATGACTTGGTCGATCCAACTGGAAAACGGATGGGTGCCGGCTGCGGCCACCTGCAGTCCAACGCGCTCGGCCGCGGCTACAAGCTCGCCGCGGGTGCGGTGCATTTCGATGCGGAGTTCACCGACGTTTTCGCAGATCTTGGTGCCGGTTTCGACGATGGATTGGTGCATCTCGCCTTTAACTTGCTCGGCGATGGTAGGAGAAGCGGCCGAAACCAGCTGCATGACGTGAGAGCGCAGCGCGCAGGTAGCGGGGTCAATGATCTGGAACTCTTCTTCAACACCGATAGTGAAGCGGTGAGCCATGGCGTGGCCCTCCGGATGGACGTAGTCTAGCTGGGGACTTCTCAGCCCGGTATCATACCTTGCAGGCGGGAAAAATACACGCATCCTCAAAGCGCATAAAGCGCATGAGGCGCAGTTCGAGCGAGGGAAAGAGAGGGTGGGACAGACTGGAATGTCTGTCCCACCGTAACTGACCGACGGAAGTTAGAGCGAGCGCAGGAAATTCAAAAGACCCTGCATCTGCTCCAGCGCAATTTCCTCGTTACACGACGGCCGCACCACGGATCTTCTCGAGGCCATTCAGGATCACGCCAGTTCGGAAAGGGAAGTCACCTGGACCGAGGTACAGTTTTGGTACAAGCGGAAATGCGTTGGCGAATCAAGAGCGGGTTCCGAGCGAAGAGGTACGGAGTTTTTCTAGATTGCTGACGGCGGTTCGAAGCCTGTTAGAAACACAAATCGGACAGACAAGCCTGTCTGTCTCACCAAATGCTGCTTTTCGATGGTCTTCCCGGCTAATCTCTAACTTCGAGCAGACGCATCAGGCCGCGCCGAGCGCGCGTCGTTGCTGAAAGCACTCGCGGCAAAAAACTGGACGTCCCTGCGTGGGACGGAAGGGGACGGTGGTGTCCTTGCCGCACTGGGAGCAGGTGGTCTTTGTCTCCGAGCGCATCTGGGAGGCGCCGCCACCTCCACCTCCGCCGCCTTCGGCGCGCTTGGCTTTGCAGCCTTTGCACCGTTTCGGCTCATTCTTGAAACCTTTGTCGGCGAAAAACATTTGTTCGCCGGCAGTAAAAACAAACTCAGCGCCGCACTCCGCACACTTTAGCACCCTGTCGTGGTATTCCATGAGCCGCTCTCCCCTTGCCCGAGTCAGGCAGGGGGATGGGCGCAGGTCGCACCGTGGGCCAAGTATTGTGGCGAAACCAGTAGTCCGGGGGTACCGGGCTGGGGTCCCTTGGGCCTGCGTACGCGACGCTGCAACAAAAACCCAACGTCTCTGCCTAACCGGGGTCTAAATCACGGAAGTGCGGCGCTGAGATGCAGCGAGGCGAAGGTTAATCCGCTTCTCGCCGCTGCTTTTTGCGCAGTCGCTTCCGCGAAAGGGCTTCCTTGGCTCGGCGCTTCTCGCCGGGCTTCATGTAGAAGCTGTGCTTCTTGATTTCCTTGATGATGTCTTCCTGTTGCACCTTGCGCTTGAAACGGCGCAGTGCATTTTCCAGAGACTCGCTTTCCTGGATAATGACTTCAGCCACTTTTACATTCACCCCCAATCCGGTTCGGATTGGCTACGTGCGGTGTTACAGCTTGGTTCAAACACCGCCCCTGGTCATTATCGCATGGCAGCCGCTGTGCGGTCACGCACACGCTCTACGCCCTGCAGCTTCGAGTTCCCACAGGACGATTTTGAAATACACGCCCCATGCACCACATTTTGACTTGCGCACCATTAAGCGTAGTGGATTCACCCTGATGAAGTAGATGGCATCTTCTAATCAATTGGGGGCATGGAAGTCAAGGAATCTTTATGGAGGGACGGCGAGAGGAGAGATTAGTATCTTTGTGGTTACTGAGTTATTTTATGGGTATACATTCGCGTTTAAGCAGCCGAGGCCTGCCTTTTATTCTCCGCTTGGCTTCGACTGCGCCTTGCATGTGCTGTTAGAATGGGCCGCTTTTAAAGAGCGTGTCCGGAGGGCAGCCATGTCTGCGATGAGCGATGCCATCGGAGTACTTCTTGCTGGAGGCCAGGGCGAACGCCTGTGGCCCCTGACGCGCGACCGCGCCAAGCCCGCGGTTCCTTTCGGCGCTTTGTACCGCATCATCGATATTACCCTTTCGAACTGCATCAACTCCGATCTGCGGCGCGTGTTTGTGCTGACCCAATACAAAGCGTTGAGCCTCAACCGGCACATCCGCGCCGGATGGTCGCCGCTGGCAGGGCTCGGCGATTACATCGAAGTGCTTACGCCGCAGATGCGCGTATCCAAGGAGTGGTATCAGGGGACGGCCGACGCCGTCTATCAGAACATCTACTCGATCGGCAGCGAGCGGTCCAAGTACGTGTTTATTCTTTCCGGCGACCACATTTACAAAATGAACTACGCCAAGATGCTGAGGCAGCATGTGGATTCAGCGGCGGACGTGACGGTTGCGACTATCAAGATTCCCGTGGCGCAAGCGGTGCGGCAATTCGGTGTGATTGAGGTCGACAGGGATTGGCGGATCATCGGCTTTGAGGAAAAGCCCACCGAGCCGAAGCATTCTCCGCATCATCCGGGCCATTGCAACGCTTCGATGGGGATCTATATTTTTAGTACGCAGTTGATGATCCCCATCCTTCTGGCCGATTCCGAGGATCCAAAATCGAGCCATGACTTCGGGAAGGATATTCTTCCGCGGATTATTTCGAAGCACCGCGTCTTCGCTTATAACTTCGTGGACGAAAACCAAAAGGACGCGCTCTACTGGCGGGACGTTGGGACGCTCGACGCGTATTACGAAGCCAACATGGATTTGGTGAGCGTGTCACCGGTTTTCAACTTGTATGACAACCATTGGCCTTTGCGAACCTGGCAGCACCAGTATCCGCCCGCGAAATTTGTGTTTGCCGATCCCGAGCGCATGGGCGTGGCGCTCGATTCCATCGTGGCGGGGGGTTCGGTCATCTCCGGCGGGCGGGTGCAGCGGTGCGTGCTCGGGAACAACGTCCGCGTGAACAGCTACTGCGAGGCGAGCGACTCCATCATGTACAATCACGTGAGCGTCGGCAGGCACTCGCGCATCCGACGCGCAATTATTGACCGTCACGTGAGCTTGCCGGAACGCACGGAGATTGGTTACGACCTGGAAGCGGACCGGCGGCGGTTCCATGTGACGGATTCGGGGATTGTTGTGGTGGTGCGCCAGGAATCCCTAATTGAAGAGCCCGAGAACGCTTAGCCAGTTGGACCTCGAAACCTCTTGGTGTCCGCTCCGGTTGAGAACCATAAAAATTGGTTAGGCGTGTAAGGCTTCGAGCCGTCCTCCCGAGATTTGAGCGAACCTCCTGTGGATTCTTGACCAGGCAGTGTTCCGTGTTCTGCGGCCACTGTCGATGACCACGCTCGGAGTTCTCTTGATTCTCCGTGTGGAGTAAAGCCGAACTGCGTCGCCTCGTTCCTTGACCCCGGTCTGCTACAATCTCTAGTTCACTTTCTATGAGGAGAGCAAGCAGACATGTCCACGAATATAACTCGCGTCAGCGCCCGCCAGGTCATTGATTCCCGTGGGAATCCCACCGTCGAAGCTGACGTGTATGTCGGGACCGGTGCGAAGGGCCGCGCCGCGGTCCCGTCAGGTGCGTCTACCGGGGAACATGAAGCGCTGGAACTGCGTGACGGGGACAAATCGAGGTATCTGGGCAAGGGTGTCCTTAAAGCAGTCGCCAATGTTAACAACGAGATTGCCAAGGCGGTGGTGGGCCTTGACGCGGGGAATCAGCGCGCGCTTGATCAGCGCATGATCGAGCTCGATGGCACGCCCACCAAGTCCCGTCTCGGCGCAAATGCGATCCTCGCCGTTTCCATGGCGGCTGCTCGCGGCGCCGCGGCTGCCGAGAATCTTCCGCTGTACAAATACCTTGCGCGTTATTCCACGGATACGAGCGCGAATCTCCTGCCCGTTCCGATGATGAACATCCTCAACGGCGGCGCTCATGCCGATAGCTCGGTCGACTTTCAGGAATTCATGGTCATGCCTATTGGCGCACCTAGTTTTTCGGAAGCCCTGCGGTGGGGAGTGGAAGTATTTCATTCACTGAAGTCCGCGCTCAAAAAGCACGGATATTCGACCGCGGTAGGAGACGAAGGGGGCTTCGCGCCTAGCTGCAAGTCCAACGAGGAAGCGATTCAGATCGTGCTCGAGGCCATTGGGGTTGCCGGTTATAAGGCTGGGGAACAAATAAGTATCGCGCTCGATCCGGCGTCCAGCGAATTCTACGACAAGTCCAGCGGCAACTATGTTTTCAAGAAGTCGGACAAGTCCGTACACTCTTCCGAGCAGATGTCGGCGTATTGGACGAGCTGGGCCGAAAAATATCCGATCGTCTCGATCGAGGACGGGATGGCGGAAGATGATTGGTCAGGCTGGAAAGCGCTGACGCAATCGGTTGGCGCGAAGTCTTCCAAGAAAAAGATTCAGCTTGTGGGCGACGACCTCTTTGTGACCAACACGACGAGGCTCTCTCGCGGCATCCAGGAAGGGATTGCCAACGCGATCCTGATCAAGCTCAATCAGATTGGAAGTGTGACTGAGACGATGGATGCCATCGATATGGCTCGCAAGGCCGGATACCATTCGATCATTTCGCATCGCTCGGGTGAAACCGAAGACACCTTCATTGCCGACCTCGCTGTGGCCACGGGCGCGGGCCAGATCAAGACCGGCTCGGCCAGCCGGACCGACCGGATTGCGAAGTACAACCAGCTTTTGCGCATCGAGGAGGAACTTGGACCGGCGGCACGGTTCCATGGCAGAGCAGCGCTTGCTTGACGGATTGCCAGGTGAACTTGACGGGATGCCAACCCGCTGGGGCAGCGGCAGGCGGGTGTTTGCCGCATCTTTCTGCGATCAAGCGCGAGATGTCTTTTCGCTTTCGTGGAGGACTTTCCCATGAAATACATTTCGATTAAACGCGCGGCCATCGCGCTGATATTGTCCCTTCCAGTTACCCACGTAACGGCGCAGACAGGAAATGCCCCGACACTCCCTACGGCACCGCCCAATCTTCTGTTGCTCGTCCATCAGCAATTCCGGTTCGGGAGCGAAAGCGCGCGCGAAAAGGACGAGATAGAGATAGCAAAGGCGTGCCGGGAGCTAAGTGTCCCTAATCAATGGATTGATTTGCAGTCCATTACCGGCGCCCCCGAAGCGCTCTTTTTCGATCCTCTGGACTCCTTCGAACAGTTGGACTACGCCTCGGCAGCCTGGGGAAAGATCAACGCCGTCTATCCCGACCTGGCCCGATTGCAAGAAGAAATTCGAAAACTCGAAACAAATGAAAGCACCATCATTGCCGTGCGCCGCAGTGATCTCAGCTACCGTGCAGGATTTATCGATCTCTCAAAAGCGCGTTACATGCGTGTTCTGGAAATACGGCTGTTGCCCGGTCACGAGGAAGAATTTGTCGAGGCCTTTAAGACCCTCAGAGCTGCGTACGAAAAAATCAAAGCGGATACACCTTGGGTCGTCTATCAGGTGAACGTGGGGATGCCATCGCCCACTTTTTTCGCTTTTGTGCCCATGAGTGCTCTGAGGCAAAACGACGACCTTTTGGCATGGCGGGGTCCGTTGCGGGACGCCGAAGGCCAAGCGGGCGCCGATCGCATGCAACAAATCGCGCGCGAGGCTTATCGCAGCACGGAGAGCAACCTCTACGCTATCAGTCCTCGGATGTCTCACGTGTTCAAGGAATTTGCCGACGGCGATCCGGGTTTCTGGTCGCAGGCAGCGTCGGTAGACGCAAATCGTTCGGGAAACGAGGAAGCTAATCTGGCGTCTCCCCGGAGTGGCGCAGAAACAGAGCATTACCAATAGCTTCTAGACTTCACCTCGGTGATCTCATGGAACACCCATCAAAATCCTCGCCGTCGAATGAAAGCGTTTCCATTCGCACCGCGGTCAGCCGGGACATCCCCGCGCTCGTCCGGCTGATCAACGCGGCATTCCTTGTAGAACAATTTGTCTTCGATGGCGATCGCATCAATACCGAAGAGACGAGAGCCTTCATGGGCACGGGCAAGTTTTTGTTAGCGGAAGATGCGGCTGGATTGGCGGGATGCGTTTATCTGGAGATTCGTCAAGGCCGCGGCTATTTGGGACTGCTCGCAGTGGAGCCGGCGCGCCAGGGTCGAGGGTTGGGGAGCAAGTTGGTGGCCGCGGCCGAAGACGATTCCCGCGCCGTTGGCTGCTGCGCGGTCGATTTGCGGGTTATCAGTCAACGGACCCCGCTGCCGCCGTTTTATCGCCGCCTCGGTTACGTCGAAATCGGCACCGCCCCGTTTTCCGCTTCTCTCGAAGCAAAAGTGCCGGGGCACTACATTGTCATGTCTAAACCACTCACCTGATGTGGCGCTTCAATCCTTCCCGGTTTAAGAATTAGTGGGTTCCCTCGGGAGACGGTCCAAAGTACCGGTAGCGTCCCGTAATCTTCCAACGGAACAAGACATCTTCCATTTTTGGTCCCTGGCCGATGTTGTGAACGATGAGCAGTCGTCCGCTTTCTTTGGACCGTACATTCACGAGCATCCCGATGTGCGGCACGTCGCCGCCCAAATCCCAAGTGACGATGTCGCCCGGCGAATAATCCTCCGCCCGCGAGGAAATCGGCAGGCTCTCTCCCTTGCGGCTGAAAAACACCATCAGATTCGGCACGCGCCGATGATCGATGCTCGGATCTGGATGTTCCTGATGCCACTTTGATTTTGGCGGATACTTCGACCAGTTTTTCACCAGATCTTCGTGCACTTCCTTTTGCAAATCCACGCCAACGGCCCGGTAGGCCCGAATGATTTCGTCGGAGCAGACTCCGGTGTCCGCGGGCACATCCCCGCCGGGATAGTCCAGATGAACGTAAGCGGAAACGTACTTAACGGAATGATTCGTGCGCTCGATCGCCGCGGCTACCAGCTTGTCCAGAAATTCCTGTCGCGGATTCCCGCTAGCCGGTCTGGTCTCGGCGACACTGAGAGCTGTCGCGACGAATGCGAAAAGCAGCGCTAGCCAGCCCCGGATGGAGAGAGACTTCTTCACACCTTCTATTTTATCAGCAGCTGCTCCAATCATTCTGAGCTCCTGGGCGGGTGTGTGGGAAGCTCTACGGCCCTGGGCTATGGCAGCGCTTCGAGCAGCGCCAGAATGGTGGCATTGTCGCCAAACGTTTGGCTGATGTGCGCGAACCGATCCACGTTACCCGGTCCGAACACGAAGCTTCCGCCTAGCTGAAACGGATTTTGCCCAAATTTGTGCTGATGCTGGCCGCCGGCGCGGGCCCGCTTTCTCGCCGCGGCGTTTTCGCGTCGCAGGAGATGCAAAAGGTTCGCGGACTTCAATTCCGCCAACCGATAAGCCTGGCGCGCTTCGTCGATCAGAAGAGGAAAGGTGATTGCAGTTTCGTCACGAAACATCCGCGCGTAATGGCGGTCGCCTAATCCAACGGCCGCAAGAGCGGCTCCGTTGTCCCGGAAGGCTTGCTCGTGTTCGCGCAACTGCGCGACGTACTCGCGGCAAAAAATTCACCCGTAGTGCCGCAGGAAAACCAGAACGGCCGGCTGCCCGGCCCACAAAGAGCCAAGACGAATGTCTCGCCCATCGCAATCGGGAAGGACGACTTCGGCGAGTCTGCTGTTGAGGGAATTTTCCACTCTTCGTCAGCCTTCTCGAGCGGCTCTCGTGCTGTCAAGCATCGCGCTTGCGGGCTCTGCGTCTCAACTCTGAATGCTTTGATTTCCTCTTGCGCACCGCCATGCTGCCTGCGTGTATAATCCTGCTCCGCCATGAGCGAGCAAACTCCGAATGCACAGATTCCCACCGGTATCGAGCGTCAGCAGCAGATTTATACACTCGGTCTCGCTGGCGGTGCACTCTCGGTTCCGGTATCTCTCGCTCACCTCGAGCAGAAGGCCAAGGAGACACTTTCTCCTCCGGCGTTCGACTACGTGGCCGGCGGGGCAGGCGGCGAAGATACTGTGCGCGCCAATCGCGAAGCATTTTACCACTGGCGGATCGTGCCGCGGATGTTGCGCGACGTCTCAGAACGCGACCTGAGCGTCGAACTGCTCGGCGTGAAACTGCTTGCGCCGGTGATACTCGGTCCCGTGGGCGTTCAGGGCATTCTTCATGTGGAGGGCGAACTCGCGTCGGCACGCGCTGCGGCAGCGCTTGGATTGCCGTTCACACTCAGCACTGCGGCCAGCCGTTCGATCGAGGAAATCGCGCGAGCAGCCGACGGCCCGGGGAATGGCGTCCGCTGGTTCCAGCTCTATTGGGGAAAGAGTCCAGATCTGACCGCCAGCATGCTCGAACGCGCCGAGAGTGCAGGATATAAGGCGTTGGTGGTCACCCTCGACACGAGCATGTTGGCCTGGCGGGAACGAGATCTTCAGCACGCCTACCTGCCGTTCATTCTCGGCCAGGGGCTCGCCAACTATTTCAGCGATCCCGTTTTTCGCGCGCTTCTTCGGCAGCCGCCGGAGCAGAATCCGACTGCGGCCATTCAGCTCTGGGGCAGCCTCTTCTCCAATACCGCGCTCACTTGGCGCGACATTCCGTTCCTGCAGAAGCACACAACTCTTCCGATTATTTTGAAGGGTATTTTGCATCCACAGGACGCCGCTCACGCTCTCGACGCGGGTGTTGACGGACTGATTGTTTCTAATCACGGCGGCCGGCAGGTGGACGGCAGCATTGCCACGCTCGACGCTCTCCCCGCTATCGTGCGCCAAGTGAAGGGACGTGTTCCCGTGCTGTTCGATGGAGGGATCCGCCGCGGTGCCGACGTTTTCAAGGCGCTTGCTTTAGGTGCTCGCGCCGTTTTGCTTGGGCGTCTTTATGCCTGGGGACTCGCAGTCGCCGGCGAACAGGGCGTGCGCGATGTTGTGTTGAATCTTTTGGCCGATCTCGATCTTACGCTCGCTCTCAGCGGTCACACCTCCTGCCGGACTTTGGAGGCTTCCGCCCTGTCCGATTTTCCCTAGCTCTTTCGCCGGTCAGGGCTTTTCCGCCACTATGAGACCGTAGATGAAATTCCCCGAGTCGTACCCGTCTCTCATCGCTTTGAACGCCCTTAGATAGTGAACGAAGGCCAGGCCATGCTTAGCGGCCACAGCCCAGAACGTTTTGTCCTTGATAATATCCAGGCAAAGTTCCCACGTTTTGGCGCAGTACTCGTTGAGGATTTCGGTTCTTACGACCTTCAATCCATTCCTTTTGATCAATGTTTCGTACATTTCCATCGTATGCAGCTGGACGAGCATGCCTTTTTCGATGGGCTGGAGGAATTTCTTGTGTTCGCGGGGGGTAAGGCCGTCTTTCTTGAACCAGTCTGTAATGGCCATGGTGCCTCTGGGCTTCAGTAGCTTTGCGGCGCCAGAAAAGAATTTTTCATTGTTAGGATAGTGTGAAATAGACTCCACGGACCAAACCACGTCGAACGGGTTCTTGAATTTCATAGCTTCTGCGTCCATGCACAGAAACCTCGCTCGGGCTTTGGCTTTTCGGGCCGCTTCCTTGGCCATTTCGACTTGAACGGGAGAGATCGTGATGCCCGTAGCTTCCGCTTTGTATCGTTTTGCCAGATAGATACTGCTGGCGCCAAAGCCGCAGCCGACGTCAA
>Ga0210398_10004276_pt1 | contig 13443 bp, 14 predicted proteins | sample IncBWC4OmetaG_FD_161047 | JGI IMG/M metagenome (GOLD analysis project Ga0210398, IMG submission 161047) | Forest soil microbial communities from Barre Woods Harvard Forest LTER site, Petersham, Massachusetts, United States - Inc-BW-C-4-O | ecosystem: Environmental > Terrestrial > Soil >... | reverse complement strand
GCACGAAACCGAGAGGCATCCTTTCTACTCACCAAAACCTTTATACGAAGACGGGTACATCGTCAGTTTAAGATCGTGTAGCTCGCTATCGGTATGTGCGTACATTTTGTTCCGAAGCGTTTGGAAGTAATTGTGCAGTTTGAGTTCTGCTTCCGAGTACGGCTTCTGCAGCTTCTCGGAGATCGTTTTCCAGAGACCATCGAAACCATAGCCAATAGTGAATGGGCGGGCATAGGTGACTATGAGAGCCGTTGTATAGACGCTTTGCTGAAAGTAGACTGTTCCTCGTCGGTATGTTAGGTAGTGATGCCAGCCTTTCTTTAATAGGTGTTCGGCGCAGCGCTGCGCAAATGCGATGTCCTGCCGCGCAAAGTACAGTCGTGTAAATTCCTTGTCGCGTGCGGCCTGATCGGTGGGACTCGATTCTTCACTCATGTTTGCGACCCTTGTGGAATTTCTCGCCAGGCGACTCCGCGCTTGTCATGGCTGATGTAGTCACGGCGCGTGGGCGACACACTCGTTGCCGTTCAGTTGCGCCTACTTGAGGTCGTTGAGGTCAGGTATACGGCCTTCATCCACCGCAATCTGGCGAGCCGCGTCGCACCGGTCCGCACTCGGATAGAACCACATGATCGTCGGCTGGCCATGATACATGAAGCTGACCGCGACCTGATAAACCGCGCCACTGTCGTTTTTGTCTACATTCACGTTGTCAACCACGCCGCCCTGTCGCAACTGTTCATGAATCTGCGCTGGCGACTGCTTCGCGCGCTCACACTTTCCGTTGTCGAACCTCAGTTGGTACCATGTCGTCGTAGCTGGCGCAGCCGCCATGGTCGGCATCGCCGATGCGGCGAGTGCCACTGCGGCCATGAGAAATTTCTTCATTTTGCGTTGCCTTCCCCGCCTTTTTGGCGTTGAAGCCCGTTTGGCGCGCAATATGGCGGCCCGCATTGACATGGATCAATGGTTTGGCCCAGCCGTTGCACTGGAAGCGCGACCTCGCCTCCTCGGATAAGCCGCGCGGCTCCCGTAACAGGCTATGAGATATGCAACGGGATGATCGTTCCCGGACCGCCCGGCTGGTAAATGTCAGTACCGCCTGACGTCAGCATCGCACCCAGGGCGTTCTGCTCCAACTGCAGACTAGCGTTGGCGCCGTCAATGCGCACAGTGTCCACAAGCTGGTTGTTGTCGAACATTCGCAGCATGTCGCCGCTGATGTCAGCGCTGGTGACGTGCAGGCCCATGAACGCGACGACGCCGAAGGGGTCGGTGGTACTAACCCCATTCAGTGTGGGCGAGAGAACGATGAGCGCCTGAAACTCGGCAGGGTCGTCAATTTGCAGCATGTCCGTGGGCGCAATTCCGCCAGGGTTCACATTGAAGGTAAGTCCAGCGCCGACCGATCCCGTGACCTCGACCGAACCACCGTCATGGTCACCACCATCCACATTAAGAGTACCGTTACCGACCAGATCGTCATTGAATAGCGTGAAGCCGGTCGTGAACGCATTGCCGCCGAAGGCGCTGGTGCCGGTGAAATCCAGCGTGCCGCCGACAAAATGCAGATGGCCCGTTTCCGCGTTCATGTCATAAAGCGTCACGGTGCCCGTCACATTGACGGTCTCTGTCAGCAAGTCGCCGACGTTGTTGTCGATCAGCGTGACCGCATCGCCGTGTAGTTGGTTGCCGTTCAGGTTGAGTGTCTCGCCTGCCCCCACGTTGTAGACCAATGGCACGCTTATGCTGCCAGGAAGCGGACCCTGTGTTAGGTACACACCCTGGCCAGTCGGAAGCAAGCCGAACGAGGGCGGGGTAGTACCTGGTTCGCTGATCTGCACTGAATCGACCAGTGTGGTGCCGTTATACATTTGCAGCGTGTACGCCCCCGTTGCCGAAACTGCCATGTCGGCGCTGGTGGCCTGAAGTCCGACGAAAAGGATCGGGCTGGTATCGGTGCCAGGCGGTAGGATGATCTCGGCTGTCGGATCATTTTGGAAGTCGTAGAGGTACAGCGGGCCAGAGTTGGCAAGGATATCGACGGCGGTCCCTTTGCCTATATCGATGACGCTCTCAGGGCCGTCGTACGCCAGGTACACGTCATCGTTCTGGCCAACCACGAAGTTGAGCCCATTATTGTCGAAAGCAAGGCTGACTTCGTCGTTGTTGCCGTACGTGATCGAAACGGCATTGTTGAGGAAGAAAATTCCTGCGCCTGTTCCGTTGCCGGTGACACCGAAGTACTGACCGTCGAATGCACCAGTCCCTGGGTCTTCGGTGGGAGCACCGCTGGATATGTAGTCCGCGTTGCCAATGCGTGTTTCGCCTGTAGCCATTTGTTGGCCCTCCTACCCGTTGAAGGCTGCTTGGCACACACAAACTCGAAGCCCGCATTGACTTGGATCAATGCCGCTTGGCCCACCCGTTGCACTGAAGCGCGACCTCGCGACGCTAGGAAAAGCCGCGCGGCTATGCCGCCTGTCAAAATTGGCAAAACACCGCCATTCGGCTTAGACTTTACCAACATGGCTATCGTCCACACCAGCTATCGCCCGAAGCGGGCGCGCAAACGGAAGGTCTCGCCTCCGATCCCGCAGCGCATTGTCACAATAGCAACGAAGCGCGCCACGGCGGTTGCGCCGCAGCCTCCCGAAACCCAGGCCAGCCGGGAACCCATGAAGTCGCGTATCGTCACGGTGCGGAATCCTCGGTCCAGCCGTTTTGGTCCCGTGCCAGAGATGACACCCGACGAGCACCAGCGGCGCGGTGATGCCGCCGAGGCGCTATTCCGTGAATTGGTACAGCGGGCGGCTGCAAATGAGTGACCTGCCGACCGTCCGCGACTTCGCCGGCACCTCGGGGGTTCATTTGGTGGTGTGGTGCAAAGCGTGCCGCCACCAGGAAACCGTTGCTTTCGCCAAGCTCGCCGAGGCTGGCAAAGGCGACGCGCCCGTGGCCCAGTTGCGGTTCCGTTGCACGGTGTGCCGATCAAGGCTGACCGACTACGTCGTCGAGGGTACGTACCTCGGGCCGAAGGGAAAGCGGTAGCGCACGGTTGCCTACCGCGCGGTGCCGTCTCGTTGCCAACCACGGCATCGGCCCACGTTTGGCCGTTCTACGAGCCCGGGCACCCGCACTCGAACAGTCGTCCGGCGCCCGGCACCCGGTCGGTCACTCCCGCCAGCCGCAGACTGTGCCATGCCAGTGCGTGGTCGCTGGAGGTGACCGGGATGCCCACCTCCGCCTCGATCGCGGCCACAGTCTCGGCCAGCCTCAGACTGGTGCACGACACGAACACCGCATCCAGCCGCGCGCCGCGCGCCAAGCGCGCAATCCCCCCAACGATCGAGTCCGCGGAGATCCGTGCCGCCTCGCGATCGTCGCGCTTGTCGAACGTCGCGAATGCCGCGACCTGCGGGCCGTGCGCATCGAGATACGCCCGCACCACGGCATTCACCTCCGGCGAATAGGGCGTCAACACGCCGATCCGCCGCGCGCCCAGCGCCTTGAAGGCGGCGAACGCCGCGGTCACCGGCGTGGTGCAGGCAACCTCCGGCCGCACCAAACGAATTTGCCGAAAAACCTCCGCCTCCCCGAGCGTCATGCTGGCCGAGGTGCAGCCGAACGCCACCACGTCCAGGTGCATCGACGGCAGAATCAGTTCCGTCGCCGGCGCAATGCGGTCGCCGATCGCGCGTAGCGTCTCGGGTGTTATGTCGGCATCGTTGAACAATCGCGCGCCATACACCGCAACGCCTGGCAGTCGAATCAGATGGCGGAACTCGTGCTCCATCGTCTGATCGGTCGCCAGCACCAGCAGACCGATCGCCGCCCGCGCCGCAATACCCGCATCGAGCCTGCACGGCAGAACACCGAGATCGATGAAGCCGGGGTCCACATCCATTCGCCGTTCCTTCTCAAGCCTGCTCGACCGGAATCGCCGGCGCTCGGCCGCCGATCAGGTCGGCGGTGATGCGTGCCGTCCCGTGCGACATCGTCCAGCCGATGTGGCCGTGCCCGGTATTGAACCACAGATTGCGATGCTTCCTGCGTCCCAGCACCGGCAGGTTGTCGGGCGTCATCGGCCGCAGACCGGCCCACATCTCGGCGCGATGATAGTCCGCGCCGTCCGGATACAATTCCTGTGTCACCGACTTCATGAACGCGAAATCCTCCGGCCGGTGGCTCGCGTCGTAGCCGGCAAACTCCGCTGTTGCGGTGACACGCACGCGGTCCCCGAAGCGCGAGATCGCCACCAGATTGGTCTCGTCCACCGAGCCGATCGTCGGGGGTGCCTGATGGTTGCCGATCGGGATCGTCAGCGAGTAGCCCTTGATCGGATAGATCGGCAGATCGACGCCGATCGTGCGCGCAAGCTGCGGACTGTAGCTTCCCATCGCCATGACGTAGCCATCCGCCTTGAACGACTGGCCATTGGCGCGCACGGTCGTCACCGCATCGCCTGACGTGCCGATCGCGGTGATCGTCGTATTGGTGTGGATCTCCGCGCCCATCGCGACGCATCGTTCAGCCAGCCCGCTTGTGAACTTGTGCGAATCGCCGGTCTCGTCGGTCGGGCAATAGATCCCGCCGGCGATCTTCGCGGCAGCACCTTGCAGCGCCGGCTCGAGTTCCAGCACCTGCGCGCGATCCAGCACGCGGATCTCCTGCCCGTCATCGGCCAGGATCTGCATATGCGCAACGCCCGCCTCCAGCGCCGCCTGATCGCGATGGAAATACAGCACGCCGCGCGCATTGCGGTCATAGTCCAGCGGCTCGGCCGCGATCACGTCATGCAGCACGCGCTGCGAGTACATTGCGATCTGATGCTTGCGCAGCGTGTTGCGCCGCGCCTTCGTCGCAGTGCACTCAGCCAGGAACTTCAGCGACCACGAATACAGCCGCGGATCGGTCGAGAAGCGGAACCGCAGTGCCTGATCCTTGCGATACAGCGACTTCAGCAGAATCCAGGGCGCCCGCGGCGAGGACCAGACGAACGAGTGCCCCGGCGCGATCATGCCGGCATTGCCCCAGCTCGTTTCGCGCGCCACGCCGTTCTGCCGTTCCAGCAGCACGACCTCGTGCCCATCTTTCAGCAACTGATAGGCGGTGGTCACGCCGACCACGCCGCCACCCATGATCAGAATGCGCATGGCACTCCCTCACGTGAGGCAGCATAGTTGTCCCGACAGCGCCGGAGGCTCAAGCCCCAGGGCTACAAGCGGTCAGTGGCGCGGGGCGCTGTCCTCAGGCAGCCATGGTCGTGTGCGCGCGATCCAGCCAGGCCGGTGCGGCGCGCGGCTCGTCGTTCCCGACAGCCGCAGCCGGCGACGGATCACGGAGAATATAGCCGCAACCCCAGACAGTATCGATCAGCTTCGGCACGCCTGCCACGGCCAGCTTCTTGCGCAGACGGCAGATGATGACGTCGATCGTCTTCATTTCCGGCTCATCGCCGCCACAGTACAGATGGTTGAGGAACGCGTCCTTGTTCAGGACGGTGCCCTGCCTGAGGAACAGCAGCTCCAGGATGGCGTACTCCCGCCGCGACAGATGTAGCGACGCGCCATGCACCAGGACTTCACGTCGATCGAGCCACAGCTCGACCGGCCCGAGCGTCAGTGCCGACTTGGTGTGGCCCTGGCTGCGCCGCACGACCGCGCGGATACGAGCCATCAGCTCCCGGATATCGCATGGCGTCGCCAGGAAATCGTCCGCGCCCTGGTCAAGCACCTTCACCTTGGCCTCAAGCGGCGCCGCGGCGTCCGACACGACCAGGACAGGTACCTTGTGCAAGGCGGCGCGCATCGCGCGCACGACCTGATGCGCCTGGCCATCGGACAGCCGCAAATCCATCAGCACGAGGTCATAGTCGTAGAGGCGGAGGAACTCCAAGGCTTCGCGCCCCGTGGCCACGCATTCGCTGCGAATGCCATAGGCCCGCATGGTTTCCTCGAAACTCCCCGGCACAAGAGGGTGGGTTTCGCCGACCCGCAAAATCATCATTGCTGCCAACTCCGTTGGTTGGCAAACCATTACAACTTCCTTTACGTTATTAACAATTCGGCCACACGGCAGAGGATGGTGGTGCTCTGCCTAATCCGAATGGCCGATGGTCAGCGGCCTATCCGCAGCTCGACTCAGTTGCCGTGCGCGTCCGTCGCCCCCGAGGCCACCGACGCCGCGATGGCTCCGGTTGGCGCGATATCGGTCACGACGCCTGCCTTTCGGAGTTCGGCGAGGTCTGGAATCCACAGGTCCTGCGGTGGCGTACGCAGCACGTGCGCAATGAAGGCAGGTGGCAGCGAATAGTTCTGATATGCCAGCCGAAGCAGCAGATTGCTGTCCGCGGGCGTCAGCCCCGGCCCGTGCGCCTGGTGGAAGCCAAGCCGCGCGGCCTCGGTGGCGAACCGTTGATGGCCGGCCAGAAAGGCGAGGGTACACGCCGAAGCGCACATTCGGCCAACATAGGTATCGAGATTGCGGGCATGGATCATGTCGGCCACCTCGAGGGCTGCCTTGATATGGCCACCGGGGCTTTCGAGCCGCACGAGACGCGCCTGCGGCGCCTCGGCCAGTGCTACGCTGACCTGTTGCGGCAGTGCCCAGGAGAAGGTCCCGCTTATCTCGATTTCCGAACCCTGGTGAAGCACCCGCACCGCATACGGACCTTCGAATTCGAAGGTTTCCGCCCGTGCCGTTCCTGCGGCCATCAGTACCAAAGCACCGATAATCAGTAGGGATCCGTACTTATGGCCACGCGCGCGGCCGTTCGGTCGGTAGATCAGATCGCCAGACCGCCGCCCCATGATCACGCCGTCTCGCCTGCTGTGGCTCCGTGTCAGGCATGGCTGACGACGAAACACAATGAACCTTTCGAGCCGTATCAGCAACAAAAATTCCGGTTGCGAATCGCAATTATACCGATGATTGTCCGGCTTGGCTGACCACCGGCTAGTCAAGGAGTGGGAAATGGAGCTGACCATGCGAGCGGATCCGCGATCATGGCGGCTGCTCGACCGCCTCAAACGGCTCGGCCTTCTGCAAACCGCAACCGTGCTGGCGCTTGCCCTCGCAGGCTGCACCGGTGCACAGCAGGCAGGTCTCTCCCACCAGCCGTCTCTGCGGGTGGCTGACGCTGCTCTCGCGGGAGGCGCGCCCGAGGTAGCCGTGCGTGTCGCGGACCTGACGCTCGAGCGCGACCCGCATAACACGCGGGCGCTGGTTACCAAGGGCGACGCGCTCTACGCGCTGGGCCAGCGAGATGAGGCGCGCGCCGCGTACAGGCAAGCGGTCGCCATCGAACCGAAGCTTGCATCGGCGCAGTTGGGCCTTGGGCGGACGCTGGTCCAGACCGACCCGGCTGCCGCCGAAACGGCCTTCCTGGCGGCCCTGGCGGCGCTCCCCGACGACAGTGCCGCCCTCAACGATCTCGGGATTGCCCGGGACCTGCTGGGTCGCCATGCCGAGGCGCAGGACGCCTATCGACAGGCGCTCGCGATTACCCCGCAAGCCACCGATGTGAAAATGAACCTTGGTCTCTCCCTGGCACTGACCGGCGACAGGGATGCAGCAGTCGGGGTTCTGCGCGAGGCCGCCGCAGTACCGGCCACGGTGCAGGATCGGCCGAAGGAACTCGCCGCCGCCCTGTCGTTGGCAGGAGATCAGAGGGATGCGGATCGGATCCTGAGCACCGGCTCCGCGCGTCCAGTGGCGGACAACGTCGCCTCAGCCGGAATGGCGCCGCCCCCGCTTTTGGCAAGCCACAAGGCGCTAGCGTCAGTCACGCCAATGCAAGAAAGACGACCCGCAGGGAACCTGGCTGTCGCAGCTCGCGAGTCTCCACCCCCAGCGCCGCATATGATGTCAGTGCCCTCTTCCATTCTCTCTGTGCCAGTGGTCGCCGTTGCCCGCGCGACCCGCGTGCCACTCTCTCAGGCCACGCCCGACGCTCTCGTTGATGCCGCTGCGATTCCGGTGCTCGCATCTGTCGCAAAACCCCTGACATTCACCTCACCTCCACGGCGCGCGATCGCCCCATCGACAACTGAGACCGCGGCCTATGTCCAGCTCGCCTCGCTGCACTCCCTCGAGGATGCTTGGTTCGAGTGGCACCGGCTCGTCAGGCGTTTGCCCGAACTGCTCGGCGGACATACGCCGGTGATCGTGCAGGCGGATGCGCTTGGCGAAACATACTGGTGCCTGCGCACATTCGGGTTTGTCGATCTGGCCGCGGCGACAGCGATGTGCTCCGAGGCGCGTGGTGCATCCAGTCTGCGCTGCTGGGCGCGCGCAGCGTTCTGACGACCTCGCCGGCCCTGCTTGCGTTCCCCACGCCGATACCTGAGAGGCTTTAACGGCGCCATCGCGCTTGGCACGTTCGCCCTGCTGACCCTCGGCAAGGCGGCCGGGCAGCAACCATTCGACGAACCCTCTTCAGTGTGCGAACGGGCAGCCGGCCAGGCGGAACGCGAGTGGCGGCTGCCGCAGGGTCTGCTTGCGGCAATCGGCGTCGTCGAGAGTGGCCGTCGGGCTCCTGCCGGGGGGTTCCCGATCATCTGGCCATGGACTCTCAACGCCGAGGGGCAGGGATACTACCAGCCGAGCAAGACGGCAGCCGTCGGCATGGTGCGCTCACTGCAGCTACGCGGCGTACGCGTGATCGATGTCGGCTGCTTTCAGGTTGACCTCTATTATCATCCATACGCGTTTGCGAACCTGGAGGAGGCCTTCGACCCCGATGCCAACGCACGTGCCGCTGCGCGTATCCTGAGCCTCGGCCGGCTGGGCAACACCGGGTGGGACGGTGCGATCGCCGCTTACCATTCGGCGATACCATTGCTCGGCGCGGTGTATCTACAGAAGGTTCGTGTCGTCTGGCCTTGGATCAAGACGCATTCGCCCTGGGCTCAGCCAGACGTCACCGAATACGCGGTGCTGCTTTCACCGCAGGCGCGCCTCGTGCGGGTGGTGACGCCGTTCGGACCTGTCGCAGCTTCGCCAGCCGACAACAGCAGACGACTCGATCGAATGGCACCCGCCGTGCAGTGGCTGCGCCAGCCTATGGCCGACCTGCCGCGCGTCGTCACGCCGTGATCTCATGGCAACGCTCAATGAGAGAGTGCCATCGATGTGCGCAGCAAGACAGCGCAGCCCTGCGACTGCGCTGTCCGATAGGTTTCATCCGATGGTTCTCAGTTAGTGTTGTCGGGCAGCATACGCGAGGACGTCAGGCTGGTCCCAATGTTCTTGAACAGGTTGTTCAGCCCCGATGTCGCGTTGGCTCCGGCGGGGCAGGCCGCGGTGGTATCGGCGTAGAACTTCGTCGGGTCGGAGGCAATCGCCAACAACGCCGCGCACGGGGTGATGGTGGGCGACGTATCGGTGCTGCAGCCCGACGACGGCGAACCATAGGAGACCGTGTAGATCCAGGTTCCCGCGGTCTTCGCAACCTGAGCAGCGGTAATGGCCTCGTGGCACTCCTGATGGCCCAGGGCGGTGGTTATCTGGCTCGGTGCGCTCGCGCTGGCATCACCGTCGGTGACCATGATGATCGCCTTCTGAACGCCTGGCCGACCGGTGGTCGTGAGGGTGAGCTGCGCTGCCGTGATGGCATCGGCGTAATAGGTACCCTCACCGCCGGGAGCCTTGATCCCAGAGCAGCCGGAGGCGCCGCCAACCGCCTTCACGATATTGGAGGCCGTATTCAAGCTGGTTGTCGCGTCGGACGTTTTGTAATCAGTCGACAGCCCGACGATCTGGTACACCGGTGCTGGCGTTAAGTTGCCGTATGGCACGATGGTGGGATTGCTGGTCGGGCAAGTGTAGTCCTTCGAGACCGTCGCGCTCGTCATGCCCGGAAACGCCAGCAGGCCGACCTGGTCTTCGGATGGCCAGAACCCGCTCAACATGGCCTGAACACCTCCCAATGCGCAGGCGATTCTTGTTGCGCCGCTGCAGCTCGAATCAGCGGTGTTCATCGATGCAGTGGTATCCACAATTATCATGACATCCATCGGGCTCGCCTTGCCGCCTTTGGACCCGGCAGTGGCAGTCGCCGAGAGGCTCAGCGAGCTGATGCCGATCGCGTTGCCAAAGAATGTCGGCACGGTCGCCTGCTGCTTCACCTGAATGCCGTTGGCGGCTGGAACTCCAGACATTCCAGATACGCATGTCACGCCTGTGCTGGTGAAGCACTTCAATACGGGATAGCCGCTCGCCATGGTGACGTTGAGATTGGACGCAGCATTCTGGTTCCCTGAAGTCGCGCTGTAGCTCGTCGCTGTGGTCACCGGGTTGATGGTGGTGGACCCGATCTCCAGCGCCCCTGCGAGGGCTGCTGCGTCGGTCGACGCCTGAAGTTTCCGCTGCGCATTGACGGCGTAGCCGACGTCAACGGCAATGGCGCCCACGCCAGCCAAGGCGACGATAGCTGCTGCCGTCAGCATCGCCACGGCACCGCGCCGATCGCGACCCAGCTTGCGGAAGCAGGGATATAGGGGCTGTCTCATTCAACGATCTCCGTAGACTGCGCGTTGAGGGTGCAACCCGGTGCAAAGTTGTAACCATAGACCGTCAGGTTGCATGGATATGACGTCGTTATCGTGGCGGGCTGTCCTTGCCCGTTGGTCAGCGCGGTCTGGCACGCACTGTCGCCTGTGCACGCAGTCCCATTCACCTTTAGTGTGAATGTGATGCTTGCTTGCGTGAGGTTGGATGCCGCGTTGTACAAAGCGGTTGTGGTACTGCTGGATGGCGTCGAACTGCCCCGGCTCATTGAGAACTGCCGCGCTGCCGCCTCGGTGCCGCCCGTCAGCATCTCGTAATCGTTCAGCGTTATCCCGAACTGGGTGATGCCCAAGATCAACAGAAACAATACCGGCGCAATCAGAGCAAATTCCACCGCCGCGGTACCGCGTGGATCACGATGAAATAACGCAAAGAATGACTGGCGGCTGCCGGCAGTCATCGTGTCGATCCTATACTCACGTCTGCTCCACTAGCAGGTAGGAACTTTCCGGGGAGTTTCATAACGTATGTATACCGCAATGAATAGGAGAACGCCAGATTTTTCGTTTCTTGGCGCCTATTGAGACGGCCTGTCGCAGCCGCCGGGACAATCCATTTGAAGCACATTTGTAATGTTCCGTATACGTTTTGAGAAAGTGTAGTGACAATTGTGACTCTCACGTCAGAAAGCGCTTGCGTCGGCGCCAATCGCTATGATTGCATCAGGCGTTCTGTTTCAAATGGAGCCAGTTGGTGGTCTGCCTGGGTAAGGCAGTCATAACCGGGGCAAGCAAGGAGCAAGAAATAATTGCGCGGCTCTCGAGTGACTGAAAGTCATCGGGCGCGGATTGTTCGCGCCAAGAAACGTCTGTGGCAAAGTGGATTGCGTGTATCGCCCTGGCTTCGGCAGGCGCCACTCCCCTCCGTGGCACGGCGCAGTGGTTGGGCGGCAAGATGCATCGTCCGCCTGTTGTTCACACTGCCACTGTGCGGACCCGGCATCGCTCAGGCTGATTCGCCCACCGCATCAATCAATCTGTCCGGGGTCGTGGCACAGGCGGCGCCGCCTGCGCCTGCTCCCACGAAACTAACCCCACCTCCGGGCACGCCCGCGCCGGCCGCGACGTCTCCCGTGGCCACCATCAGCCAGCCGATCACCGTGCAGGCCGGCACCGGCGTGCTGCTGCGCCTGCCGCAGCCGGCGGCCACCGTGATGTCGGCGGAGCCCGGCGTCGCACGTGTTCAGCCGGCCTCGCCGACCAGCCTGTTCCTGATGGGCGTCGCGCCCGGACGCACCACCGTCATCGCGACGACCGACGCGGGGCAGGCCATCATCCAGTACGACGTGACTGTTGCGCCCGGCGCAGGCGGCGCTCCTCCCGCCGCCGCGGCGCCAGGCACCATCAGTCCCGCGATGGCGCTCGCCATCCAGGCGGCGGTGGCGCGCACTGTGCAAGGTGCATCGGCCGTGCGCGTTCAAGGCGTGGGAACCGACGCGATTCTCACCGGCACCGTGCCGAATGCCGCCGCAGCCCAGCAGGCAGAAGCGATCGCGCGCGGCTACGTTGGCGACAAGGGCGGCGTGGTGGACAACCTCACAGTGCTTGGCGCCATCCAGGTGAACGTCCGAGTCCGCATCGCGGAGATCAGCCGCTCGGTCACGCGTCAGCTCGGGTTCAATTGGCAGGCGCTCGGCAGCGGTCCAGGCTGGCGCTTCGGATTGCGTACCGGCGCCGCTGCGACCAGCACGATCACACCGCTGTTGCCACTTGGCCTCGCGCCGCTGGCGGGTGCCACCGCCACAGTCAATCAGCTCGGCGCAGGGTTCACCTCGGGGAACAAGCTGTGGGACGTCAACAACATCATTGATGCGCTGGCCGGTGATCAGCTCATCACCATCCTGGCAGAGCCGAACCTCACGGCACTTTCAGGCGAAACCGCGAGCTTCCTGGCCGGCGGCGAGTTCCCCATTCCGATCGCCGGCAGTACCACCAACGGTACGACCAGCATCACCGTCGAGTTCAAGACCTTCGGCATCAGCCTTGCCTTGGTGCCAACCGTGATGTCATCAACCCGGCTCAATCTGCGGGTCCGTCCCGAGGTCAGTGAGCTCACCACCAACGGGGCTGTAAGCGTCCCCATAGCCGGTGGCACCCTGACGATCCCGGCCCTTACCGTCCGGCGTGCCGAAACGACAGTGGAGTTGGGCAGCGGGCAGAGCTTCGCCATCGCGGGGCTGCTGCAGAAGACGACCCTCGACAATACGAATGCTCTGCCGTGGATCGGCGAGGTTCCCGTGATCGGTTCGCTGTTCAAGTCCAACGACTTCCAGCGCGGTGAGAGCGAATTGGTGATCATCGTCACGCCTTACGTGGTTCAGCCGGTCTCCAGCTCGGCCGCGCTGCGGACACCGATGGATGGCTTCCGGCCGGCGACCGATCTGGATCGGATCCTATGGGGCCGTCAGGTGGCACCCGGCCCAGCCGGTGGTCCGCCGCTTGATGCCGGCTTTATCCTGAAGTGAGGAAAGCATGCACCGCATCGCTTGGCTGATTGGCGCACTCATCGTCTCGGGTTGTGCGTCCAGTGACCTGACCGACCCCTATAAGCGCCCCGGGACATACAACCCGACCGGAGTCAACGACGCGAACCTGCGAGCCATGGTGGTCAATCCGCATGACCTGGTTGAAGGCACGGGGCAGAGCACGAGCACCGGTGCCGTGGCGGCGCCCCCGGTCGCCCGGCTACTCGCCGGCAAGCGTTATCCCCTGCCAGATCTGAATGCTGCGTCGGTCAACATCGTCAGCGAGCCGACACAGCAGGGGTCTGCCAATCCGGGTTCAAGCCAGTAGCGTTGCGAAGGGATTGGCCGCCATGCTTCTGCATCAGCACCTCGGATGTCTTTGCCGGCGAGATCGCTCGGTCGCAGTA
>Ga0210398_10004274_pt1 | contig 13446 bp, 7 predicted proteins | sample IncBWC4OmetaG_FD_161047 | JGI IMG/M metagenome (GOLD analysis project Ga0210398, IMG submission 161047) | Forest soil microbial communities from Barre Woods Harvard Forest LTER site, Petersham, Massachusetts, United States - Inc-BW-C-4-O | ecosystem: Environmental > Terrestrial > Soil >... | reverse complement strand
AGATGAGATATCTTTAAGTCCTATACTTAGACTTATTAATCTTTAGAGAAAATCAGCTATATTTTAATCATAATTATCTTTAAATAAAAAATAATTAAATTATGTATTAAAAAATAATATGAACATAATTAGTTTTGTAGATATAAAAAATTTTTTTTTGTTTTTTCTAACTCATTTGATTAATTAAATTATTATTGATTAATAAAAATAATTTAATTATCTAATTTGATTAATTAAGCTGAAATAGTTTAAATGGTTAAAACTTACCATTCATGACGGTAAAATAAAGGTTCAATTCCTTTTTTCAGCTAAAATTTAATTATTAGTATTAAATTTAAAGAATAAAAATTAAGTTAAAAATTTATAATATTTTCGTTTAAATTAATAATATATAAGTAAAGTATTATAATAAAAATTATAAATTAGATAGTTTTAAATTAAATTAAAAAATTAAAAGTATAGATGACAATTTAGTACAAACATCAAAGTATTTTAAAGGAATTATTAAGGATAACTAGCAAATTTATTAAAAAGGAGGTCTGAACCAAAAGCCACAAACTAATTAATATAATTATATTAATAGTAAGGAAATTGTGGCGATCCTAAGGGAAACCTTAAATATTAATACTTCCTGAAGCAAAACATTGTATTAAGGAAAGGAAAGGAAATCAACCGAGACTTCGAAAGTAATGGTGAGTGAAATCGGATTAGCCTAAAGAAAAAAAAATATTTGAAATAATATAAAATTAATTATTAAAGAATGAAGTTGGAATGTCATTAATTATAATTTAATTATTATATTATAATTATTTAAATAAATAATTACCAAAGTAGGTATTTAGTCCTGTAAAATAAAAAATTTTTCTTAAAAATAAGTACGATGAGAGAAAACTTGTCGGAATATAGGGGAACCATCCTCTAAGGCTAAGTATAATAAATTTAGCGATAGTGAAAAGTACTGTAAAGGAAAAGTTGAAATAGTTCGTTGTATAACGAAATGAAAAAGTCTTGAATTAGTAATTCTATAAGCAGTCGAAGTTTTAAAATAAAAATGACGACGTACCTTTTGCATAATGGGTCAGTAAGTTAATGATAGTAGCAAGGTTAATTAGCCTTAGCGAAAGCGACTAAATTATTTGTATAATAAAATTAATGTATTTTTAAATATTTTACTACAATAAAATAGAATAAATTCCTTATAAAATAAAATTTATATTATAATATAAGTAATTTATTTACAAATATAATTCTGGGATAGTTACTATTATTAGACCCGAAGCCAGTTGATCTTTCCAAAACCAGATTATAATGGATCGAACGGTTGAATGTTGCAAAATTCTCCGAAGAGTTTTGGAAAGCGGTGAAATGCCAATCTGAACTGGTGATAGCTGGTTTTCTACGAAACATATTTTAGTATGACATCTATTAATAAATTTATGGAGGTACAGCACGGTAATTCCCAACTAATAATATATTTATATTAAAAGTTTAGGTTGAGGGGATCTCGAAAATCTTACCAATGGAAACGAAACTCGGAATTACATAAATTGATAATAGATATTCAGACTATTCATGATAAGTTGAATAGTCAAAACGGAAACAGCCGAGAACATGGATCAAGGTCCCGAATGATTATTAAGTGAAATTAAAGGAAGTAATAGATTGAATGCAGCTGTAAAGTGAGCCTGGTAGTCGCTATCTTTTAATGACCGTTGTAACAACGTAGCAGCCCTTAGACTATTGCGCCAAAAATTTAACGGGTCTTAAATAATCAACCGATATCCTGTTAATTATAAATATAATTAAAATTATGTTTATAAATTAGGTAGTAGAACATTCAGTATAATTGATGATAAACAGTGTTTCATTGTTTGTAAATAACTGAAGAGATAATGCTGACATGAGTAACGTAAAAGAAGTTATAATACTTCTCGCCGAATACGAAAGGGTTATAAGGAAAGGTTAAACCACCTTATGTTAATGCGGCCTCTAAGGTTCAAAACCAAAGTTTTGACTGATGAGTAATATATTGAAAATCTTTATGGAAATTATAATAGATCAGGAAATTTAAATATATAATTTATTTATTAATTATTATTATTAATAATAAATTAATATACTACCGTACCCTAAACCGACACAGGTTCGTAAGTAGAGTATACTAAGGCGTAGAGCTAAAAGTTGTTAAGGAACTCGGCAAGTTGTTCTCATAAGTTTGACAATAAGAGAAACCATATAAAATTTAAATTAGCCATAATTTAAATAGTTATATAGTATAATAAAATCGGAGGCCACGACTGTTTACTAAAAACACAATTCAGAGCAATGATTAAGATAATAGTATTCTGGATGAAATTTGCTCAATGCCATTAATATAAGAGAGGTAATTTTAAAGTTACTAATCGAAAATCTGGTTAATAGCGGTCTTAACTATGAGGATCCTAAGGTAGCAAAATAAATTGGCCATTAAATGTGGTCTTGTATCAATAATGTAACGATGGTCTCACTGTCTCTACAACTTGCTCAGTGAAATTGAATTGCGAGTGCAGATGCTCGCTGTCTTCAGAGGGACGGGAAGACCCTATGCAGCTTTACTATAGTTAGTTATTACATTGATTTTAAATCAATTAATAGTAATTAGGGTTGTCGATAGACAAAATTGGAAAACCTTATAATTTGAATTAAATCTTTGTTTACCTTATAAATTGAAATTTAAGGGATAAATGACTAATTGGTAGTTTGACTGGGGCGGTCGTCTTTAAAAAAGTAGCAAAGTACATCCAAAGATTTAAATTAAAATTTATAATATTATAATTATTTATTATAATATACAAACAAAAAAACAAAAAACAAAAATAATTCTCTAGTATTTTAAATATAAAAAAAGAGTTAAATAAAAATAAAACTTAATAAATTAGTTTTATTATTATAAGGTATAGCTAGAAATTGAATGGAGATCAATAAACTAGTGAAAGGTTTTGAAGTGTATAATGGCGGAAAGCATACCTAACTGAAAGACTTAGAAGTCGAACAGATACGTAAGTAGGGCATAGTGACCCCTCGCTATAAAATGGAATAGACGGGGATCAATCGATAAAAGTTACGCTAGGGATAACAGGCTGATAGCCGGTGAGAGTACACATTGTCCCGGCTGTTTGGCACCTCGATGTCGACTCATCCTATCCTCCGGGTGAAGAAGCTTGGAAGGGTTCGGCTGTTCGCCGATTAAAAGGGTACGCGAGTTGGGTTTAATACGACGTGAGTCAGTATGGTCCCTATCTTCTGAAGAAATAAATAGTAAAAAGGGAAAGACCTTCTAGTACGAAAGGATCAATAGGCTGTGTTTCTCTAGTGTACCAATTGTTGAATTTAATTATTAATTAATTAAACAGGCATAGTTGGGTAGCCACAAACATATTAGATAAGCGCTGAATGTATATAAAGCAAGAAACTAACCCCTAGATACTATCTTAATTATTATTTCTATTATTTTTTTATAATATTTCTTTTTAATATATTAATCCATAATATATTTTTAAGAAAAAGAAATTATTTTTAATTTTTATAAGAAAAAGAACATTTCTTAATAGGATGCAAATGTAAGTAACTGTGAATTATTTAGTTTAGCATTACTAATTTATAAAATAGACTTGATGTTTAAAATTGTTCAAATTTTTAATCTTTTTAATTAAAACATTTTGTTTTAATGTTCAATAGCATTTATCATCATTTTTTCTGGATTATTAAAATCTGTTAAAAAATGAAAACGATTCAATTCCATCATAAATACCTATTGCATAAGGAACCATTGTATTATTAACTAATCTTGTTTCTAAGTCCATAGTAATAAATTTAGAAGATCTAATTATAGATAGACAAATGGATCTTAAAATTTTAGTTTTATAAGTAAATTTTTTAAGTAATAAATTTCCATTTTCAAATATATATTCTTGAGAAGCTATAATTCTATTGAAGGAACTTAAATTATTAAGATCAATTATAGTATATTTAAATTTAATTATCACTTTTTTTATCTATTTTTAATTTAACTAGTTGATAATTATCAAATAAAGTTATAGGATAAATTGCTTTTGAATTTAGTTTAAAGACAATAGCTGAAGGAAAATCAATTAATAAAAATAAAAATATAGTCTCCTCAAAGTGTTAAATCCATTGTATTAGGTAATTTATATCCTTTAAAATTAAATAATGATTTATCGTCACTTTTTAATAAGTTTGGTTGGTATATTTTTTGTTTTTTAGTAAGATTTTCATCTTTAAATAAATTATACTTAAATATTATTTCTAAACTTTCAGCTAATTGATATTCATCAGATTTTATTTCTTATTTCTCAATAAGAATTAAATAATTCAATTAATGAATCTAAATCTGTACTATCAACTTTTTGTACTTTAGAGATAGATCTAATTACTCCTTCTCTAAATTTTAATTTAAATTGAATAGCAAAAACTTTATCTTTAGATATTAATTCTGTTTTAATTTTTTGAGTTCAAAATAATTATAAAGTTTTTAATTAAATCTTTAGTACTAATTTGATTTTAAATGGATAAATAAATAAATAAATTCCATTCAATTAGAATTAAAAGTTGTAGTTGTATTTGTTGTAAAATTTAACATTTTTGTTTTTTATTTTAAAAATTAAAATTTTATTTTAAAATAAAAATTCAGAAAGGGGGTAAATCTATAAAAGAAACTAGATATTATACATCTATTATTTTAAGTATAAAAATCTAGTTTTAGAAAATATTTATTTCTCTGTATTTTATTAATACTCCTGGTGTTTCAGTTTTATCATTCAAGTTATCAATTTGCTCGATGTTGTAGGATAAACAAGCTAAATCAATTTGAGATTTAATAAAATTAGAGATGATTCTCGGATTACTATTTCTAGTTATAAGAATAGGTTTAGATAATGTAATAACTGGAGAATCTTCGTCATGTAAATTTCATGATGAAATATACTCAAAGCATACTACATATACCTTATCAACTTCTAAAGTATCTAAAAATATAGTAATCTCAAGTGAATCAAAAAAATATAATCTGTTAATCATACTATTATTCAAACAAAATACATCGTTTGGTATAATACTTTCTAAAAATGTAATTTTATTTATAGTTATTGTATTAAAAAATCAAATAATGGTTTAATTTGAATCAATAATATGATTCCGATGTATAGTACCGAGATAATTCTAATTACTTTGTAAGTAAAAGAATCAGGAGAAAAAATTAATAATATTGTACTAATTCCTACATTTAAAATGGCTAGTATTAGCGGTATAGCTAAATATATTCCACTTATATTATAGGTAATTAGTAATCAAACAATTAATAGTAAAATTAAGTTCATTTTTAATAATCTTATTTCTGTCATTTATACTCGATCAGTAGCACTTTGGCGTAGAGTAATTAAATCGTAGGAATAATCAAACCTCATTTATACTTTGCTAATTTATAAATATTGATCCAAATTGGACATTACCATTAATTATTATACATTTATTAGCTAAATCTTAAGAAAAGACTGTATAACTGCTCTAATTAATTATATGTTCTCGTAACCCATTGACTATAAACAGTAGTGAGGAATTAAGTTTTAGTAAAATTTATTTGTGTTGTTAAATAGAATAGTTATTTTCATTTGATAGATTTATCAAATTTATTATATATTTATAAAAATATTTTGTTAAGACAGAAAATGTCCCTCTTCAATGTGATATTACTACATCAGATTAATTAGAATATTTACTATTCTTTCAAACTGAATTTCCTCTATTATTTAGATCTAAAATAATAATTTCTTTTAGTTCAACTATAGAGTTATTATCAGTTTCAATTCTAGAAGATAAATCAAAACTTCTCTCTGGTAAACTACCATAAGTATGATATCCAAAATCAATAACTTGACCTGTATTCATAATGAATCTATAACTACTAATTCTAGTTCATAGATCCTCATATTTTAAATCTACAATAATATCAGTTGGTGAATCACCGTATTTAACAGTAGTTTCAACTTTATCTCAATCGTTAATTGGTACAGAGGATAAATCTTCACTCACGGGTATTTCTTTACCTTTACCTTTATCAACAGTTGAAGTTATTAAATCATCATCATCATCATCAAATAATGCTTGAGTATCTTCTAATAAATTAGAAATACTAGGTTTAGTGTGTAATGGCGACAATCTAGAAGGTTGTAAACCTAATTGACCGATTTGGGGTGAACCAACTACATTAGAATCATCTCTTCTAGTATTAATTTGACTAAATAAATTAGTAAAGCTTGAACTAGCATCTTGTGGAGTAACATCAGGTTTAGGGAAATATTGTTCCATTGAAGAATTACTTGAATCAATATCGATTTTAGGTAAATCAACTGGCGAAGTTTTATCTGGTGATTTAGTTATATCTAATTTCAATCCTACTTGTTCCTTTAAAGTTCCTTTAACTGCTTGTAATAGTTCTGTATCATCTAAATTATCTGCATTATCAATTAAATTAGATATTTTATTAGATGGACTTCCTATCACATGAGAATCATCTCTTCTCTTTCTAATTGAATCAAATAAATTACCAAATGTAGATTTAGGTTGAACCGTTTGTAGAGTAACCTCTTGACTTTCTAATTCAGTTTGTTCAATATTAGATGTAACAGGTTGATCGGAAGAGATTTCTTCAGATTGTACAGAAGGAGTGGCTAATTGAGAATTAATTTCTTGTGAATGTACTGAAGGTGTAGCTCTATCAGATCAAGCCATTCTACTTTCAATATTAGCTACAGCTACTTCTTCATAAGTATCACTTTGATTATCTAAAATATTTTGAGTATTATTATTATTATTTTGATTATTACTATCTAAATTGTTATTTTCAACTACTGGTGAATTATGTGGAGTAATAAATTGACTTTCTAGATCTTCGAATCTATTTAATTTTTCCATTACTTTATCATCATCACTTATTTCACCTCAAAACAAGGTGTTTTTATCCATTAGTTTTTGTAATCTATCCTTTAATAATTTATATATTCCAGCACTAACAGCTGCATCTTTAGGGAAACTAGCTTTATCGTAATAATTCATGAATTGACTAATTTCATTTACAACTGAATTAGTTTCATTTTCTAAATCTTGACCAGTTATATTTCTTAAACCAGTCATTTGTTGTTCAACGGGTTTACTGAAATAATGATTCATAGAATTATCAGAAGGAGGACTATTATTTAATTTAGAAGTAGAAGCCACATTTTGAGTATTATCTTGTAATTCGATTTGAGATTGATCTGATTTATTAGAATTAACTAAATTTTTCAATCTATCTTCAATTGTAGATCTATTATTTAATGAGGGTTGAATATTTCCATTATTCATTCCTGTATTACCATCTCCAATACCATCATTTCCTGGTCTAGGTCTTCGAAAATAATTAGTAATAGCTGGAGTAACGGTTCTAATTTCATCATAATAATATCAACTTAAACAGGCTAAAATTAATAAACCGGCAATAACATAATATTTTTTATTGGAGTTGTCTTCTTTAACTTCAGGTTCGGGATTTAATCATTCAGAGATTTTAGAATTTCTTTTACTTTGTTTAATTTCAGATTCATTTCCTGAATCTTCTCAACTCATAGGTTTTTCTCTGATTGAGATTTTTTGATTGGTAACCACTTCTTTACTAGAAAATAATGAAGTCATAAAGCTATAGAAATGAGTATTAGAAAAATAAGTAATAATTCCAGCTAAAACATATCTAATTTATCTGAAGAAATCAAATGAAAAGTTATCAATAAGACTTATACCAAATATAGATAAGATTACTCAATTAGCAAATCTAAAGATTTTACTAAATAAAGAGTATTTCTTAATTCATTTAATTATTATAGAGATTAAAGTAACTTTGAAGATTAAAGTTTTAAAATAAAGAATAAAATCTAAAATTTTAGAGAATAAAGTAGTGTTAGAATTATTAACATTAGAATTTTTAGTTTCTAATTTCTTAAATTTGCCGATTAATTCAGCTTTTGTAAATTTATTTAAATTTTTCATTTTATAATTTTATTTCCTCTATGTAGTACTATATAACGGGGTTACATTATTATAGAAATAATCAAGTTTAATTTTATAAAATGCAGAGATGGTTTTAAATTAAATTGAATCATTAAAAGAAATATGTATTATTTTTAAATTTCATATTTTAATGTTAAAAAACAAATAAAAATTAAACTCAAAAAAACGGTTTTGAATTTTTTATTTTTTATTGAGTCCACTTTAAGTTAAAAGTATAACTGCTCGTAGTATAAAGGCCATTTTAATAATGGGGGTAAAATCTAAATAATTTAGAACAAATATTATTTATTTAATATTTCTTTTTCTTCATTTATAATATAAGGAATTGTACCTATTAATTTATTATTTTCATAGATAAGTTTTCTTTTATTATTAGTCACTTGTAATGTATAAACTTCATTAAGAATAGACATATTACCTTCGGAAAGATTTCTTCTTCATTTAGTTTGAATTCTTTTTAAAAATGAATCTTTAAATAATAAATCTTCAAAATTATCAAAAGTTAATTCAATGTCGTGAGAAAGACCTTTAACTTTATAAATATGTTCTCCTGTTTCAGTAATTAAATAATATACTTTAGGAGCTAAGAAAATAGCTTTATCTAAAATATTTTCTAATTTCATTTTACCTAAAGCAGTTGAACTAACCATATTATCAGGTAATACTCTATCAATGTACGCACTATCAGTATCAGAATAATATAAAATAAAATTAGGATTATTTTTAAATTGACTCATATGGATTCTAGCATAAGCAGTAATTGCAGACGCTATAGCAATATTCACATTATGAGTTTCTAAATCTCCATATAATTCGGTTTGCATATCTCAATCTTCAGATCTGTGTTGGACTAATACTTTATTACCTAATTCTTCAAAATCAACGACATCTTCACTATGATCATTAAATCAAAATTTAAAATCTTTGAAATTATTAAATAAAATAATTTTAGGAAATCTATCATCCATACCGAATCTACCGTATAAACTATTTAATAATAATTTAGCTATTAAATTTAATGGGTTAGTTTTAGGGTATTTCAATCTTAAATTATAAAGTTGTCCAACATAACCTTTGAAAATATTTTTTCTATTGAATTTATAACCTCATAAAATTTCGAATTTATAGCCGAATTTTAGAGCATTATCCATTTCTTCAGAAAAAATCATATCTTCTCATGTACCTAATGGAGCTATTGTTCTAGTTCCGTTATTAACCTTAACATGAGTTTGTAATATTGGATGTTTTAAATTATCCGGAGCAATTATTTTACAATAGAAAAATCCAAATGCATTAGGATCAGTTTTTCTGATATCACCAAAGAATTGAGTAGGTTTACCTACTGGCATATCAAATCGATCCATTACAAAAGGATATAAACTGTTTACATCATAGCAATAGATTTTAGTTCCTTTTTCATTTTTAGGAATATACATATCTACAGCTCCTCCAGTATAACCATGTCTAATTTCTTTAGCTATTTGACCATAAGATTGAAAAACCTCATCTTTTCCTAAAAAATGAGTTCTAAAGATAGCAAATGCTATTGAAGATAAAGTTGGATATTTATGAATATTAATTTTAAATATATCAAAGATCATATTACTAAATTTAATGACAATTTGATATAATGAGATACAATCGATTTCACAATATTTAATTGCTTCATCTCTTAAATCTCAATGACTATTATCAAATTTTAAACAATATTCGTTATATTCTTTAATAGTTATGTTATCAAAATATTTAAAATCAGGAACAGGTCCAACATAATCTAAATTATTTTCATTTACAAATGAATAAGGGAAAATAGATTTTTGAGTATTAACTCCAAACACTTTAGCCAATTTTCTTAAACTAACTAATAATATTTGTAGTGAATCCTTAAATACAAAATTATAATTTTTAGATTTAAAATTAATAGAAATTAGATCACCATGATGAATTATAGGTTTAACATTTCCTAATTCAACTAATATTTTTAATAAAAATATCCCATCAAAACTAGCCATATTATGAATATATATTTTATGATCATCATATTTTCTAATCATTAACTCTTTAATAGCTTGAGTTAACAAAAGATTAGAACAGTTAAAATCTACTAAATAATAAGAATTAGATTTTTCACCATCAAATCAACTAATTACATAGGGAATATGAATTCCATCTTTGATAAATGTTTCAATATCCAAAGTAATAATTTTATTAGTTAGGGTAGAGAGAGATAGTAAAGGTTTAATAAAATTAACAGGTTTTTCAACTGTTAAAATTACTAATTTATTATCTTTAAATGTGTAATGTTTATTTAGTATAGATCTTACAAATGTTGATTCATCTACTTTATGATCTTTATATTCATAAATTAATTCTCCTTCTTTAAAAAATTCAACTTTATTAAAGTCTTCGTTTTTTGTAATAACAGCTGTATTAGTTCTATTGATTTGAACAAAATATATATTATCGATTTGTTTTAACAATTTACCATATTTTAATGGATCCATAGTAATAGGTAATTTATGATGATGGAAATATTGATATTCTAAGTTTGAAATTAAACCTGAATTAACAGAATCAAAATTTATTTTATCTTTAGCTCTCCCTTTTTTAATGTTATAACTAAAAATCATATTTTTAATAGTTAATTCTTTATAATATTCTGATTTATCTTCCATATTAGCTATAATATATTTGAATAAATAGTCTTTATCTTCTCTATTTAATTTGACTAATTTACCAATAGTAACATGTTTACTATTACCTCATTGTAATTTAAATAATAATCAAACTTGTTGATTTTCAGATAACTTAGTTTCCATAATTTCTCTTCAGAAGATATCTAATTTAGATTCTAATAATTCATTAGAAAAGTTAGTATTTTTGATTTCTATTTTGAAATCGAATCATTTTAATTTATTTTTTAACATTTTAGTTTTTTATTTTATTTATAAGGTGGTTTTCCGATTTAAAAGTGCATGATTAATATTTTACTTCATATCGATGATTAAAGAAGAATAATTAATTAGTATCAATGGGGTTTAGACCTACTCTAATTAATTACTTTGTCTAATTAAGTTTTAAAGAATATTAAAACTTTATTATACTTTTATATAAATTGCTTCAATATTTTTTAAAATTGTATTTGAGGAACCTAATAAATTTATTTAATTTTCGTTTTTACCCCCTGTATTTAAGGATTTAGGTTAATGGTTTAACTATGAAACAGTAGTCGACTTTTCATAATTTAGTTCGATTCTAATAAATTCTAATAAATTCTATATAGTTAATTTTAGACCTCGATTTCTAATTTTGAATTTAGAATGAAGAGACCTTTTTCTTGTTTTTATAGTGTTCTATTTTTTATGATAATTGAATTATAGTAGTATATGCTTTATATTATGTCTTTTTTAATTAAAATGTGTGTTTAGTACACACTAAATGAGTTAAAACAATTCTGATGGAAATATTTCTATTAACAATGAATTATCACTTTTCAAGTCACTAATAATAAAAGAGAATATTTACTATTCAGTTTTCGTTAATTAATCACATTAGATTTTTAAATTATAAAAAAAACAAAAACAAAAACAAAAATTATTACATTTTAATAAGTTTATTTATATAAAATAAATTTAAGTTTATTATAAAAATTTATAATAATAATTCAAAATATTCTTTAATTAGAGTATTATATTTTTAGGTTAAACCTACGTTAAATTTTAATAAATTCAATTATTTTTATAAATTTATAAAAATTTAATGTTTACAGCCTTTTTCGTTCAAAATTTAGATCGAATATTAATAATATAGGCTTTTATTTTTATTATTTTTTAAATGAAATATATATTAATAAATATATTAAGTTTTACAACAATAATATCTAGTGTATTAGTTATTACTTCTCAAAATCCTGTAATATCAGTAGTATATTTAATTTCTGTATTTGTAAATGCAGCAGGTTATTTAATATTATCTGGAATAGGTTTTCTTGGTTTATCATATATAATTGTATATGTAGGTGCTATAACTGTATTATTTTTATTTGTAATTATGATGATTAATATATCATTAACAGATATAATAGATACTGGAAAACAATATACTAAAAATTTACCTTTAGCTTTTGTAGTTGCTTCATTATTCATGTTTGAATTGTTTAATATTTTACCATTTAGTTTTAATAATGTATCTGGTTTAAATTTTATTTTTGATACTATAACTAATTTTAATTTATTTATTTGAAATAATAATGAATTAAATTTTGTTAATAATATTCATACTACTTATCAATCTAATATTGCAGATACTACATTTATTTCATTTAGTCAAATTGAAGCTATAGGACAATTAATTTATACATATGCTGCTATATTATTAATAATTTGTAGTATTATTTTATTATTATCTATGATTGCTCCTATATTCATATCATTAAATAAAAAATAAATTAAATAATTTATTAAAACTATAAAACAAAAATTTTTTGTTTTTAATTTATATTACCCCCATTTTTAATATATTTAATTTTCTAATTTTGTACTATTTTGATATCTTTTGATTACGATTAATATTATAAATCTTAAATATAAAGAAAAATAGTAAATTTATAGTTAAAAGTTATATATAATTTAGATGAGGAGATATCTTTAAAAGTTTGTTTATTTAAGTAAAAAAGAGATAATAAAATTTAAATATTTAAAAATAATAAAACCAAAACGATAAGTAAATCTGAAATTGTTGTAAAATTTATATAAATTAGAGTTGAGTTTACAGATGGTTTCTGTAGTAGATCTGCAAAATCTATAAAATTAAGGGTTCAATTCCCTCTTAACTCTAAATTAATTAAAATCTATTTATATTCTTTTTTGTTTTTATTTTTGGTTTGTGTTTTAAGAAATCTATTAATTATATGTTTTATTATTTGTAAAATTATAATTAGGTTAAATGTAAAGTAAAAATAATTTAATTATAAGAATTCTCTTAGTTCAATGGTAGAACTGCATTCTTCTAAAGTGTTAATTTTGGTTCGAATCCAAAAGAGAATAAAATTTTTATTAAAAAAAAAATGTTAAACTATTCTATAATTTGTCTAAAAGTTTAATAGAATAGAATAATTTAATAATTTTTTCCATTGTTACTAATTAATTATTTTTGTTTTTGTTTTTGTTTTTTAATTTTAGTACAAATCCCTATTAAATTAGGTTAATTATATAAAAAGAAATTTATTGTTACAGTGTTTTTACTTATATTTAATTATTATTTACTAAAATTAAGTATATTAAATTAAATTTTTTTATTTAATTATTTAAATCTACTTAAAGAAATAATTAATTTATTTAAGTAGATTTA
>Ga0210398_10004273_pt1 | contig 13448 bp, 12 predicted proteins | sample IncBWC4OmetaG_FD_161047 | JGI IMG/M metagenome (GOLD analysis project Ga0210398, IMG submission 161047) | Forest soil microbial communities from Barre Woods Harvard Forest LTER site, Petersham, Massachusetts, United States - Inc-BW-C-4-O | ecosystem: Environmental > Terrestrial > Soil >... | reverse complement strand
TTAGGCGGCGGCGGGTTTCTTGGCGGCTTCCTTCTTGGGACGCTTGACACCATACTTGGAACGGCTGCGACGACGTTTCTCGACGCCGGTCGCGTCCAGCGCGCCGCGCACGATGTGGTAGCGAACGCCGGGCAAATCCTTCACGCGGCCGCCGCGCACGAGCACAATCGAGTGCTCCTGCAGGTTATGGCCTTCGTCCGGGATGTAGGAAATGACTTCGCTGCCGTTCGTCAGGCGCACCTTGGCCACTTTGCGGATGGCGGAATTGGGCTTCTTGGGGGTGCGGGTCATGACCTGCACGCACACGCCGCGGCGAAACGGGTTGCCTGCCAAAGCCGGTGATTTCGACTTGGTGACGACCTTGCGGCGGCCTTTGCGTACGAGTTGATTGATGGTTGGCATGACGAAAGAATAAGGGCGGGAATTTGAGAAAAGAGGCTGACGCTACCTTCGCCTAAAAAGTCAGCAAGAACTTTTTAGAAAAAAGTGGACGGTTCGAAGATTCGTGATTTGCACCCCGAACTTCGGAAGGAAAGCGTTGGCGGGCGGGAGCCGGCAACGCGTGAGAGAAAATAGGGATGGTCAGGAAAACACATCGTTCCGGCCCAGCACAAGGATAAACTCGGCGGCCAGCCGAAAAATATGGCTGGTACCGGCCCTTTTTTGCCGCGGATCACGCGGATAACCATCGTTACAATATCAGCGTATATCAGTGGCTGATCCTGTCCTACCCTCCCTTCACCATTTTCACGAAGATTGCCAGTCCTCGACCGTGAGTCCACGCACACGGGCGAATTCCCTCGTGTTGTGGGTCACAAAAACCGCGCCAATCGCCAGCGCGTGGCCGGCGAGAAGCACATCGTACGGGCCAATCGGGTGGGCGTTCGGGCGCATCGTTTCGAGGAAAACCCTCACCTCGCCGGCCCGCCGGGCTGCCTGCTCATCAAAGGCTTCGACCGCTGGCAGGATATTCCTCAATAGCTTCAGGCGTGGAATTGCTTTGTCCGGATGCGGACTCCGGGCCACTCCGTATTGCAGCTCAAACCAGGCGACGGCTGACAAGCGGCAGTTAAGCACGTTTGCGCCTACTTTATGGATGATACCGGCGTCGATTCCTCGTGCTAGTCGGGAAAGTGCGTTGGTATCGAGAAGATAGAGCATTCAAAGCCAGCTTCTAGGGCCTCGGCCAGTCATCGCGAAGCGCCGGAAGGCCCACGAGCTTGTTGAGTGCGCGCAAGCGCTTCGTCCGCGCCGCCGGATCGACAATCAGGAACCCATCGGGCATCGGCGTAATCTCGTAGGCCTTGGCCACCACCGTGAGGGTGCACGGAAGCCGCAACGCTTTGGAATTTCCTGCCTTGAAAACCTTGGCGGTGATCGCGCTCATGTTATAACACTGTATCTACATGTCGGCCTGTCAACAGCAAGCCCCGACGGGGATGCGGAGCCAACCTGGCAGCTTGCTGACCTTTCTTGCCATATCTGAGCTTAGCAGCGTTTCCAGCTCGTCCCGCCCTTTTGCCCTGCCGGATTGCAGATTGACGGAAAATACGTCTTTATAAGCCTGGTCCCAAGACATGGTGCATGCCCCGGCTCGGTTGTTTTTGCGGCCCAAAGTCGAAATCCCCACATGAATCATCGTGCCTCCGCGCTCAGGCGTTTTTTGCTGCTCCTGTGGACGCTTCCCTCCATGGCCTTTGCCGCGGATTGGACCATCAACGTCAACACCGTCATGAGCGAGGCCGGCAAAAAGCTCGCTCATCCCACCACCGATCACCCGGTCTATTACTACCCTTACGTCGTTGGCTACTGGGACGTCGGTCTGCCGCTCCCCGTCAACAAGCCGTCCGAGGACTACCTGGATCATCTCATCGCTGAAGCCCTCGCCTCCCAGGGATATCTGGTCACTCATGTCGATGGAACGAAACTCAACCCACCGCCATCGCTCCTCCTTATTTTCCGGTGGGGCAATATAAGCCCTACCAGTGACAGGACCCAACGGAAAGAGCTGCGTTTGGTCGGAGCGACGGATTCCGACATGGTCCAGGACACCCTGGATAAAATAGATCTTTGGGGCTCCGCCGATGACAATCGCTACTACGTAATCATTGCGGCCTGCGATTTCGCCACCTTTTATACCCAGCACAAGATGCAACTGCTCTGGGTTTCACAGATGAGCATTCCCAGGCAAGAACTGGACATGAAAGACGTGGTCGCTCCCCTGATCAAAACGGCCACGCCCTTCCTGGGTCGTGAAACCACCAAACCGCTGATGGTCGAGATCGTTCCGCCGGGCAACGTCAAAGCCGGCACACCGGTGCTTAAGGGCTATATCACGCCGAGTGCGGCCCAACCGCTGACGCCGCCTCAACCTTAGCCCGGCTGCCTTGCTGTGCCGAATTGTGGATTGACGGAAAACCTGCCTTTACCAGTCTGGCTCGAAGACAGGGTGAATGATCCGACTCGCTCGTTTTTGCGTTCCAAAATCGACCCCCCACATGAATTGTCGTACCTCCACACTCGGGCGCTTTTTGCTGCTCCTTTTAGCGCTCCATTCCGTGGCTTTTGCCTCGGATTGGACCATCAACGTCAACACGGCCATGACCCCGGATGGCGAAAAGATTCAGCATCCCACCGCCGACCAACCGGTCTATTACTTTCCTTATTGCGTTGGTTACCAGGAAGTCGGATCGGTTGAGGCCGGACTCAAGAAGCTATCGGCTGATGTCCCGATGATACCCTCTCTGGCCGAGGCGCTCGCGTCCCAAGGTTATCTGGTCACTCATGTTGTTGGAGCGAAACTCGATCCGCCCCCTTCGCTCATCCTTGTTTTCAGGTGGGGCTATCTAAACTCCCTCGTCACTACCGACGACGCCGGTGATGGCGATACACCCTTAAACAAACACTATAACGAGCGAGCCCACCAGCAAGCGCTGTTACTGGTGGGGGTCCAGGAAAGGGATTTGTTCGACGACCGCATGTCGAAAAGAGATCTGATCTCATCAGCGGACGATAAGCGCTATTTTGTGACGATTGCAGCCTATGATTTTGCGGCGTATTACGCCCAACATAAAGTTGTCCTGTTGTGGGTTTCAAGAATGAGCATTCCCAGGCAGGATCTGGATATAGATCAGGTCGTTCTTCCTCTCATCAAGACGGGCACACCGTTCCTGGGTGTTGAAACCACCGAACCGCAAGTGATCAACATAACGGCTCCAGCGGGCACCGTCACCGCCGGCACACCCGTGGTGACGGGCTATACCACGCAACATGCGGCCCAACCGGCGGCACCGGCGTCGACGCCAGCGCCGCCGAAACAATAGCGGTTAGTTTTTCCGCACAAACAATTCCCACATGAGGACGGCCGCGGCGGTGGAGACATTGAGGGACTCCACTTTGCCGCTGCCGGGAATCGTCACCAACCGCGTGCAGGCCGCGGCCACGTCCGACGCGAGCCCGTGTTCCTCGTTGCCGAGCACGAGTGCGATCGGATTTTTCCGGCCGTCTTTCACCTGCAGCTTTCCGCCTTTGGTCGCCGCACCGACCACATCGTAACCCGCCTCCACCAGGGCACGGCAGAATTCGGCGGGATTTTTCACGCAAAAAGCCTCCATGTGCTCCAGTCCGCCCTCGGCCACACGGTAAGCCGCGTCGCTGGGCAGCGCCGCTGACGGATGATCCGTCAGCACCAGCGTGCGCACGCCGAAAAATGCGGCGGTGCGCGCGATCGCGCCGAGGTTGTGGGCGTTGCCGATGCGATCGACGAACAACACCGGCTCGGACCGGGCCGCCCACGAGCGAAGGTCTGGTTCGCGCGGAGAATCCAGCACCGGCGCCTCGACCACAGCGACGATGCCGCCGTGGTGCACCGAAGCGGCGATCTTTTCCAGCTCGGCCGGCTCCACGCAGCGATAAATCATTTTGCCCGCGGCCAGCGCCTTGCTCATCGCGCCGACCTTCCGTCCGGTTGCATAATCGAAATACAGCCGCCGGATCGACCCCGGGTCGCGCGCGAACCGCGCCTGCACCGCCGCTAACCCACAAATCGTCAGTTCTTTTGGTTTAGGCATGAGGCATTGGTAGTTGGTAACTCGTCATTCGCCATTCGTAATTCGTCATTGGTTTCAATGGGCGTTCAAGGAGCCCACCACCGTGAATTCCTCGCGGTCGTGATAAAGATGCCGCACCCGGAAAATGTCCGCGTGCGCGACAAAGGGCGAGCCTGGCGCGCGCAGTTCGGCCAGCAGCGCCATGGCATCGACATGGCCGAATTTCAGGTTGATGACGAAATGCCGGCACCAGCGCTGCACCAGCCAAGGTTCAACAATATGGTTCAGCACCTGATGCGGTTCCTCGAGGAGATCGCAGAACAGCCAGTCGAAGTTTTCTCCGCCTTGCGGAGAAAACTTAAATGCGTCCTCGCACCGGTGCTCGATTTGCGGATGCCCGAGCGCGCCGCCCTTGAGCGGGCCGTTGTCCACCGCGACGACCCGTGCGCCGCGCTGGGCCGCGCTATAGCTCCAGCCACCCGGCGCTGCGCCGAGATCACAGACCGTCTCGCCCGGTTGCGGCTCGCGCCCGAGCACGCCGTAGGCTTCCTCGACTTTCAGGAATGAACGCGACGGCGCGGCTTCATCGTCAGCCATGCGCCGCTGTCCGCCCAGCAACGCCTCGCGCGCGACAAAGGCGCGGCCGAAATCGGAAAAAAACACGAACAACCCGCGCGCCGGCCCCGCGCCGCGCGGAGTCCCGGCGACGGCGAGCTTCGCCACGCGCGAAAGTTTTTTCTTCAGCGTTTCGTGAAACGCCTTCTCCACGCCGCTGACGCGCCGGCCGAGGCCGACTATCTCCGCCGGACAGGCAAACACGCACGGCCACGCGGCTTCCACCCGCTCATCACGCAGGCTTTTCATGAAGAAATCGGCAATCTGCTGCGCGAGCGCGTTGACCGACTCGCCGCGCACCTCCACCGGCTCGCGCAAAACGAAATGGGCAAAAGCGAGATCGAGCGCCTGTTCTTGGTTTTCTCTTATGGAATCCGCCTCCGACTTGGGCGTTGAATGTTGAATGTTGGATGTTGAATGTTCGGCGCGAAGCGCCGTGAGCACCCACCCCGGTCCGTGCTCCACCTGTTCTGACTTGGACGTTGAATGTTGAATGTTGAGCGTTGAATGTTCGTCGCGCAGCGCCGCAGGTTCGTCGCGCAGCGTCGCGAGTTCGAGCGCGAGCAGGTCTTCGAAGCCAGCTTGGCCGAGCGCGAGGATCACAGGCGATGGAGGTGGAATCCACCGTCCACATCGAAGACCGCACCGGTTGAAAACGGAAACCGGTCCTCCGCGATGGCACGCACGGCGCGGCCAACGTCCTCGGGCTGGCCCCAGCGGCGGATGGGCGTGATGCCCTGCTCGAGGATGAGTTTGTCGTATTTTTCCTTCACTGCGCCGGTCATGTCGGTGGCGATCACGCCGGGGCGAATTTCGTAAACGTTGATGCCGTCCTGCGCAAGGCGGTCGGCGAAAAGTTTCGTCATCATCGCGAGCCCGGCCTTCACGACGCAATAATCGCCGCGGTTGATCGACGCGGTGTAAGCCGAAATCGACGAGATGCTCACGATGCGCCCGCGGAAACCCTCGGCATCGCGCTCCTGCTTCAACATCTGCTTCGCGACGAGCTGCGTCATGAAATACGGCCCCTTTAAATTAATCGCGTAGAGCCGGTCGAAACTCTCCTCGCCCGCCTCGAGCAAGTCCGGGCGCCCGGTCGGCGCGACGCCGGCGTTGTTTACGAGCAGGTCGATGCGGCCGAATTTGGCGACCGTCTCCGCCACCAGGCGGGCGCGGTCGGCCGCCACCGCCACGTCGCCCTGCACGGTGAAACCATCGCCGCCCGCCGCCTGCACCAGCCGCAGCGACTCGGCCGCAGCCTCGGCGTTGCCGGCGTAATTGATCGCCACGCGACAGCCGGCCCGGGCGAGTTCCACCGCGATGCCACGGCCGATGCCGCGCGATGCACCGGTGACAAGAATGAATTGGGCAGGCATTCGCCCATCCAATACGAGCCACGACCGTTCCTCCAGCAAAAATCCGCCGAACCGTCCGAAGTACGAGCGACACCAGAACGCTCCAAACGAACCAATCGTTCTCATTCTCGTACTCTTTCTCATTCTCAATGTAACGGATCGATAACGAGTACGATTAAGAGAACGATAATGAAGCGCAACAGCTCGACAGGGTTTCCAGCAAAAATCCGCCGAACCATCGGCGTCACGCGCTGTCCATCGCCGTACAAATCCAATAACCCATGAAATCCGCCCTTATATTTTTGCTCCTCGGCGGCATCCTCGGTGCCGTCGCCCTGCATCTCTACACTCAACGCGAAACCGGGCAACCCGCTGCCGCGAGCCAGTCCGCGGACCAATCCCAGCCGGCCGATCCGTCGCTCGCCGACAAGGCCAGGGACACCGCCAGCGACGTCAAGGACGCCATCAACGAAAAACTCACGGAATGGCACCTTACGCCTGACGATATCAAAGACGACCTTGCGAAAACGGGCCAGGTCGTGCGCACCAAAACCCAGGCCGTGGGTGGAGAAATCAGCGATGCCCGCATTGTCACGGTCATCAAGGCCAAATACGTCCTCGACCACGACCTCAGCGCCATTGACATCAGTGTCGACTCGCAGGATGGCCAGGTTGCCCTTGGCGGTACCGTCGCCTCGCCAGAACTCATCGGCAAGGCGGTGGTCCTCGCCCTCGATACCGACGGCGTGCGCGGCGTGACCTCGAAGATCTCGGTCGCGGCAAAGTGAACCCGCGCCTTGCGGCGCGCCACAGGCGCAAATACGCCTGAAAATTCCAAACGCCAAACTTCCAAACGCCAAAAGAGTCTGTGCGCCTTTGGCACCTGCCAACACTCTTGTCATTCCGAGCCATGCGAGGAATCTCGATTTTCAGTTTGTAACGCATTATGTTACAAAGGAGATTCCTCGCGCTCTCGGAATGACAGAAGCTTTATCGATGCGACCCAGGCCACCGCTCGTTTTTGGCGTTTGAGCATTGGCGTTTGGGATTTGGGCGGCCATGCGCTCTTGCTGTTAGAAAATCTTTTGCCCCGCTTATTCCGGCTCGACGAGGGGATGGCGCGCCGCAAAGTGGAAAGATTGATGACCGCTTTCTCCCGCGCATTCCGTTGGCCCCTTGGGCGTATTTTTAAAATAAGACGCGTGTCGCTATCGGCTGCAAAAGTGCCGAGCAAGGCGGAGTCGAGAAGCCAATGCCCGGAGGGCCTTGGCCCTCGACGACAACGCCGCTCCGCACTTATTGCAGCCTTAGCCCGGAGGGTTTGCACCGGAAGGAGCTGCCGCGGCGTTCCGGCAGAGGGGGATAGCCTCTCCGAGGATACCCGCCCTCTGCCGCGCCTTGCGGCCAGCTCCTCCGGACGCAAACGACATCACGTTTTATTTCAAAAATACGCCCTGATGCTGGCATTCTTATTCGCACTGCTCGGTGGCTTCAGCTGCGCATCGGACCGCCCGGCCTCAACCCCGTCGCCCGCCGCGGCTCCAACATCTTCACCGGCGGTGGCCGCGGCCCCGCGGGTCGAGCCGGTTTATCCCGTCATGCTCGGCATTGACGTGCTCACGGCGGAAAACTTCGCCCCTCTCGCGGGCAAGCGCATCGGCCTGCTCACCCACCCGGCCGGTGTGAATCGCTTCGGCGTGAGCACGATCGACGTGCTGCGCCACGCGCCGAACGTGAAGCTCGTTGCGCTCTTTGGCGTCGAGCATGACATCTACGGCGAGCTGCCCGCTGAAAAAAATTATCCCGACCATCTCGATCCACGCACTGGGCTGATGGTGTTTTCGCTCTACACCGGTCACACGCACACGCCGACCAAGGCGCAGCTCAAGGGCATCGACACGCTCGTGATCGACCTGCAGGACATCGGCAGCCGCAGCTATACGTTCGTAAGCGCGATGAAAGTGGCCATGGAGGCGTGTTTTGAAAACGGCGTGGAAGTCGTGGTGCTCGACCGGCCCAACCCGCTGGGCGGATTGAAGGTGGGCGGCCCGCCGCTCGACAAACAGTGGAAGAGCTACGTGGGCGAGTTCTGTGTGCCTTACGTTCACGGGCTGACCATCGGCGAACTGGCGCTCATGGCCAAGGAGGTGCCCGGCGTGCTCGATGTGCCCGACACGGTGCGCGCGCGCGGCAAACTCACGATCATCCCGATGCGCGGCTGGCGGCGCGCGATGCGCTGGCCGGAAACAGGGCTGAGGTTTGTGCCGACTTCACCTTTCATTCCGGATTTCGCCGCGTGCGTGGGCTACGCGACCATCGGGCTGGGCACGTACCTGGGCGACTTCACGAGCGGCATCGGCACCGAATATCCGTTCCGGGGCATCGCGCACCACGCGATCAAGGGCGATGTGCTCGAGCGCGAATTGAACGCGCTCCACCTGCCCGGCATGAAATTCAGCCTGGTCAGCGTGCCGGCAAAAAACGGCCAGACCATCACCGGCGTTTATGCCGAGGTGACCGACTGGGACGCGTGGCAACCAACCGAGTTGAGTTTCTACATGATGAAGCTGGCCTGCCAGCTGGAGCCAAGGAATCCGTTTGCCACCGCGAGCAAAGTGCAGGCTGAGGGTTTCCTGCGGCACATGGGCTCGACGGCGTTCTTCGAGGCGCTGCGGCGCGACGGCGGGAAGGTCAACGTTGAGGCTTTTCTCGCCGACTGGCGCGCGCGCGACAAGATCTACCAGGAAATCAGCCAGCGTTACTGGCTGTATAAATAAGCCGGAATCCCTCTTACGATTCGTTTTGAGATGTTTCGCGCGGCAGCGCGGGTAGGGACGGACCGCCGGGCCGTCCGCGAATATCCAATCGGCGCGCCCGGCGGTCGCGCCCCATGACGGAAGCTCAGTCCCTTCACTTCCCTTGCAGCTCGATCACGGCGGCGGATGCCGCCGGGACGATAACGGCCACGGAGCCATCGGCGGAAGCGTCCGGCAAGTCCGACCATGTTCCCTTCCAACTCCCGTCTTCCTTGATTCCCTCTCCTCCGATGGTGATGCCGTCGACCGTCGCGATGTCGCCATTTTGGGCAGACATGAAAATAATTTTTCCGCGGGCCCCGGGCAGGCCGGAATTAATGGCCAGTTTTGCCGGGCGTCCCGTGGCGCCATACTCCTTGTTCACAACCGTAATGAAGAGCGTCCCGTCGGAATCGATCGTGCCATAAACGGCGAGGTTCAGGTGGTCCGGATTGGAGGCGACCTTGACCGGCACCAGGCGGCCATGACTCCCGAGATTGAACAACTTCATCCCGTAGCCCAACGGCAAAACGTCGATGCCGTTCGGCCCAGCCGTCAAAGCGGTGTAGACATTCGGTTTGTCCGGCCCGGGGAGGCCGCGCGGCACTTTTTGCCCGGTATGAAAATTTATCCCCAGCGCATCGTGCCACGCCCACCAATACAGAAAATCCACGCTCCACAACGACGTGGTGAAGGTATCACTCGCGCCGACGGCACCGCCGAGGCTGTAACTGTTGGCCTCCTCCAGGCGATAGTCGATCCCCTTGGCCTTCGCGGCGGGCACAAAGGCGTCGTAAAATTTCTGGTAGACCTGGTGCAGGTCAGGCGACAAGAGCCGTGCCCGCGAGCCGGCGGAATCAGTCAATTTATCGCCATCCCCGCCTGGATAATAATGCTGGGTCAGGAAAGCCAGATGGTCCCAACCCCCCATGTCGCTGGCAAAAAGCCTGGAAAACTCCACGCCCTGCTGCCGGGGGCTCGGCCCGCAGAACTTTGCGTCCGGCGCGTAGTCCGGCGACAGGATGATGGCGGTGAACTTTTTCCATTCCTCGAGATAGGCGGGATATTTCCAGGGCTTGTCCGGCTCGTTGCCAACCGTGAGGCAGGAAACGCAATCCCCGTAATGATCCATGACATACTTAGCCACGCTGGCGGCGGCCTCGGGACTGTTGCCCGCCATCCGCACGGTGTAGATCACTTTGACGCCGGCGGCCTGGGCAAAGCCAAAAAGGCTGTCGATGTCGACCGTGTCGGGGATGGGAACCGTCGCCCTTTCCGCCGTGTTGCCGCCAACGCGCAGATGTTTCACGCCAAGCGTTTTGAAGGTGCTGACCAGCGGCTCATTACCCGGGCTGAAATAATGTCTTCCGGTATCGGCGTTGGGCAGGACCAACTTGATTTCGTAACTCAATCCGCAGAAATCGGGAGGCACGGCCCGCCCGGGATGGGTAGCGTCCACCTGTAAAGCCACGGGCGATTGCGCGCGCAGGAGCACGGACGAAAAGCCCAGCGCGAGAGACAAACCAAGAGAGAGAAATCGATTCATTACAAATTTCGCGTTTATTTTTCGCTATGACAAGAGCGGTTTACGAATGGGTTGGCCACAAAGGATCACATAGAGCGCAAAGAAATATTGTTCCCTGTGTTCTTTGTGATCCTTCGTGGCTACAGTTCCGGGCCCATGTCAGGCATTCACTTTCCTTGCAGTTCAATCACGGCCGCGGATGCCGCCGGTACGATAACGGTCACGGAGCCATCGGAGGAAACGTCCGGCAAGTCCGACCACTTTCCACTCCAACTTCCGTCTTCCTTGATCCCCGCTCCGCCGATCGTGATGCCTTCGATCGCCGTGGTGTCGCCAGCCGGGGCGGACATGAAGATGATTTTCCCATGGGCCCCGGGCAGGCCGGAATTGATGACCAGCTTTGCCGGGCGCCCCTTGGCGCCGAACTCCTTGTTCAGAACCGTAAGGTATAGCGTCCCAGCGGAATCAATCGTGCCATAAACGGCGAGATTCAGGTTGTCCGGATTGGAGACGACGCTGACCGGCACCAAGCGGCCATGGCTCCCCAGATCGAACAGCTTCATGCCATAGCCCACCGGCAAAACTTTGATGCCCTTCGGCACCGCCGTCAAAGGGGTATAGACATTCGGCGGATTCGTGGCAGGCCCGCCGCGCGGCTCTTTTTGGCCGCTATGAAAATTGATCCCCAGCGCATCGTGCCAGGCCCACCAATACAGATAATCGACGCTCCACAATGACGCGGTGAAAGTATCGCTCGCGCCGACCGCGCCACCGCGGCCATAGCTGTTGGTCTCCTCCAGGCGATAGCCGATGCCCTTGGCCTTGGCGGCGGGCACAAAGGCGTCGTAAAGTTTTTGATAGGCAAGGTACAAATTTGGTGACAAGAGAAGCCGGCGCTCCTCGGCGGGATCCGTGATTTTATCACCGTCCCCGCGCGGATAAAAATGCTGGGTCACGTAAGCCAGGTGGTCCCAGCCGCCCATGTCGTTGGCGAAAAACCGGGCAAACTCCACCGTCTGGTGCCGGGCGCTCGGCCCGCAGAATTTTGCGTCCGGCGCACAATCGGAGGCCAGGATGGCAGCGGTGAATTTCTTCCATTCCTCGATGTAAGCAGGATATTTCCAAGGCTTGTCCGGCTCGTTGCCGACCGTAAAACAGGAAACGCTGTCCCGGTAATGGTCCATGACATATTTCGCGATTCCAGCGGCTTTGGCCGTGGTATTGCCAAACATCCGCACGGTGTAGATCACCTTGACCCCGGCAGCCTGGGCAAAGGCGAAAAAGCTGTCGATGTCAGGCGCGTCGGGAATGGCAACCGTTACCCTTTCCGCCGTATTGCCCCCAACGCGCAGATTTTTAACCCCAAGCGTTTTGAAGGTGTTGATCAGCGGCCGGTTGTCCGGGCTGAAATAATGGTTTAGCGTGGTTTCTTGCGGGAGCACCAATTTGATCTCGTAGCTCAACCCACAAAAATCGGAAGGCACGGCCCGCCCGGGATGGGCGATGTCCACCTGCAAAGCGACGGGCGATTGCGCGCGCAGGGTCGCAGTCGAGAGACCGAGCACGAGCGAAAAGCCAAGCAAGAGCAGCCGGCCCGTCCGGGATTTCGTTTTCATGGTTCGGGGTGCTTCAAGGTGGCGTACCCGTCGGCACATTCTGTCCTGATGCCGCCGCCGGCTTGTACAACAGCGCCAGGCGACTGGCCTTCCAGCGCAGGAGCAGCCCGACGCCAACGATTATGCCCCCGGAGAAAATGAAACATAGCCGTCCGCCCAGCGGATTGGGAATCGCCGCGAGCAGCATGATGAAACCGCCGTAGGGGAGGCATAACTTGGACAGGGTCTGCAATTGAGCCATGTCCATCAGCTTGGATTGCGCGGGATCGGAGACGACGGGCGTGTGCAGCCGCTCGAAAAATACTTCTTCCTGCTTGGTGTATTCCGGCGAATTGAACCGGGCGAACAACGCCGTGCCCAGAAACCAAACCGAGCCCACGAAAACATTCACCAGCGTGCTGCCAAACAGCGTGTAGTTCGCAATTTCGTTCGGCTGGATCGGCGAATGAAGCCCAATCAATCGGGCCATCAGTGACAACCGGGCAGCCATTTGATCGGGACTAACGTGGGATTGGAGTCCGAACAGTCCCGGGAACATCGACGGATCCACATAGTTGTAAAAGAAGATCGAAGCCAGGAATCCGACGCAAACCGTGCTCCAGCCGGCCCAGGCTGGCGTCCGCTTGATGACGATGCACCAGATCAGCGGCAGGACGAACGGCAATGCGACCATGGAGCTGAACTGGTTCATGATATCAAATATGCCCAGTTGGGATTTTGAAAAACCATAGGCCACCAGGATGATGAGAATGCCAAACACGAACGAGGCGACCTTGCTGGCGACCATATACTCTGTTTCCTTCGCATGCTTGCGGAGGATGGGCATGTAGAAGTTGCGGACGAAGATGCCCGCGTTCTTGTTCAGGCCCGTGTCCATGGTGGCCATCGTCGAGGCGAAAATCGCGCTCATCATCAGGCCGATCATGCCGACCGGCATGCACTTGAGCCCGATGGCCACATAGGCGCCCTCGCTGATCGTCTTCAGGCCATGCAGTTGCGGGATGACCGAAAGATCCGGATAGAGGATCGCGGCGGCCATGGGTGGGATGAACCAGATGATGGGGCCGATCATGAAAAGGATGCCGGCCAACAGGGAGGCCTGGCCCGCATTCCTGGTATCCTTCGCGGACAAAAACCGATCCGCATCCTTCATGTTGTTGGTCGTGCAGACTTGTTTCAGGAGGAAGGCCATGATCCAAAACGCCACGATGGGCAGGCGGTGGGTTTCCGACGGGTTCGTATAATGCGAGGGAAGATGATTCACAAAAGCACTCACGCCGTGGAGAAAACCGCCGCCGCCAAACTTGTTTCCGACCGCGTAGATGGACAGCACGGCCGCCACCAGGGTGAGGGCCATCAGCAGCAACATCTGCAGGAAGGCCGATGCCACGACGGCCCACGCCCCACCGAAGCAGGCGACCGTCAGCACGACCAGCCCCACCACCACGATGGTCAGGGCCATGTTGATGTCGAACACGACGGCGACAAAGGTG
>Ga0210398_10004272_pt1 | contig 13449 bp, 10 predicted proteins | sample IncBWC4OmetaG_FD_161047 | JGI IMG/M metagenome (GOLD analysis project Ga0210398, IMG submission 161047) | Forest soil microbial communities from Barre Woods Harvard Forest LTER site, Petersham, Massachusetts, United States - Inc-BW-C-4-O | ecosystem: Environmental > Terrestrial > Soil >... | reverse complement strand
CTCGACCGCAGTTCGCTGTATAGAGTAGCCGCGGGGTAGGTAGCGGCATTTCGAGGGTGGGTGAGGAGTCTCCACCTTAAGTATTGTAGTTGAAGCCACGACTGGCCGGCCATGAGGCCCGCTTTCTGGTCAAATGATGGATCACGTTCGATACTGGCTCGGCGTTCTTGCGCTCCTAGTTTACGCTCCGGGGCTCCTCTTTTGGTTTGTCATCCACCCCTGGGCTCGTTCGTGGAGGAAGATCGGCCCGCCTCGAACCTACCTCATCTAAAGAGGCGTTCGAAGGGCTTGAGCTGGGTGAAGGGAAACTTTCACGCCCAGTTCTGAGAGGGCCGGGCGGCCGCAAGGCCGCCGGGCTACTCGGTACCAATTGGATCCTGATCGGGGTTAGCGTACTCTTCTACGGCACGTTTGCTTGGCTTGGATCCAAGTACGCCCGGCATATAAGCCATTTGAGCTTCGCCAGGCGGATGGGTGTCCCAGAGTTGTCATGCGCCGACGGGCGGCAGACATTAGTGCGAGAGGGAATCTATCGAGTTGTGCGTCACCCGGTGTACCTGACGGCGGCCGTCGCGGGAATGGCCTTCGCCCTCGTGGTCAACTACCTCGGGGTTTACATCCTGTTCGTTTCGGCGTTTCCCTTGCTGTACCTCATCACTGTGCTGGAAGAGCATGAACTCATTGACCGGTTCGGAGAGGCATATCGGCGGTATCAGCGGGAAGTCCCCCGACTGAATCCCCGCTGGCAAAAGACCAGCTAAGGAAGTTGGGTCATGGCTCGAAACCTCCTTCTTTCGATGGTGCGGCATACACCGCGAGCGGAGTCTAGGTCTTCAAACCTATGCGCCGAAGAAGGCCTTGGAATCGCGGATCAGAACGCAGGCTGTCAAGCACAAAGTCGGTTTGTAAAAACAAGGTAAGGTCTAAAGACTTCCCGGAGCAAGCTTTCTCGAGAAACTCGAGAGCCTTGTCGTTTTCGCCGAGGAGGGCGTGTACGGTTGCCATCGTGTATGGCGAGGCGGATGTTTCTTTGTGTTGCAAATCGCGAAGAATCTTCCCGGCTTCGGTTTTTTTGCCTGATGCTGAATCGGCATGCGCCAGTGCGACGGCCGCGAGATCAAAACCGGATGAGATCTCAATTGCCTTTTTGTACTCAGGGATCGCTTGCTGAAGATCGCCCACACCTACGAAGGGCTTTTTAAGCTAGGCGTTGGTGCCGTCGTCTACGGTGAGGTTGGCGCCGGTGATATACGATGACTCGGGGCTGGCGACGAAGGATACCAACGCCGCAACCTCGTCAGGACTGCCGTAGCGGTCCAGCGCGGTTGCGGCCTTTTGCGGTGCCGCCCAGTCGCCGGCGGCGGGATTTAAATCCGTGTCGATGGGACCCGGTTGAATGTTGTTCACGGTGATGCCGCGTTTCCCAACCTCTCTGGACAAGCCCTGAGTAAACATCTTGACAGCTCCTTTGGTGGCGGAGTAGGGCACTAAGCCGGGGGTCATCATACGCTCGCCGACGCACGAGCCGATCATGATGATGCGGCCTCCGGTCTTCATGTGCTTCAGCGCGGCTTGAGTGGCGACCATTACGCCGCGGACATTGATGTTAAACATGCGATCGAGATCCTCCAGGGTGGTCTCCTCGAAGGTCTTTGGGATGGCTGTGCCGGCGTTGTTGACGAGCACGTCGATCCCGCCGAATGCGGATACGGTCTTCTGAACTGCGGCCTTAACGGCGTCGGCATTGGCGGAGTCCGCTTGAATGGCTAGGGCTTTTCCGCCGCCAGCTTCAATTGATTTCACGACCGAGGAAGCCGCTCTTGCATCTTTTGCGTAGGTGATCGCCACAGTCGCTCCATCCGCGGCCAGGCGTTTGGCAATCGCGGCACCAATACCCCGCGAGCCACCGGTGACGAGTGCAACTTTTTTGGTTAGCTTGGACATGGAGCCTCCGTTCATTTTCTGGGATTGCATCAACGAACTCGCGCAGCTAACGCCTGCGTCGATCGCTGTCTGAAATTCAGAGATCGCGATACAAGTATGGCGTTTGATGTATGCGGAGCAGAAAGCGGTACACGGTTGTTCACGCACGCGGCGACGGCGACAACGACAACCGTAGAAACGCAAGTTCCCTCGGGAACAAATGGGCCCGCGCTCCACTCATTCCTATTGAAATTTGCAAATCGGGGGCGGTTCGCTCATCATTACTGGTTTGCTTGAGGTATTGAGGCGCTTCTGTGGCATCGATTCGTCAATGACGTCAATTTATGATGCGCTTGTGCGCGATTGCCTCCGGGCAAACGACAATTTAAAAGGAGAGGCATGAAGAAGCCTGGGAAAATCGCTCCAGCCAAGGGGAAACTCGGTGTGTTGCTGCCGGGAATGGGCGCGGTGAGCACTACATTTATGGCCGGAGTGGAGCTGGTACGCAAAGGTGAATCGAACCCGGTGGGTTCGCTCACGCAACTGGGGACTATTCGGCTGGGCAAGCGCACGGAAGGACGCACGCCAGCGATCAAATCGTTTGTGCCGCTCAGCGAGTTGAACGACTTGGTGTTCGCGGGATGGGACATTTTCAACGACAACGCTTACGAATCGGCAGCGAACGCGGGCGTATTGAATCTGCAGGACCTGGCGAAGGTGAAAACGTTTCTTTCCACCATTAAGCCCATGAAGGCGGCTTTCGATCACAACTACGTAAGGCTGATCGACGGGCCGAATATCAAAAAAGGAAAGAACAAGTACGAACTGGCCTTGCAGATCAAAGAGGACATTGAGAAATTCCGTAAAACTTCGGGCGTTTCACGAGTGGTGACCTGCTGGTGCGGATCGACCGAGTCGTTTTTGAAGCCGGAAGAGGTGCATTCCACGCCGGAGAAATTTGAGGCGGGAATGAAAGCGAATCACCCGTCGATCGCGCCGTCGATGCTGTATGCGTGGGCGTCGGTAAGGAGTGGCGTGCCTTATGCGAATGGCTCGCCGAACTTGAGCGTAGATATTCCGGCGATTCAGAAGCTGGCGCAGAAAAATGATGTGGCCATCGCGGGGAAAGATTTCAAGACTGGACAAACGCTGATTAAAACAGTGCTGGCTCCCGCTTTTAAAGCGCGAATGCTGGGGCTGGACGGCTGGTTCTCCACCAATATTTTGGGAAACCGCGACGGAGAGGTGCTGGAGGATCCGGGGTCGTTCAAGACCAAGGAAGAATCGAAGCTGGGCGCGCTTGAATATATTTTGCAGCCGGAACTTTATCCGCAGCTTTATGGAAAGATGCATCACAAAGTGCGCATCAATTACTATCCGCCGCGCGGGGACAATAAAGAGGGCTGGGACAATATAGATATTTTCGGGTGGCTGGGTTACCCGATGCAGATCAAGGTGGATTTTTTGTGCCGCGATTCGATTCTGGCGGCTCCGATTGTGCTGGATTTGGTATTGTTTCTGGACCTGGCGCAGCGCGCGGGGATGCGCGGGATTCAGGAGTGGCTGAGTTTTTACTTCAAGTCGCCGATGACCGCGCCCGGGCTGTACCCGGAGCACGACCTGTTCATTCAGTCGATGAAACTGAAGAATACGTTGCGCTGGATGATGGGCGAAGATTTGATAACGCACTTGGGGCAGGAATACTACGACTGAGGGCCGGTCTGTTTACCTTAGATACGAACAGTGATCATTAAATATTTCGATTTGATGATTTGGATTTTCTGTTTTGACGGTGGCGGCTATCGGGATTACCCTAACGCCGAGGCCGGAACGCCGCCGACGCAAATAGCCACGCCAATTACCTTACAATTCCCTTTTCAAGGAGCGACATGCCTAACGAACTGCGCAATTTTTTGACTCATTCCTACGACGAACTCGAGGAAATGAATCTGAAGGCCAAAGAACAACGCCAGCATCGCGTGGCGCCGCACAAAATCCAGGAAGAGCGCATCAAGTATCTGACCGATGAAAAGCGAATCAAGGCGGTTACGGTGCTGTTCAGCGACCTGGAAGGCCGGCTGCACATGCTGGACTACGACAAGAAATTTTTGATCAAGAGCTGGGACAACCTAACGTTTGATGGGTCGTCGATTCGCGGATTTACAGCGCAGCGCGAGAGCGATTTGCGGCTAGCGATGGACTGGGGCGCTTTTTATTGGGGTCCATCGGATATTTTTGGCGCGGGCAAGGTGTTGGTATTCGGCGAGGTGATCGATAAGGACGGCTCGCCGTACAGCGCGGATATTCGTGGGGTGCTGAAGGGCTACGCGAACGAACTTCACAAAACCGACGGCTACACGCTAAATGCCGCGAACGAAATTGAGGGATTTTTATTTAATGGCGCTGATGCGGAAGCGCGGTATCACGAAACTAGCAAATTCGAATACGTGAATACTGGCGGCTATTACCATTCGCTTCCGGGCGATCCATTGCGTAAATTCATCGACACCACCGCGGAAGTGCAGCGCGCCATGGGATTCCAGAATGAGAAAGATCACCCGGAGGTTGCGCCTTCACAGTTTGAAATTAATTATGGGTACGGCGAAGTTGTCGCGGCCGCGGACCAGATTCAACTCTATAAATTAATTTGCCGCCAGGTGGCTACGGGCATGGGAATGACGGCCAGCTTTTTGCCCAAACCGGTAGTGGGTGTGAACGGAAACGGCATGCACACCAACGTTTCCGTCAGTAAGGGCACAAAAAATATTTTCTGGGATCCGAAGGGCGAGGAAAAACTCAGCAAGTTTGGATGGGCATTTGTGGATCGCATTTTGACGCATGGCAACGATATTTGTTTGCTGTTAAATGCCAGCGTGAATGCTTACCGGCGCCTGGATCCTCATTTTGAAGCGCCGAACCAGCTCAAGGCTTCGCCGGTCGATCGTGGGGCGATGATTCGAATCCCGATCGGGAATGAGAAGAGTTCGCGCGTGGAAGTTCGTGCGGTGGCGCCCGATGCCAATCCTTATCTAGTGATGTATTCGATATTCAGGACGGGGCTCGACGGCGACACGGCGAAGATCAAGAATCTGCGGCAGGCAGAACGATATCTGCCGGACAATATTTATGCCGCCATCGACCATTTCCGGAAAGCGGATTGGGCCACGAAGTTATTGGGCGAAGATGTGAAGGGACGCTATGTGGATTTGAAGGAAGCGGCCGCGGACCGTTGTTCGCGGCAATTGGGGACGTTCGTCAAGGTTCCAGAAGTGCAGTATCACCACGAAGTATATAACCAGTTTCTGTGGAATATGTTCTAGAAGCGATCGTTCCAATAATTTATTAGAAGCATTTCGTGAGGGGCAGCTATTTTTATCACGCTGCCCTTTTTTTGTGACGCTCATCCTTGGGTAGTGTCTCAGTTTGAAATTTGATTGTTCCATCGCCATCTTCGCCAAATGAAACTAATGACTGCGTGGGTAACAGCAACAACCCCGCATAGAACGAAGACGCCGCTTACAAACAAGGTGATAGCCGCGAGGCCGGCCCCGCCGAGGTCTAGTTCGCCTGAGGGATTGGGATGCGTCGTTGGGTAAACGAGAACAGGCACCCAAGAAAGTAAGGCGATACCCCAGAATATGAGTAAGACGAACACGCTTCGTCGCTCGAACATGGGAATTTTATCTGTCGACTTCATAGGAAGCTTGACTATACGACTGCTTGCAACGATTTCCTGCGGAGCAACGTACCTTCTTGCGGCTGTATGCGTTTATCGGTAAATGACGCACGACCTGTCTTTGGGCGAATTCAGCATAGGTGTGATATGTTTTTGAGTCCTACACAGATGCAAAATCACGCATGGTCGCGGAATACATGAAGCGGCAATTTTTGGAGGATGTGGGTTCATGAAGAGTTCGTACAATGGGCAAGCGGTTCCTGCGGGCGGTCAAGCTATTGGATATGCCGGGGGCGAGTTGCAGGTGCCGGACGTGCCGGTGATTCCCTTCATTGAGGGCGACGGCACCGGGCGGGACATCTGGAAGGCTTCGCGCCGCGTTTTTGATGCGGCTGTGGAGCGCGCTTATGGCGGGAAGCGGCGCGTGGCGTGGTTCGAAGTGTTCGCGGGAGAGAAAGCGTTCAACACTTTTAAGGAGTGGCTGCCGGACGACACTGTGGAAGCGATTCGCGATTTTCGCGTGGCCATCAAGGGGCCGCTGACGACTCCGGTGGGCGGCGGGATTCGTTCGTTGAATGTGGCGCTGCGGCAGATTCTGGATTTGTATTCTTGCGAACGGCCTGTGCGTTACTACGCGGGAGTTCCCTCTCCGGTGCGGCAGCCGGAAAAAATGGACATTGTCATATTTCGAGAGAACACGGAAGACGTGTACATCGGAATTGAGTGGAAGTCCGGCTCGGCGGACGCAAAGAAGCTGCTGGAATTTTTGAATCACGACATGTTGAAAGATGGGAAAAAGCAGATCCGCTGGGATTCTGGCGTGGGAATAAAACCGATTTCGCCTACCGGGACGAAGCGGCTGGTGCGGCGTGCGATCAAATTTGCGCTGTTGAACAAGCGGCCCAGTGTGACTTTGGTGCACAAGGGCAATATTCAGAAATTTACGGAAGGCGCGTTTCGCGACTGGGGGTATGACCTGGCGCGCGAAGAATTTCGGGCGCAGACGATCACCGAGCGCGAAAGCTGGATCATCGACAATCTCGATAAGAATCCTCAACTGAGCGTCGAGGAGAATGCCGCGCTGGTGGAACCTGGATTAGAGCAAGCCACTGATGATTTCAAGAAAACCATTTATGCCGAAGTGAAACACACCATCGACACGATTTACGGTACGCACGGCAAGGGGCAATGGAAGAAAAAATTATTGATTAATGATCGCATCGCGGATTCGGTGTTCCAGCAAGTGCTGCTGCGCGCGGATGAGTATAGCGTGCTGGCGACGTCGAATCTGAATGGCGATTATCTTTCGGATGCTTGCGCGGCGCAGGTGGGCGGCTTGGGAATGGCGCCGGGATCGAATATCGGCGATGGATTTGGGGTGTTCGAAGCGACGCACGGCACAGCGCCGAAATACGCCGATAAGGATGTGATCAATCCGAGCTCGGTGATGCTCTCGGGCGCGATGATGTTTGATTTTCTAGGGTGGGGCGAGGCCGCGAAGTTGATTGAAAGCGGCATTGCCAGGACGATCCAGCAGAAACGGGTTACTTATGATTTGGAACGGCTGATGCCGGGCGCGACGAAGGTGGGCACGGCGGCGTTTGCTTCAGCGATTATCGAGAACATGGGCGCGGCGGCGGCGGTATCGTCGCGTACGTGACATTGCAGCCGGGGACTGCACGTCGGTACGCACGCAACACTGCAAGTAAATTCGCCGGCAACATTGCACGTAATACATCGTGGAAATTCGGGAGACTGGGGAATGCGTAAAAAAGTTACCGTGGTGGGCAGCGGATTTGTGGGCTCGACGACAGCGCAAAGAATTGTGGACGCTGACCTGGCGGACGTAGTCATCACAGATATTCTGGATGGCGTGCCGGCCGGAAAAGCTCTGGACATGATGGAGTCCGGGCCAATCACGCGAACGGATTCGCATGCGACTGGGATTTCCACCAATACGGGCGACTACAGCGGGACCGCTAACAGCGACATTGTGGTGATTACCGCAGGCTTTCCACGCAAACCGGGAATGAGCCGCGATGACCTGTTGAAAGCCAACTACGACGTAGTGAAGGCTGTCGTGGAACAGATTGTGAAGCATTCGCCGAATTGCGTCATTATCGTGGTTACCAATCCGCTGGACGCGATGGCGCAGGCAGCGTTTAAAATTAGCGGCTTCCCGAAACATCGCGTGATGGGCATGGCCGGGGTTTTGGATTCGGCGCGCATGAGCACGTTTGTGGCGATGGAATGCAAAGTGAGCGTCGAGAATGTGCACTCCTTTGTGCTGGGCGGACATGGCGATGACATGGTGCCTCTGCCGCGCTATTCGACAGTGGCGGGGATTCCGCTGCCGGATTTGCTGCCCAAGGAGCGGATTGACGCGATTGTGGAACGTACCCGCAAGGGTGGAGCGGAGATTGTAAATTTGCTGAAGACTGGATCGGCGTATTACGCACCTTCGGCAGCTGCGGTGGAAATGGTGGAAGCGATTTTGAAGGATAAGAAAAAAATATTGCCTTGCGCGGTTTATCTTGAAGGCGAATACGGGATTAAGGGCTTGTTTGTTGGCGTGCCGGTGAAGTTGAGCGCTAAAGGCGTCGAGGAAATTATTCAGATCAAGCTGAGCGCGGAAGAAAATGCGATGCTGCAGAAGTCGTCGGGGTCGGTTAAGGAGTTGGTGACGGTGCTGGGACTGTAGAGGCATTTGAAACTGTCTAAATACGTCGGCCCACCCTGGAAATCGAGGGTGGGGCACCTTCGTTCACCATTAGATTTTTAGAGTTCGGTTACAGTCGTTTGCTGAGAGATTTTTAGACTTCAGTTACCAGCCCCAGATTTTTTGCGCGCCGATTACCAAGCCCAAAGTAAACACGGCGATCACTACCTCGCCGATGGCTCCTACTGCGAAGGGGCGAAGGCCTTGTTTGCGCATTTCGCGGAAATTGGTGCGCAGGCCGACACCTGCAAAAGTGAGCAGGAAGGCCCAGCGGGAAAGATTGGCGAGCGCGGTCACTTGGTCTTTTGAGAAAAAGTGATAGGTGGCGAGGACGGAGATCAGCAGAAAACCTAAAACAAATTTGGGAAATTTCTGCCAGAGGAAGGCGGCTTTGTTTTTTACGGTTTTGGCCTGGCCCTGACTGGCCCAGTAGATGGCATACGCCAAAACGACGAAACCGATCATGGCGTTGCGAGTGGTCTTGGCGAGTACGGCGAGCTTGCCAGCGGCGTCGGAGTACAGAGCGCCCGCGGCGGAAGCTTCGGCGGTGTTGTCTACGGCGAGGCCAGCCCAGAGGCCGTAGGCGTGATCGCTAAGATGCAGTGCGTGGCCGATCAGCGGAAAAGTGAATAGAGCGAGGGCGCCGAGTGCGAGGATGGCGGCGATGGCGAACGAAGAATCTTCTTCGTCGGCGTCGATGGCGCCTTGTGTGGCGATGATGGCGCTGACGCCGCAGACGGCGGACCCTACTGCGAGCAGTGTGGTGAGTTTAGGCTTGAGGTGAAACAGGCGGCCGAGCAAGGTCATGAAAGCGATGGCGCCGGTGATTTCGATGGCCACGAGCGCGAGACTGACGCCGCCGAGTTTCAGAACATCGCCTAGCAGAAAGCGCGCGCCGAGGAGGACGATGCCAACTTTGAGCCAGAATTCATAGGTGGCCACGCCGGCGCGCAAAATTGCGGGAACACCCACAGTGTTGGAGATCGCCAAGCCCAGCAGAATGGCCCACAAAACGTATTCAATGTTGGGAAAAATCCAATGGTGGGATTTGACGTATTTGCCAACGTTTTGCTCCAGCAATTTCCCCGCATAGCCAATGGCGGCCAGCAAGAGAATGCCGGGAATGACGCGGAGGAATTGCAGGTTGGGCTGCGCCTGCTTTACCTGAACCTGTTTGATCGGCGGAATTGCGAAAGTCTCGGACATCAATTCTCTCCTTCAAATACGGATAGTTTTGCTGGACGTGGCTGCTCCCTTGCCAGGTTCACCAAGGAATATGCTTCACGACGCCGAAGCGGATTAACAATGCGGCTACGAAAGCCGCCAGGACCGCCCAGGTGTCCCATGAAATTTTCTTAGCCGGTGATTTCTCTGATTTTTTGTCGAGCGTAGCGTCAGTCGTGGTCATTTTTTCTTCTCCAATATTTGTCTAAGCGATGGATTCGGCTTGCCGAGGCGTTTCTAGTTCGCGCGGAGTCCACAAAGATTTGCTGATTTCTGAGATTTGGTGCGATGCGACGCGGCCGACAATAAAAAGCGCGGGCGCGGGTAGTTTTTCTTCTGCTGCGAGGCTGCCAACGTTGGACCAGCGTATTTGTTGCTGTGCGTGTGTGGCGCGCGAGACGATGACGCAGGGCAAATCGGCAGGCAGGCCGATGTTTTGCAAGCGCTCGGCAACTTCAGCGTAATCTGTGCCGGGCATGTAAAGCACCAGGGTGGTGTCGGCGGTGAGCGCGCTCCATTTGAGTTCGCCGTGTTCGGGGCTTCGCGAAAAGGTGCTGAACAGCACTTGAGAGGCGACGCGGCGGTCGGTGAGCGATATTCCGGCGGCTGCGGCAGCTCCCAGTGCCGCGCTGATGCCGGGGACAACTTCATGAGGAATATTTGCACGGCGGAGCGCTTCCAATTCTTCGCCGGCACGGCCAAACATGGATGGATCGCCGCCTTTGAGGCGGACGACTGTTGTTCTTGTTTCGGCGTAAGACACGAGCAGCGAATTGATTTCGTCCTGAGTGAGGAGTTTGCGGCCGGCGCGCTTGCCGACGTCGATGATCTCGGCGCGCGGCGAAATCAGGGCCAAGATTTCTGCGCTGACGAGGGAGTCGTGCAGGACGATGTCGGCGGCGGCCAGCAGGCGAGTGGCTTTCACGGTCAAGAGTTCGGAGTCGCCGGGACCAGCACCCACTAGATAAACCGTGCCGGTCGCAACGGATTCGCGGGCTTGCGAACGAACAAAACGAGAAAACATCTCCGGGCTGGCGAGGCGATGGAGAATGGCTTTGTTCTCTTCGAAGTTTTCCTTCGGATCGGAGTTCGCGCGAAGTTTCTCGCGAGCATCGCCCAAGGAATCCAGCCACTCGGAATATTCCGCGGGATATTGCTGCTCTAGTTCTTTTCGCAAGCGCTGGGCGAGCGCGGGACTCTTCCCGTTCGTGGAGATGGCAATTTGCAAATCTCCGCGCTGCACGATGGAGCCGTAGTAGAAATGACAGTTGGCGATGTCGTCGACGGCGTTGCAGAAAATGCCGCGGGTTTCAGCGGCGTGAAAGACGGCGGAGTTGACGGTTGGGAGAGAAGTTGCGGCAATGACTAAAGAAGCGTCTTGTAAATCAGCGGGCGCAAATTCCTTTTCACGCCACTCGATTTCGCCGGAGTCCACCCATGCTGAAATCTGTGAATTGATTTGCGGAGCGATGACGCGCACGCGGGCTTGAGCTTGCAACAGGCCGGGGATTTTGCTGACGGCGATGTTGCCACCTCCGACGACCACGACCAGTCGACCATGTAACTTCACGAAAATGGGAAAAAGGCTCATGTTTTTTTCTCGGCCTAGCCTTCCACGCCGTGTGGCACGGGGCCGAGCGAGACATCGCGCTCGACAGGGCCCACGAAGGTGCCGGCCAACAACGCGCGCAGTTCTTCGTTGGAATAGCGGCCGAAAAACTGGCGCAGATTTTCGTTTCCTTCGCGGCGGGTGTTGAAACCCTCGAGCAGTCTTTCGATGGCGTCAGGCACGGTGTCCGCCGTGCAGCGGTAGCCTACCGGGCGCGCGATGGCGGCGAACTGGCCAACGCTGCCGCCAACGCAGAAGTAATAGGCGTCGACCATTTTGCCGTTCTGCTTGATTTTCTTGCCCTCGATGCCAATGTCCGCGATCCAGTGTTGGCCGCAACTGTTGGGGCATCCGGTGATGTGCAATTTGAGTTGCTCTTCGAAAGCGGGCAAGCGGTCTTCAAGTTCTTCGGTGAGCCAGCGCGCGAAGCTTTTGGTTTCGGTAAGGGCCAGCTTGCAGAATTCGGAGCCGGTGCAAGAAATGGTTCCGCGCGCAAAAACAGAAGCTTGAACAGGCAAGCCCGCTGCGGTAAGCGTGTCGGCGACTAGTGAGGCGCTTTCTTTGCGCACGTTCACGATCAGCAGGTTTTGCATCACGGTATTGCGAACATGGCCGTCGGCGTAGCGGTCCGCAAGGTCAGCGGCCAGATTTAATTGTTGAGGAGTGATGCGCCCGCGCAGTACCGACGCGCCCACATATACTAGACCGCGCTGCTTTTGAGCATGCACGCCGACGTGGTCGCGATGGATGTCGGCGGGGATTTCTTCTCGTTCGCCGGGGTCCAGAGAAAAGCCGATGCGTTGCTGCAATTCCGCAAGAAACGTGTCGGCGGTCCAGCCATGTTCCAGGAAGAGAAATTTGAGGCGGGCTTTTTCCCTGCTCTGCCTCAGAACTTCACTGGCGCGGAATATTTCAGCGACACCGCGAACGACCGGGATAACTTGTTCGGGCTTAATGAAGGCATCGAGCGCGACCGCCAAGTGAGGATTGGTGGAAAGGCCGCCCCCGACGCGCAGCGTAAAGCCTACTTCGGACTTTCCTGCGCGACGTCGAGTGGTGGCGGTGAGCCCCATGTCGTTTATTTCCGGGTAGGAGCACCAGTGGCGGCAGCCGGTGATGGAAATTTTAAATTTGCGCGGTAGATTGTAAAACTCGGAATTGCCGCCCAGTTCGCGATCAATTTGGAAGGCGAGCGGGGACGCGTCAATGATCTCTTCGCCGTCGAGACCCGCGAGGGGGCAGCCGGTAATGTTGCGGGCGACGTCGCCGCATGCTCCTGTGGTGGTGAGGCCAACGTTCCAGAGGCTTTGCAGAACTTCGGGCAGCGATTCGATGGTGACCCAGTGCAGTTGAATGTTTTGGCGTACGGTAATGTCCGCGACACCGCGGCCATATTTTTCTGCGAGGGCCGCGATGGTGCGGACTTGCTCGCTGGTCATCAAACCGTTGGGAATACGGATGCGCACCATGAAAAATGGCATGGCCTTACCTTCGCCATTTTTGCCGCCAATTACGCCGACTCCGTCACCCTGGGTGTAAACGCCCCAGGAACGGAAATAGGTGCCCAGCCATTCGGGCGGAATGGAATCGAATCCGGTGCGAGCGAACTGCTGAATTTCATCGAAATGGTCCCAGGCATTTTTGGAACGCTTGAGGCGCTCGACGCGCTGCGCTTTTGTTTCAACCTGCTTGGCCTCAGTTAGCTTGCCTCCAGTCGGCTTAGCCGCGGGCGATTGGTCTGGAGTTACTTGAGACATGAACGATTCACCTGTAAACGGTCCCTGAAAATTCGCGGCTAAAAAGAAAAAGCCCACGTTCACCAGTGCTCTGGCAACGTGGGCTTCGGAACTTTTTAGTATTTATGCGTTAAGTTCGGAAACTTGTTGGGCCAGAGCTGTGGTCGGTGCAACACGCAGCGTTGCATGAACACGCACAACAGACCATCTGGCAACAAGTACTCATCGAGAACAGGGTACGACGGTTATCGAAGGAGTGTCAAATCACAGATTTGTCAAAGATTTGTTTCGAAGTATTCAAATTGCTGATACATGGGGGAAGAGCGTCAGGTCTCGTCTGCGGCCAAACGTGAAATGTGGCTATGGTTTGGGCGCGGGCACGGTCTTCTTCGCAGGCAGAGTTCTGTGCGTTGCTGGACTCGGAGCCGGGGTTAATGTGGTGGTCTTGACGTAATCGAGGTTGGGGAAGTTCTTGTCCAGATAGGCTTTGCCCTGCTCCTGGATTTTGTCCTGGTCCGGGCCACTCCCGGTAGGCGGGCCTTCGCCGTAGTCGGTGTACAAG
>Ga0210398_10004271_pt1 | contig 13449 bp, 13 predicted proteins | sample IncBWC4OmetaG_FD_161047 | JGI IMG/M metagenome (GOLD analysis project Ga0210398, IMG submission 161047) | Forest soil microbial communities from Barre Woods Harvard Forest LTER site, Petersham, Massachusetts, United States - Inc-BW-C-4-O | ecosystem: Environmental > Terrestrial > Soil >... | reverse complement strand
GGTGGGGCCGAAGCCTAGTCGCGTGGCTTTATATTGCTTCTTGAGATCGGCGTCGAGAGAGGATCCCTGCGCGGCGGCTGAGCGGGCAAATACAGAGAACGAGAGACACCACGCCACCAAAACGAAAACACAGAATCTACGTGTCATCGCGAGGCTCCTTTGATTGCAGTCTCGACTCAAGAATAGCGGAAGGGCGAGCGCTTCGCTGCGGTCCGTTTAAGCAAAGGTGCTGTCTATTGAACGTCGGAGACTTTCCCGCCAACGAAGGTAACCTTCATGTCTTTGTAGATGTACAGCTTCTTGGCGCCCAGATTGACGATTTTATCGGGCTGGCCGAACGCGGCAATCACCTGATCTTCTGTCTGGCCTTTTTCAATGCTGGCCGGCTGTTTCGGAGGATCCGGCGCTGCGGCCGCTGCCTGCTGCTGATCCTGGCCGCCACCCTGCTGCTGGTTGTTGGCATCGCCTCCGCCAGTATCATTGGCGAAGACTTGCGAAATGAGGTCAGCGATCTGGCCCGCGTCCGCGCCGCCGCTGATGTAGCCCTTGGGAAATTGAAAGTCAACTTGGGCCTTGAAATTTGACGGCTGCTTAACGTCGTTGCAGGTATCGCATTCAATGACGGAAACATGGACGATATCTTTTTGAGAGTCGACGGAGATCTTGGTGAAATATACCTTTTCCTCCGTAGGCAGAAGACGGCTGTTGTCCTGCGTGTCGGGAGCCTTGGGAATTCCGAAGTGTCCTCCCAATTTTCCGGCTGTGCCCAGGGTTTTGGCTGCCGCGGTATGCATCGCGCCGTCCTTGAACGAGTTGGGCAGAACTACGGCGTCGCCCGGAGGGTACGAGCGGATGCCGCCTTTTTTGATCACCAAAACGGTGCCGGCATCGGTAACCGCGAGGCCGGTCGAATCGCTTTGCACCTGCGTTAATTTGTAAGTCTTTTTGAGATCACTCTCGACAGTGCCTTGCGGCACCGCAAAGACGCGCGGAACTGCCATCAAACTCAATACAACCGCAGCGAAGATCATGGGACTGAGTTTCTTTTGCATTGCTTGCTCCTGAAATAATCAAATCTTCGTTTGGATCATTTGGGCCGGCTGATTTGAAAAACCGATCCGTTGATTTTACGGAACTGGGCTGAGTGCTGCCGGCGACTGCACTCAGCCCAGCCCAAGTTCGAAAACGCGTTGCTAGCCAACTATCGGCCAAGCACTTATGGTTTGTCAGGCTGAGCTGCCGCTTGCACTTCCTTGTCGGCGGCATCTGCATCCGCTTGTTGAGCGTTCAAATCGCTGTCGGCACTCAGGTCGGGCTGCGCCTGGCCATCTGGGTTGATCTTGTGAGTTGCGTCGGGAGCCTTGGGAAGACCGTTTCCGCCCTTGGCAAGGGTATCCATTCCCGTGCTGATTTTCTCGCGGAAGTCGTTGTGCATGTCCTGAAGATCAGTGACTTGCACGCGTGGCATGGAGCCAATGCCGCAGTCTTGCGATTTTGCGCTGAGCACCTTCACTTTGACGGCCTTGTCATCGCCCGGCTCGTTTTCCTGGCGCTGAACGACATCACCAGGGGTAAGTGAGCAAGTGTCTCCGTCGCTTGGTACGTCAATCGTGGCAGAGACCACGAAGACGCTGTGTTTGGGATCGAGAGCTGCGGGTACTTGGTCGGTGCCGCTGTCCGCGCTCTGGGCCGAAGCGGCGGCCTTTTCTTCTTCGATTTGAAGTTTCAGGTCGTCGGCGACGAGTTGTTTGACGTCGGCGGGCATTGCAGCCGCTGCCGCATCGGCATTGAATTCCATACCGCTGCCGAACGAAGTCACGCCATCCGCGGTAGCGCCTGACGCGACCATGTACGGAGCATAGTCGGGCTGCTTAAAGGCGTTGGGGTCAGCCTGCTGGGAAGCTTCGTAGGCGAGGCGGAGATTTTCAGCGATGAGATAATCCGTCAGCCAAAGCGCAGCGTACGGATAGACCGGAGCGGGAGCGAAATAGCCACCGTAGAAGCCATACCACGGCGCGGCACCCCAACCCCAGCCGTACGCAACAGGAGCACCCCAAGGTGCGCCAACCCAACCGTAGTAGGCAGGGGGATAGTAATAAGGTGGCGCCCAGCCGTAGTAGGCCACCCCATGATAGTAAGCCCCGCGATAAGCGTACGCGTAGCGTCGTCCGCCATACATGTAGGTGCGGCGCATGTAAGGATGGCCGCCGCGCATGTAGCCGTGCTCGACGTAGCCGCGATGGCCGCCGTAGTTCACTACGCGATAGTGCTCGCCGCGGGCGTTCACGCGTTCACCTACAACGCGGCGCTCGCCGTGCGGACCATGCGAGATTTCGGCGCCCCCGCGCGTGTGAACAGACGTCACTCTTCCGTGCGAATCGAAATGAGCCTCGTGGCCGCTCTTGGTGGAAACGCTGGAGAGCTTGCCACTCTTATTGAATTCCTTGGTGTTTCCTTCTTTGGTGGTAACGGTTTTTCCGCCACCAGGATGTGCAACGGTACCGGGGGTCTTGGCCGCTACACTGGTACCCTTTGCACCTGCACCACCAGCCGTGCCACCAGCCTTGGTCGTGCCCCCTGCGGTGCCGCCGGCCTTCGTCGTGCCGCCAGTGGTGGCAGTCTTCGTACCTGCGGCGCCTGTGCCACCAGTCTTAGCCGTGGCCGCCCCTGTTGTGCCAGTCTTAGTCGTACCTCCTGTTGTACCGCCATGGGCAGTGCTGGCCGCTCCGGTCGTACCGCCGTGAGCCGTTCCGCCCGTTGTGTTGCCATGAGCTGTCGTGCTGGTCCCGCCTGTCTTTGGCGGCGTAGCCGCAGGCTTAGCAGCCGGCTTAGCGGCAGGAGCAGCCTTAGGCGGAGGGCTCGCCGGCTTGGACGCCGGTTTCTGAGCATAGGAAACAAAAGCAAACATGAGTAAAAGCAAAGGCAACGCAGAGAGTCGCAGGAAAATGAATCGGGGCCGAATCGAGATCATCTCTTCCTCCAACGAACATTTAGATACATTTCGATAAGGAACACATCTTTGTTTGTGTCGTCATACGCTCCCGGTAACAGCCGGAAAAAGATGTCCAACCCGGGTAAGCGATATGCTTACGGGACGCCACATCGACAAGATTCGGGGCCACAGAGTGCTTACGAAACCTGAAGGCGAAAGGAGATTTGCACTCCTCACGCATAGCTTTCCGGTGGTGAGCCGACTGCCCCGCGAATCGCATCGGTTAAGTTCGCGCCGAGGATGAGGACAATCGCTCGGCGGAATTCCTAGGCCTTCGCGGGCCGTGCGCCCGTGCACCGGAAAAATCGTCGCGATTGTACTACGTTTTTTTGTGGAGGCAAGGCAAAATCCATTTAAAGCCCTAGCCAGGAGAAAGAGCCGCCTTCCAGCGCGCAGCACGGCAGTAAAAAGCAGGAACGGCTGTTTGCGGTGGTATGCGTGTAGCGAAGAGAAGGAGAGATGCTCGGCGCGAGGGCGCCGGCCGGGAGACTTCGAACGGGAAAAACTGATAGGATTCGCGGAGAGGTTAAGCAGCGAACTATTTTGCGGGAAAAACGGGGAGCGAAGATTATGTCAGAACCAAGCAAGGAAGAATTACTGGCACGGATTGCGGAATTGGAAAAGCAAGCGGGGACGCGGAAGAAGGGAAGTTTGGAATTTCGCGTGGGAGAAAAAGGCGGCGTGAGCGTGTACGGACTCGGACGGTTCCCAGTCACGCTTTATTACGAGCAGTGGATCCGGTTACTGGATGTTGGGACGGAGTTGCGCGCGTTTCTAGAGGAGAACAAGAGCAAACTGAAATTGAAAACAGCGGAATAATGGCTTTGAGTTGAGGCGCTCCCACCCGGCGCCTTTTAGGAAGGCACATGAAGGTCATTTCACTTATGACGTCCGCCGGTCAGGCGCAGATATTGCCTTCCTGAGATATTGCCTTCTGGATTCCTGCCGGGATTTCGGCAAGGAGAGAACGACCATGGCAGGACAATCACAAGCGGTGCATTCCGGCGAGCAATCCGTGGTCATTCGCCGAGCCTCTGCGGCGGACGCCGAAGCGTGCGGAAGAATTTGTTTCGCGGCGTTTAGCGCGCTCGCCAATCATCACAATTTTCCTCCTGACTTTCCGGTGCCGGAGGTTTCCATTGGAGTGCTCTCGGCGATGTTCTCGCACCCGGGGTTTTATTGCGTCCTGGCTGAACAGGACGGGAAAATCATCGGTAGCAACTGTTTGGATGAGAGGACATCGATTGCCGGGGTTGGGCCGATCACGGTGGACGCGTCGGGGCAGAATCGCGCGGCGGGACGCGCGTTGATGCAGGCAGTGCTTACACGCGCCGCGGAGCGAAAATTTGCAGGAGTAAGGCTAGTGCAGGCGGCCTACCACAATCGGTCGCTGTCGCTGTATGCAAAGCTTGGTTTCGTTGTGCGCGAGCCGCTCTCCTGCATGCAGGGGCCAGCGATGAAGAAAATGCTGCCGGGGTATTCGATTCGGCCTGCAGTGGCGCGAGACCTCGCAGCTTGCAACGACTTATGTTTGAGAGTTCACGGCCACGAACGAGGGGGCGAGTTGCAGGATTCGATTCAGCATGGCACGGCAACTGTCGCCGAGCGCGATGGGCGCGTGACTGCGTATGCCTCTTCAATGGCGTTTTCCGGGCACGCGGTTGGCGAGACGAACGAGGATTTGAAGGCTTTGATTGCCGCAGCGGCGGCTTTTCAAGGGCCGGGCATCCTTGTCCCTAGCCGCAATGCTGAATTGTTTCGTTGGTGCCTCGAGAATGGGCTTCGCGTCGTGCAGCCGTTGACGTTGATGACGATGGGACTTTACAACGAACCGGCGGGGGCTTATCTGCCTTCCATTCTGTATTGAAAGAGGCCGAGGCCTGTCGTGGCGGGTGGCGGTCAGGCGAATTGGAGGCGTTTGAGTTTGATGTGGGTGGTATGGACGTGGGCCAGGTCGTAATGGGCTTGCTGGGTGCGCCAGGATTCGGGGCTGCCGCCGAAGACTTTGGAAAGCCGGACGGCCATTTCGGGGGATATGCGGCGCTTTCCATTCACCAGTTCAGAGTGAGTGGTGCGAGTGACTCCAAGGGCGGCGGCAGCTTGGGTGATGGTCAAGCCGAGAGGCTCGATGCACTGGCGCAGGACGAAGCCCACGGATGTGGAGGATTCTTCATCGGCATGGTTTGTTCTCCTTCAATGCAATACTTTCCCGGCAATCTTTCCGCGACGGTGCCTCAAAGATAGTCGATACCTTACAAAAACCCCGGGGTGGGGGGCCGAATCTCCGCACCAACGCCGGCCTTCCCACGCAACGCGCCGGGTGCGGGATATTCCATGGGATGAGAGAAATAGGGCCGGGCTAAAGCCCGGCACCTGCATTTGAGCTGACTTAGTCCATGTGGTGCATGGCGTAGATGTTGTCGAGGCCTTCTTGATAGGGGTAGACGTGGACCATCCAGCCGAAGACGACGGGGTGGAAGCGGCCGCCGGCTTCGGAGCAGGCGTCTTCTGTGTAGATGGAGCCTTTGAGGCCGAACTTGGTCCAGTCGGCGGAGCGGAGCTGGCCGAGCGGAGGCAGGCAAAGATTGGTGTGCAGGTGCCACATGGCGACGCTCAGAGGGATGCGAGCATTGAGTTCGTCTTCGGTGGCGCGCTTGGGCATGGTGTACATGGCGCCGACAAGCTCGTAGCCGGTGGCGGTTTTCTTGTAGAGAAGAGAAGTGGGACGCGCGGGATCGAACGTGAGCGACTCGAGAAAGCCGTTGCGATAGTTGGTGAAGTGATATTCGGGTTGCGGGATTTTGGGTAGAAAAATTTTGAAGCCGTCGTCGAGAGCAGCGTGGTAATCCTTGTATTTTTCCATGGCGGCGCGAAGTTGCGTGACGACTTCGTTGGCGCGCTGAACGTCATCGGGAGTTTGCGTGCGCATGGCGGTCATGTACATGTGGCGGCTGTGGGCGTCGTTGTGGCCGGGAGTCATGTCCTGGACGGCGGCGCGTTCGCTGGACTTTTCATCGCCCATGTCCATGCCGGGCATGGAGGTGGATTGCGGCTTGGCGGAGCTCTGGGCGGCGGGGGCCTGCGTGACGGGGGCGTGGTGGCCAGGCATGGCGACCAGCAGTACGGTGACGACGAAGATGGCTCCGAAGAGCATGCCGGTTTTCGCGGCTAGATGAAGCAACGTTCTACGCGCTGACATTACGATTCTCCTCACTTAATAATACGCAAGGAGTGGGATGAAAATTTCGCTGAAGAGGTTGGTGGGTGCTTGCGGAAAAACTGTACGAGTGGACAGGGAAAAAGATCAGGCAAGGAAGGAGATATCGGGGTATAGAAAATGAGGAAGAGGTGCGGACCGCTACGACACGGGAAGGAAAGGTAGCGTTTCGAGGCTGGCCTGCGGGGGCGTGCTAAAATCTTGGCGTGAAAAAACAAACAGTGTTGCCGGCAAAACATTTAGCGGGCGGCGTGCAGCCGCCTGGGGACAAATCGATTTCGCATCGCTATGCGATGCTGGCGGGTCTGGCGGAGGGCACCAGCGAGCTGCGGAATTTTTCGGCGGCGGCGGATTGCCATAGCACGCTGGGCTGCATGAGCGCACTGGGCGCGGAAGTGAAAATCGAGAAAGATCTGGTGCGCGTGACGGGCCGCGGGCCGCGAGGGTTGAAGAGCAGCTGGCGGGCGCTGGATGCGGGAAATTCCGGGACGACGATGCGGTTGCTTACCGGAATTTTGGCGGGGCAGGAATTCACCACGAAACTTACGGGCGACGGATCTTTGCAGAAGCGGCCGATGAAGAGAGTGATGGGGCCGCTGCGGGAGATGGGCGCGGACATTCGCGCGAAGGATGATAATTTTGCGCCCTTGGAAATAAAAGGCGCGCGGTTGCATGCGATCGATTATCAGATGCCGATGGCTAGCGCGCAGGTAAAATCAGCGGTCTTGTTGGCGGGGCTGTTTGCTGAGGGCGTGACGAGTGTGAGGGAACCGGCTCGAACACGAGATCACACGGAGCTGGCGCTCGAAGAGTTTGGCGCGGGCGTTGAGCGGCACGGGGAGACGACCAAGATTCACGGGCTTTTCGGTGGGAACGGGGCGAGGAAGTTGGTGGCGAAATCTTTGGACGTGCCCGGAGATATTTCGTCGGCAGTGTTTTTTATTGCGGCGGCATCGCTGCTGGCGGATTCAAACATCGCGATTCACAATGTGGGGTTGAACCCGACGCGGACGGCGATCCTCGACGTTTTTGCGGGAATGGGAGCTTCGATCGAGATGCTTTCGTTGACGAGTTCGCACGGGGAAATTATCGGAGATTTAGCGGTGAAAGGCGCTTCGCTGAAAGGCGGAGTGCTGGAGGGGGGGACGATTCCCTTGGTGATTGATGAATTGCCGATGCTCGCAGCGCTCGGGCCGTTTACCGAGGAAGGGATCGAGATTCGGAATGCTGGGGAATTGCGGGTGAAAGAAAGCGATCGGATCGCGGTGCTGGTGGAGAATTTGCGGAAGATGGGCGCAACGGTGGAAGAGCGGCCGGACGGGTTGAAGGTGGAAGGGCGGAGCGCGGGGAAATTGCATGGGGCGGAGATTGCTCCGCATGGGGATCACCGGATTGCGATGGCGTTTGCGGTAGCAGCGCTGGCGGCGGAGGGGCCTACGGTGATTAAAGACGCGGATTGCGCGGGGGTTTCGTATCCGGCGTTTTTTGAGGATTTGAACAGGCTGGCAGAAAGATAGCTTGCCCTTGGCGTGGGCAGCAACGTTTGCGGGCAGCAGCCTGGGGCTTACAAAAAGACGCACCGCCAAGATTCATCGCGCGAAAGCCGCGCGACGGAGAAGAGGTTGCCTGTGCCACAAGATGTGACACAAAAAAAAGAAAGAGGATGGTTTGTTAGCTGGTTTTGTGGATGGAGATGGCGCCGTAGCTGGTTTTTAGCGTGATTTTGGGGCCGCGGGCTACGCCGTACTTTCCTTCGAGGTGGGAATCGCCGGATTCCGCCGAGGTTTTCTTCAGAGTGTCAGCGGAAAATTCCGAATCGATATCGCAGGAGTGGCAGTCGGAGAGGATGTTGAAGCTCGCGGACTCCGGAATAGTCAGGGAAATGGTGGCGTTGGTGTTGGTGATATCGATGTCTTCCCTGGGAGGGGAAGAGAAGCGCAGCTCGACGTCGCCGTCGCGGTTGTCGACTTTTACTTTGCCGGTGGCGTTCTCGATGGTCACGGAATAGCGGTTGGTCCGCAATGCGATGTCTCCCGGCGCATCGACGATCTCAAGATTGCCCGAGGCTGTTTCCATGTGGCCGGTGAGAGAAGTAAGCGTGAGATCGGTGCGCTGCGAGATGAAGCGGAGGCCTTTGGCGACCTTGTCGGCGCGGATAGGGCCGTAGAATTCGCCGTCGAGGGTTAGGCTCCCCGTGGCCGAGGCGACGTCGACCTGCGTGCCTTTTCCGGAAATCTTGACGTCGCCCTTGGTATCGGAAACTTTGACGTCGCCTTTGTGCATTTCGATGTTCACGTCGCTGGCGGTGTCGCGAACTTCAATATCGCCGTTTGCACTGGTTACCGAGACCGGCGTGGCCATGTCGGCAACAGTGATGTCTCCCTTTTCGTTGCGGACAGTGACGGAGGCCTTCTTCGGAACTTGAATCTCCATGTCGACGCTGATGCGTGAGTCGCCCGCACCCACGCCGGTGGGATGGATTTCGTAGCCATCACCATTCTGAACAATTTCAACGGAAACTGGGCCGGCGCGCCTTGAAGCGTCGCTCTCATTCCATGCGTGGACATTTTTCTTGCCGGAGACGCGGATTTCCGGAACATCTGTCGCGCGCACGGAAATGTCGCCGTGTCCGCCACGAACCATAATGCGCGCATTTGCCGGGACAGTTTTCGGTGCGACATCCAAGTCGTACGGATGGACGTCGCCGGAAATTCCAATGGGAACCTTGCCGTCGATGGCACTCCTGGTGTAGTCGACGGCGGCGACGCAGCTCAAGAGAACGAGCATGCCGACCACGAGCAAGATTTCGTTCCCGGTGATGCGAGCCGAGCCAGGATCGTCGGAACGGCTGGCGATGGTGCGGTCATAGAGCTTGATTAAGCCGAGGAAGATGAGCGCGAGAGGCCACCAGTGACGGAGCACCTCGCCCAGTTCCAATCCATGGTAGTTATGGAGCAGGAGAAGGAAGCCGACGGTTATGAGAACGAGCCCTGGAAAGATTCCGCTGGTACGCTGCCGGCTCCTGGCCATATCGATTTATTGTCCTTGTCCCGGATAAGAGTTGGGCGCGGCGTTCGATGGAGAGGGTGGCACGCCCGGGGCTGGCGGAACGGCAGGCGGCATGGGAGCAACCGAGGAAACGTGACCTTCGCCGGAAGCGAGAGCGGAGGCGAGGCTAATCAGTCCAATCACGATGAGGATGACTGGGTAGGTGTTGCTGAAGTCGAAGTAGCCGCCGCGCATTTCAGCCAATAGAAAAAGCACGCCGACGGTCACGACGACGACGGGTCCCATGAGGCCGCGGATGGTGCAACGCTGGCAGGTGCAACGAACTCGATCGCTCATCTGTGATTACCTCCCCAGGGAGCCGGTTACGGCTGGCGGTCCATGCGATTCCGAAACATCAGGATCCCCACACCGATCAAAATGAGGGGCCAGAAGCGGGCGATGCGGTACCACTGAAACCATTCAAAATTGTTGAGCAGGAGCAGGAGGCCAACGCCAATCAAAATGATCGGACCGATAGGCCGTTGCTTGCTGAAATTATCGAGCGGGTCTGATAAAGGTAAACCGGCGCGCTTGGACTGTGCCGTGCGAAGCGCATCAATAGGCATGTAAACCCAGAGCGCGGCTACGCAAATCCAGAGCGCGGCCTCCGCGCCACCGTTATCCAGACCGTTTACGCCAGTGATGAACAACAAAAGAAAAATCGCGAGATGGATCATGCCTTTGCCGTACTGCTCGTTGTAGAAAGCGCCTAAGCCCGGCAGAAATCCCAAGAAGAAAGCCAAGACGGGGTTCGGTCCAACTCCAGGAGGTGAAGGGGGAGGAGGAACCGCGGGAAGGGCAGCTTGCTGCGGAACTCCCGCTGGCCCGGCTTGAGCGGCGGGCGGCGCGGGATGGCCGAGAATCGTGGCCAGGCAGTCTTCGCAATAGAGAACGTCGCGCACGGGCCGGATACAAGCCGGGCACATGGGCTTGCCGCAATTGCGGCAGTAGCCGGTTGCGTCCACTTCAGAATGGACGGCACACTTCATGGAGTTCTCCTTCCGAGCATTCGGCCGCACCATTGACCGCTGACCACCGGAACTTCCGAGGCAAGAATTTCAATTTCTCTGCCGATGCCGTTTGCGCGGTTCTGTTGGCGCGGAGTCGCGGGCTTGGAGCCGTCCGTGCTGCCGGGATTTTTGCCAGGAGCGGATTGCGGAACGGTGCTCTCGGGCGTCGTGGGCAGTTCGTTGTCTTTGTTCAGGCGCGACTGAATTTCATACACGACGCGGAGGTCGCTGACAAACTTCGTGGTGTGTGCATAGACGAGGTGCGCCTGGCGGTCCGCATTGCGGTAAACGGTCGCGGGCGAAAGGTCCGCGAGCTTTGGCTTGCGCCACGAGAAGCCGGAAGCAGTGAGAAGAATCAGCAGCGTGGCAGCGACCGAGACGGCACTGTAGGAGAATCGAGGAGAAGCCAGACCGCTCAGCCAGCCAAAAGCACCGCGCCAGCCTTTTTTGGCTTCGCGTGGTCCAAGAGTCTGATTCAGGATCGAATAGACCAGCCGGGGCGGCGTTTCGATCTGCTCCATCGAATGCAAGCCGCTCATCATCTGAGAAACACTGGCGACCATCTGGGCGCAGTTTTCGCAAGAGTCCGCGTGCGTTTCGAACTCGCGCCGCTCGTCCGGGCTGAGAAGTCCGTCGAGATAGTCGCTAAGGCGCGCTTCGATATTTTCGCAAGTCCAGGTCATGAAATGCTCCGCGCTGGGGCCCACATCCGTTTCCAAGAAAATTCCCAAGTCAAATTCAACTTACTTCTCCCAGTGAATACGCGAATCATGACGGGCGCACTCCCATTTGTTGCAGAATGCGCGCGAGTTCGATTCGTCCGCGGTTGATTCTAGATTTCACGGTGCCTTCGGGTACATCCAAAACTGTCCGAATCTCATTGTAGTCGAGCTGCTGCAAATCGCGCAGGATGACGGCTTCGCGAAGTTCCGGAGAGAGCTTGGTCAGCGCCGTCTGCACCTGTGCGCTGAGTTCGCCGAGCAGCAATTGCTGATCCGGGCGGCGTCCCGCGGATTCTTTGTTTTCGACCACCGGCATAGAGTCCTCGAGCGAGTCGGTGATACGATCACGCTTGGTGCGCCGGTAGTGGTCGATCAAAAGGTTGCGCGTCACGCTGGTCATCCAAGTAGCAAAGCCGCCATGTGCGGAACGATAGCTCCCAAGAGTCTTATACACCCGGAGGAAAACGTCCTGCGACAGGTCTTCGGCTTCCGTGCCATTGCCAGTAAACCTGTAGCAAATGTTGAAGATGCGGCGCGTATGACGGCGCACAAGTTCCTCCCAGGCCGAACCGTCGCCCTGGAGGCATTGCTGGACCAGTTGGGCGTCCTGCTCCAACGTATCATCAGCCTCGAAACCCGCTACGGTGACCAGTTTGCCCCAAAAGTTGCATGGGGCCAACTTCGGCCTGCAACTATGGAACGCAAACTGCTCTCGAAAAGTTCCCTGTTGTTCTGGCCCGGGCGACCGACCGCGAGTGAAGGCATCTTACGCGGGGTGTCGGCCTCCACACAAGGGCATCTGTCGGTCTGGCCAACCAGCCTGCCGCTCTCATGCCGCAGGCTGGCCTGGATCAAGCAGGAAGGGCCCGCGGTAGTCCTTTCGCAGCGCAGATATAACGAACAGGTTAGCCTGGCGGTGCTGTACCCCATAACGAGTCATTCCAAGAGTTATCCGCGCCCGCGCGCTCGAATCTCCATCCACGCGGGCACGCTCGAGACCGAAGTTCTTACTTTTCTTGCGAGCGGAAGCGCGATCAAGGAGAGATTGGTTCGGAAAGAGAGTTTGACGGCAGTATTCGGATAGAGCTTGGGGAGGCAGGCTCATACGATTCCGCATATGGACAGATTCGATTCGATGTTCCGCGCCTCACTGGAGACTGCCTTTGATCAAGCATTGGAATATCTCGAAGGTTTGAACCAAAGGCCCGTGGGAGCGAGGGTGGATGCTGCTACCCTGCGGGATCGGCTCAATCGGGGGCTAACAGAGGAGGGCGTAGCGCCCGAGCGGGTGATTAGCGAACTCGCTGCTGATGTTGAAGGTGGTCTTGTGGGATCTTCCGGGGGACGCTTTTTCGCTTGGGTCATCGGAGGATCGCTTCCGGCCGCTCTGGCAGCCGATTGGCTCACGTCGACATGGGACCAGAACGCGGTTCTTTATGCTGCCAGTCCAGCGGCCGCGGTCGTTGAGGAAGTGGTGGGTGCTTGGTTAAAGGAGATACTGGGGCTTCCGTCGGCAGCCAGTTTCGCTTTGGTGAGCGGTTGCCAAATGGCCCATGCTACATGCCTCGCAGCAGCCCGCCAGGCTCTCTTGGCGGAGCGCGGCTGGAGTGTCGAAGAACGCGGCATGTATGGCGCGCCGCCGATTCGAATTATTTCAAGCGACCAGAGGCATGGTTCCTTCGAGCGCGCTCTGCGTCTCCTGGGTCTGGGCCAGTCTTGCGTGCAATATCTTCGGGCAGGCCCACAAGGGGCGCTTCCAGCCGACGCTTTGGAGCGGGCGCTGGAGGAGGGGCCTCCCGCTCCGACGTTTGTGCTATTGCAGGCGGGTGAGATAAACACTGGAGCGTTCGACTCGTTCCAAGAGCTCGTACCAATTTCCAGACGCTACGGCGCATGGGTCCACGTCGACGGGGCATTTGGTCTGTGGGCGGCCGCGAGCGGGCAGTATCGTCATCTGCTGGATGGTGTGGCGATGGCTGACTCTTGGGCCACCGACGGGCATAAGTGGCTCAACGTGCCGTTTGACTGCGGTTACGCCTTCATTCTGAACGCTGCGGCTCACCGCGCGGTGATGTCCTATCGCGCTCCCTATCTCACACACGCGGCAGATGTGCGAGATGAAATGGATTGGAATCCGGAGTGGTCGCGCCGAGCGAGGGGCTTCCCAACCTACGCTGCGCTTCGCCAATTGGGCCGCGCGGGATTGGCGTCGCTGGTAGAAAACTGCTGCAGGCACGCGCATTCGCTGGTGACCAGAATAGGCGGATTGCGCGGCGCGGAAGTGGTTCGGGAGCCAACTCTCAACCAAGGATTGGTGCGATTCCTCGACATGAAACTGCAGGCTAGCGAAGAGGACCACGATCGGCGGACGGATGAAGTGATTGCGGCAATCGTCGCTTCCGGGGAGGCATTTTTCGGAGGAACTTCGTGGCGTGGACGCCGGGCGATGCGCGTGAGTGT